>ERZ1027264.11-NODE-11-length-173055-cov-39.723335_pt1 | contig 173055 bp, 156 predicted proteins | sample MGYA00519258_ERZ1027264 | MGnify/ENA primary metagenome ERZ1027264 (study PRJEB26926, sample SAMN06164692) | human gut metagenome | biome: ENVO:00009003; feature: ENVO:2100002; material: ENVO:00002003 | host: Homo sapiens | place: USA | collected 2012 ...
ATCTACACCTATTAAGTCGTCGGCAGCGTCAGATGTGTATAAGAGACAGCCCAAATACAACTTAACCTCCCTTTTTAATAAGATCCTGAAACATTATCACCGAGTCTTTAACCTAAAATGCGTAAAAGCCTTTTATAATAATCCTGAAACATAGGAACGCAAATAAATACGCCTTTTTGCGCACACGCGCACGCACGCCAGCTTCGACCGAAATTTTTTCTTCGACTTTAGGAGAAGAAAAAATGTAGGGAGGAGCTGTTTTTCTATCTCCTTTTTTTCTTTTATTTATTTTCTTTTTTTCTTTAAGAGATCCAAGAGATTTTTCTTTTTTTCTTTTTTTCTTTTCTTTGTTTCCTCTTTCTTTTTGCTGGTCAGTCCGTGCAGATGCAAAAAAATGCGCCGAACTTCACAGCCCAGCGCATTTACCAAAATCCAAAATTATTTGCTTTATCCATGTATTAATAGTTTCATCATCACAGAAACCTCAATTTTTATTCTACCATGACCTCTTTCCCATACACTAATGCGGTTTGAAGTTCCGTCAAACATCCTTTTGACTTCTGCCAGTTCTTGCAGAGATAAATTACATCACAATCAAGCAATGCCTCTATGCACTTTCCCATTGCTACATTGTATGGGGTGTTTAGTGACTGTACCACATCGAATGGTGTTATGACATCATAGTCTTTTTGGAACAAGTTTGTAGCAACCACAAATGCGTGATTACGTTGGTCGTTATAATTCTCACCAGTTATAGGAATTGAAACATAAACTTTCTTCATTATCACAATTTTTAAATCACATTGCTGTTATCACGTCTTTATTTGCGTCGTTTGTTTGCTCTACGTTCTTTACGATTAAGTTTTCTAACCTCTTCAATTCTCACTATCGCATCTTGCTTGGGGAAATCAAAAAGGGTATCAGTATGTTTGATTGGCGATGCAGTCAAGACTGCACTAATTAAAATTTGACTTATCATAATTTTTATCTATTTTGTTTGCCGGTAGCCATGAAAACTGCCATTGATGGTTTGAAGAAAAACATTGGGTAATTTGGTCAAGGTCAAAAAACACTGCATTGAAATTGTCTATTTTCAAGAATTTGTGTACTGAGCCATCTTCAGTATGACAATGCAAATAAATGCTTGACCCCTGCTCTGGATAACATGAGAATGTATTCCAGTCCAACGCTGTCAGATATTCCCTGAAACTCATGTCAATCGAACTTGAACTTATGGTCAGGAACAATTAAACCTTGTTGCTGTTTCCAGCCTTTCTCTTTCTTCAACTTGTTGAATTTTTCAATCAAATCAATCATAACGCTGTCACTTACATGGCCAAGATGGAAATATACACATCCGTCTATGTTCCGGCAGTCCTTGATAGTTTTTTCAGGGCATTTTACAACAAGTTTATCATTTTCCATGATTGGTTGGAAACCGTAGTCGGATAATTTAGAATCCAGTGCGACTACTGTCAGATTTTTAAATTTTTGATACTCAAAATGAATAGGTCTATTCATAAATTAAACATTTAAACTACAACTGCTATAATCAGTTAATCATATTCTTCTTCTTCGGCTAAATCGTGGCCCGGCTCAAGAACATGGTTATCGTATGCGTTTTTTATATCATCTTTAGTGAGGCTCATGATGTTTGTTTTTCGGGTGGCCTTGCGTATTCTTGTATATATGCCGGAATCTTCTCCCTCCACTAAGTCATTAAGATGTTGAATTGCTGTATAATTGAGTTTGCGTATTCTGCCGGCTCCACGTTGCCCATTTGGAGCTTCTTGTAACAATCCTACTTTCCGTAGGGAATATAAACAGGAACTTACTGTAGGTGTTGAGATTTTGATTTTAGTGGCAAGCTCTTTGACTGATGATGCGCATTCTCCATATTCATTAGTCTCTTCAAGAATAGTGGACACAATCATTAGTTCATTGTGTGTTAAATAGTATATTAACACTTTTGGAATAGGAAGCACCATTCCATTAAAGACCAGCTCGTTTTCCACTGAAGCCAGCACTTGATATTTTACTTTTGGCAAGACAATCCCTGTCTTTAATTGTTTCGGATCAATTTTGATAATAATTGGTTCCGGTTTTGCGAGTATTGCTTTTTGTGGTATTCGTTTCATGCCATGTCATTATTCATGACACTGCTTTTAATCACGTCAGGATATATCCTCATATATAATTAGTTGCAAAGCTATTAAAAAATAAAATTCGGTCAAAATAATCCGTATTATTTGAGTTGGATTTAAGTTTTAATCGTACTTTTGTCAGTTTCTAATTTCAATAATATGAAAACATTAGACCAAATAATCAGATATACATCTCAATGCAGGTTCCCGGATGATGACTGGCAGAAGGTACTTGCTTATTGTCGTGAGCGTTTTAAAGGGGGTAAAATACATAAGGCCTTATCTCCGATATCTGAATCATCGTATGACCAATTTGTTAACTGGCTTGATTCAGGATTCGGTTCCGGGGATTTGGTCAGCTATGGTAAAACAATGGGGGTAATAGGTGATTGTACGCCTGAAATCACAACTCTTATCGCATATTGCGACTATGAAGGAAATCTTATAGCCAAGAAAATGAATGTTCAAGATGTTTTAAGGTTAAAACGTCTTGATGATGAAAGAAGCAAGGAGTTGAAAAAGAAAATTTATGAGCGTGGTTTTGATATAGTTGCAAGAAATGCTAAATTGTCCGAACTGTACATTCCTAAGAAAAATTTCTACGTTATTTTAAATGATTGTGAATATGGAAATTTAAGTGTCGGAATATATTTAGAATCAAAAGGTTGTTCGCATCATTTTTCTGCTTTCTTAAATAAGAATGGAAAACTTGAAATGGATTGTTGGATAGATATTGAGTGTACACCATTTAGGCCGGCTACTGAGAAAGATATTCAAAGATTGCATCAGGCTACTTCTAATGCCGGCTGGTCTTTTAACGGAAGGACCAATACATTTATTAAAATGCCTAAGCGTGGACACAATAATGTTTATTGGTATATGAATGATCGGTTTGAAATAGTGTTGGATAAAGATAACGGTTCCAAGAAACATACAGAACGATATGATGCCGGAAATTATTTTCTTGACAATACTGAAGCACTGCTGTTCATGAAGGAAGTTAGAAATATAAGAAATGGAGGAGTTTGATTTCCTCCTCCATTCTTGTTTTATTATAAGTCTATAGGTTTGAATGTTGACTGAAGCGCCACATCATACCAGTAATCTTCCGCTTTTTGTATTGGTATCTCCGCCGCTATGGACTTCTGTTTGTTTGTTTTATTCCATTCTTGTACTTTGTTTTGAGAGAAAGTGTACATGCCTATCGGACATTGCCTTAAAATAGCTTTCTCATTAAAGCAACTGAATATCTCCGCTTCTTCAACATATAAATGTTCTTTGTATTTTTGCTTGAACAGAATCCAATTATCCACTTGGTATTTATTATAGAATAATGCCCAACAATACATGGCAACTTCCATATCTGTGAGTTTATCCCATCCATTATTTACATCATCTTCTGCAAGCATAATGATTTGACGAAGATATGTTCTATTTGCTTGTGCCTGTTCACGTGAAATTTCATATTTCTGTAAAATATCAGGAACAACCCCACACAGGTTCATTACCCCATCTTTAGTAATTGTGTAATCACCATCTGTTTCAGGAAATTTAAAAATGCGATGAAGTCTCTTATGATCATACGCATTTACTTTGCGGATAGAATATGCCTTCCCCCATATACGTACTTGTTTATAATTAGATGCAGCATCATTAAAATCAGATTCTATATCAATTACAAGCCTGTCAAGTATTTTTTTAGGAATTTTGAATCCCCACATATCATTAGGGGTAAATTCATCATCACATTCTTCCGCATCAGTTTGAAATGTTTCAAAAAGACAACTGAGTGCATACGCAGCGTGCAACATATAAGGCTGATCGCTAATTTCCCAAGGTTCGTGCATTAAGATGTCTAAATCTGAAGCACTGTAAGATTGATATTCATTCATCGTCTGGAAGTATTGAATTAATGGATTGAAGTAAGTCGGCAGAATAAGGAGAATTGTTTGTAATCATATTCATTACATTCAATTTGAGAATACGATAAATGGCGGCACCAATAGGATTGTTTGGCTGGTGCATGCAGGAAAAGACGGCTTGTGCTATATTGTCCGAATTTCCATGTGTTACGGCTCCACACTGTCCTTCTTTGTGGGAAATGATAAATATATCAGCATCTTTTCCCATGATTTCTTTAGCTTCTCGAAGCAAATCGTTTGTTTTTGTCTCCATAATTTTGGATTATTGATTAACACTGCTCTCATCATTTAATATATCTTTTTGGTTGATGAAGAATCCACAATGTTCATCACCAATTTTCCATTTTGGAGGAATCGAATTATATGGTCCTGTTCCGTCATTTTCTTGCTCTGTATTATATCTGAAACAATGATATCTATCTAAACAAGCGCGAGCATTACATGTTTTGTTCGTTCTTTTTAATTGTCGGTATGCCTTTAAAGTGATTTCAATCACAGTAGGACGAAATTTATCCAAGAAACGATCTGGTATGGTTCCTATAGTCCATATATCGTTTGATTGAAGCAAGGATTTGTCTGGGCGCATAAAATAGCGCATTTTACCTTTGCCTCCTAAAATAAGGGTTTTATCTTTTTTATCGGCTACTGGATGTATTTTCAAGCACTTGTTACTAATCACTTCAAGATATTTAGGAGGATAATCAATTATATCTTGCCAAAATGCACATTCATAACAGATTTTTTTCTGTTTCATTATGCGGCTTATATGATTTTGAGAATCATATCCATGCAAAAGCATTTTTATTCCGCAGCATTTGCAATATCCAATATGATTAAATAATTTCCGATACATACCTTTATATTTCTATAGAGTTAAAGATGCTGGAAATCTCATCGTCACGTATTCCTAAATATATCATAGTTGTATCTAAGCTTGCGTGTTTAAAAATACGATTTAAATATATCAATGATTTCTCAGTCCTTCCACTTTTTTCATATACATATCTGCCGAATGTCTTTCTAAAGGTGTGTGTGCTGAAATTATCTATGTCAAGTTCATATTGAATTGCCCACTGCTTTAATGTCCGATTAATATATTGTATAGATACCGGTTTATTTTCATTTCCTTTTTTGTTGGCTAAAATAAAATCGCGTTTATCCGGTTTTCCCATTCGTTCATATAAAGTTGTGAAATGGTCAGAAGCATTTTGGCCAATTGGTATGACATGGGTTTTACCTGTTTTTTTAGCCATAGTAATGACTTTCCGTTGATTAAGGATGTCATTCCATTTTAACTTGCATACATCAGAGAAACGCAATCCGGTACAGAAGGACAATATGCAATAGCAGGCCCACCAATATTTTTTTTCATTTATTAGTGACTGTACAAGTTTCTGATAATCACTATATGGCAAATAATCTGCCGTTGTTATACTTCCCTTTTGGCTCATAATTTTATTATTTTGGAATTTGGTAATGCAAAACTATCGTTAAAAACTGGAATAAACAAAATATTTTTCTTGTTTCACTTTCTAATAAAAGTTAAGCAATTTATATATATCTGGTAATCAATTGAATATATATTATTTATGTTTCACTTTTTATAATCAATCATGTAATGAATGGAATTTATATACATTATATAATATAAAAAGGAGCGCATTGTAAAAACAACACGCCCCTTGGGACCACCGTCCTATCATGTAGTTAAGAGTTTACTTAGTGCCGGTATGTCCAAATCCACCTTCTCCACGTTCGGTTTTGGACAATTCCGTAACAACTTCAAACGGTTCGTTACAATAATGGCTAATTACCATTTGGGCAATCTTTGTACCTTCTTTTACTATAAAGGGGATGGATTCATAACTTTTTATAATTACTCCAACTACACCTCTATAACTTTCATCTATCGTGCCAATAATAACATCGGCATCAAATCTTTTTGGAGTATCCATATCTTCCAAAAGATACCCTTCAATTCCTTTTAAAGAAAATCCGCTACGAGGACGGATTTGAGCCTCTGTCTCGAATTTCAGTTCTATACTGATATCAAGTTTTATGAGGTTGCGTCCTGGATTGATCACAAAATTGCATGGAACATACAAATCATAACCAGCAGCACCTTTTTCAGCTCTTGTAGGCACTTTTGCGCCCGGTGATAACAATTTTACTTTCATCTTGTTTATTATTAATAGTATAGCTTGATTTATTTACTCAATGTTGTAAGATATTCACTTTCTAACATTACAGATGATTTGAGCATTTTTCTGGTACTATAGATTTTTCTATCCTCGCCAATCTCTGCATCAAAATCAAATAAGGTTAGTTTACCAATATCATCCGGCTCAATTTGAAAGTCGGATGGAACAGCTCTCCAATATCTTTTATTTACTGATATTATTTCTCCATAAGCAGCCTTAATAAGTGATTGCCTAAGTGTTCCAGTAAGTGTTGCCGCTTCACTGATTGACTTAAAGATTGCAACCAAAATATACGTTGCGTCAAAGGCAACAATCGTTGTAGGATTGTTATTTGGTTCCTGCTTCGTCATTTTTTCTTTCGTTTATGATTTCATTAAGAACTTCGGATGGCAATCTTTGAGCTGCCATACTATAGAGAAAGCCATTGCTGTATGCCACTCCGTATGATATGGCATCTGTAATAATACTATTGAAATATGCACACATTTCGGGATTTGCAAAAGCAAGAAATATAAAAGCCAATTCTGCTGCTACCAAAATATGTCCATTTGTATTCTGGTAGAACAATTCTGATGTCTTTTTTTGTGATGCTTTGATTAATGGCTCTATAAAATGCTTGTTAGTGCGCATAAACACCTTATAGTCTATGTATTGAATATGATTCTCTTCAAAGTAAGTTGTATAATCAAACACAGCCTTGTCCTCTCCCATAAATCCAAAGTATAATCCTTGTATTTCTGGAAGTAGAATCTCCGTCGTTTTAAGCTCTTTAATAAGTGTAGTTGTTTTATAATCCATTTTTATTCTTGTGTAAGTTTCTCTTCAAATACATCCATAATGTTTGTTTCTGATATGCTGGCAATTTTGAAATCAGCCATTGTACCTTTCATGCCATCCATGAAGTTTTCAAGTGCATTATGGAAATCAGAAGCCTGTACCAACATATAATTTGCAGTTTGTTTTTCAATGCCACTTTTTTCATCAAGCGTGATGAAAAGAACTTTAACCTTATACCATCTATCTCCTCTTTCATCATAAAAGATTTCAGATATGTTTGTTTTCTTAACTGCTGAAACCGTAAATTCACTGGATATGTACGGTTTAACCTCTTCGATTATGCGTGCCTCAGCTTCTGTAAAAGACAATGCGTTTACAATATTTGTTTCAGTAACGCTTTTTAAAGCTCCATCTTCCATTACTTTATTGTAACGGATTTTTGTTTCTATCCAAAATGACATAATTTTGTTGTTTTTAAGTTGTTAATATTCTGTTATTTGATTTCATCAAGATTGATATATAATGCCTCTTCAGGAACTTTACATGAATCAATAGTTTTTGGATATTTGATTAATCCCCAATTACGTTCAGAATATACCTTAAACTTATATGTGTCATAACTACTGCCAATTTTAACACATATATTACAATCCTCTTTTGGTGGATTAGCCCTTAAATTTTTCCAGTTTTCCATGATTGCATTATTTAAATCGGTGTACTTCATTGTATAATAGTATATGGTGTACATTAAGTATATGAAAAGTGAAACATGGTTTATTGTAAACTATTGAATATCAGAGGTGATTTTCTTTGTTTTTTATTTTGGGAGCAGTATATCTTATAAAATTTTGGTGTTCAGTGTTTTTGTGAGTTGCTGTACTGCGCATCTATTAACAATAAAAATAATGATATGCGTAAACGAACAGCAAATAATTCAAATGGCAATTTCTTTACCGATGAAGCTCTTGTAGCGAGCTATAACATTGTTAAAAAAACAATTGTTGAATACACTGATGAATTAACCAGAAGATGCCGATATAAGAGTGTAGTAAGTCAAGTGGATGATGGTGTCGTTATGGATGATCGTTCCAGACTGATAGACATGTATGATTCTTGTTATATACAAAATGCACATCTTCAAGGGACAATTGCCACTCTTTTTTCACAGTTAATTGGTAAGCGGTATATGTTTGCCAAAGAAGATAAAGATGGCAAATGGATTAGGGATCCAAAACAATCCAGAATCTGTCAAGGCTCACAATTTGAAAAGATAATTAGGGCTATTGTTGAATCGGAACTTTATGGTTATTCGCTTATTGAGATTATGCCGGAATTGGATTCTGAAACCGGTTTACTTAAAGAAGTGAACAGCATTGAAAGACGATGCGTATTGCCTGACCAGCGTCGTGTCGTACAGCATTGGGGGCAATGGACACCAGGTTGGGATTTGGATTCTGAACAATATAAACATAATTATATCCTTGTGAATAACGGTGGATTTGGATTATTCGCCGCAACCACTCCTAATATTCTTGCCCAGAAATATACATTAAGTAATTGGGTTAATTTCAGCCACACTTATGGGCAGCCAATTATTCATGGAAAGACCGGTGCTGAAGACAATGAGTCAAGAAGTAGGTTGGCACGTAAAATTGCTTCGGCGGCCCAGAATAAAGTTCTTGTGACAGGTAAAGAGGATGAGATTGACATTAAAGCCTTTACCATGTCGAACTCTGAAAAGATTTATGAGTCACTTGCGAATTATGTCAATAAAGAGAATGACAACTTAATATTAGGGTCTGAATCAATGGCTGGTGGTATGCAGTCTTATGTTGGTTCAACGAAAGCCCATGAGAACATATATCGTGCAAGAATCAATTCCTATCGTACAATAGTAGAGAATGTGATGAATGAGCAGGTGGTTCCGGTTCTCAGATATTGGGGGATAATTTCAGATGACGTGTATTTCAAGTACATGACCAAGGTCGAGATGTCAGACGAGAACAAAATCAAATTGTTCGATATGCTTACAAATAAATATGAAATTGATCCGGAAGAAATAAACAAGGAATGGGGTATCGAAGTCGGGCAGCAACGCAATTTTGAATCCAGTAATGGTAATGGGGGAATAGGTGATTGGGGAGATGGTGATGAAGATGGTCATAGAATGAGTGATGAAGAATATTATAAGCGTTATGGACATCATCGGGATAAAGTAAATTTTCTGTCAGGGGTGCATTAAAAGGCGGATGTACCTCTAAACTTTCACAACGGGTAAAAGCTGCCATGACAACAGAACAACAAGCTCGTCATGATAGTGAATACCAGTCATTACAAGCCTTATTCATAGCTTTGCTAAGGTCTTTACGTGATGGAGATACAGAAGAATCTCTTTATGCTTTATGCGAACTCAAGACTGATTTTGTATTTAAACATGTGTTGGATGGACTTGGAGTGGAATATGATGAAGCCATTATATTGCTCCAAAGTGCCAATGATGATAATTTGACACAGCATGACAAGGAATTGAGAAACCGTTTGATAGCTGCCATTCAGAATCTTATTGATTTTTCTGTTTGTGAGGAATACCAACTTTATGATGAGGCTGTTGAAATGCTGGGGGACAGTGAATTGGATTTTAATTCGGAAGATTATGAAGATTTACTGGCAATATGTGAAAAATATAATGATACATACGCCTCCATTGAAAATAGCGATATTGAATATGCCGGGAAAATAGCTGCCATGTGGATAAGGATGTCTGCCAATGATTATGTTGTGTACTGGACTCAAAATGATGCTAAGGTCCGTCCGTGGCACATGGCATTGCAGGGATATGTTGCGCCAAGAGATGAATTCCCGTCATGGATGATACCTCCGATAGAATATAACTGCCGGTGTTTTCTTGAAATTCTTGAAGTTGCTTCTGTGAATGGAAAATTACATCAATTTAAAGGGGCGGCTAAAGACATTGAGAAGCCTCAAAAGATAAATAATGTTTATAGTGAGTCTTTGGCTAAATGTGGGAGGATTTTTGGACCGTCACACAATTATTTTATCATAAAGGAGGATGATAAGGAAATGCTTCAAGGCTTTGTAACAAAACTAAAAGAGAAGTACCATGTCTAAAGCTAAATTTGATCCAAGCAAATTTTCAACACGATTTGGAACTCTGTACTATGATGGCCAAAAAGCCAGCCAATATAGGATAAAACAATATAATAAATACGTTAAAGGGGCTGGTGGACGCATAACATCAGTTCCTAAACAATATAGCAAATATTTCACTTCAGGAACCAGTTTTACAACAAGGCAGGGGCATCTTCAATCGTGGGCGAAACCATTGACTTTAAGAGGTGGAGAAAATCCCAATTATAATTGGGGTAGAGTCGGTTATAGGGATTTCGATGGTGTCATAAGAAAAGGATCTTCAAGTGGACGTTGGGGGGCAGATATCAATCAAGGGAAAAGGGGTACTCCAGGTTCAACAACAGTGCTTGCAGGAACAAGACAATGGATACGACAAATACAAATCAGTTTGCATCAGTTATATGTTAATGCAGAAAATTTTCGTGTTGTAGCTGGACAACGTGCCATAAAGGTATTTCAAAATTCATTCAAATATCAGCAATTTTACAATAACAGATCTCATAAATGGGCCTCATTATCTTCATATACTCTAAAAAAAAGAGCAAGGCGTGGCACTGGTAGTAAGATATTGAAAGAATATGGTGATTTATATAATTCAATAAAAATGGATGAACACGCGGGATTATATATGACTCGTGTATATACCGATGTTGTTCATGCCAATGCTTCACATCACAAAAAATATAGTATTTGTTATGCCGGATATCACAATGAGGGTGAGGGCACTTATGGAAGTGGTTGGAATGGGCATAAGCCCAAACCTTATATTCGCAGACAGTTTATGGGGCATTCCAGTTATTTAAATCCATTTACAGACAATTTTATGAGAAAAATGATGAAGCTCTATTTATTTGATAACGTATTTCTTGTTAAACGGATATAAGCTATTATCAATAAAGATTATATTATGATTGTAGATAAAAAAAGCAAGCATATACTAAGTGGTAATAAGCAAAGTATATTGGCATCCATAGATAAAAAATCTGAAAATGAAATTATGGATACCCCCATTCAAATTGAGCCGAATGGACCAATAGATGTATTGAATACCATCAAAAAAATACTTCGTAAAGTTACATGGGAGTATGGAGTTGAGGGTAGTCCATTGATTTTTAAAACAGTGCAAATAGATGATGGACAATACGAACGGATTATATCTTCAAAAGGAAATCAAGAAGAAACGATGGGATTTCCAGCTGCTTTTGTTCATTTTATAAATTGGCACTATTTGGTTCAACAAGCGAGAATAAACGAAGGTCGTGCTGTTCTTAGGATTCGATTTATACTTAACAGCTTGAATGTTCATGAAGATGGACATGATACGGATGTATATTATGTGGCAGAACGTATTCATCAAACAATTCAAGAGAATATAAGCCAATATGAATGTCTGCAAGAACGCTGTCAGTTACAATATATTGACCCTATGGAAAGTTTTGACCATGGTTTACAACCTTGCTGGATGACTTATGAAGTTTGGTTTAAACAAAAAAATATTTGGATTAATAGAAATAAAGTGTACAAGAAATTTGTTTGTCCTCCATTTACAAATCATGCAGACCAAGATAAATCTATTGAAGGAATAAATCCTGATGACCATACAAATCTGGATCATCCAATCACTTATGATGAGGCAACAGACTTCATACAATAATTAATGTGTAATAGATTAATAATCAGTTGTATATAATATGCTTTTAATATAGATATTTATTGTTGCATACTATTAGTAATAAATTGAAATACAATGGCAAAGCAACAAGAATTCAAATTTATTAAAGGTGCCTGTTGCGCTGGTATGCCGGCCGACATCTTTTTTTATACAGATGTAGATTACTGGAGTGTTGATAACTTTTTATGGGAGTTTGATTACCTCATCAATTATGTAAATCCCAGCAAAATTAGAATACATATAAACTCCGTTGGTGGAAGTGTCATTGAAGGCATGAGTGTATTCGCAAAAATTCAAGATTGCGCTATACCGACAGAATGTATTAATGATGCTTTGGCCGCTTCAATGGGGTCAATTATCTGGGCCGCTGGTGATGAATTGTATATGAAAGATTATGCGCTGCTTATGATTCATAATCCATTTTGTGATGTAAATGGAGAGAAACAATATGACCAAGCAACAGAGGCTTTTACATTGCAATTAAAAACGATTTACATGAAACGCTTCGGACTTAGCGAAGAAGATGTTGAAAATATTATGAATGGCAAAGATGGCGAAGATGGTACATTTTTAACAGCAACTCAAGCGATTGAAAGGGGATTTATTAAAGCAGATCATATCATTGAAACTCCTAAAGCTGTAAAAGATAAAATTAATGCTGCTTTAAAAAGCAGTAAAGATATAGCTCAAATCAAAGCTGTTTATGGATTAGTCTCACCTACGTTATCAACAACTACTATTAACAAACAGAATATCAACTCAATTTTAGAAACAATGGAAAAGAACGAAATCACAGTTTTCGCTGCTCTCCTTGGATTGACAGGAGAAAAGGCAACGTCCGAAAATGTTTCTGCAAAGATTAATGAACTGAAGGCAAAAGCTGACAAGGCTGACGCTCTCCAGAAATCATTTGACGAGACAAAAGGTGAACTGACAAAAGTCAATGCGGAACTTACCGGTGCAAAAACTTCAATCAAGAATCTGAATGAAGATTTGGATAAGACAAAAGCGACCCTGAAAGTATATCAGGATGCAGAGGCAAAAGCCAAAGAAGAAAGAGTTGCGGCACTCATCGACAAGGCTATTGCAGAGTGTAAAATCAACAAGGAGGAACGTGAAGCCTATACCGCTATGGCTCAAAACAATTTTGAACTTGCTGAGAATGTATTGTCAAAAATTCCGGCACGTGACAATTTAGGACAAATCATTTCACAGGCAAATAAAAATAATGCGGAAAAAGGAGTTCAAACTGAACAGCAGAAGGTTTTTGCAAAGGTGGATGAGATTGTCGGAAAGGACTTTAAGTTCCGTACACTTGACTAAATGATAAATAACTAAATTTATAAAAGCAATGGCAACATTAAATTTTAATGCGGGCGAAAGCAATTATACCGGTGAGGTACTTGAAGATCTGCTTACCCTTACCGCGCAAGACAATGAGACTTATAAGGAGGGTTTGATTCATATCAAATCCGGTATTCAAAAGAAATACACTCTTCCGGGTGTAAGGCTTGGAAAGATTATCCAGGATCATAAGCCCACGCCTGATAATAGCAAAGGTGAATACGATTTCGCGGAGCGTTATCTGGAGCCGGAAGACTTTATGATTTATATTGAGTTCAACCCTCGTGACTTTGAAAAGTACTATACTCCGTTCCAGCCAAAGGGGAACCTTGTGTTCCGTGAGCTTGACCCGAAAGTACAGTCAACTATGATTCGTCTGTTGATGGAGCGTAGGGCTGAGTATATCAATCACGCTATTTGGTGTTCAGCTACATCGACAGAAAAAGCTAAGATTTCGAGTGCTGATAGCAAGGTAACTGCTGGAAATACTGAAATCGGAAGTGAAGACGCGGCCGGTCCTATGAAGTATTTCAACGGAGCGATTGCACGTATGCTGATGAATGCAGCAGCCGCAGCAACTACAGAAGATGCAAAGAGCGGTCAAATCAATGTCGCAGGCACAGGAACGTTTGCTGACGGAGAGGCTGTTGAAAAAGAGCTTTACGCTATGTGGAAGGCTACCGAGCCGAAGGTTCGCAAGAAAGCCGGTATGGTAATCCTGATGGACTACAAGTCTTGGGATGCTTACGACCAGTATTTGTCCTCAAAGACAGTGAAATACAGTGATAACCGTGATGAAAATGATCATCGTTTCCACGGCAAACGTATCATTCCTATGGTAGCACTTCCAGATGATACGATCATTATGGGATGCTTCACCACAGGAATTGACTCAAACCTTTGGATGGGTGTTGACTACGCAAACGATGAGGAAGTTCTTCAAGTTGATAAGCTTCAGAACAACTCTGAATTGTATTTCTTCAAGATGCTCATCAAGATGGACGTAAACATTGTTCGACCGTCTGAGATTACTGCTCATATTCCATTTAAATATACAGTTGCAACAGGCGATTAAGGGGCGTGATAAACACGTCCCACTTTAAACTTTTTAATTATGGGTAGAACAAGTAAAAAAATCGAAAATACCACTGTAGAGGAAAAAGCTACTACTGTTGTTCAAGAAGAGAAAGAGGGAAGAAATGTTCTTGAAGAGCAAGCTGTAGAGAGTGCTCAGGAAAAGCAAGTTACACAGGATATTAATGCCTCTGAACAAATGCCTAAAATTTCTTCTGATAATGTAGAAGATGAGGAAGAAATTCCTCCTCATGTGGTAGAGTTGATGCGACTGTATTCTCATTATAAGGAAATTTGGGTTACATCATGTGGATTCGTACATCCAGCAGGTGTACCCAAGTATCTTTTAAAAGATGCAGTCCTTTACAAAAATAAATTTTATAACAAATAAAACTCTTTACAATGGCTACGAATACTAATTTAGGAGGTGTTTTTACTACTGATATTGATAGTAAAAAGACCAGTAATGTGTTTCTCAGCACAGAAAATGTCGTTGGTCTTATTTTTGATACCAGTATCGTTGGAGGGCTTGACAAAGCTCTTGGAACGGACACTGTAGCAGCTAAAGCTTTTGCAAATGGGAATGTTGTAGAGCTTAATACTTCAAAGGATTTGAAAGAAGCCGGTATTGACGAATCTGTTTTGGCAGGTGTCGCAAAATATCATCTTGATTGTTTTTTCAGTCTTGCAGGTGGTACACAACGCATCTTTGTTTCATTCATGAACAGTGATGAAGATACCGAATTTGAATCCGTTGAAAAAATGCAATTGGCATCCGGTGGTATTATTTATCAGATTGGAGTATGGACTGGAAAGCCTATTGCAACCAAAAACGATGATGATACTTATTCGGTTGAGGCGGGCAATATTTGCGCTAAACTTGAATCTGTTGCTGAAATCTTGGGTGGAAAGGTCGGCATCACCAACTATGAAGGTAATGCTCCATTAAACATTTTGCTTAATGCACCTATCGTAAATGGGGGTGTCGTGGATCTGAAAAAGCTCCCAGACCTCAGTGATATGAATTTTCCCAAAGTAACTGTACTTGTTGGACAAGCTCCTACCGATACGGTTCATCAGATTATGTATGATGTTAATCATGTCGATGATACTGCTGAATCATTTGCTCCTGTTGGATGTATTGGTGCGGCTATTGGGTGTTTGGCAGTTGCTCCGGCAAATGAAAGTATCGCTCATGTTAATGGCTTTAATCTTGCCGCAGTAATGCAAGATGCAGAACTTGGCTTTGGTAATATTGTTAAGGATGCCGACAATGACGCTTATGGCCCTGAATCTTCATTTACCAACATCAAAACAATTGGTTATACCAAACGTAACACTTATCTTCATAAGAAAGGCTATGTTTTCTTGACCAATTATGATGGACTGGAAAATAGCATTTTCTTCAGTAGCGACCAGACACTCAGTACAGGTGATTATCGTACAATCGCACGTTGCCGTGTAATGCACAAAAGCCGTAGAGTTGTTCGCCGCGCTCTTTTGCCACGTGTAAACAGTAATGTTGAGATTGATGTTACGACTGGAAAATTGTCCGCCTCTGAAATTGCCGAATTCCAGAATATCGTGATTCAAGCACTTGATATGAATATGGTTGAACCTGGAACATCAAAACCGCAAATTAGTGGTCGCACATGTATTATTGATGAAAATCAGAATGTGCTTAATACTGATGCGATTGACATTTATTACAGTCTTGTACCTCTTGGAGTTACCAGCGTAATCAATGTTACAGAAGGGTTCACATCAACCATTTAACGCCAAAGTTTAACCATATAAAACAATATAACAATGGCAGCAGAAATTAATAATGTAGCATATAGTTGGTCTATGATTCAACTTCAGACCAATTTTGATGGAGAAAGTGCTCAGGCTCCCATCTTTGTGGATTGTACCGCAATCAAGTGGGACACAAAACGAAAAATAGAATCTATCTATGGACTTGGCGGTCAGCCTCGTAAACGTGGATTTGGAAACGTAACCTATGAAGCAAGTATCACATTGCCATACGGTACCCAAATTGCTTTACGTGACAAATCTACTGACGGTACATTGTTGGGTCTTGGAGAATTCAATCTGATTGTAAGTTGGGTAAATGATGTGGCAGCGAATGTGACATCAGAAACTGTCACTCTTGCTGGATGTATCCTTGCGGAAGGTGGTATGGATGCAAGTCAAGATGATACTTCAATCACCCGGGAATTTGATTTGCATCCGCATCGTATTTATACCGGAAAGGTTCAATCCAATGCAAACATGAGTTGGTCTCATGAATTGTATGGTGGTGCATAATCGGTTTTTCTTGTTTATACTATCAGTTGTTTAAGGGGCGGTCAGAAATGGTCGCCTCTTTTCATATATTTTTCGAGGTTTACTATTATATAATGATGGCGCACCAAATACGCCTCACTGAAGTATAATTTATGGACAATTAAAACCAATTACAGCAATGGCAAAAGAAAAGAAAACAGAAGTTGCCGAAAACCAACAGGCAGCCCCGGCTATCGAGTTCATTAACGATGTGAATGTTCCGATTGAAGTACGTGAAGAGATTGTAAAAAAGGCAGAAGAGCTGAAGGCCCAGCACAAGTTGCGTAAAATCTTCATCATTGTTGTTGAAGGTGAAGAGGGGGATGATAAACCTCTTTATATTGCTTATTTGCGTCGCCCGAGCCTCATCCATTTCAGCCAGTACATGAATTTTGTTCAAAAGGATTTGGTACAGGCAAGTAAAATGCTTGCAACCAATGTGTTCCTCGCTGGAGATCGTGAATTGGTTGATGATGATGAATTGTTCCTTTATGGCACAATGCAGCAACTCAATCATTTAATTGATTCTCGCAATGCTGACATGGTAAAGCAATAGAGCGTTGCCAAATAGGTAAAGAGGATTATTTTCGACAACGCTTTGCACTAACCGCATATTACTATCCTCATTTAGACTTTAACGCTATGAGCATTGAGGATTTTGCCTTTTGGTCTGAAAACGCATATTGGGTGCATTCACAAATGCTTATGGTGCAACAAGCAAATTCATTAGGTACACTGGCTGGTGGTGCAAAATAGAACGGAGAAATAGGGGCTATTATGGCTCCTATTTTTTTATCCATACTATTATTAAGAAAACAATATGGCACAACTTAGTTATATTAATACCGGAGTTAAACAAAAACCGGATTTAACTTTTAATATTCCCACTGATGAAAGTGTCGGGGCAATGTTGTTTGATATAAGCGGATTTGACAAACCATTTGATGAGTATCCATTACTATACCATAATTTTCAAGATGGCAAAATTCAATGTGTAAAGAATATGGATGATGCTGTCTTATTAGGTATAGCCAATGATGGTTTTATAAATGGTTTATTATATCATCATTTATCTCAATTTTATGATTTTGTTGGTGGAAATCAAGCTTTATATATAGCTATTGCTGATTGCTCAGAAGATTGGGATATTATTCAAAGTATGCAGCAACAAGTAAGTGGAAGAATGTTTCAAATAGGAATATGGACATCCAAGCCTATATGGAGAATGAAAGATGATAATACGTTAGGTTTTACTTCTCTGATTACAGATCTACAACTACAAGCTGATGAGATTAACGGAAGGGTTGGGGTATCTACGCATACTATGGTGCCTCTAAATATCATACTTTGTGGAAATAGCTCTTATGTGGAAAATGGGAAAGCAAATTATAAAATTCTTCCAAGCGCAATTGAATTAAATTGCCCGAAGGTTTCAGTGGTGTTGGCACAAAATGGTTCGCCAGAAGTACACCAGATACAAAAGAACAATCCATTACAAGCCCCTGTAGGTTCATTAGGGTTGATTATGGCGTGTTTAGCACTTTGTGGGGCAGAAGAAAGTATTGCTTCATTGGACAAATGTGACTTGAATAAAAATGAGGGGTTTAATTATCCCGAATGGGGAGTCGGAGATAGCGGTACTCCGATAGATAGTGTACATCGTATATGGGCTAATATCATATCATCACGTGGATACATCATACCAATAGATTACGAGGGTATGGAAGCTTCATACTTTTTTAGTAGTGATCAAACATTATGTGATGGAGATTTCAGTACAATTGCCAATAATCGTGTTATACATAAAAGCAGAAGAGCTGTTTGTACGGCCCTAATACCATACATTAATAGCCATCATATCTATGTACCAGGAACACATAATATCAGCTCAACATCAATTGCAATCATCACAGATTCAATTAACACTATTTTGGATTCTGTTATGAGAAATAAGCGAGGATTTAATCAAATAAATGGCAGAGTTGTGACATTTCTGGAAAATGATGATATTTTGGAAACAGATTCTATCGCAATAAAAATGGATATTAAACCAATTAATTATAGCGAGTTTATATCAGAAGAGGTTTCGCATGATATAGGATAAGTATATTATTATAAAAGCATACCCCAAGCCAACAAATGACTTGGGTTTTTTCATACACTATTAATAGGTAGTAAAACATTTAATTTTATTACCTATGGCAGATTATAAAGATTATATCGTTAGATATGATATTCAAGCCGATGTAACAAAAGCAGCAGAAGGACTTCAATCAATAGCAAATATTGCTAAAGAGTTTGAGATTCCAATGAGAGAACTTTCTGCCGCAATCAAACAAGTAAGTCAGTCGGCATTTCAATTAAAACAAAATGCGAATATTTCTTTTACACCTAAAATTGATGTCGGGGCATTTAATAACCAGTTGCGAAATATGGTTATTCAAGTTAGAAGTGCGGCTGCTGAAATGCACGCTGCATTGTTTGAAGCTCTGTCAGGAAATACTTCTGCAACCAAAGCCATGCAGAAAGGAATTGGTACGGCTCTTGGAAATCCAAAATCTATAAAAGATTTAAAAAGTGATATTGCAGCTTATAATAAAGAACTTGATAAACTTTTAGGCACACCAGTAACTAAGAAAGGTAAAACAACAAGGAATAGAGATGGGGCGATTCAAATGGCAAAGAATGCCAAAATGGATGATCGTGTCATCGAGCTGGAAGCACGTAAGAAAATGCTTCAACAGCTAATCAAACAGCGTAATGCGGAACTTTCTGCTGCTGAAAAGCTTGAAAAAGAAGCGTCTTCAACAGCTGTTAAAACAGAATCAAAAGTTAAATCAAAAGTGGCAAATGTAGGCCAAACCAAATCTCAGCCTGCAAAACTAACTAATGTCACACCATCTGTTATTCGTGAGTGGAAAAAGGCATTTGGAGATGCTAAAAGTAAATCATTAACAATTAACATTAGGGGAAATGCTGGTGGAGCAAATGGCGCATTGACGGTTATCCAGCAAATACAAACTTCTCTTGAAGCATTACAAACAAAGGGCACATTCAACATTAATCCAGTGTTGAACATGGAGGCTTTTGCCGCAGCGGAAGCCCAACTTAAAAGATTGGCCGGATTGACTTCTTCTGTTACGGCTCCATTTATAGTAAAGGATGAAAGAGCACAAGGTTCAAAATTAGGAAGTCCCGTAACATCACTGACAAAAAACGAAAAAACGAAATTGTCAGAAGCTAAAAAACAGATTAAAGCATGGAATGAAAAAATTTCAAGCGTACAATCTCGTTTAGATGCAAATAAGGCAAAATTTGAGCAAACACCCACACCCGGATTGAAAGGGCAAATTACCCGTGATACTAAAACTCTTGAAAAATACCAAGCTAATAAGTCGGCACAAGAAGATATAGTAAAAAGTCTTCAAGGTAAAGCCTCTACAGCTGTACAATCTTCGACAAAAGGTGTAAAGCCATTATCTATTGATGTTATAGGGAATTTAAAAGGTATTAATATTACTGGAAAAACCCCTATAGTGCCAATTATAGGAGAGTTGACTAAAATACAAGGTAAGATTACTGAAACCATCCCAGTCAATGTTAAAATCATGGCTGATCAGGTGGCTGCATCCATTAAGTCTATACCTACTCCAACATTAAATATTAATGTACGTCTTAATACAGAGGGGATTACGCAACAGTTGCAGACTATTACTGCAAAACCAAAATCTGTAGCAAAACCTGAGACTAAAACAGAAACCATTCCAGTAAAAGGAATTGGCACTAAATCTAAAACGCCGTCTCCTAAAAATGCAGCTTTAATAACAAGTGATATTGATACTAAAAATATCATCAATCAAATTAAAAATATTCCACGTCAGACAATTCCGATAGCGGTAAAATTGATGTGGGAAAAAGGTGCTGTTGGCAGACAAGAGCAATTGAAAAATCTTGCAACTAAAATTCCACCTATAACAATTACTCTTGATACTAAATCAGCTATTGCAAAATTTGAAGAATTTATAGCTCTTATCAAATCGAATAGTGTCCAGAATATACGTTTAACGACAAGTGGAAATGTTGCAAATACAACAACCAATACATCTTCAACTTCAGTTGCTTCTGGAAGTAGTAATAAAAATATTGGCAATACAAATACTTCTACTAAAAACAAAGAACTGACTCCGCAAGAACGATATGCAAAGCTGAAAGAAGATGCTGTTAAAAGGGCACAGAAAGCAAAAGCTGGTGGCAATCAAATGCTTCTGAAAGGGAAAGAAGTAAGAACCAAAGAACAGGCTTGGTATGCTCAACAACAAGCTATGTATAATCGTTTGTTTGAGGCTGTCCCAAAACCTGATTATGGTTGGCTGAAGCGAACAGAAGAACAGCGGGCTTCTGAATTATCAACCATGCGTGAAGATGCAAAAGCTGCATTTGCCAAACCAACACCCTTTGAACGAAAGGAAATGGCTGCACATAATGCTGATGTATCAAATAGTATAGCCAGACATCAGCAAAAAGCTACAAGGCTTCGATCTCAGGTTTATAATTCAATGTTGCCTTTTGCTCAAAATAAGGAGCAGGCAAATATGATGGCTAAACATCGAAAGTACTTTAGACAAGCAGTTTCAGCCACTGGCATTATGCCTACGCAGGGTATGGAGGCACCCCAAATGCTGAAATATCTACAAGGGGTGTCAAGCCAAATGCAATCTGCAAGTGTAGCTGTGCCTTGGCAATTGCAAAATCAAATCAACAAGCTTGAAGGACAGATTGCTAAATCAAAAGGTGTTGTAAGTGGAAATTCTGCTCATAGAACTTCATTGGTTTCTGTTAATGGCCAAAAATCATTTTTTGACCAATCTCGTAGATGGGCCTACCCATTTACGGGTCAGACATCATTCGGAGCCCGTACCCCTATGGCTGTTGATATGGCTAAAGGCATGGGCGTAATGTTTGCCATTGGTGGTGCCATGTCCGCAATAGGAAGTTCATTTAGTCAGGCAATGGAATATCAAAATACAATGCGTACAACAAAAGCCATATTGCAACATGGAACTGATTCATATAGCAAGAGCTCTTTCAAAAATATGGAAGCGACTGTACGTGATGTTGGTGTTAAAACTAAGTTTTCTGCCCCTGAAGTTGCTGATGCGGCAAAATTCCTTGCTATGGCAGGTTATGACATTGACGCTATCAATGCTTCTATCCGTCCTATTGCAGACCTTGCCTTAATTGGAGATTCTGATTTGGGAGAGACAGCTGATAAAATGACTAATATCATGACTACATTCCAAATCATGCCAGAAAAGATGCGTGAAGCAGCAAATATCATGGCAACAACTGCAACTCGCTCAAATACGGACCTTATGATGTTGGCTGAGTCTGCTAAATATGGTGGCGGCGTTGCTAATATGTATGGAAGGAATGACCCTAATCTTTTTGCAGATACAATGGCATTATTTGGAGTTATGGGCAATGCTGGTGTTCAGGCTTCATCTGCCGGTACTGCATTGCGTATGATGTACCAAAATATCTTCAAGCCTAATAAAAATCAAAAGGCTGTGTTAGATATGATGGAAAAGACCTATGGAATAACCACCATTAAACAAGATGGAGGTTATCGTTCTATGTCTGATATTCTTGTTGACATGGCGCAACGCATACCGGAAAATAAGATGGCTGAAATTGTTGGAAATCTGTTCCGAATCACAGCGCAGCCAGGTGCTACTGCTGCATTACTCGCTGCTGCCGGTGGAGATGCTAATGCTGCTCAAGAAATTGGAGCTGGAATAGATGCGATGTCAAACAAAATGAGTGATAAGGCTGGATTAAGTTCACTTGTTTCACTAATGTTGGCTAATCGTGCCTCAATGAATGGCAATATTTCCGGTTCTATTGCAGAAGAAAAACAAAACACAATTCAGGGGTTATGGGCACAGGTAACGTCAACATTTACAGAAGGAATTGTTCAAGCGTTTGAGCAACGGCAAGGGGGATTTGAAGGCATTCTTCGTCAACTTAGAGACTATTTTGCAAAACCTGAAACTATCCAGATGATGCAGAACCTTATTGATATGATTGTTGAAATTGGTAAGGTAATGGCTTGGTTTGCAAAAATATGGGCTGGATTATACAATATGGCCCCAGGTATGATTAAATACTGGGTTACTATTCAAATGTTCTTTACTCAAATGGGAACTTTGATTTCTCCAATCATTTCTTTGATTGGTATATTTAATCGACTTGGAGGCTCGATTGCGAAACTTGCAGGCGTATCTCTCGCAGGAAGTACAGCAATGACGAAAGTTGCATCAGGAAAAATGATTGCTGGAACCGCAGCAAGTTCTGCTTTACTTGGAGCACCATTTGCTGTGAGTGGTTCTAAATACATTTATGGTAATGCCGCAGCAAGAGCAAACAGAGAACTTGCTTCAAATGCAATATTGGCAGGTGAACTTGCACTTAGTGGAGCATCCAGAACAGAAACGCTTCATAACTTGAATCAAGGCACACGTCAGCATTATGCTGAGGTGCGTAAACGTGCAAGTAAAATCTATGGTCCATCACGAGCTTGGAGAGCATTAAAAACATCAGCTACTGCCATGCCTACAATTGCGACATTTGCACCAATCATGGGTGGTCTCCAAAGTATGTTAACCGGCCTTCTTACTGCTCTTGCTAAAGCAATAGGTTTTTTGGTAAATCCGATAACATTAACAATTGGTGCGTTAGGCGCATTAGGATTCGGAGTTTATAAACTATTCCAATTTGTAAATGGCAATACTGAAGCTCAGGTATTAGCCCAACAACAAATGGCCAAACATTCAGAAGAGGCGGTCCGTGCTATGATTAGCAATAATCAATGGTATAAAGAACAATTAGATAAATTCAAAAATCCAGCACAAATTCTTGAGGCCACAGAAAAATCAGAAAAAGAACTTGAATATGAAGCAAATGCAAAGCGATTTAAAAGTGAATATGCTGATATAATGGCTGATTTGTCTAAAGATTCAAGCTATAAAGGAATAGACCAACAAGTTGCAAGCTGGCGTGAACGTGTTAATCGAAATCCACTTTACAAATTTGCCATAGGTAAGGATTATGATAGATTTGTCGGTGATGGATTGACAAAAGATAATTCACAGTTACAATATACTGGTACAGATGCAGATGGCGGTATAGCTTTGTACAATCTTTTATTTGGTGCAAAAAACAAAGCAAAATTTGTTCAAAACAATGAAATTCAAGCTGCGTTAAGAACCGCTGGAGCCAATCATCCTGTTATTCAAAATGCCAATGAACAAATTGCGAATTTGAGACAACAGTTTTTTGATGGTACTATCAATGAGGAGGAATACTATAAACAAGCATACAAGATTCGTGACAGTATTGTAAATCTGAATGATTCAAGACTCCGCACATCAACAGGAATGAGTCTGGAGCAATTCAATAATATTTCGGATCCAAGCATTTATCGTGAATATGCAATTGGTCAGTACAATATTATAAACTCTTTCATCAATGGGGAAAGTGAATCTTTAGTTGGAAAACTCAATGCTTACAGGGTATTAAGGAATGGCGTTGAAGTTTATTCAAATCAATGGTGGAGTGCGATAAGTAATGTAATTGGTGATTTTCCTTTGATGTGGAATGCTGTTTCTGCTGATAATAAACAATCTGCATGGATTGAATTACAGTTATCAATGTTGCCAGACGGGAAAATAAATAGTGATAATATAATCAAGCAGATAGAAGAAAAGGTTGGCAGTTTTAAAGGTAGCTTACAAAACTTTGCTAATATGTATGCAAAAGTTTATCAGATGATGGCTGAAGCCGATTTAGTCCCTAATACCAAAGAAGATGCTTTGAAATGGACACAAAACCAGCTTTTAAATCTACCCGTCACACCAGAAGACGCCGCATCATTCTATCATAATAATGTCCCAAATAATTCTGCGTTAAAGAAATATGGAGCAACAGTTGAGGAATATCAGGAATATGTGACAAATCCAAATGGGAAATTAACAATTAATGGTAAAACATATTCTGCGGTCAATGACGCGAAGTATATACGTAAAACTTTAGCGAATCAAGCCGTTAATAAAATATTGGGTGGAGTTCCAGGGTTTAATGGAAATGGGCCACTTTTACCGGGAGTTCAAAACAATGGTAATGACAACGTGAATACCCAAACAAATAAGGTTACAGCACCTAATATTACAAGTCAGAATGAGTATGCGTCCAAGTATGAACGTTCGTCTGCCAGACCAACACAAATAAATATCCATATTAATGAGCTTGCTCACTTTGATCGTACAACAGTGGCTTCAAGTGCCGAAGAACGAGATTTGGTTGAATCTATGGAATCAAAAATTGCAGAAGCTGTATATAGAATATTTGCTGAAGCATCTAATCATGCACAGAACACCATTGATTTAATATAAAAACAGCCTCCTATTACCAATAACAATTTGGGAAAGGAGGCTTTCTAATTTTACGAACTATTATAAGGTATGAGTAGTTTAAATAATCTTGCAATTACAGCCACGAACAGCGCAATGACCTCTGCTATGGGGGCGATGTTTAATACTTTGCAAAGCAAAATAGCAAATGGTGGCAGAGATAGGAACTGTAAATTCTACTATAATGATGGTGCCGGTGGCTCTATTTTACAAGTAGCAGTTAAAGGTGCCGTTGGCGGAGCAGTATCTGCACTTAAAAGTGAAGCAGTCAACGCATTTAATTCATTATTGAATGGTAAACGCACTAAAAGCAATATAGGATCAGCTTGGATAGAATCTGAACTTAAAAAACAAGAGGAGGAAGCCAAAGAGTATGGGATGATGCAGGTTGATGGTGGAACTATTTATGCACTTGATGATTGGGGATGTAAAGCACCGGAGGCTCTTATGCTTGGTATCGAACTGGACCAAAGTATAACAGTAACACAAAAATTTCCAGTATATCGTACCCAAGTCATTGATGCAAAAAAGGGGATATATAAAGAGCAAGAACCCAATACAATTAATAATGTTGTAAATACTAAAACTTTGGTATGGTATGATACGACTGCTCTTGTAACAATCAATTCAGACAAAAATTTAATTGCTACACGCGTTCAAGGACGTGATTACAGCAGAAAAGAACTTGTATCTAATGGAGATATTAAATTTTCAGTCAGTGGGCAAATTACCAGTGGCAAACCTGATATTTATCCTTCTGAAGAGGTGAAGAAATTTATCAAAGTTATGCAGTATAAGGGTATTGTTAAAATTAATAATCAGATACTTGATCAATTTGGTATTAGTCATATTGTAATAACGGATTTCAATATGCCACCAAGACAAGGATATAAAGCACTTCAGCAGTATTCTTTTTCTGCTATTGGATTGCAACCTGAAAAAGATATTGAAATCTCAGAAGATACAATATCAATTATACCCCAAAAAGCGGTAGCTGCTAAAGAAGATGATAGTAGTGAATGGATGAAGATGTTAAATAATCAATTGGAAGGACTGAAGTCTATGGCTGCTGACGTATTTAGTCAAGGAGTTGGGCTTGCAGCCGGAATGTTGGAAAATAAATTATAACTTATGGCGGCAGATTCAACATCATTAAGAACACAACGTCCTGATATAGTTCAAAAAATAGACTATACATTGACACCTCAATATTATGAGCATAAAGCGTATGAGGATAAGTTAGCAATACTTGTTTGTCAAATTAAGATATGGAAAGCTAATGGTACGGATTGGTTTTCAATTCCTTCTGCAAATCAATGTTTGACTATCCGGGAATGTGAAAGTATTGAGATTTCAGATTCATCTAAGGAACTGATAAATAAAGCTACTGTTAGATTCCCACGAGGTACGGTGATCAGTCTATCAAGTAAAAAAGACAAAAATGTCAAAAGTGGAAATAAAGAGAATTCAACGGAAAAAACGAATAATCTAAAAGACACTAATAACGATGGTGATGTTACAAGCACATCAACAGCACAGTTTAGTGACGATGGAATTTCAACAACTTCTATGGCTGTTAATTATGATGATAAGGGATTGATAGATTTCAATCGTTCAAAAACAGAAAAGGCATTATTAAGTCCTAATGATGTTGCTGTTGGCAATCGTATTGAGATTAGGCTTGGATATGCTTATTCTGAAATTGAATTTAATAAAATGAATATGGCTGATAATGATCCTAATATGAATGTAGCTTTTACCGGATTCATTACTGCCGTTTCTGTAGATACTCCATTGGAGTTGGAATGTACTAACATGGCCCATGTCTTAACAGCAGTCAGTACTCCTAACATTTCGGTTAAGTCCACTTTGTTTATAAAGGATTTTCTTGATGATGATGGGAAATATCATCTTTTGAAAGGTACTGGAATATCACTATCTGAAGCCAGTAAAAATTCTACTATTTCAGTAAGCGGAGGATCTATCAGTAATAATCTGACAATTGCGGATGTACTTACAGAATGGAGTAAAAGTGGCGTGTTGTGTATAATGGAAACTAAATCAAATGGAACAGCGCAACTCCGAGTTGGATTAACATATTATGCAGGGAAAGGTGGAGGAAAATTGCCTAATAATGACAAAAAATATATCACATATAATGGTGGAAACAATTCTGTCATGCTTATTCAGTTTGACTGGGATGTGGCGCAAGATAAATTGAGTCTAAAAAGAAATGACAAAAAGTATCTTGCGGTTGAAGCACAGGGTCGGACAAAGGATAACCAATTTTTTAAACTTACGATACGGAAGAATCCCAATTCAGACGATGAAGGGTGGATGGTAGATTCTGACGGCCAATTTCAAGTGGTTAATCGTCGTAAAGTCAAAGACAGAAAAAAAATGAAATATGTCGATGGCACATTTAGTACTAAAATGATTGAGGGACACTTGACAGACCCTGTAAAATTAGATAAGTACAATGTTATTCACTATTTATCTACTAAAATTGGTATCACTGAAGAAGAATTGATTGAAGAGGCAAAACAGTATTGGGCCAATTACAACCCTAATGGTATATCAGGTTCATTAGTTATTTTTGGCGATTTATTTATTAAACCAACTGATATTGTTGGACTTGTTGATGTGCGTCAACCTGAAAAGAATGGGTATTATTATGTGGAGTCGGTCAATACTACATTTGGTATAAATGGATATAGACGTGAACTTAAAATACCATTCAAAATCGCCTCATTCTCAAAGCCGGTTCAAATCATAAAATAAAATAGATATGTCTCTTACAGGTGAAATAAATAAAATTTCAGGTGATGTGCGTAGATCCATAGAAAAAATGGCCAAAAACGGTATGGTTAGTTCTGATGGCTCCGTGCGTGGAACCAAAAAAATATTTGGTTATGTATGTGCTATCCATGAAGATGGGGATTTAGCTGGAACTATTGATGTTCAAGAATTTAATTATGAACCAGATGAATATCAGACAATGGGCACTGGTCATCATAAGGGGGTGTTGTTATCAGCCATTCAAGATAATAAAAACGGAATACAAATTGTGCCAATGTTGTATTCAGAAGTTGTTATTGTTCAAAACCCGACTGATGGATGTGAATACGTGCTAATGTATAGCCATGCCCGTCATATCAAAATGAAAGCTTCGTCATTGGAAAATTTAGATGATGGTGAAATAGAAATAAGTGTGACAGAGGTCAAAAGTTTTGTTGAAACGGATGATGGATTGGAAAGAGATTATTATGAATTAGAACCAACAAAGCACAAAACAAGCACGACCTACAAATCGCAATCAATAATAGACCATATTGTTTCTCCTGATGATGAAAAGGGTTTTAAGCAAGAAAAAACAGTAGAACATAAAATTATTACAGTTGGAGATACAAAAATCACCATTGATGGTGAGAATATTATTATTGAAACAAGTAAGCTGGTAAACATCAAAACTGATATGGCAAAAATAGAAACAAACGGTTGCGAGATTAAAGGTAATGATGTTAAGGTGGATGGAAAAACTGTCACTATCACTGGAGGAACATTAAAGACAAAAGGTGTAAGCAATACAGATTTGAATGGCCCATTCAATGCAATAAAAGCCTGCCCTTTCAGTGGTGCCCCACATTGCGGCTCTTCAGTTAGTGGAACTTGATTTTTGAATTATGAGTAAAACAACTTTTGCACAAACAATAATCAGTAAACTTAAAGCTGCTATAGGAACTGATGGCAGCATCTATACTTCTGGAAGTGCATCGTCTGCAATGGCTGCTGTAGCACAAGGGATTACAGAATATTTAATAGCCAATACAACTGTCTCAATCGCTTATGCTGGGATGGTGATAACAGCATATCCATATCCAGACCCTATAATTTCAGATACTTTTAGAATTGTAGGAACTTGCGCTCCACCCAGTCCGGCAAATAGTTTTGATAGTTGGATAAAACAAATCGAAACAAATATTATAGCCGGATTTCAATTAGCCCCATCAGGAAATGCAGGGGTTGTGTTTGTGCAAAAACCTTTTTTAAATATTGGAATTAAAACCATGCAAGAGAATCTAAAATCCATACATGATGTTTCGGATAAGGATCCACAATTAAAAGTATGGGAAGTCGTTTGCGGTGGAATTATGGATTGGATTAATAGTATTGCATTAAATAGTATTGCCGGACCTGCATCACGACCAACTGCACCATCGGCAGGAACTGCATCAATCACTAAAATTACAATTACTTAGAATGATATTGCGGTGTACTATTATAAAATATAAGATATAATCAATATGGTAAGGGACTTGATTTTGGATATGAAAGAACGTGATTTGTTGACCGAAGACAAATCCAATGCCGCCGAACCGGTATTTGACTCTCTGTGGGGAAACCTATTTGATGAGGATGAAGCTATAGATGTCTTGATTTGTAATATAATCATTCCCGAAGCATATTGGGATATTGTTAGATATGAAAACGGAGAAATGACTTGTCGTTTTACATCTGTATATGTTCCAGATACAAGGCATTTCAGAGTTCGTTTAGTTGGATTGAAAAATGGTCAATATGGTGTTTTTAACAATATTAGAGGTGAGTTCGGAATCCCAGTAAACAGTTATGCTCTCAGTAAAAACATCGCAGCACCAATATCAGCTTGCATGTTGCCATACATTGACATTGATGGTGAATTTATTGTCAAGATGGTTCAGAATTACAAATCTGAAATCTTAGACAAAGCATATATTTATTCATCTAAAAGCACTGATATCAGCATAAACTATAGTGATGACCAGGCATCTCAATTATTAACATTGTGCGCACCTGGTAAAAGCTATCGCTATCCGACTACTGGTGTGGGCATTACAAAATATCTTAATTGCATAGTAGCTCATTCGGATTTACACAAGGTGCTTGAAGCTCAATTTGATGCAGATAATAAACCTATTCAAGATGCTGATTTTGACAATGAAACTTGTAAGCTTGATGTGCTTTTTAACCCGGAAAAGGAGGTCGTTGATCCAAATCTGGAAGATTTAGAAAATTTGAACCTTGATTTCTTCAGTATGTTTACTGATGAGTATGTACGTAGAAATATAGTATTGACAGAATTGTCTGATATTAATTTCATGGAATTGTTAGATAGGTATTCAAACGTGCTTGATATAATATTTTTTCAAGATTATACGACCACATCAACTCGTATTGCAAACAAGATTGAACCCGGTCAGTTTGATGGGGCCGGAGAAGTTATTCCAAACAACGAATACTTTATTGTTTCAGCAACATTAGAAGCAAATACCATTATAATGTTTGATGATGAAAAAGAGGACGAGATTAAGGATGCGCCCTTATTTATTATCAATGATAATGATGAGACACGTTTATATACAGCATTGGTCGAGCAACCATATTGGATAACTGAAACGTGCCATAAATGCTTTATACTAAAACGTAGATCTACTATCAAATACATGATTAAACAAGAACAATTTAGAATTGGCAAGGGGTTATATATAGTTCCCCAAACAAGTGCCAATATTAAAAATATGCTTGGATTAATACAAGACGTTAATACCGGGCGATTACTGGGCATTGTTTCTAACAGCACTAATATTAGTGATATAACACTGGATGAGATAACCCAGCATATATATGCAACTCAAATAATTCAATAATATCATTTTATCATGAACAATAATAATATTGTCAAAATAGGAACCGCTCTTAAATGGCGTAATACCTTTGATATTACAAAAAAATACTATCAGGAAAATATGGTCACTATATGTGGTTGTGTATTCCGATGCAAAGTGTTGCAGGCACAAGGGAAAACGCCAGTTCGCATAGCAGATGATGCGGGGCATCTTGCTTTTGCTAATACAGATGTTTGGGATGTGATTGTTGATATGGCGTATTATTACAATTTCGCTATTGATACTAATAATCATACAAAAGAGACATTAGAGTATATTAAAAAGTTAGATGCCGAATGGAGAAGGCAGCAGAAAGAAATTGAAGCAATTCAAGAAGATGACAAGAAACAGTGGAAACACATACTTGAAATTGAAAAATTAAATGCCGAACAGCAGCGTGAAATAAATTCTGTTCTTGATACATATAGCTGTTTCAGTGAAGGTATTTGGTTTGACACTTTACTTTGGAACAATGATTTGTTATGGGATAACAATAAATATGCAATAACGGATGATTTGCAAAATCAAATTGATGAACTTTCAAACCGCCATAAAGAGGACATTGAACAAATAGTTTCGGATATTGAAGAGATTAATGCGCACATGACCCGGCATGAGAAAGAACAAAATCAAATCAATGATTATCTTTTGGAGCAGTGTGATAATTGGAATAATTCTATAAGCTGTTTCAGTGAAGGTGTATGGGAAAACTTATTGTATTGGGGCAACATGTCTTTATGGGACAACAATAAATTTTCTATTACTGAGGATTTGCAAAACCAAATCAATGATATTGTAGAACAGCATGATAATGACACAAATAACGCAGTCATTCGTTTTGAAAAAGATGAATTACTGATAAATGAACATGATGCGCAGTTAGGAGATTTTCTTGAACGCTTTTGTAGCTTTAGTAACGGACAATGGGATAATGGGTTAAAATGGAATAATGCGGCTGTTTGGGAAAATTCAAATATGACATGTGACACATTTGAAAAAGTGTTGAGTAAAATTAGTGAACATGATGCGAGCATAGCCAATCTTGTTGATGAACATGAAATCATTTATCAAAGCATTGATAATTTGGAAGATAATATTTCCAAGAATAAAGACACAAATAGAGAGCAGCAAAGGCAAATAGATGTTCTTCTTGAAACTCATTCAACTATAGTGTCAGGTTTTTGGGATAATACCTTGCTTTGGATCAATGAGTCGGAATGGGCCAATCGAAACATCGTTGATAAATTAACCGAAATGGTTATCCAGAATAAAGATGATATTGCTCAAAATAAAAAAGAATTGAGTGGCTTAAATGAAAGTGTAAAAGAACTGGAGAAATGTGTAATAGAATCTGAGAATAATATAGAAGATATCAACACACAATTAGAAGATATCTCAGAAGAACAAGTTGTTCAGGATGAGAAAATTGCACAGATTGGAGCACACTTCTGTTGTTTTGCTGATGGAATATGGGGCGATTGGTTTTTATGGCATAATAATGATAAATGGGCAAATGATACAAATAATTATGAGGACCGTATTTCTGAAATGGAGACATCATTTATCAATATGATGAATATGCTTACTGCTCAACAACAGCGAATTGTTTATTTAGAGGAAAAAATTACAAAAACTTTTTACGGATGTCTTGGTACAGGATTGTGGATAAATGATTTTCCGTGGCAAAATGATGCAGTTTGGGGTAATGGCTTTTAAAGTTTTTGTATAACGAGACTATTATATATTGATTAAATATTTAATTCAAAAAATTAAGTAACATGGCAACAGAAATTACAATGGAAACCGACTGGGGAGCGAAAGGCGCCCAGTTGACTGGAGCACAGGTTCAAGCGTTCATAAAAGAACAATTGACAGCTTTGCACGAAAAAGACACTTCACTTCAGAATCAAATCAACGATTCAGAGCCTCGGTTGCAAGCTGCAACAGATGGTTGTTTTGTCACTTATCATCGTAAAAGCGATAACTGGCCCTTGGCTGTTCCATATTGGAAATGGCCGGCTTTGGAACAAGCTGGAGAAAAGGCTGATGGTGTACTTGTTTTGATTGATGGACAAGCACCTATCATTGTATCTCCAACGGGGACTCAGCTTAGATGGTCAAAAAACGCAGTAGCGGTAAATGCTAATACCGGTGGTGATTACAGTAAGGCTTATGTTGATTACACTGGTAAAACTCGGACCGCCGCTATCATGGCAAAAGGAACTGAGTTGTTTGGTGAAAATCAGAATGAATGGACACAGTATGCTCCAGCATGGTGTAACGCTTATGACCGTTCTTATGATAAGGGGGATGAAGCGCATACTAAAATTGGTATTGGTGCAGGACAATGGTGGTTGCCTTCTATTGCAGAGTTAATCATCATCTGGAAACACAAGTATGCAATCAATCAATGTCTCTCAGTCATTTCGGGCGCAAGCCCGCTTGTTGAGAGCTGGCATTGGAGTTCTACTGAGCACTCGGCGACGAACGCTTGGCACTTGTACCTGAACGTCGGCGACCTCGCCAACTGGGACGCTAAGGTGTCGAACAGCGACTATGTGCGTGCCGTGGCAGCATTTCATTAACCCTTTATCCCTTCAACCCTTTAACTCTTCGGAGCGAAGCGACGTGCGAGCTACGCGAGCATAAAAGGGTTGAAGGGGTGGTATATATTCAACTTAACACAAGGGACGTCGCCTTTTGGAAGGTTCAGTATGGTTCCAACCTCTTGTATAAGATGAGTATATATGAAATATCAAACTAAGGGATGATAATTAATGATAATCAGTGTTTTGTAGTTAAGAGAATTGATAAAAGCAGTGTTTAAATAAAAAGAGAAGTTGTTATGGCTTTATCCAACGAATTACCGGTTTATATAGATACATATCATTATATTCAAGCAGTACTTGACACTCACAAAAATTTCCCAAGAGATATTAAACACACTGTTGGGCAAGAATGGATTAGAAGAGCAATTGCGCTTCCTACATTTATAGTCCGGGCAAATATGTTCAAAAGTGAACATGAAGCATATCTTACTGATTTTATTTGTGAATTTGAGTTCTGCAAATTGATAGTTCGTTTAGCCGGTGAAAATCATTGGATAAGCCGTAAGCAACAATCTCACCTTATGTATTTGGAGGCGACTGTCGGCAAACAAGTGACAGCATGGAAGAACGCATCAAAAGCAAAATATCGGAAACGTATTAACGAAGTCGAAAAACAGTAATTGATGCAACGCACAGAGTATGGGAGTTTACGGATGACCATAGAGTTTGCGCTTCCGTGAGAAATGGGGGTACTACTGCCATTATGTAGTTAAGGATAAGAAAATGTACCCGATACACTGAGAACTCGGCGACGAACGCTTGGAACTTGAACCTGAACGACGGCAACCTCAACAACTGGAACACTAAGGTGTCGAACAGCAACTATGTGCGTGCCGTGGCAGCATTTCTCCGAAAGGTAATTTTGCGAATAAGTAATTGTAGTACAATATAAAATAAGTATTATCACATTAGTGCTGATATGGTGACGTATGAGGATTTGGTAGAGGCCTATTATGATTGTCGTGTACATAAGTCGCGGACAAACAACTGCATCAAGTTCACTCTTGATGTGGAGGGCAATCTATATGATATGATGCAAGCCATCAACAATAGAACCTACCAACCTAAACGCTCCATTTGCTTTGTTGTTAGTCGCCCCAAATACCGTGAGGTGTTCGCTGCTGATTTTGCAGACCGAATTATACATCATTATATCAGGTTACGATTAGAACCTATTATTGAAAAAGAATTTAATGACAGAACATTCAATTGTAGAAATGGGAAAGGCACATTAGCCGGGGTGTCACAATTAAAACGTGATATAATTGAATGTTCTCACCATTATACTAAAGATTGCTATGTGGCAACAGTTGATATTCATAGTTTCTTTATGTCTATTCCTAAAAAACTTGTTGAAGATTTAGTCATACAACTTGTTAATGAAAAATACGAGGGGGAAGACAAAGAAGATTTAATTTATTTGTGCCATGTGGTATTAAGCCATTGCCCAGAAAACAACTGTATTAAACATTCATCAGATGAAATGTGGAATCATCTTCCTGCAAGTAAATCACTATTTACTAATGGAGATGGATTGGGAATGCCTATTGGTAATTTGCCATCTCAAATGTTCGCCAATTATTTGTTAAACTTGGTAGATTGGGCTATTGAAACAGATTGCGGCATTCAATATCATGGGCGATATGTGGATGACATTTATCTTGTTGCAGAAACAAAGAAACAAATCCTAAACGCTATTCCAATTATTAGGGCACGTTTGGAATCATTAGGACTTAAATTGTCTCCCAAGAAATTTTATATGCAGCATTACAGCAAGGGTATAGATTTTACCGGTGCTATAATAAAACCAGGGAGAGTTTATCCTTTGAATAGAACTGTCACTTCATTTAGGCATAGTATCGACAGACTCAACCAGTGTAAAACCAAATCTCAGATAATAAAAGCATTGTATTCTGTAAATAGCTATTTAGGATTGATGAGGCAATATGATAGTTATGCCATCAGGTATAATGTTCTACATGGAATAGACAAAAGATTGTATAAGTGGATATATATCAAGGGAAGCATGGAAGTAGTTGCTCTAAAAAGAAAATATCATCCTAAAGCACGTATAAACTATAGGTTGTCACATGGGCTTAATTACAAATTGTCATTGCCAAAACCTATAGCTGTTTTTGAAGAAAGAGAAGATAGGATAAAATACATCAGACTATTAGCGGAGTACACTCCGGTCGATATTTTACCAATAAGCAAACTTAAAAAAGAGAGTAAGACTATTATTTAATATATAGCATAAGTTTAATTTTTAAATTATTGAGACATGAGTGAAATTAAAGATGTCAATGAGATTGACGAATCTGAAATCTTGACTCCTGAGCAGATTGCAGAAATTGAGGCACAAAAAAATCAAGAATTGTTTGGCGATAATGTCAAAAAAATCGGTGGATGTGCTGTGATAACCGTTGATAACGAAACTATTGCGGTTGAATTACCTGTTACCTATCCGCAACTGGTAACGGCGATTGTGCGGCATAAATATGGTCCAGACCAAACTGAAGCCATTCTCGCCAATATTGCTTCAGCACAGACGATGTGTGTATCTGAAGAAAAAGCAGATGAGTATTTGAACGAATACACAACATACAACAGCTGGAGAAGTAAGGCAAAAAGTATTGCGAAAGAAGTTCTTGGAATTGAGGGGTAACAATACCATAATGAAGAGCCGCCCTTGGAGTAATATCCTTGTGGCGGCTCTTTTTATGGCTATAAGTCAAACATAAAGATATAGTTACCACAAAAAACATAGCGATGAACTATTATTAATAAAAACGAATACAAATGTTACAATATAAGGTCAGAAGCGGACAAAACATATATGATGTTGCTTTAACTCTCTATGGTAGTGTGGAGGGTATTTTTGACTTACTTGTAAGCAATGAATGGTTAAACATGGATACGAAGTTATCTTATGGGATGACTCTCAATTACCATGAAGAGTTTGCAATTAATAAAGATATTGTTATATGGATAAAAGATAATAATATACTGGTAAAAAATGGAGAGCATGTGCACAACTATCTTGATATAGAAAAACTTATAAAATCACATATCCAAATCCATCATCAGGACATATACGATGAATTACAGCTTATGTCTCCGGATGAACAAGATATGTATTGGGAATCTTTATACATGCCACGAATGGTAATCCAGCAACAAGGACAATTGTCAGCCATCAAATTAAAACTGAGGCCTCAAAAACATCTGATTGTTGATTGGGGAGATTACACGCAACCACTTATTGTGGAAATCAATGAAGAACATGAAATTGAGCATTGTTATAAGGGAAATGGGCAACACACTATTACATTATATGGAGACTTTGAATTTGAATTGTTCGATTTGAGAGAAGTAAATGGCGTATATTATCCGCTTGGAACCATTTATGCCGACACATTTATGTCAGAACTGAATATTGAGGATTTAAAAAAACTGATAATAACACAATGAGGAGCGTAAGCCAAATTTATTCAGAAGCTGTTGCTACGAGAAACAATTACTTGCAGTTGACAGAATTAAATACAGGGAGAAGTAATAGCAAACTTAGCATGATTAACCTGCTGACGTATGTAGTAGCTGTCTGTATTCATACTTATGAAGCAATATTGGATTTGTTTCAGGTTAAAATCGTTGAAGTTCTTAATGGTAGGATTAACGGAACCCCAGACTGGTATGCTATCATGGCTAAAAAATTTCAGTATAACAATGCTACAGAAACAGGCGACCAATTGATTTTCAATGAAAATACCATGAAACTTGAATATGTTGATGTGGATATATCACATCGAATCATTGAAAAAGCGGCTTGGCAAAATGATGAAAATGGGACCTCCTTGATACTTAAAGTATGTAAGGCAAATAACAATTCAAATGAGGTTAATAACGGAATACCGTATATGCCGTTGAATGACCATGAATTAACCGCATTCAGGATGTTTGTCCAACAGATAAAATTTGTAGGGGCAGACATTTATTGCGAAAGTTCTCCCGGTGATATTGTGACTATTATTGCAGACAAATACAATCCGATATTTTATAATGATAGTTATGTTACGGCTGCGCAAGCGCTTACGAACTTGCAACAAGCCATGATAGATTTTGCCAATGAAATGGAATTCAATGGAATGTTTTACTATCAGTCTGCATTAGACGTGATAAGAAAGACAGAATACATTACAGATATTGGCAACAACATCAAAATTTATGTGAGCTCATATAATAGCGAAGACCGAAAATATAATGAGCCGGTTGAATTGATTGGCAGAATAAAATTGAAAAGTGGCTATATCCGATTACTCGATACGAATTCAGCAATAACAGTCAATAGCGATAACTTAACATTGGTACCAGCTTCAAAAATGGACCAGTATTTTGAATCATTGAATCCTAAGAAATGATAAATATTGATTTTGCAAATATCAATAATGCCAAATTGATTGGGCGGCTCTTACCTTTTTGGGCAAGAGGGAAAAAAGTGTCTTTGTTTTTGCAAGCAATTCTTAGCCCTATTGCTTCAGCTCACAATTCATTTAAAATATGGGCATTGGAAAAATTTATAGAGTGTCACATAACAGCCCAAAAAGCATCATTAGAATGGTATTTGAGATATAAACTCAAATATCATTTTCATAATGAAAATGATAACTTTTTTATTACACATGGCATTAATGAATCACTATCATGTTTTAGTAGTGACGTTTGGCGCAATGGATTACATTGGGACAACAACTTACGATGGAACGTGGAAACTGAATCATTAGTACACATGAATATGAATCTGTCCTGTATAAACACTGGTATGTGGGAAAATAGGATGTTATGGAATAATGCTCTTCTATGGGATAATGAAGATAATGGCAAAAAATATAATGATGACTATCTGGAGATTGTAAATCAAACAAATGTCTATGCTCCTGCTATCATTGATACGGTAAATTATAATCATGAAGATTATGAACGTGATATTAGAAATATCATGTCTAAATTTATGATTAACTTCAGCAGAATACATATTGTAATCGCAGATACAGAGTAATAAATCAATAAATAATTTAGCAGTATGAAAATTTATAATTTGGGCAATGATTATGCCTTTCAGCAAAAACAAAAATTGGAACAGGAAACATCCAAGATGAATCCAAGTTCTGACAACAAACTAAAAGAAGAATCCAATGTTGAAAATAAAAATTCAGATGCAGGATCCGACAATGTGCTTGGTATCTCAGAAAAGCCGGAAACCGCAAAAAAGAAAAAAGAAGCCGGGACCAAAAATCGGGAAAAGAACAAGGACCATCAGATTTGATGAAACGGCTGTGGGGCATTTCCTTTATGTTTATGCCCCTATTCAGTATCATCTGCTAATGGAGTACTGTAAGACAATTAAGCAAATAGAAAAAGGACAACGTATCAAATATAACATAATTGAAGCCATTGCTATCAATAGTGATAACGCTGCTTTCAAAACAGCACGCTTTAGGAGGGCTCTTATAGCTTACCGGAGGTTTGGTACTCGTCCGTTAAGAAAAACTGGATGGTCTTTAAGGGATGCTGTTTATTATGCCAGAAACAGTCATTATATTCATGAAGCGGTAAAAATGAGAGGAACATAGCGATATATTTTTTCTGTTTGTTGTATGACAATTCCATAAAGGGCGTTACTCTCAAAAATACGATTAAGATTGAAGATGTCTTTCAAAAGGCTGACAATAAGCAAATAAAAAACAAAAAATCCGTTGTTCTTGTAGAATGGCGGATTTTTTTGCATATATTTGGGGCAGCTTAAAAAATGAACAAAAGAATATGACAGCAATAGTAGGAGTTTTGAATAAACATGCTGTGGCAATAGCAGCAGACAGTGCAGTCACAATGGGGAACACTCACAAAGTGGTCAATAGTGCGAATAAAATTTTCACGCTGTCGAAGTATCATCCTGTAGCAGTGATGACATACAGTAGCGCATCTTTTATGGGTGTACCATGGGATATTATCATTAAAGAATATAGAAAACAGTTAAAAAATAAGTGCTTTGTAAAACTTGAATATTATGTGGATGATTTTATGAAATATCTGCATAAAGAGCATTTCTTTTGTGATAAAAAAACTCAAGAAACATATTTGCGATGGATGTTGGAATCCTTTTTTGACATTTGTCGTAATGAGATTTGTAATGAAAATCATATAGATAAAAAAGCTTTGAATGATACGCTGATTGAACAAAAATTAACAAATTGTATTGGAATATATAAAGCAGCCGATAAATGTCCTGATTTTGATTCATATTCATTGGTGAACTTTAAAAAATATACAGAAACATCTATACAAAATTTTGCGAATGAAAAGGGTTTTGCAAATGTTGATTTATTGTCAGAGTCTTTCTTCTACTATTTGTCGGTTAAAACACTTACTTATTCCTATACCGGTTTGGTTTTTGTTGGTTATGGTGAAAAAGAAATATATCCGTCACTTATTCCTGTGAATATCTCTTCATTAGTTGTTGATGGACATTTAAAATATTTTATTGATCAGACTAATGTTGCTAAAATTTCAGAACATGGTTCTTGGGCTGTGATAAGTCCTTTTGCACAAGTTGATGTCGTTCAAACCATAATTAGAGGAATCAATCCAAGTTTCCAAGATATAATTTATAATGTTATAGGAAAATCTATTGAATCTTATACAGATGCAATTACAGGTATTCTTGATAAGGATCCATCCACAATATCGGTATCAACAGCTATAAAGGGATTGGATAAGCAGTCTGTAATCAAAGGTATTACAACCCAAATAAACAAAGAGATGTTTAGTTTGTATTCAAAGCCATTGATTGATACGGTAGCACATTTAGATAAAGAAGATATGGCAAATATGGCTGAAAGCTTTATATCTCTTACATCATTGGTTCGTAGAATGCAACCTGGAGAAGAAACTGTAGGAGGTCCAGTAGATGTGGCTGTTATTTCAAAAGGTGATGGCTTTGTGTGGATTAATAGAAAGCACTATTTTAATCCTGAGTTAAATGCTTCATTTTTTAGTAATTATTTTAAGTAAGAAAGGAGCTTATTATGTATGGAACAATGACTTGCGATTTATGCCAAAATTCAAAATTGGAAGGAACCCTATTGACAAAAGAACAGGTTGAAGAAATTTCAACTCGTATATCTAAGAATGTCTCTGAGAATGTGTCAAAACAATTGGAAGAAGCTATCTCTGCTTTATCTTCCAAAAAGACAGATAAGGAAACAAAGAAAAAATGAATTATTCTAAAAAAAAGTCCGCTTCGCATTGTTTGTTTTAGCGGACTTTTTTTGCGATTGATTTATTAGCAACGTATTAGCTAATATACTTTATATTATTGATTTAGAATTTTTTTCTGTTTGAAAATGTTGCATTGAAAATAATTTTAGCTTCTGGCCCTCCATTGACTTTGGTTCCACATGATACATTGTGTAAAATTGAAGAACTCGAATTATACCATTTCTTTTGAACAGTTTCTATATCAGTATCTACACTAATGAAAAATTGATGAAATTGGGGCGATTCTCCAACATTGTGCGAGCATGTTAAATGATATTTCCATTCTGATGGATTGATAATAGCGCCACACAATCTACATTTACATTTGCCTTTAATCTTAATCCCCGTATCTAATACGCAAAAATAATTATGGAATCCCGATTCACAAATAATATCATGGAAGCGAGCTAAATGCTTTTTCCATTTCGTGAGTTTTAACACCTCTCCGCATAATTGACATTTTATTAAAGGGGCAGGTTTTGAATGCGTAGCAGCCTTAATTTTCTTGCTCGGTTTCATGTTATTCTATTATTTGTGTGTGTTGTTTTTAAATCATATTTTGGCGAGCTATAATTGCATTAATTGTAGCGTTAATTCGACTTGCAATCTGCTCATTATCGCCAACATGAATTTCAAATATTGGACGTGAAATGTTTAATGTATTAATGATAACTGAATAATTATGATAAATCTTATCAGGCTTCTTTTGATATTCTGTTGTATATTTTTCTGGGCCAGCAAGTAAAGTACCTGCTGTTTTACCAAACGACCGTTGCATAGAAGAGCGTTTGATTTCATTCCATAAATCCCCTTGAGTCACTGCAACAACAGTACCGGCTTTTATTTTCGGATTATCTACAATTTGAGAGCTACTTATATCATTGAATTTTAACCATGATGATGAAAAGTATATTTCTTGTTTTTCTTTAAAAATAAGTACGGTTCTTTGAGGATCCGATGGGGAAATCAGAATCATAACTTCAATTTCCCCATATTGATTTTTCATACTTTTAATCCATTCATTGAAATTATCTATCCTTTTTTGCACCCAATTACTTACTGCATAAGGATTTTCAGTATGGTGTTTGGGGGCCTGAGTTGAATTTGTGCTATTGGAGCTTATAAAACACACTAATGAAATCACGACAATAGCTGCAATGATAAGAAATAGTATAAATATAGCCATATACATTTTGGATTTTGTAATACATTCAATTTCAATCTCAAAATGGCGATGGCATAAACGAAAAGCGTAGAGCCATTGCCTTTCGTCTCGTGGTTCACCACAAACCATACTCAGTAAGGCAGGCTCTACGCTATATGCAGAACCGCCTAACACTGAGTATTTAACCTTATTCTATTCCGAGGTGGTGATTTCGAGACGAATTAGGTCATAATATGTCGCTTATAAGCAAATATGCTATACAAGTATCGCAAAAGTAAATATAATATATGAGAATAACAAATGAAATATCTGTTAATCACTGTTTTTATTACTTAGCGTAATTTTTCCAGAAACGATTAGTGATATTTCTCAGAATATATCCATCCACCTTATAGAGACGCTGGTTGGTCTTAGGCGAATTGAGACCACCCAATTTTTTTATATATGGTCCCAATTTTAAATAATCAAAGTTCTTATACTCAGCAAAAATAGAAAACCACTCCTGACCGCTGTACCAGCCAATTTTCAAATGAGGGTAAACCTGACGAACATATCCAGCGAGCTTATTGACTTCATCCGGTTCCATGTCCCCACCCATAAAACATACACAAGTCACCTCCTTAGACAAAGACTTAACCCAATCATCCAATGAATCTTCTGTTAATGGAGTTCCTTTGTCTTCCCACAACATTTTCGCATGACATCCTTTGCATCTTAATGGGCAGTTTGCAATATTGATTACAAGAGACACCTCACCAGGTATCTCCTGTAATCCAATTAAACTATTATAGTATTTAAGCATAAATTAATTACACTTGGAATATCCACAAGAAGGACAAGACATACATCCTTCTACCATACTCAATTCCTCTCCACATTTAGGGCATTTAGGATTCTCAACCTCAGTAAAAGAGCTGCTGGTTTCTACCTTATATATAGGCTTTATGTTTAGCTCTTTCTGAATCTCATTATACATATCCATTAGAGCAAAACCAATAGCAACAGGGCAAGACGAACCTTTAGAGGTGTCTTTTTTAGTAGCTCTTCTAACAGCGTATGATGGACAAGTGCCTGAACTCATCAATTGGTCAACAATCTTTTCTATGGGAACATTTGCTCTTGCGGCCAAAGATACCATACGAGAAAGTCCTACCATAAACAAAGCACACCCACCTTGTGACCCTTTACTAAAATAAGTTTCCAATAACTGACCTGTATGCCGGCAGAAGAACCCAGTCAAATGCAGTGTTCCACATCCAGTAACCAAAGTACGCTTGCGACCGATACAATCATCTGAAGTCTTTTTTACCTGAGTAGGGATGAAAACGAACTTATCTTCCGGTTTACTATCAGTATCCTCTTCTGTCTTCTTGTTTTTATCAGTAGAAAGAATACCCTGGCGATTGCATCCGTCCCTCCAAATTGTGACTCCTTTTAGACCTTGCTTCCAAGACTCCATGTAAATATCAGCAACCTCTTCTACGGTACAGCTGTTTGGCAGATTAATTGTCGAGCTGATCGAAGCGTCAATATAGCGTTGCAATACACTTTGTACTTTAATACGGTCTTTATAATGGATGTCTGAAGCAGATACAAAGTAATCAGGTAACATATCGTTGCCAGTTATGCGCTTATAATCTGAAACAATCTTGGTATCGACTTTATATGTTGTCTCTTTGCTGTTTAAAGATATGGTCCTTCTATTATATGAGAAAGCATAATTAGGCTCTACACCAGTGCTTACCTGAAGCATGGTTCCAATAGAACCGGTAGGTGCGCAAGTAAGCAATTGTGAATTATAAAGTCCATTTCGTTGAATCTCATCAATAAAGGCTAATGGCAATTCAAGATTTTTCACGAAGTCTGATGTGGTAATTGTTTGCTTCATTAATCTTGAACATTTAGGAAACGCTCCACGCTCTTTTGCAAATTCTAATGATGCAAGTATCGAATTGGTGGCAATTTCTTTGTAAACCTCATCTATAACTTCCAAAGATTCTTTGGAACCATACTTTAACCCAAGCATAATAAGCATATCGCCTAATCCAAGGGTGCCAAGACCAATTTGTCGCCAATCTCCAACAGTTTCACGCTGTTCCTGAAGTGGATGTAACGGCAATCCTTCTATTAAGACATCATTTAATGCGCGTATAGCTGTTATAGTGGTACTTTCTAACGATTCATAATCTATATATGCCTTATCTGTAAATGGATCAACAACAAACTCAGATAGATTAATGCTTCCAAGTAAACAGGAACCACCTGCCGGTAAAGGCTCTTCTGCGCATGGATTTACCCCAGCATACCTAAATCCACTGTTTTGGAGTAAATTATAGTTTGAAATTCTATCCCAATACAGCATACCAGGTTCTGCCATTTCCCAATTTCTTTTTGCAAGCAACAAAAACACTTCTCTTGCATTAACAATCTTCTTGATTTCACTTCCATCTTCCATCGTAAAATGAAGGGTGAAATCAGAATTCTCATCTACTGCCTGCATAAAAGAATCCGTTACACGTACTGAAATATTGGCTTTAGTGCATATATCCAAATTAGACTTCAGATTGATGAATTCAATCAAATCTGGATGTTCACATGATATGCTGATCATAGTTGCTCCTCTACGCCCTTCTTGCCCGATAAGACCGGTTATGTAACTATAAAAGTCCATAAAACTGGTAGTCCCGGTTGTACTTTTTGCAGCATTATTTACTGGTGCTCCTTTGGGGCGTAGCTTGCTAACATCAATACCGCATCCCCCGCCATAACTAAATGTTCTTGCAAGTTTGGCACCGGTTGCAAAGATAGATTCGAGATTGTCTTCTGGAGGAGTAATAACATAACAGTTACTATAGGTAAGGCTTCTTCCTTTTATGCCTCTGTTAGATAAGATTCGTCCTCCAAAAATGAATTTCTTCTTTCTGATAAGCTCTTTCACATCTTCATTTGAGCCAGAAACGCGGTCAAGCCACTGTTCAAATGTCTCATTGTCCTGCTGATACTTGTTTTTCCATATTGTTATAGGAAGTTCCTCGTTGTTCAGCCATTCATTTACAGTCATTTCTCTTTTATTCATTATGTATCAATTTTAAATGTTAAGCCGGAATGATTCCCAGCCTGTACATATTAATAGATTCATATCACCATGCAGAATATTCAGTGATGTCAGGCTCATCTGTATCTGAAATTTCTTCATAATTGGTAATCGGATATGAATGTTCCAGATACCTGATTTGACGAATCAGATTGTCAATACAATCTCCCTGGATGAAATTGAGAATAATGCTACACACCAATAATATGAATAAGATAAGGATGTAGTCGTTGTTCGATTTTTCTTGTTTCATTACTTTTGGATTTAATGAAACACTGCTCTCATCAATTATATATTATTTTTTAACTTCCCGGATAGAGAGAAGGAGTGAGGTAAAGAGACATTTATCCCTATAGGGGTATGTGTGCCCCGTTAGGAATAGTCTCTTTTTGCTGTTATAACTTTCCGGCGTATCGGTCAGTCGTTCGGCATTGGAGGCACCTCATACAGAATCGGTACTGGCGTATCTTATTTACAGCTCTGTCACTGCACCTTTTACAGTTCCCCTTAACGCCCAGTATTTGTTGTAATATAAAAATTGCATCAAATACCATTATCCTTGGGTAGCCTTATGCCTTGGCTCTTGAACGTGACTGGCGGTTTCTGTCATCCCTTCTACTCACTTATGGGTGTTACTGAAGTTATCTCTCTGTCATCTAATGATGGCATTGGCTGTGTCACGCACTGCCGCTCCCCATAGATTTTTCGTTCAAAGGACATTGAAGAATGTCCATATTGCATTTTAATCAGTTGTTGAATTGCTTGTGGAAGATGTAGAAAAATAAAAATCCGCAAGCTGGTGATGGGTCGCTTGCGGATTTTAAATATATTTGTCGAAGACTACGAGGTCTTTGGCATAATATTCTTAATATATGTATGCGCTTTGTTGACCCATCATCTTCAACATTGCGTTGCAAATATACGGTGTTTTTTTATACTACAAAAATATTTTTGATTAAAATCGTATATAAGAATACATATTTAACTTTTGTTTTATTTTGCGGTATATATATATTAATGTATATGTGTGTATATTATTGTACGTTGCTTTGATGATGTACATTGTTTGATTGTTTATTCTGGTTGATTACCAGTGGTTTATTAAAAATATGGTGTTCAGTGCTAATTTTTTTATATAATTATTTTGTGCTTTCGGAAATGTTTTTCTACATTTGCAATTGAAAACATGATTAATCAACATTATAAGCAATTGTTATGAACAAGAAAACATGATTAGAGGAAAAGGAAAATTGATTAAGGTAGCCGGAAATACGGTAGTTGACGAATTTTATCGAGCGTGTGAAAAGCTGCCGGACAATGACAATTATTTGTTTGTCATTTGTGACGATACAAAAAATAGGAACTTACCTTATTTATCCTATTTTTTTTCCGTAGTATTAAAATACATTTCGGATTCTTTACCGGACCATCCGGGTACTACGGCTCTCTACAAATATTTTGAGGATATGTTTGCTCCGATACATACCGTCAAAATAAACAATAAACAATTTGAATATTGTGAATTAAAATCGGAGAAAGCAAGTGATGTCAACAACATAATAGAGAAGGTTGTTGAATATGTCCTAAAGGAATGGGGCATTGAGGTTCCCAGACAAGAGGATTTGAAAGACCCTGAAGTTAGGGAACTGCATAGCCAAGCCTACCTGAATCAGGAGGTAGAATGGAGCAATTTTATCTCTTCGCGCAAAAAAATATCTAAAGATGAGCGAAGAAACAAGAAAACTGAGCGCATTTGAAGCGTTCGCACAAATCCAGCAAACGTATGCTGAAGCTGAAGAAAAAGCAAAACAAGAAGCCGGTTCTCCCAAGGTTGAGCGTTTTAGAATAGGAGAAGATGGCGAGTATTCAATCCGCATTTTGCCTTTGGCTCCTAATTTTGATGAGAATGGTAATATCTTGCCTATGGAGCGTAAGGGATATGAGTATGCAGTCCATCAATTCTTTTTAACTATCAAAGCACCTGCAAAAAAAGGTGGTAAGACAAAGAAGCTGAGTATTCCGGTTATTCGTACTACAGACAAAGAGGTGGGTTTCTCTGTTGATTTGATTGATACTTATCTCAAGATTGCTAAAGAAATGTATTCTGATGATGAAAAGTTAATTAAATTCATATCAGACAACGCATACAGCGGTGGCCTCCGTTGGAATTACCAGCACGCAATCATGGTTCTTGATGTTTCAAGTGACAAAGAACGTGCAAAAGGTCCGCAATTGTGGCAATGCTCACATAGCCAGTATAAAGACCTTGATTCGGCAAAAATGCGTCTGTGGAAAGAATTACGAGAAGATGGCGAACAAGAGACATGCCCGATTTCCAGTTTTACAGGTGCTTATCCCGTTAAAATTATTCGTAGCAATAATAATGGTAAGACTGAATATACTGTTGAAATTGGCCGCAAAACCCTTAACATCAAAGAGGAGGAAGCTGAAAAATTGCTTGAACTTCCTCGTATTCCCGAACAATTGTATCGTTATACAAGATACCAGTTTGAAGCAACTTTGGTATTCTTGCAGCAATATGATGAAGAGCACGACATGGAGGTATGTAAGGAGCCGGACTTCATAGAGGCTGTAGAGAAACTGAAAGGTGAGCTTCCAGCAGATGACAATTCACACTTTGATTTGAGTGGCGCTGCTTCTAAGGATAGTAGTAAGGAAGAAACTACTATTGATTCTTTATGGGCCGAATATGATGTTATCGTTGACCAAGATTTGAATGAAAAATCTGATGAATATCAGGAACTTCGTGAAAAGATTCGTCAATTTATTGAAGATAATGGCATTGATGTTCGTATATCTCGTTCAAAGAACAATCAGCAGTTGCTTGAAGAAATTGATGAAGCGTTAGATGAAAAGGCTAAGGATAAGCCAAAAGAGGAAAAAAAAGAAGAAACTGTTGTACAGCCATCTCGTCGTGCTCCGAAACCTAAAGTTGAAGAGCCAGAAGATAAACTTGAAAATGGCGATGATAACGATGGTGATGGTAAAACGGAAGAAGAAAAAGTGGATGAAACACCTCGTCGCCGCCGTGCTCGGCCTGGTAGAGAAGAGAATGAAGAGGCTCCAGCAGAAAAGACTGAAGATGAAACATCTGAATCTACTACAGAAGAAGAGGCTCCACGTCGCAGACTTCATTCCCGTCGTTTAAGATAATTCTTGTCTTTAGATAATTATTGTGTGGTAGAGAGGGTATTGGGATGGTACCCGTACCCTCTCATTTTTTTAATTTTCAAAATAGACAGGAATTATGAAAGAAGCTATTGCTTTATTAATTAATGATATACACGTCAGTAAAGATAATATCTCAGATTTTAATCAGAATTGGGATGAAATGCTTGCAATATGTAAGCGTGAGGACATTGCTGACATCGTAATAGGTGGTGATATGTTTACTTCCAGGGCATCACAAACATTGGCAACATTACTTGCTGTCAAAAAAGCTTTGAACAGGGCTGTGGCTCAGGGTTTATATATCACAATTGCAGAGGGAAATCACGATCTTGTGGACCAAGAGTCTTTTGAGGGGTATAATCATCTATGGGTTGGTCTGAAAGGCATCGAAGTTATAGATGTATATAAGGTGTTGATATGGGAAGATTGCGATTTTGCATTGCTTGTAATGAGTTATTTCCCAGAAGACGGTTCTTTTTTAGAACGAATGTATCATGCAGTTCAAGATACATTAAAACAGTACCCGAATATTTCTCAAAATGATATTATACTTTACATCCATGAAGGCGTGCATGGCGCTTTAGGGGATTTTGAAATTCCATGTGAACTTCCGCAGGAGCCTCTACTTGGATTTAAGGCTGTATTGTGTGGTCACTATCATAACCGTGTAAAAATCAAGAATACAAATATCGAATATATTGGTTCATCACGTCAGGGCAACTTTGGGGAGGACGAGAATAAAGGATACACAATTTTGTATTCTGACGGTTCCTATGGGTTTGTTAAGAATGAAGTGAATACACGTTATGAAACTATAGAACTGGGTGCTGACAAGGTTGACAATTTTCAGCTTAATAAAGATGACCGGTACAAGTATAAAGTCAAAGTGAAATGCAATGAAAAGCAGGCTAAACTCTTTGACAAGCAAAAGTTATTGGATTTAGGCTTTAATAAAGTCGAAGTCATAACGGAAAACGCATTACCGAAAGAGTCTGCTGCATCTGGTATTCAGGAAAAGTATGACAAACAGGGTATTAAGAAAGAATATCAGAATTATTGCAATGAAAATTCAATAGATAGCAAATTAGGTATCAAATACTTGGAGGGTTAAAATCATGTGGAAATTAGCAGAAATTAGAATTAACAATATAGTATCTTTTCACGAGGCTTCACTTTCCATAGAACAGGGTGTGGCAACACTTATATTCGGAAAGAACGAAGACAATGCTTCTCAGCCTTGCAATGGGTCTGGTAAATCGTCCTTAATTGAGGCTATTTCTTTCGCTTTGACTGGTGAGCAGTTGCGCAAGGTTAAGAGCGTTGAAGAAATTATTAATGATCATGCTGAAAATGCTTATGTGTATGTTAGGTTGGCAAATGATTATAATAATACAACATTTACTATTGAGCGTACCATCAGTCGTAATGCACCGCAAAGTATAGAGTGCCATAAATATGATTGTGCCGGCGTAGAGATTGAAACTGACAAGACAATTCAACCTACGGTATCTGATTATAACAAGTTCATTCTTTGTGAAATCGGGTTAACAAAGGATGAGATTTATAATAACTTTATTCTTTGCGATAATAAATACGAGAGCTTTTTTGATTGTTCGGATAAGAATAAAAAAGAAATTATCAATCGTTTTAGCAATGGAGTGATTATAGACGATAGCATTGACAGATTGCAACAAGATATGGCTCCTGTTGTAAGTGAATTGACTGTGGCCAATAACAAAGTAGTTGGTATCAACGGATCTATTTCAGCTATTAAGAATGAATTGGAACATGTTGATGAGAAAAAAGCAAATGCTCGACAAGAACGTGGCGCACGTATAGAACGATTGGACGAGCAGATACAGAAGTGCCGTTCAGACATCGAAGTTGTTGAGGAAAAAAGAAAAAAGGCAGAATCGAGATTGATTTTGCTCAACGGGCTTCAAAAAGAGGTAAAAGGGTTGGACGAGTCGAATTTGTCTTTGCTTGAAGCATACAATGAGATAAAAGCAATGTGTGAGGATAATGAGCTTGAAGCTGTCAGTGAATTTGATAAAATGTCCGAACAGTACAAAAACTTGTTGTCCGAACAGAAAAATAGTATCAAGCAAATTAACCGACAAATTGATGATGCTACTGCTACTCTCAAACAAAGCAAAGATGAGCAACAGAGATATGCAGAATCTTACAAGAAACATTGTGACGATGAAACAAAATTGACAGAGAAAGATATTGCATTAAAGGAGAAAATCAATGCAGAAATCTCAAAGATAGATGTAAAACTTGATAAAATTGAAGAGGATATTAATGCCAATAAGAAACGCCAAGCAGAATTAAGCGCATTGATTTCCAGAAATGAGACTTTGCTTAATGGAGCGGTGATCTGCCCGAAATGTCAGCATAAGTTTTTTGTTAATGAGGATATAACTGTTGACGATGTAAAAAAGACATTGGATGACTTGCGTTCAGAAGAAAGGACAAAGAAAGAGGAAGCCGCAAAATTGATAAAAGAATTTGATTTTGTTGATGAAGATGGGGCTAAAAAATCAGAAGAGATTGATTCCATTAATGCAAAAATGAAGGCTCGCTCTAATGAATTGGATGCTGAATACAGGGAATTGAAATCCCTATCAGGAAAAGTGGACCAGGCAGAAAATAGTGTAATATCTCTTCAGAAGCAGCTTGCAAATGCTGAGAATGAACTTGACCGGTTGAATGGTAAAATTGAAGTAATGCGTAATCGTTTGTTTGGTGAAATTACTGGAATCTTAGAGGGGCGAGTTATGAACGGCAAGAATTACATTGAACAGCAGGATTCATCAATTGTGTTCTTGAAAGGGCAAATGAGCCAATACCAGCAGTCCAAAAAAGAGCTTATTGAAGCTCCTGAAACCGATTTTGAAGCATCATTACAAGAGTCATTGGAGAAATATCAAGATGAACTTAAATCAGCTCAGAAAATAGCTTCAGAAATTGAAACTAAGTATAATAGGTTGAAAGAGCAAGAACTTCATTTTACAATGTTCAAATCGTATATCGCTAATAAGAAGATTGATGCTCTTTCTCATATTGTAAATGACTTCTTGGAAAAAATCGGTTCTGACATCCGACTTAAACTGGAAGGATTCACAGTTACTAAGACAGGTAAGTTTAGGGATAAAATATCTGTGCAAGTGATGAGAGACGGTATTGACTGTGGCTCTTATCATAAATTCTCCGGAGGTGAAAAAGCAAGATTGAATTTGGCTTGTATTCTGTCATTGCATACTCTGACAAATTCCAATTGTGAAGAAGGAAAAGGGCTTGATTTTATCATTATAGATGAATTGCTTGACAAATCTGATGAGGTTGGCATGGCGACTTACTGTGAAGCTTTAAACAAACTTGGCCAAACAGCTTTGCTTATCACTCAGGGTGGCATATCTGAAGGGTATCCGCATAAGCTATTAATAGTTAAGAAACAAGGTGTTTCAACAATCCTTAAATAATAGTATTATGCAGAAATTGACAGAAGAATATGTAAGCCAACTCAAAAGAGGCGATATTATGGCATTTGATGTAGCTACTCATTGTGGTTACTATACTCTTGGTGATTATGGAACTGCTCATTTCCCAAACACAGAAAAGGCTCCTAAAAAAATGGGACTTGATTATGCGCAACATAAGGCTTTCAGAAAATGGCTTATAGATATTTTGACCTCTCATAATATCAAAGCTGTTGCGGCAGAAGATGTTGTGTTCGGTCATTTTGTGGACTTCAGAAAACTTTGTGAATTTAGGGGTATTTTGTTTGAAGTATGCGAAACGCTGGATATACCAATAGTGACTTTTAAGCCATCTGATATAAAGAAGCATGGTACAGGTAAGGGTAATGCGGATAAAAAGATGATGATGGAGTTCGCAGAAAAGCGTTATCACATTGAGGTAAATGGTGACGACAATCTTGCTGATGCGATTCATATCTACATGTATTTCATTCATCGGTATAAACTTTAATAAGTGGCGGTATGATTGGAATTTATTTAGAAAATCAAATCAATAAATGCAGTTTATGTCATCAAAAATGCCGTCAAAACCGGACAAATCAACTGCTAAATGTAAGCAGTTAAGTCCAAGTGAAAAAGAAATACTTTTTAATAAGTACATTGTTCCTAATTTCAGTAGCATAAAAAGTCTTACAAAGAGATATACTGATAATTATCAGGATGTTGATGAAAATTACAATTATTGCCTGGCTCAATTGTTTAATTATATAGGGTCATATAATCCAGATCAGAAACTTGATACATGGATTCATATCTGTGTCAAGCGAGCGTGTTTTCATCAAAATAAAAAACGTTCAGAAGATGCTTCACATTGGACCGATATAGAAATGTGCACCAATGAAGACATTTATCAAAATGGAACGAATATGATTGTTGATGCGGGATTCGGAACATTGATAGATAATATATCAGATCAAATGTATAACGCATTAATGCAAATCCCTCCACAAAGATTATCTCCATTTATGATGTATGTACAAGGACATCGTATAAGGGAGATAACTGCTGCCGAATGGAAAATGGGACATCTTGAAAAACGAAGTGAAGATGTTGTGAAAAGTCGGATATATTGGGCTAAAAGAGAATTGCAATACATACTCAGACAATATGGAATTACAAGAAAGAACCGTAAAGGTCCGGCAAATGATCGAGACCGTAGTGAAGAGGACGATTAATCCTAAATGGAGGTTTACTCAAAGCGGAATTGCTGCAATCTATTTACAAAATGGGTTGCAGCAACTACCCTCCTTATTTGGGGTATCGGATATTGATGATGAGAGAATTGTAGATTACCTCATTTATCAGTTGTATCGAATGCGCTCATATATTGCAGATGGTTCATGGCAGTACACTTGGCTGTTTTCAAATTCTGCTATGGATAAATTTAAAAAGCAATTTTTAAGTGCTGACGGAAAATCCGGGATGAATTATTATATCAATCAATGGTTGGATGAGGCAGAATTGTCACGTAGTAAATTAACTGTAATAATAGCACAACCAAAACCTAACCCATTGAGAAAAATGGTTTATCTGGCTTCTGAAGAGCCGATAAAAAAGAGGTTCTTGAATACAGAAGATGGATTAGCGTTATGTCAGCGTTCGACTACAGGATGGAGTCCGCTGTCTGAAACTTGTGGACGATGTGATTACTGGGTTGAGTGTGGAAAAATGACCGCTAAAAAGTACCCAGAGCTTATGCGGTTTAGAAAAGAAGAATATGGCAGGAAAGAAAAATGATAATGTATTGACATCTGAGTTTTTGGCAGAATTGTATAATTGTGCCATAACGAACAATCAGATTTGTTCAGTAGTATCAAGATACATGGAAGATTCATTTCTTCCAGACCAACAATATCAGATGCTTAATTCTGCATTGAAGAGTTATTTCGCAGAATATAAGACTGCACCGCAATATGGTATCATTACGCAGCGCTTATCCTCTTCAAGATCAGTTTCAGAATTGCTGGAAGAGATTCGTGAAGTGGCGACAAGCGTAGATATGGACGGTATCAGAGACCAGTTTGAAGAGTATTTGAAATTGGTCCAGTTCAAGAAGATTTTTAAGGAGGTTTCTAAAAAATATGAGGATGGTGAGCGTATTGGCGCAATGATGTCCTTTACAAGAGAAGCTGTTAAATTGCAGCAATTTACATTAAAGCCAGAAGAGTTCATAGATATTGCTCAAACTTATGAAGAACGGTTGAGAGAAAACAAGGTTCGTAATGATAATCCTGTTTCTAAAATAGTAAATAGCTTTTATATTGATGGACTGGATGAACTGAACCAAGGCAGGAATTTGCGAACACAACTTTCGTTATTCCTTGCTATGTCTGGTGTTGGTAAAAGTCATATAGCGCGTTGGATAGGCTATAATGCTGCATATATAAGTGGACTTGATGTATTGCATATTCAACTGGAAGGTGCTGCATCAGAAACAACAGATGCTTATTCTGCAATGCTAAGTGGCACCACAACTTACGAATATGAGAGTGGGAAAGTCAATAATCATACATTAGAGCATTTGAAAAGTCTGCTTGATACTTATAAAGGGACATTGAAAGTAAAGGCTTACCCTAAATTTGGAAAAGAAGTATCGACTACGGATATTAGAACGGATTGTGATAAATATAGGGAAAAATTTGGGAAATACCCTGATGTTGTAATTGTCGATTCGCTTGACCTCTGTACTGATTCTTCAGGAAAGAACTGGGATGCAAAATCATTGCGACATAAACGTATCGCTACAGCTCAAGACTTGAAAGACCTTGCTGGTGAAATAGACGGCTGGTTAGTTGTAACGTATCAGGCTACCATTGAAAATCCTGAATGGGTGAATGATGAGAAGAATGTACTTACAGCATTTAATACATCTGAATGTAAGGGGTTGCAGAGACCTTGCACACATCTTATATCGTTGAATCAAAGCAAGAAGGAATATCGCGAGGGGACCATGAGACTTTATGCTGATAAGTTTAGATTTTGTAAAAAGGGAGAACCTTTTAGGATTGCTTTAGACTATGAGCATGAAGTCTTCTATGATAGGGTACGAACATTAAATTTACCGCAGGAATAAATGATTAAAGCAATTAAATAAGCTGATTACACACAATGATTATCACACCAGAAATGCAGCGTTCTATTACAGAAGAACTGCTTTATGACTTTAGTGGCAAGATGGACGGGTCTCGCCGGAATATACTTATACAACATTGTCCTTTCTGTGGGCATGACGGTTTTAAGTATGGCATTTATGTTGGAAACAATCTTGGAAAGAAGCGCTTTGGTATGTCTAATTGCTATCATTGTAACAGGCGATATGGTTCATTGAAGGAAACTCTGAAAGCACTTGGAAGAGAGGATTTACTCCCAAAAGAAACGGCGCAACTTGATGACTCAGAAACAGATATTTCATCCATGTTTGATGATGAAATAGATGATGAATTAGTTGACGCAGTAATGCCGGATGGTTATAAACGCTGTTACAAAAATAGCTATTTAAAATCACGTGGTTGGGTTATGGATGATTATGAATATTTTCCGGTTGGTACTAATCGTGGTTTTAACAGAGAGTACAATGATTATATTATTTTAGAGGTTCGTGATGAGGGGCGATGCGTTGGATTTGTTGCACGCAGCATTCTTAGTAAAGATGAGATAGATTCATATAATTCCAGACATCATTTTAAGATACGTCGATATAAAAATTCAGATGAACGTATGGGTAATGGATTTTCTAAAATGTTATATAATTATGATGCTATTGAAACAATGACTACTCACTCTGTAATTCTGTGCGAGGGGCCATTCGATGTTGTTGGGCTTAATCGAAAATTAGAACTTTATGACAACAAACATATTGTTCCGGTAGCAACTTTCGGCAAAAAGATTAGTCAGGAGCAAATGTTTAAGTTGCAGAAAAAAGGTGTTGAACAAATTGTGATAGGCTATGACAATGACGCAAAAGAAACCACATCCAGAATTGCTATGGAATTGGAAAAATACTTTGACGTATTGATTGCTGATATACCTAATGGCGTTGGTAAAGACTGGGATGAAATGGATGTTGAGGATATCTATGATGTCTTTGCTTTTAATTTAAAAACGATTCGTGAATTTAATCTTGGATAAAATGAGTGAAGCAGTAACATTAAAAGAATGGCTTGATAATCATCATATAACTTATTCTCTAAGAAAAGATGTATTGGTTATTCCTGGATTTGGTAGATGTTTAATTCAGGAAAATTACGACCATATTTTCAAACAGAATAAAGATGGGGAGGCTGTTTTTAATTCTATTGAAAACATGTCATATCTTTTGGCTGATGATATTACTTATATCGTTTTCCCATTTGGTTGCAGATGGTTTTATGTGGATATCCGCAAAGACCCATTGGATTTACAATTTCAAATACTTAGATATGTTGGTGATTCTCCTGTATTTGAACATAAATGTGAATTTTATCCGCTTGGTATCCACTCTGGATATGAATTACTAAATGGAAGTGGTTTATTGAAAGATTGGTGCACAAAAACAAAATTTTTAGGATATAAAGGCTTATCTGTTGCGGATAGAAATACAATGGCAGCGTCTTTGGACTTACAGCAATCTGCAACAGAAAAGGGTATTAAATATTGTTTTGGCTATTCATTGACAGTAAATACCGGGAAAGATAAAGTTGGGGTTAAAATATATTCAGCTACGCAACAAGGGTTTAAAAATATGCTCCGTATTCAAAAGGCAATAGCTGTTGACAATATAGACACCAAAGAGATTAACCTGATTGATTTTTTGAATTTGGCAGATGGTAATACTTTGGTATTTGATAAATGGTCCGGGCATTGGCTGACTGACAATAAGGGAATTCTTCAGGATTTTATTACAGCTTTTTCTGGGTGGGTGTTTTTTCAAGTTGATACGACTGAATATCGTGCTGACAGAATAGATTCAACTCTTCTTCAAAGTCAAAAGGCATATTTTGATAATTTTTATTTAGGTGATTTAGAATATTACATGAATATTCGTCCGGTTCTTATTCAAGATGTATATTATTTGGATAAAGAGGATTGGAAGACAAAAATCATTCTTAATAAAATTGATACTGGTGCGGCGCATGAACAGTCGCATAATCAATATTTGAAAACTATAGACGAATTGTATAATGAATTTAGATTTCTATTCTCGGACCGATATGATGATGATGTGTTTTATGATATGTGTGAGTCCACTGCCGACATTATTGAAAATGCCACAGCTGCTTATGATTTGAGTGATAACTATGCCCCTAAATATGATATGACTCCACAGGAACAGGCTAAATATGGCAATACGCTTAATATGTTTCATCAATTAATTGAAGAGGGGTTTAAGAAGCTGGTTCCAGAGGGAGAGGAAGAGCGGTATCGTAAACGTGTTGAATATGAAAAATATGTCATAGAGAGTACGGATAACATAGATTATTTCTTGATTCAGAGAGATGAGTTGAATTGGGCGCAAGAAAATGGTATTTTGACTGGAATTGGTCGTGGATCTGCCGGAGGATGTTTATTGTTATATTTGATGGGCATTACATTTATTGATCCACTTAAATATGATTTGATTTTTGAGCGTTTCCTGTTACCTGAGAGAGCCGGCCTTGTGCCTGATAAAGTAACAATAGTGGCAGAAGAAATTCAGTCCTCGGATTATTTTGAATTGGTTTTTGAAAACGGGGAAAGACTCTTGCTTGATAAAGATGCAGAATTGGTTGTAAATCGTAATGGAGAGCAATTAGTTGTGTATGCAGATGAACTGCAAGAAGGTGATGATATTCAGTTTGATAATTGTGATTTACTTCACACATTGCCTAATATTTTGCAGTATGAAAATTCAATCCATAATCAGAAAAACTAACACTGTATTAGTGAATGACTGTTATGCCGGAGACGGGTATGTAAAGCGTAATCATGGTTCATTGCCAGATATTGACTCAGATTTTAATGCGGAACGTAGGGATGAGGTTAAGGCATATTTAGAGAGAAGATATAATAAAGATGGGTTACAGAGGGTGTTTTCGGCCGGTACATTTACTACTGAAAAAATTAAATCAGTGATTAAAGATGTGGCACGAACTTATAAAATTTCACAAGCCACTACTAATTATCTTACAGCTATTCTTGATGATAATATGACGTGGACGGATTTGATGAAAATGGCATCAACCGATAAACGCATGAAGGATTTTATAATGAAATATCCTGATGTATTTGAAGAGATTTTGCCAATCATGGGGCAGGCACGTTCTGCCGGTATTCATGCGTCCGCACTTATTATTACTCCAGAATTTGTTAAAGGTGAGCGTGTTGAGTGTTTTGATTTGTTGCCGATTAGAAAAATGGGCGACCTTCTTGTTTCTGAGATTTCTGGTAATGATATTGATGCAATCGGTATTCTTAAAAATGATGTTCTCGGTATCAGGGAGCTTACAAGACTTTCCGATACATTGAATCTTGTTAATGATGAGTATGGTGTGCGCTATACCATATTGGAAATTGCATCAAAATACTTGAACGACCCGAAAGTCTTCAAGATCATTCGTGAAGGGAATACTCAGGGGGTATTTCAAATGGGCGGCGAAGGAATTACGAAATTCATTAAACGGCTTGCTCCAGATAATGTCAATGACCTTATCGCATCAGTGGCTTTGTTCCGTCCTGGACCGTTAGATTCGGGTGCGGCTGATAATTATGTTCGTGCTAAACGAGGTGAATATGAACCGACATATTTGTGGGGAACGTATGAAATACTTAAAGATACATACGCTCAAATGGTTTATCAAGAACAAATATCTCGTGTCGCTCAAAAAGTTGGTGGTTTAAGTCTTGGTGATGGTGTCAATTTGGTCAAGGCTTTAAGTAAGAAAAAATTGGAGAAGGTTCGTAAATTTCAAGATAAGTTTTTCTCAGGTGCTAAACAAAATGGATGCCCCAAAGATGCGGCTGACCAGATTTGGAGTAATGTTGAGGATGCGGCTAAATATTCATTTAATGCTTGTATAGGTGGGCATGAATATCTTTGGGGCAAACACAAAGAAAAAGGACGTGGCACAAAGATTAATATTGGTGATATGTGGCGCACGACACATGATTATAAATGGGCAAAAGAAAATGGTAGATTATCTCTTAGGCGTAAATATAATAAATATGGGTATGGCACTTGCTGGTCTTTGAATGAAGAAGAAAAATTGGTCATAAACAGAGTTGTTGATATCCGTTATCAAGGAATTCGTCCTGTGTATCGAATAACATTGGCAAATGGTTCAACTATTGATGTGACGGATAATCATAAACATCCAACTCTTAACGGTGAAAAACGCACAGACCAACTGGTTCCCGGAGTGGATTTTATGTTTATAAGAGTTGGATGGATAAAAGAAGACACGTCATATCGTTTTACGGATAGAGGACAGCAAAACGATCCACGTTATCATTCAAATGATAATGTGGAGCCATACACTATCAATACTAAAGCAGGTCAATGTGGCTTTATCAAACGTGATACAAACTATACAAAATTAGAGTATTACGAAAAAAATCTCAAAAAGGATTATTGTGAAATTTGTGGCTGTAAAGATAAACGCTTAGAAGTTCATCACATTAATGGAGATCATTCAGATGTAGGTGAAAACTATTCAAATGTACAAACTATATGTGTTAGCTGTCATAAAAAGGCACATTATCAAATGGGGCGCACAAAAATGGGGCGCAAAGGACTTGGAACAGCTGTGGCGCAGGTTGTTTCTGTGGTGTATTTGTGTGATATGGATGTATATGATGTTGAAATGGCAGATCCATATCATACTTTTTTGACCGGGAAAGGTGTTGTCACTTGCAATTCTCATGCAACAGCTTATGGTTTGACTGCCTATGTCGGGGCATGGTTAAAAACATATTATCCTACAGCTTTCTATACTGTAGTTTTGCGAGACCAAGACGAAGATAAAATGGCGGTTTTGATGAATGAGATAAAAGCTGTTGGAGGAACTGAAATTGAACAGCCGGATATTAATATTTCAGATGAAAATTTTACGGCAGATTTTAAGCATAATAAGATTTATTGGTCTTTGACTCGTATAAAACAGTTAGGACCAAAAGCAGTGAAGTATATAGTCCAGGAGCGTAAGCTATATGGTGAGTTCTATAACTTGGATGATTTTATCAAACGTATATTTAAGAATAAATTTAAGAGTTTTAATGATGAAGGTACGGAAGAAACCAGAGAACGATGTCCTGTTACGGCCCGTAGTGTCAGGAACCTTATTTTTTCCGGTGCTTTTGATAAGTGTGAGCATGTTGGTTCTGTGCTGGAACGGTATGGATTGCTCGATAAAGCTGCCACTCTTTTGGGATTTAAGTTGAGTGAAAAAGAAGTTCCAGAGGATATGCGTGATAAGCATTATTTTTGGAGTAAACAGCAAATCGCAATTTCAGGTCATGGTTCCATTGATTATCGTAGAATTTATGATAATATGGAAAAACCAAAGTCTCTACAATCTTATAAATACATTGAGTTCAAAGATTTGAATAATATGTTTTATGAACTTAGGAAAGGGGTTATTTGTGCGGCTATTTGTTCTGTTTCGGACAAGTCATATAAAGACAGGCGTACTGGTGAAACAAAACATTTCGGAAAAATAGAATTGCAACAAAATACGGAAACCAATATTCTGACAATTTGGGATGATTGGGACATACTGAAAAAGGAGTTTAAAAATTCTGTAGGACACATTATTGCCATTGTCGTGAATGTAAAATGGAGTGATTACGATGAAAAGAATACACTTCAGGTTGGTAAAAATTCATTCTTTAAATTGATATAATATGTCATTTCTGATTGATATACGAGAAGAACTTGATGAGCAAGTTCAAGAACAAATCCGAAAATTCAGAAAGGAGAGTGCTGCTACGGGATATAAGGGGTGGTATAGAATACAATCGGCTATTGCAAAGGCTCGTGATTTGACGATATATCATGATAATATAAAGAATTATATCATGCCTAATCTTTTTGATGATAATGGTGATGCAATCACATGGTATCATTGGAGAGACCCACAGCAGGTACAAGTGAATATGATTAAACGAAATTTGAAAATAGCATCACATTATAGTCGAAAACGGGGGAAAGTGACCCCGACCAGACTTAAAATGTTGATGAAAGAGATTTTACGGTTCAGAATCAATGAATATTTAAACCCAATTGAAAATATGGAGAAACTTAAAATCATGTGCATTATTGGTGGGTCAGGTTGTGGAAAAACGCTTGCATCCCTGCATTTGAAGTATCATAAAGATGCGAATGTCATTTGTTCTTTCACTACCAGACCTCCAAGAGAAACGGAGGTTGAGGGTAGGGACCATCATTTTATTGATATAGTACCAGATAGAACAGAGTTAATCGCTTACGCTCATTTTGGGGGTGCATATTATTATGCTACAAAATGGCAAGTGTTTGGACCATGTACGGTCTATGTGATAGATGAAAAAGGTTTGGAAAATCTACGTAAGGATTTTGGTGATGTATATGATATATATACAGTTTTGATTAAGCGAGATAAGTCATTACGTAGAAAGTCTGGTATTGATGAAACTCGTTTACGTCGTGATGAGCGGAGAGATTTAAAAGATGAGGATTATGATTATGTAATTGAAAATAATGGGAAGAAAGCTGATTTATTTTCAAGCATAGAAAGTATTTACGAAAAAATCAAAAATAAATGATATGGCAGCACCAGCAGAAAAAGTAAACATTGTCACAGCAATAGTATATGATTTTGAAACAGGAGGTACAGATTGCACCAGATGTGCGGCAACTCAAATCTCACTTCATGCGGTTCGTCTTGATACGTTTGAGGTAATGGAAAAATACTCATCCTATATTTATCCATACAATAAAAAAACAGATATTGGAAAACCGAAACGAAAGGTGTTGAAAAACAAATATGATAATGATGATTCGGAATTAATGGATTATGAAGATGTTGCATTGAAATACTCGCATATAACAATGGATATCCTATACAGTATGGGAAAACCATTGGAAAATGTTTGTCAAGAGATTTGTGATTTTATAAAACGGAATACATTTTCTGTGGCGGCAAGTAATAAACCAATTATGGTAGGGCAAAATCCATTATTTGATAAAAAGTTCATGCAGCAGATAATGTTGTATTCCGGGCTTTGGAATGATTTCTGTAAATTGGTTCGGGGAGAAAAGGATTTTTGGGGAAATTTCCAGCCGGCACAACTTGATACTATCATTTTATCACAGCTAACTTTTGATAATGACAAAAGCATTACAACATGGAGGCTGGAGTCAATGGCAGAACGATTTGGTATTGATTTGGAAGATGCACATGACGCTGATGCCGATGTAACAGCGACAAGGGAGATTTTGAGGATCGTTACATCCCGAATGCGTGAACAAAGTACTGGAGGTAATGCTATTGGTGGTTTGGCTACTGAGAAGCAAGAAAAATTGAGAGACCATTTTAAAATTTAAAACTATTGTAATATGAAGCATAAATTTCAATTTGACAAAAAGACTGGAACCATGGTTCCAATGACAAGTACAGCTGTTGAAGAGATTAAGGTAAACGAACAAGATAGTGTGCAACAAATCCAATCTGACATGCAGGCTAAAAAGCCAGTATTTGCAGAGGGCAAAAGTATTACAGTGAAGTCCGGTGTTATTAATACTCAACAAAATCAGATTGTAAAAATGCAACGGGTTGATGCTCCAACACCGATTCAATTAATAAATGAAAATGGAATCCCTGAAGCTTATCTTGATTCAGTAACTACAGGTGTGATGATGTTTCGTGAACTTCAAGATTATGATATTTGCCAGATTACAGATGAAAAAACTGGTAAGGTACTTGCATATATTGGCGGTTATGCGCTTCAAATAAATTTCAATATGGCAGAATTGAATACTATAGAGCGAATAGACCAATGTTTGCAAGGAATAGTAAAGCTGTTCAGACATAAAATAATGAATCAAGCTATTAATAATAAGTCTTCTGGTGATTGATTTTTGGACTTTGTTTGTGAGTATTCTATTATCTATAAAAGATATATTCTTGTTAAAATTATATTGGAAATGAAAGATAATAAACTCACGGACTTGGAAGAAAAGTTCTGTTTAGTATTTTCCTGTGGACCATCGCCGTATAATGGAAATGCTAATAAAACGTATGACTTGGTTTTCAATGGTTCTACTGGTATACTTAAAGACCCATTGAATGACAGTTCAAAAAGGGATGTAGAAATAGCTCTTGCTGCAAGAGAATTGATGTTGCGTGATGACATAAGAGACCGCATTGACCAGATTCAAAGTGAAAGCGTGGTCAATGCGGCCACACTCAGACCACGATTGACTGAAACATTGTTGAAAATTGCCGATGAATGCTCTACTCTGATGTGTGCAGATAAATTTGGAACCCCATTATCACCTGCCGCCTTACGTTCCGTTGCAGTCAATGCTATCAGCAAATTAACTGATATGTATGGAATTAAGGAAGATATTGCACACAAGGTGATGCTTGAGGGTACAAATGGTGATGGAATTGTGTTTAACCTGGTTATGCCAGAGTCGAACAAGGGGAATGAACTTGGTGAAGTGATTGAATAACAATAGTAATTATATAAGATGTCTTTAATTATGAACTCATTAATGATTGGTGATAAAATTACTATCCGATATTCAAAACAGCTTGATAAGAGTGGAAATAATATCTTGACCAATAAGACTGGTATTGTTACAAAATTAATGAAAATTGGTAAAAACATAATTGGCGTATATGCTGATGTAAAGGTTATGCGTCGCATAAGAAATTATTATGTGCCAGTTTGTTCCATTGAAGGGCCTGGGGAGATTGATAAGACAAGAACATTGAGCATTTTAAAATCAACAATATTATAATACAATATGAATATAGATTTAGCAAATGTATTTAGTGCGATTGGTACGATAGTGGCTGCATATTTCGCTTATAATCAATATACTAAAAATAAAATCACAGATTTGAAAGTGGAATATTTTAAAAAAGAAGAGGAGCGTAAGTCATATAAAAGAAGCGAAAATACAGCGAAAGTATTCGGCGAATTGTGGCGAATCTTATATGAGTTAAAGGCTGACCGTGTGTATATAGTACAACCGCACCCACTTGGACATGTGGCTTTTCTTTCAATACAATTTGAGGTAAAACGGAAGGGCGTATCTGGAATGTTAGAATCAATACAATCACTTCCTATGAGTGAAATAGCTGCTTTTTCAAAGGATTTAGCTGAGAATTTGTTTGTCTTTTATACAGATATAGACCGTGAGGTGAAAGACAAGGCGGCAAAATCATTAATGGCTGTAAATGGCTGTGAAGCAGTAGCAATCAAACGATTGAATAGTTCATCAGATTGGGTAGGAAATATATTTTGTGAATTTACGGATGAACAATATCCGGACGAAGATACTGTTCATCACGTACTTCATGAGGCGGCCATTAATATACAATATATTCTTCCTGAATATAGAGAGCATAAAGTGTAAAACAGATTTAATAAATTATATTATGGATACATTAAAAAAAGGTAGTCGTGGTGAGGATGTTAAAGTGTTGCAGCAAGCTTTGAACTTGATGTCTGATGGGATTTTTGGAGATTTGACCGATGAGGCTGTTAAGGAATTTCAAAGATTGAATGGGTTGAAAGTCGATGGAATTGTCGGAAACAATACATGGGCAAAACTTGGTGTAAAGGATGATGGTGAGATAAAAAAGAGCGTGCGCAATATCAAGGAGATAATCATACATTGTTCAGACACACCAGAAGGAAAGGACTTTACTGTTGCGGATATTCGTAAATGGCATTTGGCCCGTAATTTTAGTGACATTGGTTATCACTATGTCGTTTATAGAGATGGTTCGATTCACGAGGGAAGAGATGTTAATATTTCAGGTGCCCATTGTACAAATCATAATTCTATCAGTATTGGCATTTGTTATATTGGTGGCCGTGCTGCGGTAGGCACTGCACCGAAAGATACACGTACAGATGCACAGAAAAGGGCTCTTGTGGATTTGTTGAAGAAGTTAAAGAAGATCTATCCTAATGCAACAATTCATGGCCATAAGGAGTTTGCTGCAAAGGCTTGTCCGAGTTTTGATGTCAAACGAGAGTATGCTGATATTTAAAAATGAATTGTTATGTTGAAGATACTGTTAAAAAAAATCTGGGTATATATCGTTATTGGTATATTGAGCGTAGCACTGTGGAAAAGCATGCACAAGACTGCGACATACTATAAGAAGGCAAATGTGCTTGAAAATACTATCAGTGATTTGAATCAACAAATCAAGTTCACTGAGATACGATTGAATGATTCGATACAGGTATATCAAGCGGAGGTTAAAAGCCTTAATGTAACGCAAGATAATTTAAAAGCAAAATATGACAAACTACTTAAAGCTTCAAAGCTAAAACCAAAAGATGTTAGTTCCGTTACAGAGATTCAGGCGATTATACATGATATTGATACTGTTCCTGCTGCTATAGATTCTCTTGGAGGTATCAGTACTAAACTTGAAGACAATTTTGTTAAGATAAATGTGGAGGTGTTGCCGGACAGGAATGTAGTTATAGATTATGAAATACGTGATAGTCTGACAATTGTTAATGTACAGAAGAGGCGGTCTATACTTTGGGGATTAATTAAATGGAAAAAGCATAAAGGTGTTCGCGTAATAAACCATAACCCCAAAGCAAGCATTGTCAGTTTACAAACAATAGATGTTATAGAATAATGAAAAAGAAACTTATAAAACCTATCACGCCGGAAAAGCTAAAATTACTTGGTAAGGGTTCAACTGATAAGTTGAAAAAAATAAAAAGTAAATAAACTCTTACTTTTTGTTCATTTGATAAATTTAAAGGTGAAAAATGTGTGCCGTTCTGCTGTGAAGTAGCGCGGCATTTTTAATATCAAGCATTGATGTACTATTAATAGTAAAACATTAGTATGGCAAGATTAGAAAAACCAAGAGGACTTAATATAACATTTAAACCATCTGAAAGACAGTATGAATTGTGGAATGCTTTACAACCTAATCATTGTGATAAATGTGGTGGTAAACTTGTTATGAAACCAAATGGATTTGACAAGAACGGTCATCAGATTTATCAAGCTACTTGCGACAGATGTGGAAATAGTGATATACCAGAACAAGTGCTTGGAGGTGGGTCAGCTGGTGGAGGTAAGTCATATATTGGATGTTGCTGGCTGGTTATTAGTTGTATGCAGTTTGAAGGAATCCGGATGGTTGTTGCTCGTAAAGTTCGTAAAACACTTTTGGAAACAACCTGGAACACTTTAAAGGATGTGTTGAGAGCTTGGGGGTTAAAACAAGATATACATTATCATATTAATAATTTGTTATACACTATCACATTTTGGAATGGTTCTGAAATAATAGCTATGGATTTGACACCCAGTCCTGGAGACCCGGACTTTAACTCTCTTGGTTCTTTGGAAATTACAGGGGGATTTATAGATGAGGTATCGGAAGTTTCTGAAAAAGCAGTTGAAGTATTAGCTTCACGTATTCGATATAAAATTGCAGAAACTTTCATAGTTGGTAAATTGTTTATGTCAACAAATCCATGTCTAACTTGGGTAAGATCAACTTTCGTTATGAACGATGATGGAGAGCCAGTAAAGTTACCTAAAGGCTATCGTTACATTCCTTTCAGTTTGTTTGATAATCCAAATGAACAATTTCGGGCAATTTACTATAACAAATTGAGCAAGCTCCGTAATAAAGCAGACAGAGACCGTTTGTTGTATGGTAACTGGTTGTTCACAACCAGTAATAAAATGGCCGCTTATTGGAATTTTGATGGTGATAAGCATCTTGTTCACAATCTTAGAGAACAGGTTTATGACCCGATGAAGCCGATTATACTAAGTTTTGACTTTAATGTCAATCCTTATATGAGCTGTTTGCCTATGCAGATAGACTTTGAAAATAAGAAAGTTTATATTTATCCAGAATACATCGGCTACCCAAAGGACAAGAGGAATAACACGCCTGCTTTTACCAAGTGGATAGCGTCACAGCTTGTTGCTGATGGTCATATTGGCGGTGCTCTTATTACTGGAGACCCGGCAGGTTTGGCTCGTTCAACTCAAACTGAAGATGGGGTGAATAATTTTACCATAGCCAATAAGAATATGACTAATTCAGTTCTAAAGCCAAAGATACAGCTTCTAAGCAAGCAACCGGCAATGGTAACGAGATTGGAGTTTATTAATGAACTATTGAGTGGATATGATGGATGGAGTGTATTAATAGATGCCCGTTGTCATAGACTAACTGAGGACTTTGTGTATCAGAAAAAGAACCCGGATGGCACCAAAGAGAAAAAGAAAGTGTTGAATGAAAATGGAGAACGTGTAGAGCGGTATGGACACTTTTCAGACTGTTTTGATTATGCTATGATTTATTATCTCGGTCAGGAATATTCTAAATATCGTACAGCAACTGTAGAGATAGTTACAACCATAGATATGGGAGAGACTGTTTATGGTGACTTTGACTATTAATAAATAAAAAACAAAAACATAATGGCATATTTACGCTTTCTTACAGATAAGGATTATTGCTCCATTGCGACAGAAGAGCACATGAAGCAAATTATTAGGGATGTCCCTGAACGAATACCGCAGGCCGAACAAAGAGCTGAAATGCAAATGTTGGAGTATCTTGACCAATATTATGAAATCGAGAAAGTATTGGCAGTAGGCAAAAATATCCGTGAATATAACATTTTCGTGTCTTATCCGGGACAAGTATGGATTAAGAAGGATGGAGATATATTCAAAACATTGACTTGTATCAATAGTTTGAAGAGACCGACCAAAATTGTATATTGGAGACAGATAGTCGAATTTATTGATCCGCTTCTTATTGATAAAGCAAAGAAGTATTCTCAGTTACGCACTTATTCAAAAGGCGAGGTCGTAAAATTTGGGACCGAATATTGGCAGTGCGCAACGCCTCATGGATATGATGCCGGAGATATTCATATACCTGGAGTTATAGTTTGGAAAGAAGCTGAAATTATAGCATGGGAGCCTAATCTTGAATGGGGGAAAAACATGGTCTGCTCTTTTAATGAGAGATTTTATCAATATCTTGAAGAGAAAACTGAAGATAGTTCTAACGAGCTTCCAGATTCAGAATTGGTATTGACACCGGAAGAAGATGATAAATGGGGGCTGATAGGGGATTATTCAGAAGAATTGGAATATGTGTATGCAGAAGATTCGCATGATTATGTTGTTGCTGAAGGAACCGTATTTTATCCTGTGATGAACCCGAATCCTGATGAGTTGGTAGAGGGTAAGAATATAACAAGGGATGATCCGAGAAACATCAATATAGTGGCTCACATGAGTCGGATTGCACTATATCATCTGCACTCAATCATATCGCCGACTAATATTTCGGAAACTCGTAGATGGGCATACGAAGATTCAATCACATGGCTATATAACGCATCTAAGTTTAAAATTAATCCACAGCTTCCGAGAAAACGAGAGCATGATTCCTGCTTGCCTAAAGTTGATTGGGCTTGTGAGACTTTTCATAGAGATTTTGACCCTTATGAAAATGCCTGGTTGATATAAATACGATATTATTTTCTTTCTTGTCTGTTGAAATAGGGTAGTATCTTATTCAGTGATTGGAGATGCTACCCTTAATTTATGAAGTGTTTTAATGTGAAAATAGCTTTAAAATATAAATTTGATAAAGATAATCGTGTTTAAAATTCAAATTTTAGATGTATATTTGCATTAGAAAGCGTAGTGTTTTATCACAAATTGTGTATAAAATGTGACATGAGCCTAAATATAAGGTGAAACAACTTGCTGATTTTCAGCTGTAAACATATACGGATAGAGAGTTCCCCCGTCTCTCCGCAAAACACTAAAGATAAATGGTGGAAAAGCTAAGGCAAGTCCCGTAAGATCAAGGTTTTACGGGACTTCTTTCGTTTTGTCGGCAGACAAGCAAAAGACAAGAAAATGCCCCGTTTGGACAAAGTAGTGTTACTAAATCGTTACTGAAAATCAGACGAAATAAAATAGTAACGATTTTGCTTCTAAGTTGTTGATTTGTCGCTTGTTGTCTCTTAGATGTCCGTTCATAAACTAATTGTTAATCGTTCCTTTGCAGTGGGAAGTTGTAACCCCATTGTTACGGACATAAAAAACAAGGTATATAGGCAAGAGTACATTTAAGATTCTTTTCTATGTTAGAAAGAATCAAATAAACAAGGATGGAACAGTCTGCATTGCACCGTTCTGCACAGGTTTGTTTTCAGGCATTTAGTTGTAGGTGATAAACAGGAAATATGCTTGTAATTCTTAAAAGGGCAAATTCTAAAGGGTGAAATATTTAACGTTTTTATTAATTCTGTCTGGCTGAATGTCAAAGATGAGAGTGAATCCAAACAAGAACCACTCTCATCCTTGATGTGTAACATCCTCTTACTTCCTTCTCGCAAGATACTCAATGGCATAAACAGGCCAGCGGGGAACTTTGCGGATATTTGTGCGGACAGCAGGAATGTCGCACAGCAGAAAGAGGGTGGCAAGGGCTAAAGCGAACCAGATAACATAGCCATAGACCTGTTTCATTGCCACCATCATCATGGAGTGCAGGAAATCGTGGCTAACGTATTCTCCGAGGTTGAAGTGCGCCATATCCAAGTGTGTGAGAGTGAGTTGCTGTCCGTAGCTCGTCATGTTGTCGTTCATAAAGTGCGAGAAGATAGTGGTATAAATGCCATAACCTGCCGCTCCTGCCAGATACATGTGGAGGATGTTGAATACGAACAAGCCCATGAAGAACTGTTCAAGACTTGGGACCGATTCGTCTAAAGCCCACATCAATGTTGGGGCAAGGATGGCATACGCAAACCCTCGCAAGAAGATAGCAAAGCGGTACTGTTCGATATTGATGTTTATGTCAAGCGTGAAGTACATCAGCATACCATAGAGTGCGATGCCGATGAAGGCAATGCCGAAAAGTTTCCACACTTTCCATTTCCTGACTTTCAGCCAATAGAGATCGAGTAGGATACCGAGGTACATGCCGGGAAGTGCCCACATATACTGCGACTCTTTGGTCAGTTCCTCCAACCGGATGACTTCGCTGTAAAGTATCTCTTCCATCGTGTGTTCAGCACCGAAAGCGAGTTCGGCAAAGAAGGTGACGATGAGAATGGGAACAACGTTGCGACGTGTAAAAAGACTGAGCTCGATGTAGGGATAACGGTAGTAGCGCAGGCGGTAGAGCACAATGCCGAAAAGTACAATGGCAGCACCGAACAGAAGGCGTATGCGGAGGGTATCGAACCACATGAAATAGTCGCCGTACACCACAATGTACGACATCACGAGCATCAGTCCGCAGATGAGCAATGCTCCCTGAAAGTCGATACCTTTGAGCGACAGACGTTGAGGCATGGGACAAAACGGACGACAGAAGATGGCCTGCGTGAGCAGTACAAACGACATAGTGCCGATGGTGAAGACGTGCATCATCTGCCATGTGAAATGATGACCGAACCAGGCGGCAAGCCATCCGCTACCCTCGATGGCGGTGAGCAGGATGATGTGGAGCACAGGGAAGAAAACGGCAAAATCACGTCGGGGAGTAATCCAAAGCTGGATGTTGCTCATGCATTCAAACGTACCCTGTATCTTAGCCATTCCGGCTATGAAGCACACTATCATGAGCACATGCATCGACTGGCAATGCATCGTCAGCACATTGCATATGGCAAGAACGATGGCAGAACCACAGAGCAACTGTTTGTTGGTGAAGCGGAACTTCATGCGGAAGAGCATCGGAAAATAGACAGCCATACCCGCGAGGGTGGCATAAAGTAGGAAAAGTATGTCCTCGATCATAAAGTTGGTGGTGCCACGGATGCCATCCAGTGCACCGAGGTAAATGCCACCGCTGAACTGGAAGCAAAGGGCGGTCAGCACGTACAGCCATGGCTGTATACGACGAGGCACCCACCCCTTCATCATAGGCATGGAAAAGCCCATGCCGGGTGGAGGGCCACCGGCACTCTTCATAAAGAATTCAGTCAATTGTCCCATTATTCCTCAATGATACATTCCACATTATAACCGCTTTTAAGCCTGGCAACATCAGCATTCTCATTGAGCTTGATGCGTACGGTGACGCGCTGTTCGACCTTTACAAAATTGCCCGTAGCATTGTCTATGGGAATAAGTGAGAAGGCACTGCCGGTAGCATCAGAGATGCGTTCCACCGTCCCCGTATATTGTATACCTGGAACGGCATCGGCTGTAATCTCAGCCTTACTGCCCACTTTGATGTGAGGCAACTGGCTTTCCTTATAGTTAGCTTCAACCCAACGTTCACCATTGTCAACGATACTTACCAGTGTTTGGCCCGGATTGACAAGCTGACCTACGTGAATGTCCTTCGTACCAACGGTACCGTTACAAGTGGCAATGATGTAGCAATAGGAGAGGTTGAGACGGGCGAGGTCGACGGCACGACGAGCCAGTTCGATGCCCTGCTCCGAAACGGAAAGGTGATGCCCTTGTTCGGTCATAACAGCCGACTGCATCTGACGTGAACGAACTGCCTGCTCGTAGGCTGCCTTGGCACTCAGATAGCCTGTATGTACTTTATCATATTGTTGTCGGGTGACAGCATCCTGACTGAGGAGCTTCTTGAAACGGGTATCCTCACGCATGGCATTCTCCATCTGTACACGTGCGGATTCGATGCCGGCTTCGGTAACGGTCATGCTTGTCTTGGTGGTAACGATGCTGCTTGCCGTTCCCTGCGAACCTTGTTCGGCACGGATAAGGTTGGTCTCGGCTTGGGCCAGTCGCAAGCGAAATTCGGCATCCTCGATGATGACGAGCGTATCACCTTTCTTTACCTGCTGGAAATCCGCGAAACGTACCTCGCGAATAAAGCCTTGCACACGACTGCTCTGAGGCACGACGTTCTGGCGTACACGGGCATTGTCGGTAAATTCTCCACTGCCGAAGTGCATAAACTGGCTCACCACATAAACGGCTCCACCCAAGAGGCAAAGCACGATGAGCACATTATATAAATAGATGTGTATCTTGTTCTTTTCCATTATTATAAAGTGTTTGTTACGTATTTGAGTGTATAGAAATTATAAAGCATGCTGATGCGGGCATTAACCAGCGCCATTTCGGCAGAGAGTTTCATGTTGGAGGCATCGACCATGTCGGTAAGGAGTGCAAGGTCGTTTTGATAACGATTCTGCACCACGGAGTAGTTCTGATTGGCAAGTTCCACCTGCTTCTGCTGTGTCTTCACCTCGGTGTAGGAGGTAAGGAGATTGGTGTAATTTGCCTGTACAGCATTTTCCACACCCTCACGAGCCAAGGCGAGCGCTTCCTTTGACTGCCGATGTTCAGTACGTGCCTTGCGGATGTGATGTTTGTTCTTCCAAAGACTGCCAAGGCTGAACTTTACGCCTATCCCGACAAACCACACGTTTACATTGCAATCTTTCGGGATGAGGTCTTGTGTATAAGGACCAAAGAGATGATTTTCTGCCACGACAGCCACCGAAGGCAATGATTCTGCCTTTGCCTGCTTCACCTTCTGTTCTGCAAGATTTGCGGCCACTTCCGACTGACGGATGCCAAGGTTGTTGCTTGTCGCCGTCTGCTGCCACGTATCTTGAGCAGTGATTGCCGAGAGTGCATTTATTTCTGTGTTGAGCTCGTTCTTATCAGGAACTATAACCGTCTGTTCCGGCAAATGAAGTGTTGTTACCAGTTGATGGTTGATAATGGTAGAAGCATCGGTGAGCTTTGTTAGTGTAAGTTCAAGACTCTGCAACTGGAATTCATAGCGAGTGATGTCGTTCTGCAAAACAGTACCCTGCTCACGGCGAGCTTTCATTTGAGCAATCTCCTTTTGCGTAAGTGCGATATTCTGGCGCACCACTTCCATCTGATTACCTAACTTACAGAGGTCAAGATAGTAACCCGTCAACAAGAAGCGCACTTCCTGGCGGTTCTTCTCCACATCGAGTTCTGCCATTTCCTTGCCCAATTCCGCCATACGGATGCCCGAACGGATAGCTCCACCGGCATAGACCACTTGTGCAACCTGAGCCGTAAAACTGTTTCCCCAATGAGGTGTGTCTTGCTTGCCGTTTGCAACGGGAATAACTCCCACACCCGGCACGATGTAGTCAGTTGTTCCATTAGCCGAAAAACCTCGCGACAACATGAAGGCATTGCCCGTATAACTGCCTTGAAGGCTCAAATCCACACTCGGCAGCAAAGCCGATTTGGCCGCTGCCAACCCTTCGTTAGCTGCCCGCAAAGCCACTTCACTCACCTTCACCTTCTGGCTCTGTTGGTCAGCAAGATTGTAAAGTGTCGTGAGTGTCATCGCCTGCACAGCCCTGTCTTGTGCATATATGGGCACAAGACAAGCCTCTCCGGCTATCAGGGCGACAGCCAGAGCAGAATAAACCATAAGTTTGTTCATGAAATAAAAATAGATGTATTGTTGTTCATTATTCTTTTCCTCTAACCGTTAACTATAAGCTGTTAACCTCTGTTCATTCCCTCGGAAATACTAATAATGAACCATAAGAGTCCGGACAGCACAACATCTGCCACAATGCGCTACAAACTGCCTCATCAGGGAATATTAAAAAATGAGAACAGAATTTCGGGCACTATTGATTGAGAAATCCGATGCAAAAATACAAAAAAAGTCAGAATAGGAAAAAAGTCGGAATCATTTTAAATGCAAACTTAAATAGGGGGGGCCTTGTCTTCTATAATTATGATCTTGTCGAAAACGTCTCTTTCATTATAACATAAATTACGAATGGGGGCAATACTATTGCTATTCTTTTATCATATACTGGCAGGTGTGATTTAGGCATTAAACACCCATGTTTAAAAAACGGCCACAAAAATAAAGACGAAATAATATAGGTTCAAATAATTGTGATCTTTGTACCGGATAAAAAGCATTATTTGAAAAAGCAAATCAGAGCAATCTAAAGAAATCTGCAAGTTGGCGAATCGTAACCCGTTAGAACATAAAAGATTATTGTTATAAGTTTAATCACTTTTAAACGCTATCCTGTAATACTAAGTTCTACATTATCGTTGAAAACATGTATTTTGGGTGAATATCTTTTTGACTACCTGATCATTGATGAATCATCCCAAGTCGATATTATTAAATCGGCTGACAAAGAGATAATTAAACCAAAGCATTCATTAATAAAAAGAACATTATGACATTTTGTATCGTAAACATTACCGTCTCACTGACTTGTCGGACAAGAATTCTGCAAAGAAAGTTTTTCTCACCATCACATACAAGTATGGACAGGCAGCCATGTTGACGGAAGAGTTGCCAAAGAAATCAGTGGCAATTCCGGTGTCGGCGAGGGTGAGACAATCAGTGTGCTGAAAGATTTCCGCACACTGCTGAGAAAGTTGCTGTTTTCCGGGCGCTCTTCTTGGCTAAGACACCCCGGATGCATGAGCGGTAACTATTCCGCAAGATTTTCTGTAATTGAGGTTATAACATCTGTAATTCATCTACCAATCCTTTCTATAATCTCCTGTAACTTTGCAATGTGAAAAGAAAACATTGGTAATCAAAAAGAATCAATCGGTTATGAAACGGACAATCTTTTTTACAGCAGTTTTCCTCTCTCTCTTAGGCCTGATGGAGAGTCGTGCACAAAACATGCAAAATAACAGGAATATGGAAAAGTTGAAACTTACGGAAGAATGGGATAAGACATTTCCGAAGAGCGACAAAGTGGACCATAGTAAAGTGACCTTTGTCAATCGTTTCGGCATCACGCTCGCTGCAGACCTGTATGTACCGAAAATCGCTGTTGCCGATAAGTTCCCGGCCATTGCAGTCAGCGGTCCGTTTGGTGCGGTGAAAGAACAATCGTCAGGACTGTATGCACAGACACTTGCCGAACGGGGTTTCCTGACCATTGCTTTCGACCCGTCGTTTACGGGTGAGAGTAGCGGACAACCTCGCAGTGTGGCTTCACCCGATATCAATACGGAGGACTTTTCGGCAGCAGTGGATTACCTTGCCACACGTCCCGATGTGGATGCGGAGCGTATCGGCATACTCGGCATTTGCGGTTGGGGAGGCTTTGCTATCAATGCAGCGGCCAATGACACGCGCATCAAGGCTACGGTGGCTTCTACCATGTACGATATCAGCCGCGCCAATGCCAACGGTTATTTCGATGCAGCGGACAATGCAGATGCACGCTACCGGATGCGTCGGGAGCTCAATGCGCAACGCACAAAAGATTATCGTACGGGTACTTACCCCTGCACGACAATGAATCCTGAACCAGCCGAAGATGCACCGCAGTTCATGAAAGATTATTACGATTATTACAAAACGAAACGAGGCTATCATTCCCGTTCCATTAACTCCGGTTTGGGGTGGAACCAGACTTCGGCACTTGCTTTCATCAATGCGCCAATCCTTGCTTATAGTGATGAAATTCGTAGCGCCGTATTGCTTATCCATGGAGAGAAAGCTCATTCCCGGTATTTCAGCGAAGATGCTTTCAAGAAATTGAAAGGTGATAACAAGGAGCTGATGATTATTCCCGGTGCTGTGCATACGGATTTGTATGACCGTATGGACATTATTCCTTTCGATAAGATAGAGCTTTTTTTCAAGGAGCACTTGAAATGAGACAAAGGATGAGATCTGAATTGCAACAATGAATTATGCATTAATAGAGAATTATGAACCGAATCATTTTAATTTCAGTATTCACTTTTTTTACAGTCAATGTCATGGCACAGAAAAAGATTGTACAAACCGCAGGGCGCGACCAGTTGGGTGAGTTCGCCCCAAAATTTGCGGAACTCAACGATGATGTCCTTTTTGGTGAGGTGTGGAGCCGTACCGATAAACTCGGCTTGCGCGACCGCAGTCTGGTTACAATTACATCGCTCATCAGTCAGGGCATTACCGACAGCTCGCTGACATTTCATTTGCAGTCGGCAAAAAAGAACGGTATCACCCGTACGGAGATTGCGGAGATTATCACGCATATCGGGTTTTATGCAGGTTGGCCAAAGGCATGGGCGGCTTTTCGTCTTGCCAAGGATGTGTGGGCGGAAGATGCAAACGGAGAGGATGCTAAGGCAGCATTCCAGCGTGAGATGATTTTCCCGATCGGTGAACCGAATACGGCATACGCGCAGTATTTCATTGGCAACAGTTATCTTGCACCCGTTTCGAGAGAGCAGGTAAACATTTCCAATGTCACATTCGAGCCGCGTTGCCGCAACAACTGGCACATACACAGAGCTACAAAAGGCGGCGGCCAGATGCTTATCGGTGTAGCCGGACGAGGCTGGTATCAGGAAGAGGGTAAACCGGCGGTGGAGATTCTTCCCGGTACGGTTGTCCATATTCCCGCAGGTGTGAAGCATTGGCATGGTGCGGCATCCGACAGCTGGTTTGCACATCTTGCATTCGAGGTTTCTGGTGAGAATACCTCCAATGAGTGGCTGGAACCGGTAACAGATGAACAATATGATAAACTAAAATAATTCCTATGTATAAATTACTATTTGCACTGCTGATGACAGTCGGAATGACTACGGCAATGTGCGCACAGCAAAAACAGAAGATGAACAGTAAACATTCGAACAGCAAAATACTGGTCGCCTATTTCTCGGCAACCGGTACGACAGCCCGCGCAGCAGAAAAGTTGGGAGCAGCGGTGGGTGGAGACCTCTATCCGATAGCTCCTGCACAGCCTTATACAAGTGTAGATCTTGATTGGAACAATAAGCGGTCGCGTAGTTCGGTTGAAATGAACGATCCGAAGATGCGTCCGGCAATCAAAAGTAAAAAAGAAAATATCGGCACTTATGATGTGGTTTTTATCGGTTATCCTATCTGGTGGGACCTTGCTCCGCGAATTATCAACACATTCATAGAAGGTCATAGCCTGAAAGGCAAGACGGTAGTCCCATTTGCCACTTCGGGAGGCAGTTCGATTGGCAATAGCGCAACTGTATTGAAGAAAACCTACCCCGACTTGAACTGGAAGGAGGGACGTTTGCTCAATCGTACGGACGAGAAGGCTATTCGTGCGTGGCTCGATGTGATTGCTGTGAAATAGTTTTCGCTTTGAACACAGGAGTAGTTCTTTGAATTTCAGACTCAAATCCAAACCAATAGCCGCTTTGGCTGCTATCGTCGGTCGGGAGAAAGCAAAGTCTGAGGCTGTCTTTGTAGTGCCCGTATATGACTTCCCACTTTTCCGGTGGTACCTGATGTTTGGTTTTGGCTTTTTCTGCCGGGGCTTTTTTTAATGACATGCCGGCTTCTATCCATGCAATGCTGGCTTGCATCTGATATTCTGGGCAGTTTTGTTTGCAGTATTCGTAAAGTATAAGTCCTCGTTTTTCCAAGCTCATAGGCTGGTCGATGAGATTTATCCGTATCAGGTATTCGAGGAACTTATGCAAGAATGTCTTGTCGTTCAATATTAGTTCCCGGGTTAGGGCTTGCCAGGCAGGTGTATTATAGAAGCCGTCTAAAAGGCGGGACAGTTGGCGGGCTGTTTGCAGCTCGCCAACACTGATTTCGTTTGTCTCTAAAACTTCGTAGGGCGGGAAAGGAGAGTAATGTATGCCAAGTGTTTCTGCCTGTCGGCGCATTTCCGTACCGGGAAGTAGCTTAAGCGATTCCAGCTGTATTTCTCCCGCATTATATCCGGCAAGGGTGTATACATCTTCAAAGATTTCATTGAGATGATAGAGTGGAAGTCCGGCAATGAGGTCGGCATGAGTCTCCATATTGGGGAGTGAACAGAGAAATTCCAATCCGGCCAACGCATCGGACAATTTACCCATGCGGTGGCTTTGTTTGAGAACGGGCTCACGCAAGCTCTGGATTCCTGCTTCAAGGTGAAGTAGCCCTTGAGGTAACCGCCTCAATTCTTCTTTTAATTCTTCGGAAAGAAGAGCCGGATGTATCTCTAAGTGAAAACGTATGTCGGGAAATTCTAAAAACAGTTGGAGCAGTTCTTTTGCCCGGCGTGCATTATAATTGAATGTACGGTCGAGTACGCGTACGTTTTTGATGCCATGTTCGTGGATGATTTGAAGTCGCCGGCGGATGCTGTCGATGGAGAGGGTACGTATGGGTTTCTCACCGCCGCTGACACAAAAAGCGCATGTATTGAAGCATCCGCGTGTGGTTTCAAGTTGTACGAACGGCTTGCTCCAATTGAAAAAACGGCTTTTTTCGGGTGGAATGAGTCCGGAGAAATTTAAAACCCGGGCTGTTCCGTTGTCTCTGTATTGCGCATCAGAATCCAGGAAGCACAGCCCGGAGATTGTATTCCACTGTTCCGGATGGTTCCAGCATGACAGCCACCGGGGAAAGGCTTCTTCTCCTTCTCCTCTGAATACGCAGTTCACAAAAGGATTTTTACGTAGAAAGAATTCATTGTCTCCGAGAAATTCCGGACCACCCAATATGAGGCAGGTTTCAGGGAGCAAGGCTTTTAGCCTTGATGTGATATGCAGTAATTGTTCATGGTTGAAGAGCCAGGCCGTAGCGGCAAGAATGTCGGGCTTATGCCGGTAGGCTTCCTCTACAATAGTTCCTATGTTTTCATTGATTGTAGCGGATACGGAGGCCCACTCGATGGAAGTGTCGTCTGCTATCTGCGCGTGTAGTGCGGGGAGCGCCAGTGAGGAATGGGCATAAGAACTATTTAGGTCTATCCAGAGGATTTTCATATCTGATCAAGTTTGTCTTTGTAAAGAAAAAAATCCTTAATAATCTATTGACTATTAAGGATTTCTTTTGGGTGACTGAAGGGACTCGAACCCTCGACATTCAGAACCACAATCTGACGCTCTAACCAACTGAACTACAGTCACCATGTTGGTACATTTCTTAAATGCGGTGCAAAGATAGGGATAAACTTTGATATTGCAAATATTTCGGTGAATATTTTCAAGAAAAAATAGCTATTTGCTATTCTCGCAAACTCCTGTATTGTGCTTGAACAGGAACTTTCGGGAGTTCTTTGTAAAGATATTCAGGCGGTTACGGGCTGCTTGTGGCAGTTGGTCAATGGGAGAGTAGGACGGATATAAAATGTAATTTTTTCCTCCGGTAAGAGTGGGACGGGCAGTCCATACTAAGGTGTATCCGCATTGTGTGACTCGGGAGAATGGAAAAGAAGGGATGAAAGAGTCGGGCAAGGGTGAATAACTTAATCTGCCTTGTAGCGGATGAATAGGAGAGGGCAGAGGGTATTTCTCCAGTTGTAGGGTGAAAATGAGTCCGCCGTCTGTATTTGCCGCGCTCATATTGGAAATGAAGTTTCCTAAGGAATAAACGACGGCGTGTTGCCGATTGCCGTCCTCGCGTAATTCCATAGGTTGGATTACGTGCGGATGTGAACCGATGATATGGGTTACGCCTTGTTCCAATAGCCAGTCGGCAAGTTCGCGTTGTTCCCGGTTGGGGAGTGATTGGTATTCTTCTCCCCAGTGCATGCAGGCTATAATGGCATCCGGACGTACGGCCTGGGCACTGTGGATGTCCTTTAATATTGTTTCTTTATTGATGTAATTGACTATATTGGGCGGAGTGACCTTTATTCCGTTAGTGCCGTAGGTGTAGTTGAGTATGGCTATGCAGAAACCTTTTTTCCGGATAAAAAGAGGATAGCGCTGTGTGCGTTCGGCTACATTCCGGTAAGTGCCTGCATAAGGAATGGAAAGGGAGTCTATTTGAGCAATCGTTCGTTCCAGCCCTTTCTTGCCGCGATCCAGACAATGATTGTTCGCTGTGAGCAGAACATCAAATCCGGCATCCTTAATAGCTTGCAGATATTCGTCGGGTGCACTGAAAGTAGGGTAACCCCGATAGGGCTTTCCGCCGAGAGTCACCTCAAGGTTGCCGATTGCAATATCGGCATGGGAGATTTGTTCCTTTACGAGAGCAAAGCAAGAAGAATAATCGTATTTTCCGTCGGGGGTACGGGCAGCGTCTATTTGTGCCTGGTGTTGCATCAAATCTCCTACAAATAATAGCGTAATCCTTTTTTGTGCAGAAAGGACTACGCTATACAGTAGAAAGATAGAGGCAATGAGCGCTTTCATTACCTTTGTCTATTGGTAAATAGCTTTTTTCCCGGCTAACAGGGTGTTTTTCATTAAAGAAACAATTGTCATCGGTCCCACGCCACCGGGCACAGGAGTGATGAATGAACACTTTGGAGCAACCTCGTCGAACTTAACGTCACCGGTCAGTTTGAAACCGGATTTTTTGGTTGCGTCCGGTACGCGGGTGGTACCTACGTCTATGACAACCGCACCCTCTTTTACCATTTCTGCTTTAACAAAGTTGGGCTGTCCCAAAGCTGCGATGATAATGTCCGCCTCTTGGCACTCTTTTACCAAATCCTTGCTGCGGCTGTGGCAAACGGTTACTGTGGCATCGCCCGGATAGGCTTTTTGCATCATAAGAGCAGCCATGGGCTTACCTACGATGTTACTGCGTCCTAATACTACACATTTTTTTCCGGAAGTTTCTATTTTATATCTTTTCAGTAATTCGAGAATACCGTTAGGGGTTGCGGAAACATAACAGGGCAGCCCTATGGACATGCGTCCTACATTGATAGGGTGGAAACCGTCCACGTCTTTACGGTAGTCAATGGTTTCAATCACTTTTTGTTCCGAGATATGTTTCGGCAAGGGTAATTGCACGATAAAGCCGTCTATGTCTGCATCTTCATTTAATTCGCACACTTTCGCCAGCAGCTCTTCTTCCGTTACATCGGCTTCATAACGAATAAGCGAGGATTTGAATCCGCATACTTCGCAGGCTTTTACTTTGGCTGCAACATAGGTTTCGCTGCCACCATCATGCCCCACAAGGATAGCTGCCAGATGCGGACGCTTTCCGCCGCGCGCCACTATTTCAGCTACTTCCGCTGCAATTTCCTGCTTTACTTGTTCGGAAATTGCTTTTCCGTCAATCAGTGTCATATTCAATATTATTGTATTAGTTATTATTTATACAGCATTATCCGCAAAAGTAGAGTAAATAACCGAATAAAGCAAAAATCCCGCTAACTTCATTCAATATATGAAATTAGCGGGATTGATATGCAGCGGGGTATTTACCTTCTTATCTTTTCAGTTTCGGCATCATTTTACCCATTTTACTGCCGGTCACCATTTTCATCATCTTACGGGTTTGATCGAACTGTTTCAGCAGTCGGTTCACTTCTTGAATGTTTGTACCGCTACCTTTGGCAATACGCTGGCGGCGAGAACCGTTCAGAATAGCCGGGTTGCTGCGTTCTTCCGGAGTCATGGAGTAGATAATCGCTTCGATGCTCTTGAAGGCATTGTCGTCAATGTCAATATCTTTAATGGCTTTTCCAACACCCGGTATCATGGAAGCGAGTTCTTTCAGGTTACCCATTTTCTTGATTTGGGCAATTTGGTTCAGGAAGTCGTTGAAGTCGAACTGGTTCTTTGCAATTTTCTTTTGCAGACGTTTGGCTTCTTCTTCATCGTATTGTTCTTGTGCACGCTCTACCAGTGATACGATATCACCCATGCCGAGAATACGGTCGGCCATACGGGCAGGGTGGAATTGGTCGATAGCATCCAACTTTTCACCGGTACCGACAAATTTGATAGGCTTGTTTACTACGGAACGGATGGAAAGGGCGGCACCACCGCGGGTATCACCGTCTAGCTTAGTCAATACTACACCGTTGAAGTCCAAGCGGTCATTGAATTCTTTTGCGGTATTTACAGCATCTTGTCCGGTCATAGAGTCTACCACAAACAAGATTTCGTTGGGATTGATAGCGGCTTTTATCGCAGCAATCTCGTTCATCATTTCTTCGTCTACGGCCAGACGACCGGCTGTATCGACAATTACGAGGTCGTATCCTTTGGCTTTAGCTTCCTGTATGGCGTTCTGGGCAATGGCTACCGGATTCTTGCTGTCCGGTTCGGAGTACATAGGTACTTCAATCTGTTCGGCCAGCACGCGTAACTGCTCGATAGCAGCGGGACGGTAAACGTCACAAGCTACCAACAAAGGCTTCCGGTTCTTTTTGGTTTTCAACATTCGTGCCAATTTTCCGGAGAAAGTTGTCTTACCGGAACCTTGCAGACCGGACATCAGAATAACGGCCGGTTTGGAGTCAATGTTGATTTCCGCAGTTTCGCCCCCCATGAGCTGGGTTAACTCATCGTGTACGATTTTTACCATTAATTGGCTGGGCTTTACCGCTGTCAGCACGTTTTGTCCCAAAGCCTTTTCTTTAACGGTATCGGTGAAATTTTTAGCTACTTTATAGTTTACGTCGGCATCCAGAAGTGCTTTACGCACGTCTTTCAGCGTCTCTGCCACATTGATTTCGGTGATTTTGCCTTCACCCTTCAAAATTTTAAACGACCTCTCAAGTCTCTCGCTTAAATTATCGAACATACTATCTAATTACAATTACTAAATTACAATTTACTCTTATTGAGGCGCAAAAGTACAAAAAATACCTGTAACTGCCTTCTTTTAGAGGCAGAATATTATTATGGTTTTGTAGCAGGATAGGTGAAAAGAATTGTTGGGCCTGCCGGTGCATCGGGAATAATCTGATAAGTACCATTGAAATGTTTCAGCAACAGGCGGTTGATTTCATGGTGTATAGAGGTTTCCTGATTGTTGTATTTCTTGTCTGCCAAAGGAGAGTTGGTTATTTTGAAACATAGGATTTCTCCATTTCTGTCCAGACTGAAATGGACTTCACGCTCTTCCTGAACAGTGGAAAAGCCTGTAAGTGTGCTGGTAATAATCTGCATCATCCGGTTACAGTCCGTGTGTATGATATATTCGTTTACTGATTTCTGAAAGTGGATATGCAGGTTGCTTCTTTGCATCTGTGCGGAGCAGATGGCATCGTTGCAGAGTTGGACAATATCGTAGTCCGTCAGTTGATATTTCATCATGTCGGCTTCCAGTCGGGATAAGTCCAAGACGTTGTTGACCAGCGACATGAGTTTCTCCGTATTCTGCTGTATGATTTCAGAATATTCCTTACGGCTTTTTTCGTTAATGTCAGTATCGGTGGTTATGAGCTGTGAGAACCCGACCACACTATGAAGCGGTACGCGAATGGCATGGCTCATGTTGGCAAGGAAGCGGTTTTTCTGCTCGTTGGCCTCCTCTGTTTTTCGGGTGGCTTCTTTGGTCTGCCTCTCGGAGGATTTGAGCTCTTTCCGTATCCGGTTAATGCGTATCGTATACATGATATATAACATCAGTATGACAGCCACTGCTACTAAAATGATAATCTGTATGTAGCCTTTTAATTGTCCTTGCTCCAGTATCAGTTGGCTTAAATGGTATGACTCTTTTATTTCTTCCAGTTGCTGATTGGAAATGGCGTCACTTATCGAATCTTCTATTTGGATAATCTCTTCATAGAGTGGCAACGCTTCGGTATATCTCTCCATCTCTTTTAGGATATCGGCCTTATAACCAGTTTCTTTAGCATAGTCGGATATGTCGAAATCATTTTCCTGTACAAAGTGAATCGCACTGTCGGCGATAGCAAGCGCCGTATCGTATTCTTTAAGAGTGAGATGATATTCCATTGCCATATTCCGGTAAAGAACCAGATAGGGGAGGAAACTGTTGGGGGTGATGTATGCGGAGCATTTTTTATAATGTTCTTTTGCCAGTTTTTGATTGCCGGTTTCTAAATATAGATAGGTATAATATATCTCTACGTAGAGATATTGATTGGAAATGCTTTTTAATATTGCGGGGTTATTATGTACCATTTTATCCAAAACTTCTTTACTCTTATCCAAAAATGTTTCAAGGTCGGTATAGCATTTTGTTTGTTTGCTGAAAGTAATGAGTTGGCTTAATATATTGATTTGCGTACCGGGGTGGGTGATTTGTGGAAACAGCTCATAAAGTTTCCTGAGTACTTTTTCCTCATCTTTCCGGCGGTTGGTTTCATGGTAGATATTTGCCAGGCATTGATAGGCTGAGGCCTCTCCGGTCACACTCTTTATACTTTGGGCTTTTTCCAACATTTTGGATGCTTCGTTGAAAGCGTATTCATACTGGTTATTGTATACGTAGGTGTTGATGAGTAATTTCTGTGAGTTGAAATAGACTTTCCAATATTGTATACTTTGGGCTATGGGCTTTAGCAGGTTGACCCATTTGCTGATGCTGTCTTGCTCGCCGTCATTATTGTAATAATAAAGGGTCTGGAAGTATGCGCCATCGCAGATGTATAACTTGTTGTTCTGCAATTTCGCCTCTTTGTATAGTTGCTGTGCATATTTGAGTGCCAGTGGAGTGTCTTGTGAGGTTAATATTATTTGGTGTAATGTTTTCAGCCGGGTAGTGTCGTGAGGTAGTGCGGATAGTACGGTCAGTAAACTGTCGGTTATGGACGTTGCATGGCTGTTGCTCCAGCCGGGCAGCATTTGTAAGATGAAAAACAGTGTGATAAGTTGTTTTTTCATAGTTCTGCCTCCTTGTTATTTGGGGTGGTGTTGGGGATAGGATGGGTGAAAACAAATCGTGAACCGTCTTTGTATTCTGTGTCAATCCAAATTTCACCGCCGAAACGTTCGACAATCAGTTGGCAGATGGACAAGCCTAATCCGCTTCCCTGCACATTCTCGTCCAGTTTTTCAAAACGATGGAATATCTTGCCTTGCTTTTCAGGAGCAATTCCGCATCCTGTATCAGTTACAGCAAATAATGCCATGCCGTCCTGCTTTTCCAAGGTCAGGGTTATGCGGCCTTCCGTCGTGAATTTGGTTGCGTTGATAAGCAGGTTGATAAGCAGTTGTTGCAAACGGGCTTCATCGGTGTATAATTCCAGCTTTCCTAAAGAAGTTTGAAATACAATGGAAGCGGAAGTCTGCTTTATCTTATCTACGGTGTCAATAACATTTTGGCAAAGAGATACGGCATCATGGATTTCAAAACGGAATTGCATTTTTCCTCTTTCCAAACTGGATAGATCCACCACATCATCTATTAATTTTAATAGAAGGTCTGAATTTTGCTGGATAATGTCGTTACATTGTTTGCGCATCTCTGCGTCTATGTTGTTGTCGGTCAGAATAGAGGAAAAACCGGATAATGCGTTCAGGGGAGTACGAATTTCATGACTCATATTGGATAAGAGCAGGCTTTTGGCACGAATGGAATTTTCTGCGCTTTTTTGTGCCTTGTTCAGCTTTTCTCTGGATGCTGCCAAACTTTTGTTCTCCTGTTTGATGTGGAAAGCAAAGATAATGATTATGGTCAGGATGATGCTACTGCCGATAATCAGGTAAAACAACATCCGGTTTTTTTGTGTCTGGTTATCCAATTCAAGACGGTCTATCTGATATATGGTACGCAGTAAATTTATTTGAGAAGTGTAATTATGGGCATTAATAGAGTCGCGGGTTGTTTTAATGGTCTGATATGTTTCGCAGGCCTTTTTGTATTGTCCCAACTCTTTATAGATATAGGCTATCTTTTTTCGGATTTTCAGGTAATTGTTATATGTGTCTATGCTGCTGGACTTGCTGGCAAGTTCTGTGAAAAATAGAATCGCCTTTTCATAGTCCTCTGTTTCCAGTGCATATTCGGCCTGCATATATTTCAAGATATTGTCGTAAAAATGGGAGGGAGTTCTGTTGTTGATCTTTATGGCTTCATCTATATACTCCCGGGCTTTACTCAAGTCGTTATTGCGTAGGTAATAGTATGCATGGTAGGCATAGAGAAGAAAAGGGCTGAGACATTTGCTTTCGCAAATTTCGCTCATATGCTCTAAGTATGCTTTTGCCTCGTCCATCCGTTTGAGCTTGATGAGTGTGGGAACTAATTGGATGAATATTCTTTCTTGTATTTTTTCTGCATGAGGAGTTGCTTGTAAAGTTTTCATTGCTTTTTCATACTTCTCTACGGCTTCAGGTCTCATTCCGGCATTGAGGTAGACATCTCCTAAGGCTTGATAAGAGAGAGAAATACCAATGTTGTATTTCATTAACCGTGCCTCGTCCATCATGGCGTCGGCTTTTTTTAATGCTTCTGATATTTTGGCCTGAAGGGAATAAGCATATACAGCCATTTGTTTCATAAGAAACATATTTCTGTAATCTTTTTTTTGTCGGAGAGAGTCTACGATTTCCTCTTCCCATTCAATGATGTTGGTTGTTGTTGCGTCTTGGGAGTAGGCAAGATTATTGTTCATTAAGTCCTTTACCAGACGAAGATGTTTGCTACTCATTCCAGGGAGGGCTGAAAAAGCCCAAGGAGATATTCCAAGCAGTAAGAAGATTAAGATTAGGCTTGTTTTGTATGTTTTCACTTTCTTATCCTTTACATTGCACGAAAAATAGTAACATGTGGCAAATTTAAATAAAAAAGAGCAGAATAATCTAATTTATCCCGCTCTTTTTTAGATACTTGTTCTTATCCCTTATCACTATTTCTCATGCGAGAGTTTAACTGTTCATACTCATCAAGAACTCGTCATTGTCCTTGGTCTTTTCCATGCGGTCTTTTACGAAGTCCATTGCCTCTATCGGGTTCATGTCGGCAAGGTACTTACGGAGAATCCACATGCGATCCAGCGTTTGTTTGTCTTGCAGCAGATCGTCGCGGCGGGTGCTGGAGGCAACGATGTTGACTGCCGGGAAGATGCGCTTGTTGGACAGGTTGCGGTCGAGTTGCAATTCCATGTTACCTGTACCTTTGAACTCTTCAAAGATGACTTCATCCATTTTGGAACCGGTATCAATTAGCGCTGTTGCAAGAATAGTCAGCGAACCTCCTCCTTCAATGTTGCGGGCAGCACCGAAGAAACGTTTCGGTTTGTGCAGCGCATTAGCGTCTACACCACCGGAGAGGACTTTACCGGAGGCGGGAGAAACAGTGTTGTAAGCTCGTGCCAGACGTGTAATGGAGTCTAGGAAAATAACAACGTCATGTCCACATTCTACCATTCTTTTGGCTTTTTCCAAAACGATGCCTGCTATTTTTACGTGACGTTCTGCAGGCTCGTCGAAAGTGGAAGCGATAACTTCTGCATTTACGGTACGTGCCATGTCGGTAACTTCTTCCGGACGTTCGTCAATCAGCAGCATAATCATGTAAACTTCGGGATGGTTGGCTGCAATGGCGTTGGCAATATCTTTCATTAAGATAGTCTTACCGGTTTTGGGCTGGGCTACGATTAATGCACGCTGTCCTTTACCGATAGGGGCAAAAAGGTCTACTACGCGGGCCGACATGGAATCGGAATATCCACCTTTGCAAAGTCTGAACTTTTCGTCAGGGAAAAGTGGGGTGAGATGTTCAAACGGTACGCGGTCGCGCACGAAAGCCGGATCGCGCCCGTTAATCTTGGACACTTTTACCAACGGGAAATATTTTTCACCTTCCTTTGGAGGACGGATCACACCTTCCACTACATCACCGGTCTTTAAGCCGAACAGCTTGATTTGTGATTGTGAAACATAGATGTCGTCAGGAGAAGAAAGGTAGTTATAATCGGATGAGCGCAGAAAGCCATAACCGTCCTGCATGATTTCCAATACGCCGGTTCCGGTAAGTATATCGTCGAATTCATATGCCTTTTCACGTTCTGCTACCGGCTTGCGTTCCGGAGCAGCATAATTGTTGTCATTACTGTTCTGCTGTTGTGCGGGACGTTGCTGCTGTGCAGGACGTTGGCTGTTGTTATTGTTACGATTGTTATTGTATGGAGTGTTGTTGTCGCGGAGACGAAGACGGGGGCGCTGTTGTTGCGGTTGCTCTGCTACGGGAACGGGAGTTTCTGCTTTGGTGGCCTCAAACTTGCCGATGAGTTCCGAAGGTAATTCTATTTTTTCGGTAGGCAGATCCTCGATGGGGATGAAATCGTCCTCTACTTCCGGTAAGACGGGCGTTTCATCCGGTGTCGGTTGTGGAGCAGCTGGGGTTACTTTCGGTTCGGCTTTCTTTATTTCCGCTTTTTGGGGTTCTGCAACTTCTGCTTTAGTTTCCGTCTGGGCAGTCTTGGATACTTCAGTTACGGGGGCCGCTTCTTGCTTTACTTTACGAGGACGTCCCGGTTTGCGTTTGGGAGCTTCGGTCTCTGTTGCGGGAGTTGAGGAAGCAGCCGTCTCTTTAGCTGTCTCTACTGTTTGTGCAGAAGCTTGTGTGGCAGGTGTTTCTCCTGTTTTTCCTTTTGTAAGCTCGCCGTTTTTATTGGCTGTGAACACCTTGTCCGTTCCTTCTTTCTTAACTGTTACGCGAGAACGTTTTTGTTTGTCCCCCTTACGTTCTTCTTTTAATTTGTCGGCAGCTACTTTCTTGGTTGCTCCTGCAATAGCTTGCTCGTCAAGGATCTTGTAGACAAGTTCTTCTTTCTTGAGAGAATCTGTTTTTTTGATACCAAGCTCTTGGGCAATAGCTTGCAATTCCGACAAATTTTTGTCGTTTAATTGAATGATATTATACATACAGTATATGTGTGAATGGTTTTTTACTTATTTGGTAAGTCTACCTTGTAAATTATGATTTAATAGGGATATTTATTATTGAACCGGAAATCTGGTTAACAATCCTCACCTCAGTAAGGAGTTACAGAATGTTTCAACGGTGCAAAGGTAATAATAATTTTTGGTTTCATAAATAAATCGTCTTTTTTTTAATTTTAAAAGTCTATCTTTGTTCCATTATCATCAAGAAATAGATTTATGAATATATGCGCAGTTCATTTAGTTACTTTTTCGCCTACCCATACCTCTAAACAAGTGGGCGAGGCAATTGTTCGAGGTACAGGTGTTTCTGAAATAATGAAAACGGATCTGACTTTGCACCCGGCAGGAAAGCTGGAAATACCGGAAAATACTTTAGCAGTAATTACTGTTCCCGTATACGGTGGGAAAGTGGCACCTTTGGCATTGGAACGGATGAAGGATATTCATACTTCGGGCGCACCGGCGGTGTTGGTTGTTGTTTATGGTAACCGGGCCTATGAAAAGGCGTTGGTGGAGTTGGATGCATTTGCGTCGGAAAGAGGGTTTAAAGTAATTGCAGGAGGAACGTTTGTTGGCGAACATTCATACAGTACGGAGCAGAATCCCATAGCAGTAGGACGGCCGGATGTGGATGATCTGCAATTTGCGGAGACATTTGGCGCTAAAATACGGACAAAGATTGAAACTGCAGCCGAAATGGATAAATTATATGCTGTCGATGTCAACCGTATTCAACGTCCTTATCAGGCATTTTTTCCGTTATTCCGTTTTTTACGGAAAGTGGTGAAACTGCGTAAAGGCGGTGTGCCCATGCCTCGTATTCCGGCAGTCGATACAGAACTTTGCAATCACTGTGGATATTGTGCGGTGCATTGTCCGGCAAGTGCCATCAAGAAAGGTGATGAGTGTTACACTGATGCGGAAAAGTGTATCCGTTGCTGTGCCTGTGTAAAAGGTTGCCCGCAAAAAGCTCGTACATTTGATACGCCATTTGCCGCTCTGCTTGCCGATTGTTTCAAGAGACAGAAAGAAAACAGGATTATCTTATGAAAGTTACAAAGGAAACTTATATTTAAGGTACAAACGTCTTTTCATGTTTTGAATAAAGAGAATAGGAGTTACTGTTTTTTCTTAATAATGTGGATTATGAGCACGCGTTGTGTGGAGGAATCAATGCGGAAGCGGTTGTCTGTCCTTTCGCCTACTAACCAGATAATGTCTTTGCCGCAACACAACACCCATTGTTGTTCTTTGCGCAGGAGGGAAAACTTCCGGTCGGTCATGTAGTCACTTACTTTTTTTCTGCCTTTCATGCCGAATGGGGTAAAGACATCGCCTTGCTGCCAAAGCCGTAGGGAAAGGGGATGCAGAAGCTTGTCAGCATCAAAACAGGCGACTTCTTTATCGCGGGGAATGATGAAGTCCGGGGTGAAAGAGTATTTTTCCATTGCCAGCAAGGGCTGCTCAACCTGTTGATACGCTTCAATTAAAAGGTACTTACGATCTTTCACAACGCGCCAGTGTTCCGAAGAAAAGGTTTTTCCCGGTTGTCCTTCCAACGCCCGGTATATATCTCTGATTTGAGCAGCATTGAAACCGAGCGGATATAATATTTCAAACAATAATGTTTCGGGAGCAGTTTCTTGCATCAGAGCGTCAATGCATATTCCCTCTGCTGTTTGTACCCGCTTTGTTGCTTCTTCTATGCTTTTCTTATATATGATGGATACTTCGCTTAGATGTTCGGCTGTATTGAAAATACTTTCTTTGACGGAAGGATTGATTTCCTGCATCATGGGGAGCAGGTTAAGCCGTATTTTATTACGGGTATATTCATCTTGCAGATTGGTGCTGTCTGTTACATAGTCCTGTCCTGTGCGGTTCAGGTAATTAATAATTTCTTTGCGGTCCAGACAAAGGAGAGGGCGTACGATGTGCTCGTTCTTGGGGCGTATTCCCCTTAAGCCGTTAATTCCTGTACCGCGGATTAAGTTTAGCAGAAGAGTTTCTACGCTGTCGTCCCGGTGATGAGCTACGGCAATGACATTGGCACCGCTTTTTCGGCGTATTTCTTCAAACCATTCGTAACGTAGTTCCCGCGCTGCCATTTCAATGGAGATATGTCGTTCTTCGGCTGTACGTACAGTATTAAAATGGACGATATGTAATGGAACTTGCCGCTTTGCACATAGTTGACAGACAAATGCCTCGTCTCTGTCAGATTCTTTGCCGCGGAGGTGGAAATTGCAGTGTGCGGCTTCGCAGTTGTACCCCAACGTTTGCAACAAACACAACAGCGCAACGGAGTCGGCTCCGCCACTCAAGGCTATGATTACTTTGTCCGTTGGCATAAAAAGCCGTTTCTGATTGATGTATTGTGCTACTCTTTCCTGTTCCATGGGGGCAAATATACATGTTTCTTATTGAATTTTATTATTTCCGTATGGAAACATCGCTCGGAGTGATGTATGTGCTACGCGTTTATTTCCTTAAGTCTCTTCTTATTTAAAAACATTCTAAATTATTTGCGCTGTATGAACTTATCTTTTATCTTTGCGGCAAAAATAAAGAAAGACAGAAGACTATGCGTTTGTCCGAATTGAAAACCGGTGAAAAAGGTGTAATTGTTAAAGTATTGGGACATGGTGGTTTCCGTAAGCGAATCGTAGAAATGGGATTTGTCAAGGGAAAAACGGTGGAGGTACTGCTGAATGCCCCTTTGAAGGATCCTGTTAAGTACAAGGTAATGGGATATGAAATATCATTGCGGCATCAGGAAGCTGAAATGATTGAGATTGTTGGCGAACAGGAAATGCTCCGGGATGCGGTACATCTTGATTATCACGAGGGGATGAGCGAGGATATGCGTCTGAGTGAAGAAGAACTGAAACGTATCGCTTTGGGCAAACGTCGTACTATTAATGTGGCTTTGGTGGGAAATCCCAATTGTGGTAAGACGTCTCTTTTTAATATTGCTTCGGGTTCGCACGAGCATGTAGGGAATTATAGCGGTGTAACCGTAGATGCCAAAGAAGGCTATTTCGACTTTCAGGGCTATCACTTCCGCATTGTAGACTTGCCGGGAACTTATTCTCTTTCTGCATATTCTCCTGAAGAAATTTATGTTCGTCACCACATTATCAATGAAACGCCGGATATTATAATCAACGTAGTGGATTCTTCCAATTTGGAACGTAATCTGTATCTTACTACCCAGCTGATTGACATGAATGTACGTATGGTTATTGCGCTCAATATGTACGATGAACTGGAAGCGAGTGGTAATACGTTGGATTACGTAAAGCTCGGACAATTGTTCGGCGTGCCGATGCTGCCTACTATTAGCCGAACCGGGAAGGGGATTGAACAGCTTTTTCATGTTATTATCGGTATTTACGAAGGCGGAGACTTCTTGGATAAGAAAGGGAAAGTGCGTGCTGAAATACTGAATGACCTGCGCAATTGGCACAAGGAATATGTGCCCGATCATGATTTTGGGACTCACAAGGAGGAGAAGGAACATCCGGTTGGCTTTTACCGCCATATTCATATCAATCATGGGCCTGAACTGGAACGGAGCATCGAGGAGGTGAAGCGCGTTATCAGCGTCAATGAAAACATACGGTATAAATATTCTACTCGTTTTTTGGCTATCAAGTTGCTGGAAAATGACGGTGACTTGGAGAAAATAGTACAGGAGTTTCCTAATGGAAAAGATATTATTGAAGTTCGTAATCGTGAAGAGCAACGCCTTCGCAATGCGATAAACGAGGACAGCGAGCAGGCCATTACGGATGCTAAATACGGTTTTATTTCCGGTGCACTTCGTGAAACCTATGTCGACAATCATGAAGATACGGCACGTACCACGCGTGTGATAGACTCGATTGTGACGCATCGCGTATGGGGGTATCCTATCTTTTTTCTGTTCCTGTATCTGATGTTTGAAGGAACATTTATACTGGGGGACTATCCTATGCAGGGTATTGAATGGCTGGTAGGAGTACTGGGCGATTGGGTGAGGAATAACATGTCAGAAGGTCCGCTGAAAGACTTGCTGGTTGACGGAATCATTGGTGGTGTAGGCGGGGTTATCGTCTTCCTGCCGAATATTTTGATTTTGTATTTTTTCATTTCTTTAATGGAAGATTCCGGATATATGGCGCGTGCAGCTTTTATTATGGATAAGATAATGCATAAAATGGGGTTGCATGGTAAGTCTTTCATTCCTTTGATTATGGGATTTGGTTGCAATGTGCCGGCCATTATGGCTTCACGAACCATTGAGAACCGTAAAAGTCGGCTGGTAACCATGCTCATCAATCCGTTGATGTCATGTAGTGCCCGTTTGCCTATTTATTTGCTGTTGGTGGGGGCGTTCTTTCCCAATAATGCCAGTCTGGTATTATTGGTAATTTATGCTATCGGTATTTTGCTGGCGGTAGTTATGGCGCGGCTTTTCTGTCGTTTTCTGGTGAAGGGAGACGATACGCCGTTTGTTATGGAGCTTCCCCCTTACCGCATACCCACATCCAAGTCTATTTTCCGCCATACTTGGGAGAAAGGTGCGCAGTATTTACGTAAAATGGGGGGAATCATTATGATAGCTTCCATTGTTATATGGGCTTTAGGGTACTATCCGAACCATGACGCATATACAGATGTGGCCGAACAACAGGAAAATTCTTATATCGGTAGGATAGGTAAGGCCATGGAGCCGGTGATAAAACCGTTGGGCTTCGATTGGAAGCTGGGCATTGGTATTCTTTCTGGTGTAGGAGCTAAGGAATTGGTGGTAAGTACACTTGGCGTACTGTATGCAGATGACGCCGAAGCTGATGCGGTGAGTTTGGGTGAACGTATCCCGATTACTCCTTTGGTGGCTTTTTGCTATATGGTGTTTGTACTGATTTATTTTCCATGTATCGCTACACTGGCTGCCATTAAAGGAGAATCAGGAAGTTGGAAGTGGGCATTGTTTACAGCAGTGTACACCACTGTGCTTGCATGGGTAGTGGTCTTTGCTATTTATCAGATAGGAGGAATGTTTGGATGAATAATTGGCAGAATTGGGCAGTAGCCCTTATTTTATTACTGTGTATTGTCCGTATAGGGCAGAGTATTTATTCTTTTTTTCGTGGAGTGAAGGAAAAACGTAATCCTTGTGCAAATTGTGCAACTGGCTGTGAATTAAAGAATTTATATGAGAAGAAACGTTCGGAGTGTAGTGAAGAAAGAAAAGAAACAAAGAAAAAATGCTGCGGATAGTTGGTAGTTCCAAAAAATGTACTACCTTTGCATCCGCAAACGAGAAAGACTGGTTCCTTGGATGAGTGGCTTAGTCAGCGGTCTGCAAAACCGTGTACGGCGGTTCGAATCCGCCAGGAACCTCAAAAACTCCGGAATATCTATTTGAATATTCCGGAGTTTTCTTTTTCATAAAATCATCATAGAAACTTGTGGGTTCGGGTAAACGTAGGTTTTATAAGACATTAAAACATCGGTAATTGGTATATGAATCCTACTGATACTCTGTTCGTAGAGTAGTTTTCTTGTCCAAGTGATTTAGCGCGGGCTGTAAAATCATAAGTACGGCCTACGTAAGTGAGGAAGAAATGCAGGTTGGTATCCATAGGGTAGAACTCTACACCGGCAAAGTAGCCCCATGCGGTACGGTATTTCCCTTTTTCTAAATTTTCCTGTTGTTTGGTGAGAGATGCTGTTTCGTACATCCCTTTTACGAAGACATTCCATTTAGGTAGAAAACGGTAATTCAATTTAGTTACCATTGAAAAGTATCCGACGTTGGAAGCATTGTGCCCTTCCATGCTGCCTGTTATTCCTGTCATGATGCCTTTGCGGTCGATACTCTCTTTGGAGTACATGAAATCGAGGAACATATTGAACTTATCTAAGTTTAGTTCATTACCGAACGCATAATAATAGAGGTACTTGTCTTTTGCTTCGTTCATGATAGAAGCAGACCAGCGCGTCTTGAAGATGTCATTGAAATTTCCGTTCCAGTTCAAAGTATACACCAGTGGAAGTTTGCCCGATTCTATTGTGGGGAGTTCATCTTCGGCGTTTTCAACACCATATGTCTTGTTGAAAGAACCGTTGCGGCTGTCCAATATTTGAAGGTTCAGCTGCTGATGGGCGTTAATATCGTAACCGATGTTCAAACCGGTCATGAAGTTGCTCATGTTCTCAATCATATCGCTATATTCGTATATTTCGATAGGATTCAGATCGAATTCAATGCCACCGTATGCAGTACATTGCTTGCCGGCAAAGATAGAGAACCCCTTTCCTAACTTTACACCAATTCCGGCAATATCGATAGAGGTAGGAAGATTGTCTATATTTCCACTGCTGTCATTTGATCGGTTTAGCCGTTGCCGGTACCGGTATGAGAGCCAGTTGTTGAGATTTCCTTTGGCTTCAATGCGGAGTTGTCTCATTTTGAAAGCCCCTTCTTCAAAACCATTGCGGAAATTGGCATCGAAACTGCCTTGCATGTTGAGGAATAAATTGAACTTATCCTGTTTTTTCTTTACGTTGGTGAGTTCTTCAAACAGCGTTTTATTCTCAAGGAACTTCTCGTTTTTTTCTGTATTTTGAGAATACATGCTTTGCATGCAGCTTGCTGCCAGGAGTATAAATGTCAGTTTTTTTATCATTGCCACCGTTTTTTAGTATTCATTAAAATATTCCTGAATCTGTTTCCAGTCATTGGTCTTGGTTAGCGCAAGCATTAGCAAAACACGTGACTTCTGAGGATTTAACTCCTGTGATGCGATAAACTGATATTGCGCATCGTCTACTTCTGCATCGAGAGAGGTCGGGCCTGTCGGCACTCTTGATGAACGGACCACAAGTATACCTTTCTTGCGTGCATCTATTAGTATGGGAAATATATTCTTATGAATATTTCCGTTGCCTACTCCTGCATGGATAATACCTTTATATCCGTTATCTAACATTGGGGCGACGATATCGGCTTCGATGTTTGAATAACTGTAAACGATACCAACTTTGGGGAGTGAGTTCAAGTTGGTAACATCGAATACGGATTGAGTAGTATGTTTCTTTGCGGATGACATATTATATGTGACCTTGCCATTCAAGACATAGCCAAGTGCGCCGTCATTGGGGGCTTGAAATGTTTGTACGTCAACGGTATTCATTTTCAGTACGCTTGCAGCACCGAGTACGCTTCCGTTCATTGCCACTAAAACGCCTTTTCCTTTGGACTCTTTTGCTCCGGCCACAACAACGGCATTATATAAGTTAAGAGGCCCGTCGGCACTGAGGGCGGTGGATGGGCGCATGGCTCCAACTAAAACAACCGGTTTATCGCTCTTTACTGTCAGGTTGAGGAAATAGGCTGTTTCTTCCATTGTATCGGTTCCATGGGTAATCACGATACCGTCAATGTCAGAGCGTTTCAGAAGCTGGTTAATCTTCTTTGCAAGAGTTAGCCAGACATCATCGTTCATATCTTGTGAACCGATTTTTACGATTTGCTCTCCTGTTACGTTAGCTATATTTTTCAGTTCAGGCACAGCGTCAAGCAGGGTACCGATAGCTACTTGTCCGGCAGTATAATTTGTGGCAGTAGCAGACGTTCCTGTTCCGGCAATTGTTCCACCGGTGGCAAGGATATGAATATTAGGCTTTTGTTGCGCAAAAGTCATCATTGCGGAAAACAGTAGCATAGCGGCTACCATACTGAGTCTTTCTAATTTTTTCATAACATAATTTGTTTAAATTAAAAAATAGGTTGAAGTATAATATATCAGAATATTTGTATGAATAATAACCCCAAAGCAATTGCAACCACAGTGGAAACAATACCTGGCATCATAAAAGAATGATTGAGTATGTATTTGCCGATCCGGGTTGTTCCTGTACGGTCAAAGTTGATGGCTGCCACTACGGTAGGATAGTTGGGAATGAAGAAATATCCGTTGACGGCGGGGAACATGGCTATCAGCATATAGGGCGATATTCCCAAAGCAATGCCGAGTGGCACTAAGGCGCGTACCGTAGCTGCCTGGCTATATAACAGGATGGACATGACAAACAAAGCGATGCCGAACAACCAGGGCATTTGGCGCACAACACCTTCAATGGAGGCGGTAAGTTGTGCCATATTACCGTTCAGGAATGTATCGCCCATCCAAGCAATGCCAAAAATAGCGATTACAGCCTGCATCCCGGCCGGGAAAACAGAACCTTGTGTCGCTTTGATTCCATCTGTTTTGGTCACTAATAGAATAATGGCTGCAGCCGAAAGCATAATGATTTCTATAATGGAAGACATGCCCAAGGTGACTGTCTCTCCACCGGCAAGGAAAGAAGGACGCATACCTTCAAATGAACCGAAAAGGACAATGAAGGCGGTAGCGAGGATGAAAATAATTACGGAAAGCATGGCATGGCGCTTGTTCTTTACATCATCAATCTTTATTTTTCTGCCATCAAAGTATCCCTCAGCCATACGCTTCTGATACTCAGGATCATCAACCAGCTCTTTTCCTACGCGCATGGAACACAGTGCACCTACCAGAACGCCGAGGATTGTAGCAGGAATCGTTATTTTCAATATATCGAATAAAGTAATATCGAATCCGGTCAGTAGGCCAAGCAGGGCAACTGTTGCTGCCGAAATAGGGCTTGCTGTAATGGCCTGCTGCGAAGCGATAACTGCAATGCCCAACGGGCGTTCGGGCCTGATTTTGGTTTCAATGGCAACTTCGGCTATGACAGGAAGAATGGAATAGGCAACATGTCCGGTTCCTGCTACAAAAGTAAATAAATAGGTTACGATAGGGCTGAGGATCGTTACGTGAGACGGATTTTTCCGTAATAGCTTTTCCGCTAACTTCACCATATAATCAAGTCCGCCGGCTGCTTGCATGCAGGAAGCTGCGGAAATAACGGCGGCAATCATTAACATTACATCAATTGGCGGTGCCGTAGGTTGCAAGCCAAATACAAAGGTTAGTATACCTAAACCCACACCACCCATCACTCCGAGGCCTATGCCTCCTAAACGTGCGCCTATGATAATAGCGGTCAGCACAAACAATAGTTGTAATATCATATATTTCTTGTTTAAAGATCAGATATAAAGGTTATTCCGTTTTTTATGTTGGCTAATTTCTGAAAATATCTTTTATATAACAAAAAAAGGGGGTGAATGTGTTGTGTTTGTTATTTTATATTTTCTAAATAAAATGTTTATTAACTAAATTTCCTATTCATTGTGGATTAATTCATATGTATCAATTTGATATGATAAGTTCGCTAATATACTTAATACTTTCTTGTATTTAAAGTTTGTTAACCTGATATTAAAGCTTTGTGTTTACAAAACATTTTATTGTATATTTGGTTATCCTTTGATGACTATTTGTGTAAATAGTTAATAAATGTATATATATTATGAAAGAAGAAGCATTGAAGAAAACTCGCATTGAGAGTGATTTGATTGGCAGTCGGGAAATACCGGAAAATGCCATGTATGGAGTGCAAACCCTTAGAGGTATTGAGAACTTTCGGATTAGTAAATTTCATCTGAACGAGTATCCTTTATTCATCAACGCCCTCGCTATCACCAAGATGGGAGCAGCTATTGCTAATTATGAGCTTGGTTTGCTTACCGAGAAACAAGTGGACGCCATTTTGAAGGCTTGTAAAGAAATACTTGAAGGTAAGCATCATGAACAGTTCCCGGTGGATATGATTCAGGGTGGAGCCGGAACCACTACCAATATGAACGCCAACGAAGTGATAGCCAATCGCGCTCTTGAATTATTGGGGCATAAACGTGGTGAATATCAATACTGTTCGCCGAACGACCACGTAAATCGTTCACAATCAACGAATGATGCTTATCCTACTGCTATACATATAGGTATGTATTATACTCACCTCAAACTGATGAAGCATTTTGAAGAACTGATTGATGCATTCCGGCGTAAAGCGGAAGAGTTTAAGCATATCATTAAAATGGGACGTACGCAGTTGGAGGATGCTGTTCCGATGACTCTCGGACAAACGTTTAATGGATTTGCCAGCATCCTGCATGATGAAATAAAGAACCTGAACTTTGCGGCGGAAGAGTTTCTTACTGTCAACATGGGGGCTACCGCCATCGGCACCGGTATTACGGCAGAGCCGGAATATGCTGAAAAATGCGTGAAGGCTTTGAAGGAGCTTACAGGCTGGGATATTAAATTATCTGATGATTTGGTGGGAGCTACTTCGGACACCTCCTGTCTTGTAGGATATTCTTCGGCTATGAGGAGAGTTGCGGTGAAGATGAATAAGATATGCAATGATCTTCGTCTGCTTGCATCCGGACCGCGCTGCGGATTGGGAGAAATAAATCTTCCTGCCATGCAACCGGGATCTTCTATTATGCCGGGCAAGGTAAATCCGGTTATTCCGGAAGTGATGAATCAGATTGACTATAAGGTAATAGGCAATGACCTCTGCGTGGCTATGAGTGGTGAAGCGGCACAGATGGAATTGAATGCAATGGAACCTGTTATGGCACAATGTTGTTTTGAGTCTGCCGATTTGTTGATGAACGGGTTCGACACTTTGCGTACTCTTTGCATCGATGGTATCACTGCCAATGAAGATGTGTGTCGCAGATATGTGCACGACAGCATCGGTGTGGTTACCGCCCTTAATCCGGTGATTGGTTATAAGAACTCTACCCGAATAGCCAAGGAAGCTCTTGAAACGGGAAAGGGCGTTTATGAGCTGGTATTGGAGCATAACATTCTTTCCAAAGAAGATTTGGATACTATTCTGAAACCGGAGAATATGATTAAGCCTGTAAAGTTGGATATAAAGCCTAATCTTTTATTAGAAAGAGAAGCTCGTTCCGGCATGTAACGACATCATGACATCTCTTCCCTGTACGTTGTCTTGCATCAGCAGTTCTTTACCGTAAAAGCGGATTTTGGGCTCAAGAAATACTTTGAAGCGGCGACTCACTTGGTAGGAAGTTTGCAGTCCCGCTTCTCCGCCGATAAAGAAACGGTTGTCCTGTTTTAATCTCATGGATGCCACAATTCCGGCAAACAGCTGCACATCGTATTTGCGTTCAGGGTCATATCCTGTCATTAGATTGGTAAGGTTCAGCATATAGTCAAGGCTTCCGCTTGCCATGTTATATTCTATTGCCTTACCTTTCAACTCTGCGGAGAAAGGTCCGAAGTCTGCTGCAAAGCGGAGTGAAGATAGGGGAGTGAAAGTGCGTCCTGCTGCTATCATGGCCTGATAGTTAAAGTTGCGTTTCGGTTCATATCGTTTCATCTGTATGGGAGTTGCAAAGCCGATTGCTCCGCTTGCAAAAAAAGAAGGTTTGAACAAGTCGCGATTTAGAGAACGGGCCATACGGTTTTCTTCATTGGCACGTTTGATTTCAATACCCACATTGATGCTGTACAGATTGTCTGTGAACTTTCTGGCAACGTACCGCCCCTCTTCTTTTTCATTGGTTTTTAAGGAATATGATGCCATACTGGCACGTGGTTCCAAAAATACGGAGACATCACCGAACAGACGGTATTTCAGTTGCAAACCGCCTGTGAAGCCTGTGTATCCGCCTTTTGCGGGACGATAACCGTTTTCTTTCTGAATGTATCCCAGTTCACCGCCGGCTAACACGTTAATGGAAAACTTAGGATCGAGTTGTCTTCCGTTAAAGAAATAAGTGGCATCCAGCATACCTTCCAAACGGCTGCCTGCGTATGCCGACATCTCGTAGAATTCTTCGCCTGCGGCACTTGCAGAGGGGGCGATCACTTTTTTATGCCAGGTATCGGATGATTTGAACGCTGATAGCCGTAGGCCGAATGCCGGTATCAGCCATTTTCCGACTGACAGGCTGATATGCGGTCCTATAGAATTCACCAGTCCTATTTCGCTTGTCAGGCGGGAGCCCTGAAACTGTCCGCCGGCAGCGATACTGACAAAGGTGTTGTCCAAGAAATGATCACCTTCCAGTATGGGTATTTTGCCAAAGGGTTTCCATGCCTTGAAGCGATAGTTCATTCCTACCACTGCGCCGTAGGTCATGTCATATTTATGCCAGTTTTTCTGGAAAGAATGATCTATGCCGTCGCTCATGATAGTGAAGCGCGGTTCCAGATAAAAATCCACATGTGCGGTGGGATGCAGTTTCAGTTGAAATCCTAAATGCAAGTCGGCTACGTGCTCCATTCTGCCTGCCAGTGAGGATAGTTGGTAGCCGATTCCCGCTACGGTCAGGAACTCAAAGATACGTCCGGGGTTGTAACCGTTGACATAGGACGACACATTCAGCAGATAGTCTGCCTGCAATCCGAAGCGCACTAATGTTTCGTTGTCTATTTTTCGTGAAAAATTGCCTGCTGACAGTGAAGCGCGCAAAATATGTGCGGGTGCGAACTGCCAGTTGGCTGCAATGCCGCCTACGGGGCCTGTGTTGAAGTCGGCGTTTCCTCGTGGAATCATCTTGTCCATACCGCCGAACAATGAGATATATACATTATTTTTCCACAGGGTATCAAAGGGGACTGCATCCGGATGTTGGTAGCGCTTCTGGAAAATCTGTTGCGTAGCGTCGAATCCGGGGTTGATTGTATCTTTGGAAAGTACAGTCCGGGGCGGAATACTGCTTCCTTGCTGCCGGGCAAAGGCTGTTGGCATTGCAATGTTCAATACAATCAGTATAATCAGTAGTTTCTTCATATTTTCAATTCTCTATATTCAGATTAATAAAGTTTCCAGTCGCCTTGGTCGTAATACTCCATAAATTCTTTACTGATTTCACCGTCGTTCATAGCTGTTTTATAGTATTTCTTGTCCTGTTTGATGATTGCTTCCAGTTTCTTGCAGGCTTCATCAAAATCCAAGGCATTGTCATAGCTCCATTCATACAACTTCTTTTCCCGGATGTAAATCACTAACTTCATATAGTTCGTCATGGGTGTTTCAGGAAGTTCCGCCAGGGCTTTCTCGGCTTCTTTGTTGTAACTGTCTGTTTCCATTGCCATGCACATTACAATATTGTTCAGCGGTGACGACTCTTTTACCAGCTTGAACACTTTCTTACGTTCCTCGCCCTCTTTTACGGTGGCGGCGCCCCGATAATCATAGTATCCGCCGAGGCAGTTGGCAAATGCCTTTATCATTTGGAAGCGCTCGGTGTCAGGCAGCTTATCGGCAAGGATACTGGCATCTTCAAAGTTATAGGCGCGTATGTACATGGCAAGTTGATTGGCAACGATTGTCTCAGGATTGACTTCGGTTTTTGTGACGCTGATGCCGTCATTGAAGGAGTCTACCATATTGACTTTCCGTTTGAGGTCTATCAGGGGCTTCAGTATCTCCACATCGAAAGTATCTCTGCGCAGAAGGGCTACCGCAAGGTTGTTTGCTGCCAGTATCCATGGCTTTTCTTTTCCTTTTGCATCGTATGCCATTGTTTCCCTGTATGCACGCCGGTAAAGTTTTTCCGCTTCTTTCGGTTCTTTTATCATTTGGAACAGATGCCAGTACTCGTATCGTGTGAACGACTTTTTGCCGTCGGCATATTGCGGGTCATGCAGATATTTGTCCAATATCTCATCCGGATTCAGTTCGCGGAAGATTTCATGTTTGTATTCATACTGCACTGTGCGGAGTTGGGGCAATCGTTCTTTGATGGCAGTGGCGTAGTAGGGTAGGCGTGATACGGCGGCAAATTGCGCATCGGGGTTCTTGTATTTTTCGGTAATCTCCCTTATCTCCTGCGCTTCGGCTGTCAGGCTGTCCTGTTCCAGCAGGTCGGCCACTTCGTTCCAGGTTGCTACACGGGTTTCTGTGGGATGTTTGTACACCCGGCTCCATTTAGCGGGCGGTATTACGGATGTGATTTTGTGTAATGCAAAGTTGGTTCGCTGTTTGGCGAGGGCCAGATTGCTGGCATAACGTCCTTCGGGAGATGACACACCGGTGATTTTAAATTCTTTCAGGGTGGTTCCTTCACCATTCACGATGTTCATCAGGTCCTCCTGCAGTTTGTTCATTTGCACTATGTTGGTGGAATCTTCCGGATCCAGTTCCGCTTTGCCTACGAGAAATGTCAGTGAGATGTTTCCTGCCGTATTTCTTCGTTCGCGTCGGGGTGTTTCTTTGTATTTGTCGGGATCCAGTTCGAAATCGGGAAATGAAAACTCCAGAAACTGCAAAGGGCGTTTTATTTTGCAGGTAGTCATTTTCCATTCGGCTTCGTAAGTGGAGTGGGTGTAGTCTGCAATAATCACTTTGGATAAAACGCTGTATATGCGCCGGGGGTCGGGGACGGGTACCGAGTCGTTGATGTCCAGATTGAAACGTGTGGCATCCAGTTGCCGGCGGGTGTTGATATAGGGGGCCAGTTTGTCATTCTTTATATCATAAGCCATGCGGCGGTCTTGTGTCAGTCCGTATTCCGGTCCGTCCATGACGGTGGGGGCCATGTAGCTTACAACTTCTTCTGTGGTGCAGTCCATGATATAGGGCTGCATGATGAGGCGGCGGTTGGGAGCGCCGTAATTGCTCGGAATCGCTACCGAGTTATTTACAATCAGTTTGTTTCCTATTATCTTTCCTGCTACGGGACGGGGTTGCGGATTAGGGTTCTCCGCTACCACTTCCACTTCGTCAAGGGCGATGCCACCGTCAATATTGGCATTTATTTCTTGTTTATAGTTCACTTCGCGCAGTTCATTTTTCATTTGCACGTTGAAGATCAGCGCACCGTTTTCGGCAACGCGTATTTCATAGTATCCGTCGGCTCCCGCTACGGCATCGGCATCGAAGAGTAAAGTACCTCCTCCGCCGGTTTCCAGTGCTTTCAGGGCGTCGCGCGCCGATGCCACTGTGTTGAATGCAAAGATGCGTACTGTCTCTCCCATGGGGAAAGGTCTTGGCTTCTTTTCGCCTTCGGGCAGGTTCAGCACTTTGCCGGATACGATAGAGATTTGTTGCGCCATGATTGGTATGGAAGTCGAAATCACAGCAATGCAGACAGCTAATGTTCTGATGAAATTTCTCATGGCGTGTTGTTCTTTTTATTTGAAGATATAAGAAATGGAGACACCGATTTTGATGGGCAGCAGTTTGTAGCCGGTGGCGTTGGCTTGCGCTGTTCCGTTGGTGTAGTCCTCAAGATTGTCGTTTTTGTAGTATTGTTTTTGCTTGAAATATACGGCGCCGAATCCGCCATGAAATTCCACGTTGAGGCGTTTGCTCAAGTTGAGTGCATAGCCAAAGGTGACTCCTGCGCCGGCTGCGTCGCCCTGATAGATGTTGTCTCCCCACGTAATGTCGTAGGATGTGCCGAGGGCGGATATTCCTACAAATTCGCGCGTCATGGGACGTCCGTTGAACCAATAGCGGTATTCGGGCATAAGGCCTATTATCTGTGCTTTGTTTCCGTAGATATTGACTGCGCCGAAAGCCGAGATGTCTATACTGCTCCGTTCGCCCACCACAAATTCGCAGCCTACGTTCGGCATCATGGCGGCAAACATCAGTCCGTTGGTCTTTACTGCTATTTGCTGGGCATGCAGGGCGGTGAAACTGCCAAGCAACAGTAGTAGCGGCAGTGCGTGTCGCGGGCGGAGAAAATGAAATAATTTCGGCATAATCTATTTTATTTGTTATTCAAAGGTATGTTCTTCACCTGGTTGCCATTCACTTACGCTGGCCTTGGCTGCCATGCTTTGCGTATACTTGATGTTAATGGTGGTGATGTATCCGGCTTTCAACCTGACGATTACCTTGTTCTGGTTCTCGTCCTTGTCTGCTTCGTCGAATACTACAATTTCTTTATTTTCCGTTTCCTCCGGCATAGAGACGTTCAGTGTCAGTTTACGGATGGCGCTATTCTCTGCAGCTTCGTAGGGAAACAACAGGTAATCTTTTACGATAGGGGCTTTATTGGCGATGATACCTAAGTTCTCCGCTTGGTAGTCAAGGAATACTGCTGTCCGGTTACTGCTGTTGTTGGAGGTAATCACTCCGGTGGCTAAGTCCATGGTTCCTTCCTGTCCTTCGCGTGTGGTGAAACTGATGCTGTTCAGTATCGGATGTGAGTCTACGGTATATTCCTGCGTGTGGGTATAAATGTTGAAACGCAGAATGGCCAAGGCGTGTTTCAGCGGAAGTGACACCTTGTTGCCGGCTGCGGCAAGGGCTTTGCTGCCGGTTATCATGCCGGTATAGAGGTAGTCGGTCACAGCTTCACTGCCTTTAGTCCCGTTTACAGGGATGGAAGCGTTTCCGTTTCCGTCTGTCGAAACATCGGTTGTGTATGGATAGTAGGCATACAGATATAGCTTATCCTGTCCCGGAGGGTAGTTGACTGTGGAGCCATCGGCTATGGTCAATGCACCACTCGGCCCTACGTTCAGATATTCCAGGTTCTTCAGATAAGGCTCTATAAAATTGCCTCCTTGTTCTGTCAATCCGAACACTCCTACCGGAGCCCTCTCTTCCAATGTTGTTCCGGTGATAATTCCGCTTCGGGTGATGGTTGTTTCTATGGTGCTGACGGAGGCGTTCAGACAAACCTCCACGTTTTCCTCCCCGGATAGGGGAGGAACTATGGAGTTTTCTTGGTTACATCCTGTCAACAAAGAGAGTGTAACGCCAAAATAGAATAATATGTTTGTTGGTTTCCTCATTACTTATCTTAGAAACTTGTTTCTTGTTTTATTCAATCGGTGCGTCAATATTGCCGCCGTCAAAGTCTTGCCATTCTGTCAGGGTGGCGTCCACCATTACTTCCTGCATTGAATACACTCCGATTTGCACATTGTAGATAATGCCTTTCTTGAATCCGCCCGGGGTATTCACTTGGAGGGTTACGGTTTGTTCGGTAGGTACGCTGGTGGCTGCGTCCGGAGCTTCTATGGTAACTTCCAGTTCAAGGGCTGCGGTTCCGTCGGTTGGCTTTGCCATCAGATAACCGATTTTGTCACCGCCGTCTCCTGCTATGCTTGGAGTGAATGTACCTGTGGCAACGTTATCAGTGCCGATTGACAACATGGACAATGATTTGTTTCCGGCCCATGTGAGCGTTCCGTCTATCACGTTCAGAGTGGCGCTGGTGCCATGATTCTTGATGCGTACATTTTTTACTTTCAATTTTTGTGCAGCCTCTTTATCGGCTTCGGATTGTTTCTTGGCAGCTATCACCTGGAAAGTGAATTGGGTAAGCAAGTGGGTGAAGTTGATGTTGGGCACCCATTTATAATCATCTCCGTTTTTTCCACCGGTAGTGATCAGGTCGTGGTGATATTTCAGTTGCCGGATGTATTTGGCTTTGTAGCCTGTCAGGACGGAACTGTTCTTTTCGTCGGTACTTCCGTCGATGAAGATAGATTGCTCCGGAATGTTAGGTGCGGCGGCTTTGTTCCACATGATGTCTTGCGAACCATTGAATGTGAATCTCACTGTGGCCTGGCTGGCGGTTACAGTGGCGCCGGTTGCTTGATAAGGAGAATACCCATAGAATGTGTAGTCGTACTTGTTGTCTACGGGGTAATAGTAGACGGCTCCCGAGGTTCCGTCTCTGTAAAGGGAGATTTTCTTGGCATCTGCTTCAGAACCGGGTGAATTGGTCTGAACAGCGATTACTCCCTGAATATTGTTCAGGAGAGCGCCTGCGGCTGTACTCCAGTCTGTTGCGGCTACATCGGTGCCATTGTTGACGGCCAAAGCGAATACGCCTACATTGGTTCCTATAAAGTTTGCATCGGTAATAGGTGCGCGTGTCACCGTAGTGGAGGCTGAGGCATTTAATTCACCTCCACCCAACCGGATAACTACTTGTCCGTCGGGACTCTCAAAGTCGTCCTCGGTGGTGGGCTGTTCTGCAATGATTTCCTCGTTTTGCGAACATGCTGCCATGCAAAGGACGGCTGCCAGAAGCCATAAGTTCTTTTTCATATTTTTGTAATGAGTAATTGTTAAACATATCGTTAATTGTCTCTTGTTTCTCCAAGGAGACTATTGGTTTCAACGTGCGAAACTTCTTCTACATGCTTGGGTATTTCAATACCAACGGTTAGTACTTTTTGTACCTCCCGTTGGTCTTTGGATTGTTTCGGAAGTTATCTTCCGTAGGGAAGCCGGTTATTATTTACCGTCTTCGATGTCAGCATCGATATCGCCACCGTTTTCCCATGCGGTCAAAACAGCGGTAACTTCGATCTTCTCGAAACCGTAGATTGTAATGTATACGTTGTAAGAAGCGCCGGGCATGAATTTTTGTGTTGCTCCTGAAATCTTAGACTGTTCGATAGTTAATTTGTTGTCTGCCTTTTCAACTTCTTTGTATGTAATTGTACCAGTTGCTTCGTCTTTGGTATCTTCTACATATTGTTTGAGGTCTATGGACAATGTAATATCACCTTCGTTGTTGGTGCCGTCGATGGGGAAGAACATTACAGGCTCACCTACTTGAGTGCCTTTGGTATCAGGATCTGACTCCGGAATATTTCTATCTCCATAAGGATACTTAGGTACTACCGGAACTATCAAGCCTTTTGTTGGGTCCAGCTTATCGTTAGCAGCATCATCCTTGCTACATACTACAAAATCAGCAACACCGGCTCCGTTTCTTGTAGAAGAAGGAACGGTAAGATCCATATCAACAACATTTGCCATGTCTTTTAGAGTGATCTTGGTAACTTGCATACCAAGAGTTTTGGGCTCAGCATCGCTACTTTTGCGTTCTACCCATTGATTTGTTTGCCATTCATAACCTGCTGCACTTTCGCTACCGGCTCTTACAAAGAATTTCAAGCGTGCCAATTGGTGCTCGAATTTCAAGACAGGAACAATACCTTTACGGGCTGTACGGGCACCGAATTGATAATTCATTAGAGTAGTCCATTCACTTCCCAATGAAGTAGCAATGTCTTTATAGAAACTTTCAGGATCAGCGGCAGAGGCATCATTTTCGGCCATATCTATGGTTTTAGCTGCCAATAAGTCTTGAGTACCATCGATTGTAACGTTTGTTACTTTCTTTTCTGTTGCTGTAATGCTTGGATTTGCATTTGCTGCATCATCAATATGGTAACCATAGAATGTATATTGACCGTTGGTCGGGTAATATTTATATTGAATTACACCGTTGTCACTATCTTCTGTATAGCTTTTATAGATTCTGATGGCGCCTTTGTCTTGGGCGTCAGCTTTGGGGGCTCTGAACTCAAGAACACCATTGTCAAGAATCTTGGTTTTTGCATTTTCAGCTCCTTCTTCAGCTTCTAATCCGGTATTTCTATCCACCATGTAGATGTACAGTTTCTGGCTGTTCCATGTGTTTTGGTCACCGGCAACGTCGCCCACTGAACCTGTACCTCTGGTGCTGGCTGTGACAGTAGGTACATCGAGTCCCAATGCGATCACTGCTTTGTCATTGTTCTCTTCCGGATTGCCGATACCCGGATCATTGTCTTTTGAACAACTGCTCATCACTGCGAGAGCCATTGCTGCGTAGAAAAATTGCTTTTTCATAATCATTAAAATTTTAATTAATAAAAGAAAATATATAAATCTCTGTTTGTTTTTATTCTTTTTCCTCTCCTATTTCTATGTCTCCTCCGTTTATCCACGAGGCAGCCTGTACGTTCAGTTTTATCTCTTGCGGTCCGTATATATAGGCACTGATGCTGTATTCGCGTCCGCCCATGAATCCACTGGAGAGATAAGCACCGTTTTCGTCTTTGTTGTGCACAGCGTCTTTCAGGTCGTAACTGAAAGTGGTGATATACGGTTCGCTTTCAGTTTCGTTGGGATAATATTCCGTACTTATCAACAGCTTGGCATTGTTGCCCGGTGGCAGCAGAAATACACCGCCGTCTGTTGCCGGACGCCGGCTCACATCCTTGTCCACATCTTCTTCCTTCACTTGTATGGGGTAGAGGGACTTTCCATTCTCATCGGTCCAGGGCTTTTCATTTCCTTCCGTATCGCGTGACGGCAGTTTGCCCGGCTCTCCATCGGCAGGAAAGTAGACGCCTACTTTGGCAGGATCCGATGATGCTACGGTGAACACGCCTTTGTTTACACATTCTATCCATACGCCTGTGATGTAGACGACCTCTTTCGGGTTTTGACTTGCAGGATAGAACTTCAACTTGACGTATGACAGTTGGTGCTTCATCCGGATGATAGGCCAGATGTTGCGGCGTGCCGTATAGGTGCCGTAATAACAACTGCGCATCAACTGGCGCTCGTCGGCAGGAAGCTGTTTCAGCCGGGCAGCCTGTTCGCTGTAATCGGCAGCCACTTCGCGTCCGTTTTCTACGTCCTCTATCAGTGTCTTTAGGTCGGCGGCAGAGGCACACATCAAGTCCTGCGAGCCGTCCACTGTGACATCGAAGCAGATGCGGTCCGCTTCACGTTTCACTTCGCCTATCTTCGCATTGTCGTAGTAGTAGGCAAAGAAATTGAAAGCGTCGAACTCCTCCTGCAGGTTGTAGTAGGGGATATAGCCGGAACTCTTCCAGTTGACGAACGAACCGTTTCCTGCGTATGCCGCGCGCTTGCCATGCTCTTTGCTTTGTTCGGCGGTGATTCCCAATGCTGCACATTCCTCGTCGGTGATTCCGTCCAGGCTGCCGTCTATGAGGCAGTAACGTCGGTCGGTGTCTTCGGCGCGGCGATGGGCATAGGTCATGCCGTTGGGGTTGTCGCGCCGGAATGCGTACACAAAGAATGTTCCGTCGTATATATGCTTGTTGAAACTTTCTTCATCTTCAGGATCCAGCACTCCCGAACCACGCGTCAACACATTATATATAGGGTCGCTGAAAGCTACCATGACGGGCAGTTGTGTCTGGTCGCCCTGGCCTCCCGGATTGTTGGGGTCGTAGAGTGGCTCCTCACCGGTGTACAGGTTTCCGCAACCGGCACCAAGCAACAGCATACACCATAACAGTAAGACGGGTGCATGGCGGTATTTCCGTTTATGTATCTTATTCCTATATGTCTGTCGTTGCATTCCTATATCTCTATTATTATGTCGTCGTCCGGATTGGTCGGGTCGTTGGGTTGCCAGCCCATTCCGGTGTCATCGGATACTATTTGGTCGGCCTTTATTACTAAAGGGCTTGTTATTTCGATGTTTACGTCATCTTTGCTGTAACGGAGATAGGTTTTGCCGTCGCGCACTTCAATAAGCTGCGCCGCAGTCAATTCATCATAAGGATTGATGGCTCCGTAGATGTAGCGGCTGTTTTTTACAGGTTTGCCGTCTTGGTCCAGCACCGGGGCTCCGGAAGCGTCCAGCCGGTTGGCAGACACCTGCAAGGCAACCTGCAGGATGCCCGGTCCATTGAGATGCCCTTTGGCGGCGCTCGGTATGACGCCCAGCGTGTGGAAGTGCACCACGCACCGGTAGGTGTTCTCTCCGGTTTGCGTAAACTCGTCGGGCTGTGCCTGGTGTACCATCCGGTAGAGGCGGGTGGTGTCCAGGCAGGCTTCGGATATGTTGAAGTGTCCGCAAGCGCCGGACAGTTCAATGATAGGCGGCAAGAGGTCTTCTTTTTTTATATCTCCCTCGGTGCGGATATTTAGGATGATATTGATGCGCTGGCTGATGCGTTGCATGTCAAAGTCAATGAGGGTCGGTCCGCCTGTCCGGATGTCTATATCCTTTTGCACTGCATAGTATATGGGAGATTTCAATTCCTGCAAATATTCCTCGTCCGGATTAAAGTCCGGCAGGTCGTTACCTGCCACGATGTCGGGTTTTTTGTCGCCCATGTTGCTTATTTGCAGATAAAGGTCTTTCACGCTCACCCGGTTGTCGTGAATGTAGTTGTCCAGATTGCTTATGCTGACGATTGGAAGCGGTGAAGGCTCTGTGCCGTCAGCCGGTGCCGCAGCATCTGTGCACTGGTCGTTGATGACGAAAATATTGTATTCGCCTCCGCGCAGATAGAAAGAGGAGCCGTCTCCCTCTTCTGTTTGGGGATTGTCCGAAGAGCTTTCCTGTTGTGTGATATTGCCGGCTGTTGCAGGATCTATGGATGTGTCCACGATGCCGCGGGTGCGCCAGGTATTGATGATACGGCTTGCTATGATGTGCATCTCTGCCGGAATCTCATCTTTGTCGGTATCCCCCCAGTTCAGCCTTACGCGCATATCGGTGATATGCGGGTGTCCTTCCTCCGGGCAGAGGTCTACCGAAGTGCAGGAGCAGAAGCAGCACAACAGGCTGAGGCCAAGATATGTCAGTGTCTTGTTTTTCATGCTTTGTCCTCCTTCTTTTCCTTGTCGGGAGCTTCGGCTTCTTCTTGCTTCGCTTCCGTATCTTCTTTGGTGGCTTTTAGTTCCTGTTGCCCGTCCTTTTTCTTGTTTTTTCCGGATTCTTTCTTCTTTTTCTTTCCTTTCTTCTCTTTAGCTGCTTGTTTGGCATCTTTGGCGGCACGTTTGCCGAGCTTGGTGGAATCCTGTGCTTCGGCTTTCCGCTTCAATTGTTTTTCGTACTCTTTCAGTGCCTTGTCTATTGTTTTCTCCTGTTCGGATGTAAGGGTGTCGCTAAGCTGTATGCCCAGTGAATCCGCTACATGCTTGCGCAGCTTGTCGGCGGCTTCTTTCAGGGCCTGTTCCTTGCGCTCCTGTTGCATCAACCGCCACTGTTTCAACTCTTCTTTGGTGAGCAGGCTGTCCGGACGGCTGAAACCTTGTTTTTGGACGGCACCGGCAATGGAGTCGATGCGCAGGCGCATAGCGTTGATTTTGGCATTGATTGCATTACGCTTCTCGCTGCGTATCTGTACCCGGCGGTAGACAGATGCTTTGTACTTGCTTCCCACAGACATGAACCGATAGACGAAAGCTACCCGCAGGTCGGTAATCAAGGGGAAGGGGACGATGTGCCCGCCCTTGCATTTGTCTGCTATGCGCGGATAACAGTTGCTTTCAGCATCATGGGTGTAGACATCATACGAGGTGTACAGAAGTCCGGCCGAACCGCCTAATTCCAAGTCGATATAATTATTGCGGTAACCGTAGAGCGGGGCGGTATAACCAACGCTGATGCCGGCGCCGTAAGCATTGCCTTGTTTACCTTCTTTGCCGATTTTCAGGTTATAGCTGGAGGCGTTGACGTATACTCCCCAGTAGTAAGCACGCTCTTGTCGCGGATTCTTGCGCTGGGTGGTGAACACCGTTTCTTTCAGTCGGGTGTATAATCCGGCGTCTTTGGTGACGCCGCCGCGTTGGCGGGTGCGGAAATACTGCCTCCATTCCACGCGTGCGTCGAACACATTAAATATCAGGGAAGGGGTGTACGTCTGGGAGGTATTCCAGTTCCATTTTATGTTGGCGCTGATTGTACGCTTGTTTCGGATGGTATTGCCCAAGTCGAACTCCACACCAATATTGGGAATAGTCAATAACCAGTCCACTGCATTTGTCTTGATTCCCCAGCGGTCTTTGAAAGATATTTCTTCTGCTTTTGCATCATCTTTCCTGCCGCGTTGCGTTTGGGCATATGCGTTAGTCAAAGTTATTGATATAAGAAAGCACACTACAATTCTTTTGGATAAAAAAAAGTAATGCTTTTTTTTATGCTCTTGTGATAAAATCACTTTTCTTTAAAATTTTTTATTTGTTTGTTTGTGACGCCAAAAATATATAGCGAAAACGTAAAAACAAAGTTTTCCGTTAACTTTATTTGAGACTTGAGCCTTTTTTAACGCAAAATAGCTAATTTCTGTTTTAGTTGAATAATTTTGTAACGGTTTTCCGGGATAAAAATAGGGAGATATAAAGAAAAAGGTGTAAATTCTATTTGATAGAACTTACACCTTTTCACTTGAAAAATATTTTTTACTTTCCTTTATGCCTGTTCGCGCGCTTCTTGCGAATCTCTGCTTTCATTTTCGCCGCACCGGAACCATGAAGGCCGGTAATATAGGTCTTTTTCTTGGCTTTGGTTTTCACCTTGTTTTCTTCCTTAGGCTTGTCTTTCTTGCCTTTGAAAACAATACCGCCCATCATTGCTTCTTCTATACTCACGTTGCTATTGTATTAAATATTATAATGTAAATTGCTGTGCCACAAGTCTGCTATATGCTATTTGGCAGGTAGTATCTCAATCCAGTAATCATCCGGATCATTGATGAAGTACAGTCCCATAGCGGTGTTTTCAAAACACACCCAGCCATTCTCCTTATGATATTGGCGGATGGCATCGTAGTCTCCGGCTACGCGGAAGCACAGGTGACTTTCATTCTCGCCCAGTTCGTAGGCTTGGGGATGTTCTTTCAGGCAGGTCAGTTCCAGCAGGAAGCCTGTGCTGCCGTCGGTGAGATAGACCAACGTGAAAGAGCCGTCCGACGCCTCTTTCCGATGATGCTCTTTCAGCCCTAATGCCTTTTCGTAGAAAGTGATGCTACGTTCCAGATTGGTGACATTTATATTGAAATGGTCAAATTTACTTTTTATTTCCACTGTTGTCCGTTGTTAGGTTTGATTATTGATTTATTTGATTTTCGCTTTCAGGATTTCGCCTATATACGTACGCGGCATGCCTTCTATCGGAGCCTGTGACGGGAACTTCTTACATTCCAGTATAATGGAAGGCTCGTTCTGTCCGTTAGGATAGAAACGTACGGTGTAATTCTGTGCCGCATCCATTTGTCCGTAAGGCTGGTCGGGCGACAGGATGGTGAATACCACCGCTTTGTTGCCGGCTATTTTGCCTAATGAACCGCCGGCATTGGCCGTCATCATTGTCATATTGAAAGGTTCTTCGCCGATTACGATTACCAATTTGCCGTTTCCGGTCTGGATTGCATCCGAGGGGATGGCATCCGGAGACACTTCCCTGTATGCGGCGGAGGCTGATTCGGTGGCGGCAACCGGAGTTGCAGATGTTTTGGGAGTTTCCACCGTAACCTGCGTCTTGGGAGTGATAACCGTTGTGCCGGAATTCACAAGTGCTGTTTCCGCTTTCTTCTCTTCCTTCTTTTCCACAGCAGGAGCTTTGGCGGCAGTGCTGGCGCTTAGGGCTTCTGTTATATCGACACAGAGATCGTCAACGAAGTCCACCGTCTTTCTGCGCCATTTGGCAAGGCCGCGTACCAGTTTGGTCTTGGACTTGTTCAAAGCGTATTTGTCGGTAATCCATTCCTCGGCGGTATATTTTTCCTTTCCCTCTCGATAGCTGAAACGGATTTTTTCTACTTCGAGGGTACATTTCTCCGGCTGGCAGGTGAGGGTGAGCTGGTAGAGTATTTTGGTTCTGTCCAGTGACAGGGCTGTGGAGCTGAACACGATCCATTCGTCGCCCATGCCCACAATCTGTCCTTTTTCCCGGTCGGAATAGACCACGCGGCTGGTATTCTCATTCTTGGCCAGTCGTGTGTCCATCCACTTCAGCAGGCGGGAATAGATTGTATCTTGAGACATGCCGGGGATACTGAAATCTTTGGTAAATACCACTTTTCCGTCTGCTTCGGGAACAGCGCCAGCCAGATACTTACTGTCATCCCGTTGGGCGTGCAGCAAGGCGGGCATGCAAAGGCAGAATAGTGCAAAAAGAACTTGTGTTAAATTTTTCATAATGCTATGTTTTATTTAGTAATATCAAAACTCTCACCCCGGCGGGAAATTGTCAGGAAACGGCAGCCTTTGCTTTCGGCAAAAGTGTGGAATGAGTTGCCGCCCCGGTAGTCTTCGCTGAAGTGCATTGGTGCAAATATAGTGGTTTTTATTCGTTCCACGAATTGTTCCGCACCGCGCATGTAATCTTTTCCGATGCGGCTGTCCACCGGAAACATGGCTACGTCTACCAGAGGGGCCTTTTGTTGCAGGATTTTTATTTCTGCGAGAAAGTCGCCTTCGGCCTTGAGTATTTCCTGCGGGGTGGACTCTTCGCTCCAGTGCCAGTTGTTCAGGTCGCCGGCGTGGAACAGGCGGATGCCCTGCAAGTCTATCAGAAAGGAGATGCCGACGTCGGTGGAGCCGAAGGCTTCGATGCGGATGTGCCCGTCTTCGTAGACGTCACCTTTATTTATATAGGTGGCATCTTCCGCCGCTGCACGCCGGTGTTTCAGAATATCTTTGGAGAAGATATACCGGATGTCGGGGCGCTCTTCTTTCCATGAAAGAACTTCGCGGTTGAAGTGGTCGGGGTGGAAATGCGAGGAAAGCACATAGAGCATCCCCGGTTTCTTTAGCAGGCAGTCATGCACGATTCCCCGGTTCGGCGCCTCTTCTGAGGTGTCTTTGTAGTAATCGATGATGACTGTCACGCCGTCCGCTTCAATCGCGAAGCCGCTATGGTAGATATAATCAAGTTTCATTGTACGGATTCAATTATAGCGCAATATTACGAAAAACGCTACACAAACTTCCGCTTTCGCTGTTATTTTATGCAAAAGCCCTACATCGGGACCTCCATCAGCAGGATATGCGAGTCTTTCAGGGTCTCTATTTCCAGGCTGTTGGTTTCGTACACTCCCATGCCGTCACGACGTGAAAGCACTGTGCCGTCCACTTTTATTTCGCCTTCTATCAGGAATATGTACACTCCTGCGTGTGACTGGTGCAGGTGGTAGCCCGTCTTTTTTCCGGCTTCCACCTCTCCAATGGAGAACCAAGTCTGTTGCAGCATTTTGGCGGGAGCGTTGCCGTCGGGAGACACGATGAGGGCAAGCTCGTTCTTGTGCAGGTAGGAACGGATGTCATAGTCCTGATAGGCGGGAGGGGTATTCAGCTTTTCGGGCATTACCCAGATTTGAAGGAGTTCCACTTCTTCGGTGTCGCTGCCGTTCATCTCACTGTGGTAGATGCCTGTGCCGGCGCTCATCGTCTGGATGTAGCCCGGGGTGATGGTGCGGTGGTTCTGCTTGCTGTCGCCATGTTGCAGCCGGCCTTTCAAGGGAATGGTGATAATCTCCATGTTTTTATGGGGATGGGTGCCGAAGCCTTCGCCGGGGGCTATGCGGTCGTCGTTCAGTACGCGCAAGGCTCCGAAGTTCATACGGCGCGGGTTGTAGTATCCGTCGAAACTGAATGTATGGTAACTGTCGAGCCAATCGTATAAAGAACGTCCGCGGCTCTCGGCTTTGTCTATTACTTTTTTCATAACCTGTTTTTTTTAATGGTTTATTTGTATGTAACAAGCAAGCGTGTAGGAAAGTTTGGGCCGCGGATGATTAATGTTCTATAAAAAGTCTTTTACAGTTTGACTTCATTTTCCAGTTTCTTATGTTCCATGAAGTCTTTTATGTTCAGCAGGGTGGTGGCGGCAATGTTGGCGAGTGCCTCACGCGTGAAAAATGCCTGGTGGGAGGTTACGATTACATTATTAAATGACAACAAACGCGCCAGGGTGTCGTCGTCGATGATCTTGTCCGACTGGTCTTCGTAGAAATATTCGCTTTCTTCCTCGTACACGTCCAGTCCGGCGGAACCGATTTTCTTGTTTTTCAGCCCTTCTATCAAAGCGTTGGTGTGGATGAGTTGCCCCCGTCCGGTATTGATAATCATCACGCCGTCTTTCATCTTGCCGATGGAATAGTCGTTGATGAGGTATTTGGTCTGTTCGGTAAGGGGGCAGTGCAGGGAAATGATGTCCGAGCTATGGTACAGTTCGTCCAGTGTGGTATATACCACCTGATGTTCCCTGGCGAAATTGTAGTCGGGATAGAGGTCGTAGGCAAGGATGTTCATGCCGAAACCGCGCAGAATGGTAATGAGCTTTTTGGCGATCTTTCCCGTTCCGATGATACCTGCTGTCTTGCCGTACATGTCGAATCCCAGAAGTCCATGCAGCGAGAAGTTCCCGTCGCGCGTACGCCAAGTGGCGCGGGGTATTTTCCGGTTGAGGGAAAGCATGAGGGCAACTGTGTATTCGGCCACCGCATAGGGGGAGTAGGCGGGCACGCGTACTACGGTGATGCCGTTTTCGGCGGCTGCTTTCAGGTCTACGTTGTTATGTCCGGCGCAGCGCAGGGCAAGCAGTTTCACGCCGTTTGCCGCCATTTGCCGGATGACTTCCGCGTCGGCCGTATCGTTCACGAAGATGCACACTGCATCCACGCCTTGCGTCAGTATGACGTTGTTCAGGTTGAGATGCCCTTTATAATAACGGAGTTCAAAACCGTATTCGCTGTTTTTTTCATTGAATGAAGCCTCATCGTAGGGCTTGCTGCCGAAGAATGCAATAGTATATGCCATGAGTTTTTAGTTTTTAGCAATGTTATGCTTTATTATTACATAGAAATAACACATACAAAGATAATAAGGTTTAGGAAATATCGGGCGGGTTAATCTTATAGTTTCATTTTCCGACGGTTAATGCTTTTCCTTGCTTTGCCCATTCCTTTCCACCATGGGGTAAGTTTCGTTCCACCATGGTGGAAAGAAACTTACCTCATGGAGGAACGAAAACTACTCCATGGTGGAAAGATTTAGCTTCAGTGGTTTTTTCTCTTAATGATAAGAACGCTGTGTGCTGAACGTAGTAGTGGCAAGGAAAGAAATGTCCGGCTTATAAAGAAACACCTTATTTATATAGGTGTATATCTTAAATGTTTCAATAGAAACTATTGATTTTTTCAATTAATTCCTTGCCCTGTCATAAAATTAATGCACAAAACAGTTTTTCATGTGCAGGATTATTGTACCTTTGCGCCCGAAAACAATAAAAAAGATTTAGATGAGAAAAATTTCATTGATTAGCATTGCGATGCTAATCGTTTCAATTCCAACTTTTGCGGGAGGTCTCCTGACAAATACAAATCAACATCCTGCTTTCCTTCGTATGCTGTCTCGCGGTGCAAATACTACCGGTGTAGATGCTGCCTTGTCCAACCCTGCGGGTCTGGCTTTTTTGCCGAAAGACGGATTTTATACATCCTTGAGTGTCCAAAGCGCTTTTCAGACAAGAGATATTGATGCTTCGTGTGAAGCCTTGGGATTGGATAAGTATTATGAGGGTAAGGCATCGGCGCCCGTCATCCCCAGTGTGTTTGCCGCTTATAAGAAAGGCGACTGGACTATTTCCGGTTTCTTTGCCATTACCGGCGGTGGAGGAAAGGCATCGTTCGATGACGGTCTGTCCATGTTCGACGCCATGGTGATAGGCGGATTGGGGCAAAAGGGTATTCCGGGCAATGCCTATTCATTGAAAAGCTACATGGACGGCAAACAGTATATCTATTCCGTACAGTTGGGCTTGACTTATAAAATAACGGATTGGCTTTCCGCTTTTGCGGGCGGACGTATGAACTACTTCACAGGTGGGTACGAAGGAGCGCTGAAAGCAAGTTCCGCCGTTGAATTGCCTTCACCCGCAGGAGGAACGATACCCACCGGCACCGAACTCATCGGTATTGATTTGGATTGCAGCCAGACGGGTTGGGGATTTACTCCGGTTATCGGCTTGGATGCCAAATTCGGCAAGTTGAACATTGGTGCGAAATATGAGTTTAAGGCCAATTTGAACATAGAGAATAATACCAAAGTGAACTCGCTCCGTATGTTGGGCGCTCCCGAAACCGAGCTGGGTGACTACAAGCATGGAGTGAACACTCCGAACGACATCCCTGCCATGCTTTCGGTGGCTGCTGCCTATGAGTTCCTTCCTGTGCTGCGTGCATCGGTGGAATATCACTTCTATGATGATAAAAACGCAGGTATGGCCAACGGCAAACAGAAGTATCTGACAAAGGGAACGAACGAGTACCTGGCAGGTATAGAATGGGACGTGATAAGCAGACTGACGCTGAGTGGCGGCGTACAGTTCACCGATTACGGTTTGTCCGATGATTATCAGTCTGACACCAGTTTCTCTTGCGACTCATACTCTTTGGGATTCGGAGCAAAGTTGCAGCTCTCGGAAAGAGCCGATTTGAATGTGGGCTATATGTGGACCAATTATGAAGATTATACAAAGACAACTCAAAACTATAATGGCATAGGCGTGCCCGGTACAAACGTGTACAGCCGCACCAACAAGGTTTTCGGCCTTAGTATAGACTATCGCTTCTGATATTTCATAATCCAACCTTTATATATGAAAGAAAGGGGATGCTCCGAGGTTCGGAACATCCCCCTTCTTCGTTTTTATACAGATTAGAAAGAATATTGCACCAGCAGGTTCATGCGGTTGGCATGATTGGCGGAACTGTCGAAATTGGTACGCCAGCCGCGCAGGTATTCCGCGCCCACCTGCATGTCGGGAGTGACATTCCAAAACAGGTTCGCTACGAAATATTGCCCGTAACGGTAGGTATCCGCTTCGTTGGCAGGATAGCCGTTTTCGGAATAGAGGCGCGACATGCTGTATGTGCTCGAAAGGAACACCTTCGGACTGATGTTGTATTGCAGGCCTGCATACCAGCCCAGCATGGGCAGCGCCTGCATCTTTCCTTCGTTGTCGGGATCGGGAACAATGTCCACATTCAGGTTGCTGATGTCGTTGAGATATTGTCCGATGCCTTTTCCGTAAGTGACCTGCCCGAACACCTGCCATTGCCTGCCCAGATTGAAAGTGGCGGATGCCTGCACGCCGAACCCGGTGACGGCATGCGCCTTGTCGCTCTGCGTATCGGTGTAGGTCATGCTGCGGATAAGCCCGCCCACGCGCAAATGGCTTTTGCTGTTCCAGCCGTACTGTGCATAGGCGGTGAAGTCCGGCATGCGCTGTTGTGCGATGGTGAGTCCGTCATTGGTTGTTCCGTCTACGGAGGGCATTTCGATGGAAGCGTTGAAGCGGAAATTCTTCAGTCCCTTGTAGGTATATGCCAGTTGGGTGGCGCGATAAAAAGTCGCTCCGTCGGGACCCTGGAAGTCGATTGTGGAAGGCAGTGCGCCTAAGTCCATGAAGCCGCCGTAGGTGTAGCCCACCGTTATGTCCCGGAAAGAGACATAGGCATTGCGCAGTTGGAATCCTTTGCTGGAGCCGTCCCGGAAGTTGCCGGCGGTGTACACCACGAAATCTCCGAGGATTTTGGTATGCCCCACCAGTTTCAGGAAAATGGTGGAAGTGCCGGCATCCATTTGGAACTGGTTCCTGATTTTGCTTCCGTTGGGGATATAAGCCGGGATGAAGTCGATGTTGTCTACGATACCTCCGAAGTCATACTCTGCTGTGGCACGTACGTAGCCGCCGATACCCAGGGCAAACTTGCCTTTTCTGTCCGTCAGCAGGAAACGGGGCGCTTGCGGTTCGTGGATGTAGGTGAGTTGCGACTCGTTCATGATGCGGATAATTTCGTCGCCTGCCTTGTCTATGGTCACCAGTACGACGCCTTTGGGGGATTCTTCCTCGATAATCACTTTTTTTTGTGCGCGGGCTGCGGATGCCGGCAGCATTGCACAGCACAGCAGAAACACTGCTTTTAAGATTGTTTTCATTTAAGTTAGGTTTTGGTGAATGTGCTTTGAACAACTTAAATTTAAAATGGTTTTGAGGTCACCGAAAGAAAGCGTATCTTTGCGCCCGGTTTAACAATGAGATGCCGCGAATAGCGGTCGTGTATTCTAGAACACCACGTAAAAAACAGGAGTATGAAGCAAAAAGTATCTGTACCTTTTATGCTGCTGGGCATTCTGTTCAATGTCTGTCTGATAGCGGCCAATCTTCTTGAGACAAAAGTCATTCAGGTTTTCGGCATCACCGTTACTGCCGGACTGTTAGTGTTTCCTGTTTCCTATATCATCAACGATTGCATTGCCGAAGTGTGGGGATTTCGCAAGGCGCGCCTGATCATCTGGAGCGGCTTTGCCATGAACTTCTTTGTGGTGATGCTGGGACTGATTGCCGTTGCCCTGCCGGCTGCTCCCTTTTGGGAAGGGGCGCCCCATTTCAATTTTGTCTTTGGCATGGCGCCGCGCATTGTCGCGGCCAGTTTGTCGGCATTTCTGGTGGGCTCGTTTTTAAATGCCTACGTCATGAGCCGCATGAAAGTGGCAAGCGGCGGACGGCACTTTTCAGCACGCGCCATTTGGTCGACGGTGGCGGGTGAGACTGCCGATTCGCTGATCTTCTTTCCGGTGGCGTTTGGAGGCATCATCGCGTGGCAGGAGCTGCTGGTGATGATGTGCATCCAGATTGTGCTGAAATCCCTGTATGAGGTGCTGATTCTTCCGGTGACAATCCGGGTGGTGAACGCAATCAAGAGAATAGACGGAAGCGATGTCTATGATGAGGGAATATCCTATAAAGTGTGGAAAATCAGTGAGATTTAATGGTCTCTCAATCGTCAAACAATAAATTAATATCAAGGGTGAACAAAGAAGCAGCATTGGTCGTGTTCAGCGGTGGGCAGGATTCGACAACTTGCCTGTTCTGGGCAAAGCGTGAGTTTAAGAAAGTATATGCGTTGAGTTTCCTGTATGGGCAGAAGCACCGGAAGGAAGTGGACTTGGCGCGGGAGATAGCGCGTAAAGCGGGAGTGGAGTTTGAAGTGATGGATGTATCGCTCATCGGCAAGCTGGGACGCAACTCCTTGACGGACACCGGTATGGCTATGGATGAGGAAAAACCGGCGGATAGTTTCCCGAACACTTTTGTGCCGGGACGCAACCTGTTCTTTCTTAGCATTGCCGCCGTCTATGCCCGCGAAAAGGGCATCAATCACATCGTGACGGGTGTGTCGCAAACGGATTTCAGCGGGTATCCCGATTGCCGGGATACTTTCATCAAATCGTTGAACGTAACGCTCAACCTTGCCATGGACGGGCAGTTTGTCTTTCACACGCCCCTGATGTGGATTGACAAGGCCGAGACTTGGGCATTGGCGGATGAGCTGGGAGTGCTCGACCTGATCCGCCACGAAACGCTCACCTGCTATAACGGCATCCCCGGTGACGGGTGCGGACATTGTCCGGCATGTAAGCTGAGGCGTGAGGGGCTGGAGAAGTATCTGGCGGGAAAAGGATAATTACTAACATTTTAATCAAGAATAATATGGCCGAGTTAAAAGACCAGCTTTCCTTGCTGGGAAGAAAAACCGAATATAAACAGGACTATGCTCCGGAAGTGCTGGAAGCGTTTGACAACAAGCATCCCGGTAATGATTATTGGGTACGTTTCAACTGTCCGGAATTCACCAGCCTTTGTCCCATAACGGGGCAGCCGGATTTTGCGGAAATCCGCATCAGCTATATTCCCGATGTGAAAATGGTGGAGAGCAAGAGCCTGAAACTCTATCTGTTCAGTTTTCGCAATCATGGTGCTTTCCATGAGGACTGCGTGAATATCATAATGAAAGACCTTATCCGCCTGATGAACCCCAAGTACATCGAGGTTACGGGAATTTTCACCCCGCGCGGCGGGATCTCTATTTATCCTTATGCCAACTATGGCCGTCCCGGCACGAAATACGAACAAATGGCGGAACATCGTTTGATGAGTCGGGAGTAGAACTGTCCTTTTTTATGTGATATACCTATCAATAGTGATTGTGGGTATGATATATTTCTGAATATGGCAGCCTCGTAATTACCTAAAACAGGTGATTGCGGGGCTTTCTTTTTCTGATGACCTTTGCATCCGGTATTAGTAACAACTTAACAGTCATTTAAAATTGAAAACAGCCATATTAAATCTATCCTTGTTCTTCCTGTCGGCGTGCGCCTTTTCCACCTATGCGCAGAAGCCGGGAAAAACAATGATTTCCGGTAAGGTCATATCTACGGAAAAAGAAGTGGTGGACTTTGCGACGGTCTATCTGAAAGGAACCGGTCATGGGGGAATAACCAATCAGGAAGGTATCTATCATGTGAGTGCACCCGCGGGAAACTATACGCTGGTGGTGTCGGCTGTCGGCTATAAAACCGTAGAGAAACCGGTGACGCTGCTCAGAGGGCAACGGGTGAGGCAGAACATAACAATCAGTCCCGAAACCCAGCAGTTGGACGAAGTGACGGTAGTGTCGACGGGGGTAAGCCGCCTCAAGCGTTCGGCGTTCAATGCTGTGGCAGTGGATACGAAGGAATTGCAGAATACAACCAAGAACCTGAGTGACGCACTGGCCAAAGCGCCGGGCATGAAGCTGCGCGAGTCGGGCGGGGTAGGGTCGGACATGCAGCTTATGCTGGACGGTTTCAGCGGAAAACATGTAAAGGTGTTTATCGACGGCGTTCCGCAGGAAGGTGTGGGAAGCTCTTTCGGACTGAATAATATTCCGGTGAATTTTGCAGACCGTATCGAAGTCTATAAAGGCGTAGTGCCTGTGGGGTTCGGGACGGATGCCATCGGCGGGGTCATCAATATCGTCACGAACAAGAAACGCCGCCGCTGGTTTTTGGATGCATCCTACTCCTACGGCTCGTTCAATACGCATAAATCCAACGTGAACTTCGGACAGACCTTCAAGAACGGCTTCACCTATGAGATCAATGCTTTTCAGAACTATTCGGACAATGATTATCACATTGAAGCTCCGGTAGAAGACTTTGAGACGGGCAGGATAGACCGCGATAAAAAGGTGCGCGTCAAACGTTTCAATGATACGTACCATAATGAAGCGGTCGTTGGCAAAGTGGGGGTGGTCGACAAGAAATGGGCGGACCGTTTGATGCTGGGTTTCACCTACTCCAATATGTATCAGGACATACAGACCGGAGTGCGTCAGGACATCGTTTACGGTCAGAAACACAGGAAAGGACATTCGCTGATGCCTTCGTTGGAATATTACAAGCGTAATTTGTTTGCAAAAGGGCTGGATGTGGCGCTGACCGTAAACTACAACAAGAACCTGACAACGAATGTGGACACCGCTTCCTATAAATACAACTGGTATGGAGACAGGAAGTTGCTGAACTCTCCCGGAGAACAGTCCTACCAACATTCGCGTGCCGACAATAACAACTGGAATGGTACGTTCACCGCCAATTATCGCCTTGGCAAGATGCACATGCTGACTTTCAACCATGTGCTGAACACTTTCAGCCGTTCCAATACTTCTCTGCTTGCCAAAGAGGAACAGTCGGATGCCATAGCGAAGGAGACCCGCAAGAACATCTCCGGTGTCTCTTACCGTCTGATGCCGTCCGAAACCTGGAACTTATCTGTGTTCGGCAAGTATTACAACCAGTTTGTTGCCGGACCGGTAGCCACCGATGCCAACCAAAACGACTATGTGCGCACTACCCGTAGCGTAAGCTCCATAGGGTATGGGGCTGCCGGAACTTATTTCATCCTGCCGGGACTGCAGGCAAAACTCTCTTATGAAAAAGCCTACCGCCTGCCCACCATAGAAGAGATGTTCGGCAATGAGGATCTGGAAATGGGAGACATCGGCATCAGACCGGAGAACAGCGATAACGTAAACCTGAACCTGAGCTATAACAGAACTTTCGGCAGACATTCCGTATATGTGGAAGGAGGGCTGGTTTATCGCAATACCAAGGATTATATCCAGCGCAACATAACCGACCTGAGTGGCGGCAAGTCCGCAGCCACTTATATAAACTACGGAAAGGTGCTGACGAAGGGATATAACATATCCGCCCGTTACGGCTTCGGCAAATGGGTGAGTGTCGGCGGTAATTTCACGCAGATGGACGTGCGCGATAATATGAAGACTTCCATATCCGGCAGTGCGGAGAACATTGCCTACAAAGAACGTATGCCCAACCTGCCGTATATCTTTGCCGATTCCGACGTGACATTCTACTGGCGGGACCTCGGACGAAAAGGAAATGCACTGACTGTGTCCTACGATAATCAGTACTTGCACAGCTTCACGTACTATTCGTCCAAAATCGGTTCGAATAAAGGCGACTATGTGGTTCCAAGCCAGTTCTCGCATAATCTGTCCCTATCCTACAGCCTTCGCGACGGACGTTATAATCTGTCATTCGAGTGCAGGAACTTTACGGACGAGCAACTGTATGATAATTTCAGCTTGCAGAAGGCCGGACGGGCATTTTATGGAAAGGTACGCGTATACTTCGGCAATTGAAACAATGAATAAACCGGTAACGATTAGTGTAATATAATTAAAGTAACAACAACATGAAAAAGAATCTTTTATTAGCCGGACTTTTCGCCTCTGCAATGGCGGGACCGGTATTGACATCTTGTACGGATACGGAAGTGCCGGGCGGCGGAAACGCCAATGGTTCCAAAGGTGATTTTGTAGTCGCCTCCTCTGTCACTGCTTCAAACAATACGGTGAACGTGTTGCTGACTTCCAAGACTTTGGACGAGGGTGTCATCTCTACCGTCAACAACGGACTTGTCAACGACGGCGCTTCTCAGTGGGTGTTCTATAAAGACCGCTATCTCTATGGGCTGACTTATAATCAGGGAAATGCCGGCACCACCCGTTCTTATGTCATGAACTCCAACAACGAAGTGCAGGCGCGTTCGGGAGAGTTTGCCGTCAAGCGATTTACTACCTATGGCATTTATGACAAATATATCATCACTGCTTCCACCGGCGATGGTCCTACGGAATATGCCGACGGCAACCTGTATCTGCCTAAGATGTTCTTGCTTTCCTATCTGGATGTAGCGGCCGAAACATTCGAGACCAACGACACGAAAGTAAAGGCCTATATGTCTGAGAACTTCTTGGGCAATGGTGAGTTTGTGACATTGGCGGGCATCTTGGAGCATGACAAGAAGATATACAGCGCAGCCGTTCCTATGGGATTGAGCCAGTATGGCGCTGCCGTAGACGGCGGCAAGTATATATTGCCGGGCAATGAGACTTTGGTGAAGACCGAAGACGGCGGTTCCAACAGCAGCGCCTATAAGAAAGGTGAGTTGCAATGGACGCAGTATCCCAACGAGTGTTGGGTGGCAATCTTCGATGATGCTACTATGACGACCAAGAAGCTCATCAAGACTGATAAAATCAGTTATGCCTGCGGGCGTTTCAAGTCCCAGTATTACCAGACTATCTGGGAGGCAGGCAACGGCGATGTTTATGTGTTCTCCCCAAGCTATGCCAAAACAATGAAAGATGCCCGTCAGCAAACAACGTTGTCGGCAGGTGTAGTGCGTATTCCCAACGGTCAGGAGGACTTTGACAGCTACTACTGCGATTTGGAGAAACAAAGCGGCGGAAAATCTTTCCTGCGTTGCTGGCATATTGCGGATGACTACTTCCTGTTGCTGATGTACGACCGCCCTCTGACGGAGACAGGCTTTGAAGCCAAAGAACTGGCTGTCTTTAAAGCGGAAAGCAAGAAACTCACATATGTGACCGGGCTTCCGTCGGCAGACCTGATTTCCGGCTTCGGAAATACTCTGTATGCGGAGAACGGCTATGCTTATATGGCTGTGACGACTACGGACGGATATCCTGCCGTCTATAAGATAGATCCGTCGAGCGCAACTGCTACGAAAGGTGTGGCGGTAGAGGCTACACAGATTACGGGTATCGGTAAGTTGAGTCCCCTGAACTGAATACCATGAAAAAGGCATTTCGTAGAATACACTTATGGCTGTCCGTCCCATTCGGATTGATTATTACGGTTATTTGTCTTTCGGGTGCTGCACTGGTGTTTGAAGATGAAGTAATGGAGTTGTGCAGGCACGACCTCTATTATGTGGAAAAAGCAGGCAGCGCTCCGCTTCCGGTGGAACACCTGATTGGGAAAGTTGCCGAAACATTGCCGGACAGCGTTACCGTTACGGGCGTCTCCATTTCTTCTGATGCGGAACGTGCGTATCAGGTCAGCCTGTCAAAACCGCGTCGGGCTTCCATCTATGTGGATCAGTATACAGGTGAGGTGAAAGGACGGAATGAACGTGCACCGTTCTTTCTCACCATGTTCAGGCTGCATCGCTGGCTGATGGACAGCATGAAGCCGGGCGATGGTGTGTTTTGGGGCAAGATGATTGTAGGGGTAAGCACTTTGATGTTCGTGTTCGTACTTATATCGGGTGCCGTCATTTGGTGGCCCCGCACAAAAAAAGTTCTGAAAAACAGCCTGAAGATTACTGTCAATAAAGGCTGGCGGCGCTTTTGGTATGGTTTGCACGTGGCGGGTGGCATGTATGCGCTTGTGTTTCTTTTAATAATGGCTTTGACGGGACTCACCTGGTCTTTCTCATGGTACCGTACAGGTTTTTACAAAGTGTTCGGAGCGGAGATGAAGCAGGAAGGTCATGGGAAAGAAAGAAAAGGGAGAGCTTCTTATGCTTGCTGGCAGCAAGTGTATGAGGAACTGAAAGCGCGTAATGCCGATTACAGGCTGATTACGATTTCCGACGGTTCTGCCGGCGTGTCATTCGCGCGGTTGGGCAACCGGCGGGCTGTTGACCGTTACTCCTTTAACCCGCAGAACGGCGAAATCACCGGAACCGTATTGTATAAGGATACCGATGCTTCGGGCAAGATACGCGGCTGGATATATTCTATGCATGTGGGAAGCTGGGGAGGTATCGTTACCCGTATCATGGCGTTCATTGCTGCATTGTTGGGTGGAACGCTTCCGTTGACAGGCTATTATTTGTGGATGAGGCGCATCGGACGTGCATGAAACATTTGTATGCCTTTTTAAGCAGGAGTGATTATTCTTCTGATTTCAGCCTCGGTCCCGCAAAACGGTCCATGAGTTTGTAGCTTGATTGTGCACATGGCAGCGGCAAAACAGCCTGCTTCCTGATAGGAGACACCTTTGTTACGCATATACAGATAGCCTACCATATAGGTGTCTCCGCACCCCGTAGCATCTACTATTTGCAGGGCGGAGTAGGCGGGGATTTCATGGAACTGTCCTTTGGCATATATCAGCGAACCTTTATCTCCCAATGTGAGCAATACTTCTTTCACGCCCCAGTCGGCAATGAGCAAGGCGGCTTCGCGGGGATCTTTGCATCCGGTAAGCACTTCCATTTCGGTTTCGTTGGCTTTCAGTATGTGAATATGCTTCAAGGCCTCTTTCTTTTCCGTCCAGTCCACCGGCAGCACCTTCTCATTATCCACTTTGCGCAGAAACCCCTGAACGTCTACCGATAGCACCCCTTTGCTTGAAAGGTACTTGATGACATCCAATGAAAAATCATCGGCCAACAGGCTGCCCAAGTGGATGATCCGGGCACTGACATCTTGCAACCCTTCCATTGTGAACGGATCGGCCTTTGCTGTGACACGTTGCGTACGTTCGTTCTGGTTTTCTCCGTATATATTTTCAAAGCAGACGGAATGGACGCTGGGCAGAGTTTTCACCTCGATGCCCTCTTTCCGTATATCCTCCACAACATTCATTTCTGTGTCGGCAAGGGCCGTGACCAATAAAAAACCGCTCGGATCGAGATGCTTAATGGCATGCGCAAAGTAGAAAGAGGTGCCGCCCGGCATGTATATCGTATTTTTTGTGGTAACTATCTTGTCTTGTGTGATATAACCGATGCAGCATAAATCGTGTACACTCATTGTTCCCTGTTGTTTTTATTCGTTTATTTATTTGCAATTTTGCCGCAAAGGTAGTGATTTATTGAGAAAAATCGTAAAATGGCTTATTTCAGTTCTGTGTGTACTTGTATTTTGCAGGTGTTATTCCTGTTATTTTCTTGAATAGGAGGGTGAAATACCGGACGTTTGCATAACCTAATTTCTTGGCTGTCATATGGACCGTATTGTCCTTGTCCAATAACATTCTTTTGGCGATGTTCAGCCGCATCAGCTGAAAGTATTCGTGAATGCTTTTTCCGGTCTCGAATTTTAATAAATCGCTGAAATAGCGGGGAGACAGGTGGAAGGCATCCGCACAGTATTCTTCTGTCGGCAATACACCGTCTGCCAGTTTACCGGACAGGATGTATTTGCTCAACAGTAGGTCTGTCTTGTGCAGGATTGTTTTATTGGCTTCGCAGCGGGTGATGAATTGGCGTTCGTTGAAACGTGCACAGTAATCCAGCAATAACTCGATATGGCGCGAAATCAAAATCTTGCTATGGCAGTCTATGGCGTGTTGGAGCTCCTCTTCGATATTGCGGATGCACTCTATAATTTTCATCTTTTCGCGTAATGACAGGTGCAGTGACTCGTTCAGCTTATAGAAGAAGAATGAATAATCTTTGATGTGGCTTTCCAGTGTTGTACATGCTATCAGGTCCGGATGAAAGGCCAATAACCAACCTTTCCGGGCAAGCGTATTGCCTGTGTCCAGCTTCATGGTTTCTCCGGGGATACGGAATATCAGCGATGCATTGGAATAATCGTAGTATTTGCGTCCGTACGTAAGATACTCTGCTTCTCCTTCTATCAGGGTGATTGTATAGAAATCACATCTGACAGTACGTTGCTCCAGGGGTGCCTTGGATAAGTCGATGACACTCACCAGCGGATGCAACGTCTTATGGCCCATACAGCAATTGCATTGATGTACGGTATCTATGTTTAGTATCTTTTTTTTCATAAGGACAATCTGAACCGCAACCTTTATATTTGTAGCTTTCTGTATTCTCCGGGTGTGTATCCTACATTCTTTTTGAATATACGATTGAAGTGCTGTGAATATTGGAACCCTAACTCATAAGCAATCTGGCTGACGGTTTTCTCTGTTCCTGCAATCATCTCCTTGGCTAAGTCGATCATCCTGTTCTGGATATATTCCTGTGCGCTTTTTCCGGTTTCTTTTTTTATCAGGTCACCGAAATAGTTGGGGGACAGGAACACTTTGTCCGCAAAGTATTTTACGGAAGGCAGTCCGTCTGTTTGCAGTTTGTCACTTTGGAAATAGTCATCGAGCAGTGTTTCGAATTTTACCAATACACTTTTGTTGCTTTCCGAACGGGTGATGAACTGCCTTTCATAGAACCGCATACAGTAATCCAGCAATAACTCGATGTTTCGTGATATCAGACGCTTGCTATGCTTGTCGATGGGGCGTTGCAGCTCCATCTTTATTTTTTCCAAACAATCTATGAATATTCCCTTTTCTTCTTCGGACAGATGCAGGGCTTCGGCTGAGGTATACGAAAAAAACGAATAATGTTTGATATCCTGTCCCAAAGAAGTTCCTTTGATCAAATCGGGATGGAACAACAGGCCATGGGCATTTGGCTTTACTCCTTGCTGCATCTCTACCTCAACGACCTGTCCCGGAGCGAAACTGGTAACCGTTCCTTCCTGATAATCATAAGTCTGCCTGCCGTAACGGATGTCTCCGCATTTGACGTTTTTCAGAAAAAGGGCATATACTCCGTAGTTCATCGTGAAATGTGTGGGAAACCGGGGAGCTTCCGACAGGTTTACTATACTGACCAGCGGATGTAATGTTTCGAGTCCAAAGAGCCGGTTGTATTGATCTACTGTGTCCAGCTTAATAACTTCTTTCATACGATATCATTTTTTAGTCCTGCACAAATGTAAAGAATTAAATCGTACGTAGTACATCGTACAGTACAGAATCAGTAAATAGGTTACAAATGTCTGTAATTCATTTACATGTTTCGCGAGATGGATTTATCCGCTATTAGGGGAAGCCATGGTATAAAGTGGAGATAAAGAAAAAGCTCTGAAATTATTGAATTTCAGAGCTTTTTCTTTGCGGTGCGTACGGGACTCGAACCCGTGACCCCATGCGTGACAGGCATGTATTCTAACCAACTGAACTAACGCACCATGATTTCATTTTTCCGTCGCTATCTCTCTCGATTGCGGTTGCAAAGGTAGGCGTTTTTTTTGAACCTGCAATAGCTGTGATGAACTTTTTTTTGATAGTGTGTGGCTGTGTTTGCTTTATATCCTCATATTGAGAATATTGTAAAAAACAAGGAGAATGTGATTTAACAACTATTTAGAAACATGTTCCAGCTGTGTTTATGTAGCATTTAGTACCCGATTAGAAAACTGTTTTTGGAGAAAACGAAACATTTTACGCCTACTTTTAAACTTCTTGCTCGAAAAGTTCGTTATTTTGCAATAAATCGTTATTTTTGCGAACTCAAAACAAGAATGTTGTAATTAGAAAGTAACAAAAAAGATATTTTAGGATGATGAAAACAGCCAAACTGTTGCTTCACTGTCCCGACAAACCGGGTATTCTGGCAGAGGTAACAGACTTTATAACGGTGAACAAAGGAAATATTATCTATTTGGATCAATATGTAGATCATGTGGAAAATATATTCTTCATGCGTATTGAATGGGAATTGGAAAATTTTCTGGTTCCTCAGGAGAAAATAGAGGATTATTTTGAAACGTTGTATGCACAGAAGTATGGAATGAGCTTCCGCCTTTATTTCTCAGATGCCAAACCGCGTATGGCTATCTTTGTGTCGAAAATGTCGCATTGCCTCTTCGATTTGTTGGCGCGCTATACGGCAGGGGAGTGGAATGTAGAAATACCTCTTATAATAAGTAATCATCCCGACTTGCAACATGTAGCGGAGCGTTTTGGCATACCTTTCCATCTTTTTCCTATTACTAAGGAGACAAAGGAGGAACAGGAAAAGAAAGAAATGGAACTGCTTGCCAAGCATAAAGTGAACTTCATAGTGCTGGCGCGTTATATGCAAGTTATTTCCGAGAAGATGATAAATGCTTATCCCAACCGTATTATCAATATACACCACTCTTTCCTTCCGGCATTTGTAGGTGCGAAACCCTATCATGCGGCATTTGAGCGTGGCGTAAAGATTATTGGCGCTACCAGTCACTATGTTACTACGGAACTGGATGCCGGGCCAATTATCGAACAGGATGTGGTGCGTATCACGCATAAGGACACTGTGCAGGATTTGGTGAATAAGGGCAAGGATTTGGAGAAGATTGTTCTTTCACGTGCCGTCCAGAAACATATTGAACGTAAGGTATTGGCGTATAAGAATAAGACCGTAATATTTAATTAGTAGCTGATGAAGGTTGCAGTCATTAAATATAATGCAGGTAACATCCGATCGGTGGATTATGCCTTGAGGCGCTTGGGTGTTGAGGCGGAGATTACGGCGGATGAAGCTGTGCTGCGTGCTGCGGATAAAGTTATCTTTCCCGGAGTAGGAGAAGCGGAAACGACCATGAATTTTCTGAATGGGGGAAATATGGGGCAGTTGATAAAGGAATTGCGTCAACCGGTGCTGGGGATTTGTCTGGGCATGCAGTTGATGTGTCGGCATTCGGAAGAAGGAAATGTGGACTGCTTGGGTATTTTTGATGTTGATGTGAAGCGTTTTGTCTCGCAAAAACATGAAGATAAGGTGCCTCACATGGGATGGAACACGATTACGCAAACGAACAGCGACCTTTTCAAAGGTTTTACGAAAGAGGAGTTTGTCTATTTCGTACACAGTTTCTATGTCCCGGTTAATGATTGTACCGCTGCCGTAACAAATTACATACTCCCATTCAGCGCTGCCTTGCATAAGGATAATTACTATGCCACCCAGTTTCATCCTGAAAAAAGCGGTAGTGTAGGCGAACGTATCCTGCAAAATTTTCTGGACTTATAAGCGAAAAGAGTTGGTATTTGATAACTTGTAATTGATTGAAATGATAGAACTGATCCCCGCTATTGACATCATCGACGGAAAGTGTGTACGTCTTTCCCAGGGTGACTATGATAGCAAGAAAGTGTATAATGAGAATCCCGTAGAGGTGGCTAAGGAGCTTGAAGCGCATGGTATTCGCCGCCTTCATGTGGTGGATCTTGATGGTGCCGCTTCCCACCATGTGGTGAACTATCGCACATTGGAGCAGATTGCTTCTCGTACTTCCTTGATTATAGATTTCGGTGGTGGTGTAAAGAGCGATGAGGATCTGGTCATTGCATTTGAAAACGGTGCACAAATGGTGACGGGAGGGAGCATTGCAGTAAAGAACCCCGAACGTTTCTGCCACTGGTTGCAAACATACGGTTCTGAAAAAATAATCCTCGGAGCTGATGTTAAAGATCATAAGATTGCCGTTAACGGTTGGAAAGACGAGAGTGCTTGTGAACTGTTCCCTTTTCTGAAAGATTATGTGGAGAAAGGTATTCGCAAGGTCATCTGTACGGATATCAACTGTGACGGTATGTTGCAAGGTCCTTCTACGGCTTTGTACAAAGAAATATTAGAGGCGAACTCCGGATTGTACCTTATTGCCAGCGGGGGAGTGAGCTGTGCCGATGATATTCGCCAACTGGAGGCTGCGGGCGTGCCTGCCGTAATTTTCGGTAAGGCTTTGTATGAGGGACGTATAACTTTCAAGGAACTGGAAGGGTTTATGATTTGAAATCATAAATCTAAAATCATAAATAAAAGAAGAGTGTTAGCAAAAAGAATCATTCCCTGTCTTGACATCAAAGACGGACAGACTGTAAAAGGAACTAATTTTGTGAACCTGCGCCATGCAGGCGATCCGGTTGAACTGGCGCGTGCTTATAGCGGGCAGGGGGCTGATGAACTGGTGTTTCTGGATATTACTGCCAGTTTTGAAGGACGCAAGACGTTTGCCGAACTGGTAAAGCGTATCGCTGCCAACATCAGCATCCCTTTCACCGTAGGCGGTGGCATCCATGAATTGAGCGATGTGGACCGGCTTTTAAATGCGGGTGCTGACAAAATATCTATCAATTCCTCTGCTATCCGTCGTCCGGAACTGATTGATGAAATAGCCAAGCACTTCGGGTCACAGGTCTGTGTACTTGCCGTTGATGCTAAACAGACAGAGAAAGGCTGGTGGTGTTATCTCAATGGTGGACGTGTAGAAACGGGCAAAGAACTCTTTTCTTGGGCAAAAGAAGCGCAGGAACGTGGCGCAGGCGAGGTCCTTTTTACCAGTATGAACCATGACGGAGTAAAGACCGGATACGCCAATGAAGCCCTTGCAACTCTTGCTGACGGGCTTTCCATACCGATTATCGCATCGGGTGGGGCAGGAGCCAAAGAGCACTTCCGCGATGTCTTTGTAGAAGGAAAAGCGGATGCCGCTTTGGCAGCCAGTGTTTTTCATTTCGGAGAAATTAAAATTCCCGATTTAAAATCGTATCTTTGCGCCCAGGGAATTGCAATGCGCCGGATTTGAAAAGGTGGTAATTTGAAAAAGATGATGAAGTGCAGGGATGATAAAGTGATAAATACCTAATAATATATATTGAAGATGTTGGACTTTGATAAAATGAACGGACTTGTTCCGGCAATTATACAGGATGCCGATACAGCTAAAGTGCTGATGTTGGGGTTTATGAACCGGGAAGCATACGATAAGACGGTAGAGACCGGTAAGGTGACATTCTTTAGCCGCACAAAGAACCGTCTTTGGACGAAAGGAGAAGAAAGTGGTAATTTCCTGAATGTGGTTTCCATGAAAGAAGACTGCGACAAGGACACTTTGCTTATTCAGGTACATCCTGTCGGTCCGGTTTGCCATACCGGTACGGACACCTGCTGGGGCGAGAAAAACGAACAGCCTGTTATGTTTCTAAAACTTCTTCAGGATTTCATTGACAAGCGTCATGCCGAAATGCCTGAAGGTTCCTACACTACCAGTCTGTTTCAGTCCGGCGTCAATAAAATGGCGCAAAAGGTAGGCGAGGAAGCTGTTGAGACTGTCATCGAGGCATGTAATGGTACGGACGAACGTCTGATATATGAAGGTGCGGATTTGCTGTACCATCTTATTGTATTGTTGACATCCAAAGGTTATCGTATAGAAGACCTGGCACGTGAGCTGGAAGAGCGCCACAGTGCTACTTGGAAAAAACACTAAGCTAATTAGTAATTATTATCATGGACGAAGCGCTGATACGGTATAAAGACGTGGAGATACACCAGCAGGAGCTGTGCGTGTTGAACAGTGTGAATCTGGAACTGCATAAGGGGGAGTTTGTCTACCTTATCGGTAAAGTAGGTTCAGGCAAGACGAGCTTGCTCAAAACTTTCTATGGTGAACTGGATGTTGCTGCGGGTGATGCTGAGGTGTTGGGATATGACATGCTGCGTATCAAGCGTAAGCATATTCCGCAGTTACGTCGTAAGCTGGGCATTGTCTTTCAGGACTTCCAACTGCTTACAGACCGTACGGTACATGATAATCTTGAGTTTGTGCTTCGCGCCACCGGGTGGAAAAACAAAGGGGAAATAAAAGACCGTATTAACGAAGTTTTACAGTTGGTGGGCATGAGTAATAAAGGTTATAAGTATCCCAATGAATTGTCGGGCGGAGAGCAACAACGTATCGTGATAGCCCGCGCCGTACTCAATTCTCCCGAGGTGATTCTTGCCGACGAGCCTACGGGAAATTTGGATGTGGAGACCGGTTTTGCCATTACTCAACTCCTGCATGATATCAGTGCGGCAGGTTCACTTGTCATTATGACTACGCACAATATGCAGTTGCTTTGGGAGTATCCGGGACGCGTATATCGCTGTGCAGATCATTTGATAACGGATGTGACGGAGCAGTATTCCGTTGCAGTGCCGACAGAAGAAAAATAAACAAGATTATATAACATTTTAATACAGGAACGAAAATGAAAGTTTTAAAGTTTGGAGGTACTTCAGTAGGTTCGGCTCAACGAATGAAGGAAGTAGCCAAATTGATTACCGATGGTGAACGTAAGATTGTGGTTCTCTCCGCCATGTCGGGTACCACAAACACATTGGTTGAGATTTCGGACTATCTGTACAAGAAAAATCCGGAAGGTGCTAACGAGATTATCAATAGACTGGAAACAAAATACCGCCAGCATATCGATGAACTCTATGCTACTCCTGAATATAAACAGAAGGGTTTGGAACTTATCAAATCTCATTTCGATTATATCCGTTCTTATACCAAAGACCTTTTCACACTGTTCGAGGAAAAAGTTGTGCTGGCACAAGGTGAGTTGATTTCTACTGCTATGATGAACTATTATCTGCAAGAATGTGGTGTGAAGTCAGTTTTACTCCCGGCTTTAGAATATATGCGTACGGACAAAAATGCCGAGCCCGATCCGGTTTATATCAAAGATAAACTTCAGGTTCAGCTCGAACTGCATCCCAATGCCGAAATCTATATCACGCAAGGTTTCATCTGCCGCAATGCCTATGGCGAGGTAGATAATTTGCAACGGGGTGGCAGTGACTATACCGCTTCATTGATCGGCGCGGCCGTCAAGGCTTCTGAAATTCAGATATGGACTGATATTGATGGTATGCATAATAATGACCCGCGTGTTGTAGATAAGACTTCTCCTGTGCGTCATCTCCACTTTGAAGAGGCGGCTGAGTTGGCATACTTTGGTGCAAAAATCCTGCATCCCACTTGTATCCAGCCTGCCAAGTACGCTAACATCCCCGTACGTCTGCTCAATACAATGGATCCCACAGCTCCGGGCACACTCATTTCCAATGATACGGAGAAGGGTAAGATCAAGGCAGTAGCCGCCAAGGAGAATATTACGGCTATTAAAATTAAGTCCAGCCGTATGCTGCTTGCTCATGGTTTCCTACGTAAGGTATTTGAAATTTTCGAAAGCTACCAGACTTCTATCGATATGATTTGTACATCCGAGGTAGGAGTGTCCGTTTCTATCGATAACACCAAGCATCTTAACGAAATATTGGATGACTTGAAGAAATACGGTACGGTGACGGTGGATAAGGATATGTGCATTATCTGCGTAGTGGGTGACCTTGAATGGGAAAATGTAGGCTTTGAAGCTAAGGCTCTTGATGCCATGCGTGATATTCCGGTGCGTATGATTTCTTTCGGCGGCAGCAACTATAACATTTCTTTCCTCATTCGTGAATGTGATAAGAAACAGGCTTTGCAGTCACTCAGTGATGCGCTGTTCAATGAGTAATATAAAGAAATAGTAGATTATGAGCGCTTTTACCTTTTGATAAAAGCGCTCTTTTTAACTGAATGACGAACAACCCATAATAATTGTATGAAAGGAACATTTCCTATTGATAAATTCCGCGAACTGCGTACACCGTTTTATTATTACGATACGAAAGTATTGCGTGATACTTTGACTTGCATCCGCACTGAAGCGTCACGCTACGATAATTATTCGGTGCATTATGCGGTAAAGGCTAATGCCAATTCCAAAGTCCTTACTATTATCCGAGAAAGCGGATTGGGGGCGGACTGTGTTAGCGGTGGTGAAATTCGTGCGGCAATCAAGGCGGGGTTTCCTGCCAATAAGATAGTGTTTGCCGGAGTAGGCAAAGCAGACTGGGAAATAAATCTCGGGTTGGATTATGACATCTTCTGCTTTAACGTAGAGTCCATTCCCGAATTGGAGATTATTAATGAACTGGCTGAGGCGAAAGGTAAGATAGCTAATGTCGCTTTCCGTATCAATCCCAATGTTGGGGCACATACTCATGCCAATATCACTACCGGATTAGCTGAAAATAAATTCGGCATCAGTATGCAGGATATGGACCATGTGATAGATGTGGCGCAGGAAATGAAGAATGTCAAATTCATCGGACTTCATTTTCATATCGGTTCACAGATACTGGACATGGGCGATTTTGTAGCTTTGTGCAATCGTGTCAATGAATTGCAGGACAGGCTTGAAGCTCGCCAGATACGCATTGAACATATCAATGTGGGGGGTGGTCTCGGCATTGATTACGGACATCCCAACCGTCAGGCGATACCCGATTTCAAAAGCTATTTTGAAACGTACGACAATTGCCTGAAACTTCGTTCTTATCAGACGCTTCATTTTGAGCTGGGACGTTCGGTGGTAGGGCAGTGCGGTTCGCTTATTTCGAGAGTGTTGTACGTAAAGCAAGGTGCTAATAAGCAGTTTGCCATTTTGGATGCAGGTATGACGGATTTGATTCGCCCTGCACTCTATCAGGCTTTCCACAAGATAGAGAACCTTACGTCCGACGCTCCGCTGCAGACTTATGATGTTGTGGGCCCTATCTGTGAGTCATCCGATGTCTTTGGTAAGGCTGTTGATTTGAATGGCGTGAAGCGTGGTGACCTCATGGCGCTTCGTTCTGCCGGAGCCTACGGTGAAATTATGGCTTCGGGCTATAACTGTCGTGAGCTGCCGCAGGGCTATACATCGGATGAGTTAGTGTAAGCGTACAAGTTTATAGAGGAATTATAGAGCACAGAAACAATCTTTTTGTTTCTGTGCTTATTTTTTATAGCTACTTGATTTTTTTATTGTATTTTTACAACAGTAATATCTGATATAAATTCCATTATGAAACACAAATCAATTTTCTTTTCAATCAGTCTGATACTAAGCTTTTTTCCCCTTTCGGCACAGGAATTGCCGAAAGAGGTGGTTTGGCAAAAAGTAGAAGGGGTTAATGTACCGATTCCACCTCAAACGCATCCCCGGTTGTACGTCCGTTCGTCCGATTTACCTGTTTTAAAGGAGCGAATGAAAACTCCGCAGGCACAACAAACCCTTTCTCTCATGAAGGAGTTGGGCAAGGATCGTACGCCTGATGAAGAAGCTGCCGTAACAAATCGCGGATTTCGCTATTATTATGAAATGCGCGGTGTCACGACGAGAGTACAGTTACAGGCTCTCGATTATCTTTTGGATGGTGATAAACGCTTGGCTCGTAGGGCTATTACCGCCATGCTCGACACATTGCAACGTGCCAGTTTTGGTACCCGTTCCGATATGTCGAGGGCCAGTGGGGCTATGCTGATAACGGGTGCTATGGTATATGACTGGTGCTACGATCAAATGAAAAGTTCGGAGAAACAAGCCTATATCAAAGAGTTTGTCCGGTTGGCAAAAAGTATGGAGTGTGGTTATCCGCCGCGTAACAACCAGCCCATAGCGGGCCATCCGTCAGAATGGATGATTATGCGTGATATGCTGTCGGCTGGCATTGCTATTTATGATGAATATCCCGATATGTACAACCATGTCATTACTATGCTCTATCGTGATTATATTCCGGCTCGTAACTATTTCTACGAAGGACAGAACTATCATCAGGGTACTAACTATGTGCATGTACGTTTTGCCTGTGACCTTTTTCCTCTTTGGATTTTAGAGAAAATGGGGGCGGGCAGCATTTATGATTCTTCGGCAAGATTTGTGCTTTATGACATTATTTATCGCCGGCGTCCCGACGGGGTGTTGTTGCCTTCGGGAGATGATTATCCGCAAAATCGTCCTGCACTGCTCACGATGCCTACGCCAATGATGTTAGCTTCCAGTTACTATAAGGATGAATATCTTGCTTATGAGTTCGAGCGTAATCCTCATTTGAATAAGTCGGGCAATGAATCTATGAACCACTGTCTGATATACGATTTACTGTGGCGTGACTATAATCTGAAAGGTAAAGCTCCTGATGATCTTCCTTTGACCCGCTATTCCGGTACTCCTTATGGCTGGATGATTGCCCGTACGGGGTGGGATGCCAATAGTGTAATTGCCGAAATGAAGATAAATGAACAGTTTGTGGGTAACCACCAGCACATGGATGGAGGTAGCTTCCAGATTTACCACAAAGGACCTTTGGCAATTGATGCAGGCGCTTATAGCGGTAGTTCAGGTGGCTATAACAGTCCCAACAACAAGAACTACTTTAAACGTACCATTGCCCACAATTCATTGTTGGTGTACGATCCTGATGAAAAATTTGAATGTTGGAACTATGGAGGAGGTGGAAAGACCCGGTTTGCAACCAATGACGGCGGGCAGCGTATGTGTGGCGAGGGTTGGAAAACTTGTAATTTGCTTGATAGTCTCTTGTCCGAAGAGTATACGGTGGGCAAAGTGTTGGCGCATGGGTTTGGTCCTGATGCACAAACGCCCGATTATTCTTATTTGAAAGGAGATATTACTCAAGCCTACACCCGGAAGGTGAAGGAGGCCAAACGTTCATTTGTGTTCCTCAACCTGCAATCGGAGCAGGTGCCTGCTGCGCTTATTGTCTATGACAAAGTAGTGGCTTCCAATTCCGGTTATCGTAAATATTGGTTATTACATAGTATTGAGGAACCTACACTTGAAAGCAACACTTTCACAGTGCGACGTACCAAAGATGGTGATAGCGGTATGTTACATAACACCGTACTTTTGCCCCAAGCGGACAATATGCATATTGATAAGGTAGGCGGTCCCGGCAAAGAAAATTGGGTGTTCGGAACCAATTATCCCAATGATGCCGTAGCCCCTTATCTTGACAATGCCAATGAGCGTGGTGCGTGGAGAGTAGAGTTGTCTCCTGTTGCTCCTGCCGCTACCGACAACTTTTTGAATGTAATACAGGTCGCCGATAATCAATGCAATAAACTAAATGCCGTACAGCGTATTGAAAATGAGCTGGTTGTAGGCGCTCAATTGGCTGATCGCGTAGTAACTTTTGCTAAGAATAGCGAACAATTATGCCGGGACTTTGCTTTCTCTGTGAGTGGTACGGGAATATTTAAGTTTGTTATCACTGACCTTAAGGCAGGCAACTGGCAGGTAAAGAAAGACGGTCGTGTTTTTATTCCGCTGGCTGAGGTGCGGGCTTCCGAGGGTGTTCTCTCTTTTGAAGGTACAGCTGGGAATTATGAGTTCTGCCGGTAGCTGTCCTGTAATGTAACTGGAACATTTGTAAGGTTAGATTTTACTTATTTTACTAAATAATGTTATCGGTGTGAACAATCTATATGTGTTCTTGTTATATTTGTAATCATTTCAATTTAATTAATAAATACAATTATGATAACAGAAAAATTACAGAATGCAATTAACGAGCAGATTACGGCTGAGATGTGGTCATCCAACCTTTATTTAGCAATGTCTTTCTATATGGAGAAAGAGGGTTATTGTGGTATGGCTTCTTGGTTGAAGAAGCAGTCATTCGAAGAACATGGACATGCTTGTGAACTGGCCTCATATATTATTAAGCGTGGCGGTAAGGCAAAATTGGATAAAATTGATGTTGTTCCTAATGACTTCGGTACTCCGCTGGAAGTATTCGAACAGGTTTATGAACATGAATGTCGTGTGTCAAAGATGATTGATGCTCTTGTAGATGTAGCCGCTGCTGAAAAGGATAAAGCTTCTCAAGATTTCTTGTGGGGATTTGTTCGTGAGCAGGTAGAAGAAGAAGCTACTGCATCGGGCATCGTAGATATGGTGAAGAAAGCCGGTGCTACCGGAATTTTCTTTGTTGATGCGAAGCTGGGTGAAAGAAAATAAGAGAAAAAGTAATAAAGAGATAGGGTGGTAAAGGCGACAAGCCTTGCCACCCTATCATTTTATATTATCCTTTCAATATACCTAATTCCTTTCCTACTTTTATAAATGCTGCGATACACTTATCCAAGTGTTCCTTGTTGTGTCCGGCAGAAATCTGAACGCGGATACGCGCTTGGTCTTTGGGTACGACAGGATAATAGAAGCCGGTTACGTAAATACCTTCCTCCTGCATGCGGGCTGCATAAATCTGAGATAACTTGGCATCATACAGCATTACGGCGCAAATGGCGCTTTGGGTAGGTTTGATGTCGAATCCGGCGGCTGTCATTTTATCGCGGAAATAGCTTACGTTTTCTACTAGCTTGTCATGTAGCGAATTGTTCTCTTTCAACATCTTGAATACTTCGAGGCTGGCACCGATGATGCCCGGAGCAAGTGAGTTGGAGAACAAGTACGGACGGCTGCGCTGGCGTAATAGGTCGATAATCTCCTTGCGTCCTGTGGTGAAACCACCTAAAGCACCGCCAAAGGCTTTGCCCAACGTACCGGTATAGATGTCCACGCGTCCGTAAGTGTCGTATAGTTCACTCACGCCATGACCGGTAGCGCCTACCACACCGGCGGAGTGGGATTCGTCTACCATTACTAATGCATCGTATTTCTCAGCAAGATCACAGATTTTATCCATAGGAGCCACATTGCCATCCATGGAGAATACTCCGTCTGTCACGATGATGCGGAAACGCTGTGCTTGCGCTTCCTGCAAGCATTTTTCAAGTTCGGTCATATCGGCATTGGCATAGCGGTAGCGTTTGGCTTTGCAAAGACGTACGCCGTCGATGATGGAAGCGTGGTTCAGTGAGTCGGAGATAATAGCATCTTCTTCGGTGAAAAGAGGTTCGAATACACCACCGTTAGCATCAAAACAGGCAGCGTAGAGAATGGTGTCTTCCGTCTTGAAGTAATCGGAGATAGCTGCCTCCAGTTCTTTGTGAATATCTTGTGTGCCGCAGATGAAACGGACAGACGACATGCCGTAACCGCGGCGTTCCATTATCTTTTGGGCAGCGGCTATCAGGCGGGGGTGATTGGATAAACCCAAGTAATTGTTGGCGCAGAAGTTCAGTACTTCCTTGCCTTTCACTGTAATAGCAGCTTGTTGTGCACTTTCAATCAGGCGTTCCTCTTTGTAGAGTCCTGCTTCTTTTATTTCAGCGAGAGTTTTGCTGAGATGCTCTTTCATTTTACCATACATAACTTTTTATTTTAATTAGGTGATACATTGCTGGCTGAAGCTCTACAAAGGACATCATTTTTCTTGGAATAAACAATATCTTTTTGATAGAAAAATGAAAAAAAAGTGTGTATATTTGCACTTCGGTAACGAAAGAATACCTTATAAATAAGTTGTATGAAAAATATTTTGGTAATTGGAGCCACAGGACAGATTGGCTCAGAGTTAACATTGGAGTTGCGCAAGCGCTATGGTGATGATCATGTTGTAGCCGGATACATTCCGAGTGCTATGCCGCAGGGTGAATTAAAAGCTTCAGGGCCCTCGGCTATCGCCGATGTGACGGATCGTCAATCTATCGGAGTGGTGGCTCGACAATTCAAGATTGATACAATTTATAATTTGGCAGCCTTGCTGTCGGTAGTTGCCGAAAGCCGTCCGGCTATGGCATGGAAGATAGGTATAGACGGATTGTGGAACGTGCTGGAAGTTGCGCGTGAGTATGGTTGTGCCGTTTTTACACCTAGTTCTATCGGTTCTTTCGGAGAAAATACTCCTCATGTGAAGACGCCGCAAGACACCATTCAGCGTCCGCGTACCATGTATGGCGTAACTAAGGTGACGACAGAATTGCTGAGTGATTACTATTATACGAAATATGGAGTGGATACCCGCGCAGTACGTTTTCCCGGAATTATTTCCAATGTGACACCTCCGGGGGGTGGTACAACAGACTATGCAGTAGATATTTTTTATTCAGCGGTGAAAGGTGAGAAATTCGTTTGCCCTGTAAAAGCCGGTACATTTATGGATATGATGTACATGCCCGATGCCATTAATGCTGCTATTTCGCTAATGGAGGCTGCTCCGGCACGTCTGAAACACCGGAATGCTTTCAATATTGCTTCGATGAGCTTTGATCCGGAAATGATCTATGCTGCTATCAAGAAGCATGTGCCCGACTTTGAAATGACCTATCAGATAGATCCTTTAAAGCAGGCTATTGCAGATAGTTGGCCCGATTCGCTGGATGACTCCTGTGCCCGCGAGGAGTGGGATTGGATGCCACAGTTCGATCTGGACTCCATGACAGTAGATATGCTTGAAAAATTAAGAGCAAAATTAAATAAGTGACCGTAGAGGGTCGGTAAGGAATGAAACATTTATTAGCGGGATTTATTGTACTGGTCTTTTTGGTTTCATGTGGAAACAAGAAGCCGAAAATGGATCCCTTTACTACCATTACCGAAATGGTGGATTCGGCAAGCCATAAGGCCGATACGCTGCAACAGGTGGAAGTGCAGGAAGAGCCCCAACCGTTGGAAGCGGACGAACTGTTTGATGATTTTATCTTCAACTATGCTTCGGACGATGCTTTGCAACGGAAGAGGACGGTATTTCCTTTGCCTTATTACAATAGGGATACTCCTGTAAAAATAGAAGAGCGTTTCTGGAAACATGACTACCTGTTCACCAAACAAAATTACTATACGCTGCTTTTTGATAATGAGAACGACATGGATATGGTGGGAGACACAACACTGAAATCCGTACAAGTGGAGTGGATTTATCTGAAAACGCGTATGGTGAAGAAGTACTACTTTGAACGTAAGGAAGGCATGTGGATGCTTGAAGCCATTAATCTGCGCCATATAGAGGAAGGAGAAGGTGAGAACTTTGTGGATTTCTATACCCGTTTCGTGACGGACAGCGTATATCAGAGCAAACATATCACCACTCCGCTGCAGTTTGTCACCATTGATCCTGACGATGAATTTTCAATATTGGAAACGACCCTTGATGTAAATCAGTGGTACGCTTTTCGCCCTTCATTGCCAACAGACAGGTTGTCTAATATTAATTATGGGCAGAAGAATGAGGATACCTCGAGGACGAAGATCCTTAAAGTGAACGGCATTGGCAACGGGTATTCCAATGTTTTCTATTTCCGGAGACGTGGAGGGGAGTGGGAAATGTATAAATACGAGGATACGAGTATTTGAAAAAGTGCTGGAACGGCAGGAAAATAGAGTGTGGGTAGGATTCAGGGTAAATTGGTGTAATCTGTGATGAAGAAATATGATTTATAAAAATAAGAAAATACCCAATACGTTTGGATTTGATGTGAAAGCTGCTTCATATGCAGACTATGACTCTGTAGAGGAATTGGAGAACTTGATCGCCTGCGGGTGCATCGTTTCTCCTTTTTTGCATATAGGATGTGGCAGTAACTTGCTATTTGAGAAAGATTATGAGGGCACTGTACTGCATTCACGTATTGGAGGAGTGGAAGTGACGGCAGAAGATGACGAACGGGTGTCTGTGCGCGTGGGTGCGGGTGTGATATGGGACGACTTTGTGGCTTGCTGTGTAGAGCGGGGATGGTACGGAGCAGAGAATCTGTCGCTGATACCCGGTGAAGTGGGGGCAAGTGCCGTACAGAATATCGGTGCTTACGGAGTGGAAGTGAAGGATCTCATTTCATCTGTGGAAACAATAAATATTCGTGGTGAGAAGCGTGTCTATCAGAATAATGAATGTGAATACGCCTATCGGAAAAGCCTTTTCAAAAAGCCCGAAATGAAGTCTGTTTTTGTAACTTATGTGAATTTTGCATTAAGTAAGAAAGAGCGATATACACTGGATTACGGTACGATCCGCCAGGAACTCGCCAACTATCCGGCGGTAGACTTGATTACGTTGCGGCATGTGATTATAAATATCCGCGAAAGTAAGTTGCCCGACCCAAAGATGCTGGGCAATGCCGGAAGTTTTTTCATGAATCCTATTGTGCCGCGTGCGCAGTTTGAATTATTGTTACGTCGCTATCCCTCTATGCCTCACTATGAGGTGGATGCCGATCGGGTTAAGATTCCTGCCGGATGGATGATAGATCAATGCGGCTGGAAAGGGAAAGCTTTAGGGCCTGCCGCTGTACACGACAAGCAGGCTTTGGTGCTTGTGAATCTGGGTGGTGCAACCGGAAGAGACGTGATTGCATTGTCGGACGCCGTCAGGGCTTCGGTTCAGGAGAAGTTTGGAGTGGAAATAAGGCCGGAAGTGAACTTTATATAGTGATTTAGTGATTAATCGCTAACCAATCGTTGTTATTATGAAATTGACTATATTAGGAAGTGGAACATCTACCGGGGTACCGGAGATTGGTTGTACGTGCCCTGTTTGCACGTCTGCCGATCCGCGGGACAATCGCTTGCGGGCATCGTCTCTGCTGCATGCGGATGATGCGACGATACTGATAGATTGCAGCCCCGATTTCAGAGCACAAATATTGCGTACGTCTATTTATGAACAGATAGATGGTGTGTTGATCACTCACGAACATTATGACCATACGGGCGGGCTGGATGATTTGCGTCCGTTTTGCCGTTTTTCTGAGATACCTATCTATTCGGATGCTTATACTGCTGCTCATCTGCGGGTACGGATGCCTTATTGCTTTGTGGATAAGAAGTATCCGGGAGTACCGCGCATTTATTTGCAGGAAGTGGAGGCCGGCAAGCCATTCTTTATCCGGCAAACGGAAGTATTGCCTGTTGCTGTGATGCATGGACGTTTGCCTATTCTTGGTTATCGTATCGGTGGGCGCTTGGGATATGTAACGGATATGCTTACGATGCCGGACGCTTCGTATGAACAATTACAAGGGTTGGACGTTTTGGTAATGAATGCTTTGCGGCCGCAACCGCATTCAACGCACCAAAGCATATCGGAGGCGCTGGCAGCTGCGGAGCGTATTGGTGCAAAAGAAACTTATTTCATCCACATGAGCCATCATGTTGGGTTGCATGCCGAAATCAATAGCCAATTGCCGCCCCATGTACATTTTGCTTATGACGGTATGGAAATAAATTTCTAAACTTATTGAAACATTTGTTTTGTTTTATTAGTAGAAATACCTATTTTTGCCAACAGTTGATGTATATATGCCATGAAGCTCCGAGTTCTGATACGAATAGCCGTTATTGTGTCCATAGTGTTGCTATGTACGGGGTTCGGTGCATATTCTTTCCTGCGTATGAACGCAGTGGAAAATCAACAGGACTTTAATCTTTTCACATTAGTGCCGCAGGATGCTACCGCTATACTTGAGACGGATCGTATGGCCGATTTGATGGAAGATATCAACGGACTGTATTGTAGCAAAGACGACCATTTCCTCTATGTTTCGGATCTTTTTGTCTATTTGAAGAAGTATCTCAATGCACTGGTTGGCGATACGCCACATGGGTTGAGCAAGCAGATGAATAAGATGCTTATTAGTTTTCACGAGCCGGACACTCCGCTGAACCAAGTGCTGTATTGTAGTTTGGGAACGGGGGATTATGAATTGGTGGAAACTTTTGTGCGTAAGTACTGCTCCAGTACTTTCCCTTCCAAGTATTTTGACTATAATGGTGAGGAAATACGTATCTATCCCATGACGGACGGACGTTTTCTTGCAGCTTATTTCACATCGGATTTCCTGGCAGTCAGTTTTCAGAAGCGTTTGATTGAGCAGGTGATTGATGCACGCCGTTCCAGACAATCACTAATGGATATGCCTTCTTTCCGCACCATGTATGCCGGCAAACGTAATAATGTAGCGGCAACGGTGTATGTACGTATGAAAGAAGTGGATATGGGCAAGGATACGGATGGTATTCGTTCTCAGACGCGCTTGGGGAGCTGGGCGGAGTTTGATATGAAATTCAGTGAGGAGGCTATTTATTGTTCCGGTATCAGTCATGGAGTGGATACTACCCGGACTTTTATCAATGCTTTGCGTAAACAAAAGCCGATAACGGGATTTGGAGGAGAACGTCTCCCGTCTTCAACTTTCTTCTACAACCAGTGGGCCATTTCGGACTTGGAATCCATATTCGATTTTACTTCTCGACAGGAGTATGCTAAAGCTACTTATTCGGACTATATCAAGAAGCGGGATGAAGAATGGGTGGATTTTATGAAAGAATATGCGGGAGAGAATGTTATATCCTGTCTGTTTCAGTCCAAAGATTCTGCTGACAGACATCCTTGTGCCATAATGAGCATTGCTGTAAAGGATGAAGTGCAGGCAGAGCGTTATTTGCAAAACATGCTCTATGCCACTCCGAGAGAAAAGGATGCTCCGCCGGTTCCGCAAACCTCTCCTAATTATAAGCAATATCCACGTGCGCGGAAATATCGCCAATATATGTTGCCGCGAAACACTGTGTTAACGCAATTGACCGGTATTACGGAATCTGCACTTCACACGTATGCCTGTTTTTATAAGGGGGCATTGTTGCTGGCACCTGATGCACAAAGTCTTTCCGCTTATATAGATGCAATGGAGAATGAAGATGTACTGGATGGTACTTCGGCGTATGAAGAAGGTGCAGGCAGCCTTTCTCCGTATTATAATTTCGCCATGATGGTGGATATGGAAGAGATGATGCATCAGCCGGAAAATTATGTGCGGCTGATACCGAACTTTTTCTTTCGTCAGTCCGAATTCTTTCGTCACTTTATGATCGGCATACAGTTTACCTGTGCTGAGGGAATGGTATATCCGAATTTGGTCTTGCTGTATAAAGGGGATAAAATGGAAGAAGTTGATAATTGAAGATGAAAAGTTAAGCAGTAAGAATAGTAATTTATCTAATAAAAAAGAACCATGCATATATCTAATGGCATATGCATGGTTCTTTTTTATTTCTTAATTCCCTGCTTCCACCTTAGAAAGGCAAGTCATCTTTCGCATCTCCGGACAGGAATTCCGGGGCTGCGGAAGGTGCGGGCGGTGGAACCGGTGCACCCGTTGCAGGAGCAGCGGCGCTGACACGTTCTACTTTCCATGCACGAATACTATTGAACCAACGGTCTTGCCATTGGCGTGCATCTATATCAAAAGAAACTGTCAATTCTTCACCCATTTGGATGTTGAATTGCTCTATTTTATCTGCCCCGAATACGTCGAAACACATTTTACGCGGATATTGTCCATGATCTTCGATGACGTATTCCTGTGCTTTCCACTCATTACCTGATGCTTTGGAAACTCCGCCTCTGGGCTGGAGTATAGCGATGATTTTTCCTGTAAATTCCATTGTTTTCTTTTTAAATGATGCGGCGAAGTTACAATTTTTTAGGAATATGAGACGAATATTCGGCTGTTTTTTCTTGCTATTTCTTTGTCGTAGGGAATTCTTTTTTTAACTTTGTCCGTCAGTTTGAAAAATATAAAAACGGTTTCTAAGACGTTAGCAAAATAAAAAACTTAAATATACAGAAGATATGAAATTTATCGTTTCGAGTACTGCGCTCTCCAGTCATTTGCAGGCTATTAGCCGTGTGATTAATTCGAAGAATGCGTTGCCTATTTTGGATTGTTTCCTCTTTGAACTGCAAGACGGAACCTTGTCTGCAACTGTTTCCGACAGTGAAACGACGATGGTCACTACAGTCGAAGTGAATGAAAGTGATATGGACGGTCGTTTTGCCGTCACAGCCAAAACCCTTTTGGACGCTTTGAAGGAAATTCCCGAACAACCGTTGACTTTTGAAATCAATACGGATTCCCTTGAAATCACGGTACAGTATCAGAACGGTAAATACAGCCTGATGGGGCAGAATGCGGACGAGTTCCCGCAGTCTGCCATGTTGGGTGACAATGCCGTACGTGTGGAAATGGATGCACAAGTGTTGCTGGGTGGTATCAACCGTGCCGTGTTTGCTACGGCTGATGACGAGCTTCGTCCCGTGATGAACGGTATCTATTTCGATATCACAACGGAGGACATCACGATGGTGGCATCAGACGGTCATAAGCTGGTGCGCTGCAAGACACTGGCCGCCAAAGGTAACGAACGTGCCGCTTTTATCCTGCCCAAGAAGCCGGCTTCGCTGATGAAGAATCTGCTGCCGAAAGAACAAGGCATGGTGACTATCGAGTTCGACGAACGCAACGCTGTGTTCACACTGGAAAGCTACCGCATGGTGTGCCGTCTTATCGAAGGACGCTATCCCAACTACAACTCTGTGATTCCGCAGAACAACCCTTATAAAGTGACGGTAGACCGCCTGCAACTGCTCGGTGCTTTGCGCCGCGTGTCCATCTTCTCCTCGCAGGCAAGCAGCCTTATCAAGCTCCGTATGCAGGAGAATCTGATTGTCATCTCCGCACAGGACATCGACTTCTCTACATCGGCCGAAGAAACACTGGTTTGCCAATATGCGGGCAATCCGATGAGCATCGGTTTCAAGTCCACTTTCCTGATTGACATTCTGAATAACATTTCTGCCGATGAAATCGTTATCGAACTGGCAGATCCTTCACGTGCAGGTGTCATTATTCCGGTAGAGCAGGAAGAGAACGAAGACTTGCTGATGCTGCTGATGCCGATGATGCTGAATGACTGATGAATATTAGCAATCGGATTATGAGCTACGAGCTACAAGTGGCTGCGCAATTATGCCGCACGGTACTTGTAGCTCGTGGCTTGTAAGTTAAACTTATAATTTATAGCTCATAGCCAGAGCTTATAAAACGAAAAAACAATGAAATTGAATCTGAAAAATCCGATAGTCTTTTTTGATTTGGAGACTACGGGTACCAATATCAACTCAGACCGAATTGTCGAAATCTGTTACCTCAAGGTATATCCCAACGGGAATGAGGAGTCCAAAACCATGCGTATCAATCCCGAAATGCCCATTCCTGCCGAAGCATCTGCCGTTCATGGCATCTACGATGCCGATATAGCCGACTGCCCCACATTCAAGGAAGTGGCGCGCAACATTGCCAATGACATTGAAGGATGCGACTTGGCGGGCTTCAACTCCAACCGTTTTGATATCCCCGTCCTGGCGGAAGAGTTCCTTCGTGCCGGTGTGGACATTGACATGAGCCGCCGCAAGTTTGTGGACGTGCAGGTCATTTTCCACAAGATGGAGCAACGCACGCTGTCTGCTGCCTATAAATTCTATTGCGGCAAGAATCTGGAAGACGCCCATACGGCAGAGGCTGATACACGTGCCACCTACGAAGTGCTGATGTCGCAGTTGGACCGCTATCCGGAGTTGCAGAATGACGTGGCTTTCCTTGCCGACTATTCCAGCTTCAACAAGAATGTGGACTTTGCCGGTCGTATGGTCTACGATGACAAAGGTGTGGAAGTATTCAACTTCGGCAAGTACAAGGGCATGTCGGTATCCGATGTCCTGAAGCGCGATCCCGGCTATTACAGCTGGATTCTGAACAGTGATTTTACCCTGAATACCAAAGCCACGCTGACCAAGATACGTCTGCGTGAAATGACTCAGAAATAAATGGCAAATATACTGAAAGGGAAGAAAATAGTATTGGGCATTACGGGCAGCATTGCCGCCTATAAAGTATGCTATATTATTCGCGGACTGATTAAGCGTGGTGCAGAGGTGCAGGTGGTCATTACGCCTGCCGGAAAAGAATTTATTACCCCTATCACGCTCTCTGCCCTGACCAGCAAACCGGTTATCAGTGAGTTCTTTGCCCAACGCGATGGTACCTGGAACAGCCATGTGGACCTCGGTCTGTGGGCAGATGCCATGCTGATAGCCCCGGCTACGGCTTCCACCATCGGCAAGATGGCGAATGGCGTGGCAGACAATATGCTGATTACCACCTATCTTTCCGCCAAAGCTCCGGTGTTTGTGGCGCCTGCCATGGACCTGGACATGTATGCCCATCCTTCCACCCAAAAGAATCTGGATACACTCCGCTCTTATGGAAACCACATCATAGAACCTGCTACGGGAGAACTCGCCAGCCATCTGGTGGGGAAAGGCCGTATGGAGGAGCCGGAGAATATCATCCGCCACCTGGAAATGTACTTTGCTGCCAAAGAGGGCGACCTGGTGGGCAAGACAGTGATGATAACCGCAGGACCTACTTATGAGAAGATAGACCCGGTGCGCTTCATCGGCAACTATTCTTCCGGTAAGATGGGACTTGCCCTGGCAGATGAATGTACCGCCAGAGGGGCCAAGGTGATACTGATTGCCGGTCCGGTGCAGCAAGGCACTTACTTCCCGATGCACCAGTACCATGCGGTAGAGTCGGCGCAGGAGATGTTCGATGCTGCATCCGCAGCCTTTGTCCATGCCGATGCCGCCATCTTGACGGCTGCTGTGGCAGACTATACTCCCGAACAAGTTGCCGATGAGAAAATCAAACGTGAAAAGACCGGGGAGATGAGTTTGAACTTGAAACCTACCCGCGACATAGCCGCTTTCTTAGGCAATCTGAAGAACGATACAGAGCACCAACGGCGCCTCCTCGTAGGCTTTGCCCTTGAGACTCATAACGAGCAGATGAATGCGGAAGACAAGCTCAACCGCAAGAATCTGGACTTCATCGTGCTGAACTCCCTGAACGACAAGGGAGCCGGTTTTCGTTGCGATACCAATAAAATCAGTATCATAGACCACCAGGGAAAGACGGACTACCCCTTGAAGTCCAAAGCCGAAGTGGCTGCCGACATCGTAGACCGTCTGGTGAAAGATTTAAATAGTAAATAGTAAATCGTCAAATTGTCAATATCCTTATGTTGCGTTCGCTTTACATACAGAATTATGCGCTTATTGAAAAGCTCGATATCAGCTTCAGCAGCGGTTTCTCGGTGATAACGGGTGAGACCGGTGCTGGAAAATCCATTATTCTGGGTGCCATCGGTCTGCTGCTGGGACAGCGTGCCGACGTGAAAGCCATTCGTGTAGGAGCTTCGAAGTGCATTATCGAGGCCCGTTTTGATATTTCCGCTTACGGTATGCAGCCTTTCTTTGAGGAGAATGAGTTGGAGTACGAGGAAGAATGCATCCTGCGCCGCGAGGTGTCCGCTTCGGGCAAGAGCCGGGCATTCATCAATGACACGCCTGCTTCATTGGCTCAGATGAAGGAGTTGGGAGAACAGCTGATTGACGTACATTCCCAGCATCAAAACCTCTTGCTGAACAAGGAGGGATTTCAGTTGAATGTACTGGACATCTTGTCGCATAACGAAGAGGCCTTGTCTGCTTACCAGCATATCTTCGGAGCATGGAAGCAGGCACAGCAGGATTTGGAGGCCCTTGTTGCCCGTGCCAATCAGGATAAGTCGGACGAAGACTATATCCGTTTCCAACTGGAACAGTTGGAAGAGGCACACTTGTCTGCCGGTGAGCAGGAGGAGCTGGAGCAAGAGGCAGATACGCTGAGCCATGCGGAAGAGATAAAGGCCGGACTCTATCGGGTAGGGCAGACGCTCTACTCGGACGAAGGAGGCTTGTTGTCCGGGCTGAAGGAATGCCTGAACACGATGCTTGGCCTGCAGAGGGTTTATCCGGTTGCCGGGGAACTTGCCGAACGCATGGAAAGCACTTATATCGAGCTGAAGGATATTTCGCAGGAAGTGTCGGGTAAGGAGGATGAAATAGAGTTCGACCCCGAACGTCTGGATGAAGTGAACGAACGTCTGAACTTGATTTATACGCTCCAACAGAAGCACCGCGTTTCCACTGTCGGTGAACTTCTGGCGCTGACGGATGAATACGCCGCCAAACTCTCCGCCATCACTTCGTCCGACGAGCACATCGAGGAACTGAAAGCGCGTTGCGACGCTTTATATAATAAGGTGAAAAAGCAGGCTGCCGTCCTCACCAAGGCGCGTACTGCCGTTGCCCGTGAAGTGGAGAAGCAGATGGCTGCGCGGCTGGTTCCGTTGGGCATGCCCAATGTCCGTTTCCAGGTAGAGATAGGTGCCCGCAAAGAGCCGGGCATACACGGGGCGGATACTGTGAACTTCTTGTTTTCCGCGAATAAGAACGGGGCATTGCAAAGCGTCTCCTCCGTAGCTTCGGGTGGTGAAATAGCCCGCGTCATGCTCTCCATCAAGGCAATGATAGCCGGTGCCGTCAAGCTTCCTACCATTGTATTCGACGAAATAGATACCGGAGTCTCCGGCGAGATAGCCGACCGCATGGCGGATATCATGCAGGAGATGGGCGAGCAGGACCGCCAGGTAATCAGTATCACCCATCTGCCCCAGATTGCTGCCCGCGGACGCGCCCATTATAAGGTGTACAAGCAGGACAACGAGACGGAAACAAACAGTCACATCCGTCGTCTGACCGACGATGAACGTGTGGAAGAAATAGCCCATATGCTGAGTGGTGCTAAGCTGACCGAAGCCGCACTGAACAATGCCAGAGCATTGCTGGAAGTATCAAATAGTAAATAGTAAATCGTCAAATAGTAAATACCCATATATGGTTGATAACAGTGAAATGATTTTCGGCGTTCGTGCCGTGATAGAAGCCATTCAGGCAGGAAAAGAGATAGACAAGATATTGGTAAAGAAGGACATTCAGAGTGATTTGTCAAAAGAGCTGTTCGCTGTCTTGAAAGGGACTTTGATACCGGTACAGCGCGTTCCGGTGGAACGCATCAACCGCGTGACGCGGAAGAATCACCAGGGAGTGATTGCCTTCATCTCTTCAGTCACTTACCAGAAGACGGAGGACTTGGTACCTTTCCTTTTCGAGCAGGGCAAGAATCCTCTGTTTGTGATGCTCGACGGCATCACGGATGTCCGCAATTTCGGTGCCATTGCCCGTACTTGCGAGTGTGCGGCGGTAGATGCCGTGATTATCCCTGCACGGAACAGTGTATCTGTCAACGCAGATGCCATGAAAACCTCGGCAGGAGCCTTGCACACTTTGCCCGTTTGCCGCGAACACAGCCTGAAAGAGACCCTGCAATTCCTCAAGAATAGTGGTTTCCATATCGTGGCAGCCACGGAGAAAGGCGATTACGACTATACCAAAGCCGACTATACCGGTCCGATGTGCATCATTATGGGTGCCGAAGACAAGGGGGTGTCCTATGACAACCTGGCGTTGTGTGACGAGTGGGTGAAGATTCCCATGTTGGGAACCATCGAGTCCCTCAATGTTTCCGTTGCAGCCGGCATTTTGATTTATGAAGCGGTAAAACAAAGAACCAACTAAGATATGAAAAAGAAATTGCTGTTGATGCTCACTCTCTGTTTATTGGCTCAGTGGAGTGTGGCACAAGCCCCGAAGTGGGTAGACAAAGCCAAACGTGCCGTTTTTTCGGTGGTGACCTACGACCAGGACGATAAGATACTGAATACTGGAAACGGCTTTTTTGTCACTGAAGATGGCGTTGCGCTTTCTGACTACACCTTGTTCAAAGGTGCCCGGCGCGCCGTTGTGATGAGCTCGGACGGGGCACAGATGCCGGTGGAGGCCATTATGGGAGCTGATGACATGTACGATGTTGTCAAGTTCCGTGTCGGCATCCCCGGAAAGAAAGTCACGGCACTCACTTTGGCTGCTGTGGCTCCGGCCGTCGGTGCGGATGTATATCTGCTGCCTTATTCCACCCAGAAGGACCGTTCCTTCACTGCCGGGAAAGTAAAGGAAGCTGATAAGATTTCCGGTAACTATTCCTATTATACACTTGATATGCGTTTGAAGGACAAGATGGTGAGTTGTCCGCTGATGACTGTGGACGGGCAGGTCTTCGGCCTTGCGCAGAAGTCCTCCGGACAAGACACGGCTACCATCTGCTATGCCATTGATGCCAATTTCGCCATGTCGCAGAATATCTCCGCATTGTCTTATGGAGATATGTCATTGAAGGGCATCGGTATTAAGAAGGCATTGCCCGATACCGAAGAGCAGGCTTTGGTGTTCCTCTACATGGCTTCTTCCCAACTGTCTCCGGAGAAGTATATGGAGACTCTGAACGATTTCATTGCACAATATCCTGCCAGTGCCGACGGTTATCTGCGCCGTGCTTCCCAGCATCTGTTCATGTCCCGTGAAGATGCTTCCATGGATAAGGTCGCCGCAGATATGGATAAGGCTTTGGAGGTTGCCGCAAAGAAAGATGATGTGTATTACAACCGGGCCAAGATAATCTATAATTATGCATTGGGCAAGCCCGAGAAAGTTTATAAGGACTGGTCGCTCGACAAGGCTTTGGACGAGGTACGGAAAGCGATAGCCATTGACGAGCTTCCGGTTTATGTCCAGTTGGAGGGTGACATCCAGTTTGCCAAGCAGGACTATCCGTCGGCATTTACCAGCTATGATAAAGTGAATAAGACCATTCTGGCCTCTCCGGCCACCTTCTTCAGTGCCGCCAAGACCAAGGAATTGATGCAGGCGCCTGCCGAGGAGGTACTGGCTTTGATGGACAGTTGTGTGGCCCGCTTTACCCAGCCCTATACGGAGGAGGCCGCCCCTTATTTGTTGGAGCGTGCCCAAGCCCGTATGAATGCAGACCAGGCGCGTAATGCCATGCTGGATTATGACGCCTATTACAATGCCGTGAACGGTAAAGTGAACGACATGTTCTACTATTACCGTGAGCAGGCCGCTTTGAAGGCCAAGCAGTACCAGCGTGCGCTGGACGATATGGCGAAAGCCATCGAACTGAATCCGGAGGATTTGACTTACCGTGCCGAACTGGCAGTGGTGAATCTTCGCGTGGGACGTTACGAAGAGGCGTTGAATGTGCTGAAGGCTGCTCTGGAGAAAGACCCTAAGTATGCCGAGGCCTACCGTCTGATGGGTATCGCCCAGCTGCAGATGAAGAAGGACAAGGAAGCTTGTGCCAGCTTTGCCAAGGCAAAGGAATTGGGTGACCCCAATGTGGATGCTTTGATTGAGAAGCATTGCAAGTAAAGGGATGGGATAGAATAAAGGCTCTGCTTTCGCAAGCAGAGCCTCTGTTTTGGGGAACTCCCCCGTGTTAAATGAGTTAAGTCTAGGTATAACAGGTTATGAGTGAAATTACGTTGTTTTATTTATAAAATGCGTGGATTTCCGGAATACTGCATATACTTCGGATTTTTTTTATTTCAAAAAAGAAAATAGACTCGATTATTAATAAAAACAAACTTTGACAATCATGAAGAAAGTGATTTGCAGCCAGAAGACACCGGGCGCCATAGGCCCTTATAGCCAGGCTATCGAAGCCAGTGGAATGGTATTTGTATCAGGTCAGTTGCCTATTGATGCAGCTACCGGAGTGATAGCTGAAGGTACGGAAGCGCAAGCCCGCCAGTCCTTGGAGAATATAAAGCATATCCTGGAAGAGGCAGGTCTGAGCATGGCGAATATTGTGAAGACAACCGTTTTTCTGGCAGACATGTCCTTGTTCGCTGATATGAACAAGGTATATGCCACCTATTTTGACGGTGCTTTCCCGGCACGTTCGGCTGTGGCAGTGAAGGCGTTGCCCAAAGATGCCTTAGTAGAGATTGAGTGCATCGCGGTTCGCTAACAAGTCGGCCACAATGAAACTGCTGCCTCCCACGAAGATGAAATCTTCCGGGAGGCTTTTTTCTTGTGCGGCCCGCACGGCGGCAGGTACATCAGGATAGCAATGTCCTTCCAGACCTGCTGCTTCGGCAAGCTCCTGTAGTTCGCTTTCGGGCAATGCTCGCTTCACGCTGGCTTTGGTGAAGTAGTAGGTCGCTTCCCGGGGCAGCAGGGCCAGTACCCCCCGTATATCCTTGTCATTCACCATGCCTATGATGATGTGTAGCTGGCGGTAAGCCTGCTGTTTCAGTTGTTCTGTAATGTAGGTGATGCCTCCCACATTGTGGCCGGTGTCACAAATCAGGGTGGGCGACTCCTGCAGTTTTTGCCAGCGTCCCATCAAGCCTGTCAGTTCCACCACACGGGCAAAGCCACTGCGCACTGCTTGTTCGTCCAGCCGGTAGCCGGCTTCTTTCAGTAGCGGGAGGGCGGTGAGGATGGTCCGGGCATTTTTCTGCTGGTAGAGCCCTTTCAGTTCGTATTCTATTCCGGGATAGTCTTCACGGTCATTCTCCTCGGCAAAGTAGATGGGAGCACCCGTTGTCTGTGCTTTTTCCAGAAATACCGGTTTCGTTTCGGGAGTGGTCTCGCCGATTACAACGGGGATACCGCTTTTAATGATTCCTGCCTTCTCTCCTGCGATTTTTGCCAAGGTGTCCCCCAGGAATTGGGTATGGTCAAAACTGATGTTGGTGATGATGCATACATCCGGACGGATGATATTGGTACAGTCCAGGCGTCCGCCTAGTCCCACCTCGATTACGGCTACATCCACCTTTTCATCGGCAAAGTAGCGGAAGGCCATGGCGGTGGTCAGCTCAAAGAAAGAGGGATGGAGGGGTTCGAAGAAGCCACGTTCCTGCTCTACAAAACGGATGACGTATTCCTCGGGTATAGGCTGTCCGTTAATCCGGATGCGCTCCCGGAAATCCACCAGATGGGGCGAGGTATAGAGCCCGACCCTGTATCCTGCCTCTTGCAGTATGGCGGCAAGCGTATGCGAGCAGGAACCCTTTCCATTGGTACCGGCCACATGAATGCTGCGGAAACTGCGGTGGGGATGTTCGAAGTGTGCGTCCAGGGTCAGAGTGTTTTCCAATCCTTCCTTGTATGCTGAGCCGCCCACTTGCTGAAACATGGGCACACTGTTATATAAGTAAGTTAAAGTGTCCTGATAATCCATCTTTTATAATATTTAACGGAGAAGCAATCCTTTCTCCCTATTAATTTGTTATCTTTAAAAGCGACAAAGATAATGCAGACCGAACGCAATCAAGCTTGCTTGAAATTGCTTGCAGTGTAGCTTATCTTAAGCTTATGCAAAGGTATTAACAATTTAAATCTAACGTGTATGGGAGCTAAGAAAAATTTTGTGATTGATACGAATGTGATTCTTCACGATTATAACTGTTTGAAGAATTTTCAAGAGAATGACATTTATCTTCCCATCGTAGTCCTTGAAGAACTGGACAAATTCAAGAAAGGTAATGAGCAGATTAATTTCAATGCGCGTGAGTTTGTCCGTGAGCTAGATTTGATTACCGATGACAATCTGTTCACCAAAGGGGCGCCATTGGGAGAGGGCTTGGGCCGTCTGTTTGTGGTGGCAGGCATGGTGGACTCTCCCCGGGTACGTGATTCCTTTCCCGAACGCATCCCCGACCATCAGATTCTGTCGGTAGTGGACTGGCTTTCCACCAAAAAGCCTAAAATGAAAACCATCCTTGTCACGAAAGACGTGAATCTGCGCATGAAGGCGCGTTCCATCGGTCTGCTGTGCGAAGACTACATCAATGATAAGGTAATCAATGTGGATATATTCGAAAAGTCGAATGAAGTGTTCGAGGGTATTGACCCTGCGCTGATAGACCGCATTTATTCTTCCAAAGAAGGACTGGACATCAACGAGTTCGATTTTAAGGACATCATTCGTCCCAACGAATGCTTTGTGCTGAAGAGTGACCGCAGCAGTGTGCTTGCACGTTATAATCCCTTTACCCATTCGATTTGCCGGGTCAACAAGACAAAGAACTATGGCATTGAACCGCGTAATGCCGAGCAGAGCTTTGCTTTTGAGGTGCTGAACGACCCGAATATCAAGCTGGTTGCCCTGACCGGTAAGGCGGGAACCGGTAAGACCCTGCTGGCACTGGCCGCCGCATTGGGAAAACTTACCGACTACAAGCAGATTCTTCTGGCACGTCCCATCGTGGCCTTATCCAATAAAGACCTTGGATTCCTTCCTGGTGATGCCAATGAGAAAGTGGCTCCTTACATGCAGCCTTTGTTCGATAATTTGAATGTAATCAAGCATCAGTTCGCTGCCAATTCCTCTGAAGTGAAACGCTTGGAGGATATGCAAAAAAGTGAACAATTGGTCATCGAGGCATTAGCCTTTATCCGTGGGCGCAGCTTGAGCGAAACCTACTGTATTATCGATGAAGCCCAGAACCTGACCCCACATGAGATTAAGACCATCATCACCCGTGCCGGCGAAGGTACAAAAATGGTGTTTACCGGTGATATTCAGCAGATAGACCAACCCTATCTGGACAGTCAGTCCAACGGGCTTGTCTATATGATAGACCGCATGAGAGACCAGAATTTGTTTGCCCATGTCAATCTGGTGAAAGGGGAGCGCAGCCAGTTGAGCGAGTTGGCAAGTAATCTGATGTAGCGGATACCGCATTTTCCGGGGCAAAACTATTTCTATCCCGCTTTCTGACTGTTAAAACGGGGGAGGTGGGATGGTTTCTTTATAGACGATAAATAATTGTTATAACATTTTTTTTATCGATTTATTGTCTGTTTTGACTAAAATAGTGTATCTTTGCCTCGCCTAAAACAAAACTGTCAAGCGAAATGAAGCGAAATTTTTTTCATCGGTATCTTTCCGCGAAAGTGCTTCCGATATGGACTATTCTGTTAATTGATGTATTTATCATCGTCATATCCAGTCTGTTGGCCTATGCTCTCCGATATGATTTCAGAAGCATTTTTCTGGAATCATCTACCATTGACAAGACCATTTTATGGACGGTTGCTGTCAACCTGATTTTCTTCCGTGTTTTCCGTACGTATTCCAATGTGTTGCGCTTTTCCTCTTTTGTGGATATCATGCGCATTTTTGTGTCATTGACGGTGTCGTATGCACTGCTGATGATAACGAGCGTCCTGACGGAAAGCTATTTGGAGTTCAACCTGGCTCCGGTCAGCGTGCTGTTCATGTCCTATATCATCAGCTTTGCCATGATGGCATGCTCCCGTGTGATTGTCAAGACTTTCTTCGAGGCGCTGAACTTCGACGGCACCCATAGTGCCAATGTGTTCATTTACGGTGCCAAGGAAGCCGGGGTCAACATTGCCAAGGCATTGCGTGTCAATCTGCGCAACCACTACCGTCTGCGCGGATTCATTGCGGACGAACCTGAGCTTATCAACAAGGTGATGATGGGTGTCAGGGTGTTCCCCAACGATGATACGCTGATTGATGTGCTGAACGACCGCGATGTGCAGACCATCATCATTTCTCCTGCCAAGATGGAGGAACTGAAGAAGTCCGACATGGCTGACCGCCTGCTGGTGCACAACATCAAACTGATGACCGCGCCTCCTTTGAGCGAGTGGAACGGTCAGGTGCTGAGCCGCACACAGTTGAAGGAAATTCAGATTGAGGACCTGCTTCAGCGCAATCCTATCGAGATAGATATCCATAAGGTTGCCTCTCATCTGGAGGGCAAGCGTGTGATGATTACGGGCGCCGCCGGCTCCATCGGCAGTGAAATCATGCGCCAGGTGGCTTCGTTCAATCCCTATAAACTTATTTTAGTGGACCAGGCCGAGACCCCTCTGCACGACATCCGTCTGGAACTTCAGGACCGTTGGCGCGACATCGATGCCGAGACCATCATAGCCGACATCTCCAATGCCACGCGCATGGAGGATATCTTCAGGGAGTTCAAGCCCCAGTATATTTTCCATGCGGCCGCCTACAAGCATGTGCCGATGATGGAGGACAACGTTTCCGAGTCCATCCAGGTGAACGTATTCGGCACGCGCACCGTTGCCGATCTTGCCGTGAAATACGGTGCCGAGAAGTTTGTGATGATTTCTACGGACAAGGCTGTTAACCCTACAAACGTGATGGGCTGTTCCAAGCGTATTTGCGAGATTTATGTGCAGTCTCTTGCGAAGAAGTTGCAGAAGGAGGGAGGCCATGCCACTCAGTTCATCACTACGCGTTTCGGCAATGTGCTGGGTTCCAACGGTTCTGTCATTCCCCGTTTCCGTGACCAGATTCAGCGTGGCGGCCCGGTGACAGTGACCCATCCTGAGATAATCCGTTACTTCATGACCATTCCCGAAGCTTGCCGCCTTGTTCTTGAGGCCGGCAGTATGGGTAACGGCGGTGAAATCTACATCTTCGACATGGGTAAGCCGGTGAAGATTGTGGATCTTGCCAAGCGTATGATCAGCCTTTCCGGACGTACGGATGTGAAGATTGAATTTACCGGTCTCCGTCATGGCGAGAAGCTCTACGAGGAACTCTTGAATGTGAAGGAGCTTACAAAACCCACCTACCATGAGAAGATTATGATTGCCACGGTGCGTGAGTATGACTATGACGAGGTGAAGGAGCGTATCCAGAAGCTGATTGATGTAAGTTACACCTATGACCAGATGAAAATTGTTGCTGCCATGAAGGATATTGTTCCGGAATTCGTGAGCAAGAATTCCTGCTTTGAGGCGCTGGATAAGAAGAAATAAAAAGATAGCGGTATAGTATAAAATGAAAGGGTGATAACGTCATTGTAGTGTTATCACCCTTTCATTTTTATTGTCTTCTTGTCAGCCTTTTGTCTCATTCATGTGAAGAGAAGTATTTCAAGAACTGTGTACGTTCGAAAGTATTGACTCCCTTCGGGTCGTTTACGTTCAGAATACCTTTGAACTGGCTGATGGTTTCCATACCTTTGCGGTCCATCCACAAGTTGAGGAAGCGGATGTATTCTTCAATGATGGTAGCTGAATTCTGATAAAGCACACTGCATATCTCTACGGCCGAAGCACCTGCTAATATTGCCTTGACAACGCCTTCGGGCGAGTGGATACCACCGGAAGCGGCATAGTCCAGCTTGTTTACGGCTGCCGAAGCGATGCCTATCCAGCGCAGGGCTTTAGATAAATCGGCTTCGTTGCTGAATACGTTGCCGGATACTTGTATCATTTTCTCAATGTTGATGTCCGGCTGGTAGAAGCGGTTGAACAGCACTACTGCGGCGGCACCGTTGGCATACAGCTGGTCTATCAGAGCTATCGGATTGGTCAGGTTGTCACCCAGCTTCATGATGACGGGTATCTTGACCGTCTTCTTGATGTGGCTCAGAATGTCGATGTGGCGTTGCTCGAAACTGCAGTAAGCATATTGTACATCCGTCTGCAGTGCAAGGATATTGATTTCCAGTGCGTCTGCACCGGCCTCTTCTATTTTGGCGGCAAATTCCACCCAGTCGGCATTCTGATAGCAGTTGATGCTGGCTATGATGGGGATGTTGCACACCTTCTTGCTTTCCTTAATCAAGTTCAGATATTCGCCTAACTTATGTTCACGGATATATCCTACAAGATAGTCGCTGCCTTCGGGATACATATTCGGGTCTCCCAGCCAGTCAGCCTCCATCATGATTTGCTCTTCAAAGAGTGATTTTAGTACAATGGCACCTGCGCCGGCCTCAGATAGTTTCTGGTTCTTGGCGGCACTGTCTGTCAGTCCGGAGCTGCTGACGATAATGGGGTTTCTGAGTTTCAGCCCTGCAAAAGTAGTTTCTAATGTTGCCATGATAATGATTTTTTATGGTTAATAGTTTCTTTCTCCAAAAATCTTGCTTCCTACACGTATCAAAGTGCTCCCGGCTGCAATGGCCTCGTGGTAGTCGTGAGACATCCCCATGGACAGTTCCCGGAATGACTCTGCATCGGCAAACCACTTGGCTTTCACTTCATTGAAGAAGCTACTTAAAGAACAAAACTCAGTTTTGATTTGTTCGTCATTGTCCGTATTCGTGGCCATGCCCATCAATCCGCATATCCGGATATGCTTGAGCTCTCTCCATTCACCGGCTGCCAGCATTTCCCGGCATTCGTCAAAGCTGAATCCAAACTTGGTCTCTTCCCGGGCAATGTGCAGCTGCAGCAGGCAGTTGACGGTTTTTCCGGCTTTGGCAGCCTGCTTGTCCACTTCGGCCAACAGCTTGTAGGAGTCTATGCCATGAATCAGCGCTACGTAAGGAACGATATATTTTATTTTGTTTGTTTGCAGATGCCCGATGAAATGCCATTCTATGTCTTTGGGCAGACTTTCGTATTTAGCGGTCATTTCCTGCACCTTACTTTCTCCGAACACACGCTGGCCGGCACGATATGCTTCTTCTATCGCCTCGTTGGGGTGAAATTTGGAAACAGCCACCAGCCGTACCTTTTCAGGCAGTTCGCTCAGTACTTGTTTTAAATTCTCTGCAATCATCGTTTTTTTGAGTTATGAGTTATGAGTTATAAGTTATGGGTCGCAATAATAACTCATAACTTATAACTCATCACTCAAATTAAACTTCCGGTTTGTCGTCGGGATCTGCACTGTACGGATATACATCCATAATGGCGGTTTCCGCTACAGATGCTATCTGATAGTCGGCCATTGTGCCTTTCATGCCCTCATCCAGTTTCTTCACTGCATCACGCAGGTCGGCAGCCTGCACCAATACCTGGGTAGAGGTTTTCTTTTCCGCACCGCTTTTCTCGTCCAGTGTGATGAAAACCAGTTTACATTTAAACCAGCGGTCGGCAGATTCCTCTTCGCTGGGGAACAATTCGCTATAGTTGGCACGTTTGATGTCCGATACGGTGAACTCTCCCGAAATGAACGGCGTCATCTCTTCGATGATGCGTGCTTCCGCTTCCGTAAAACTGAGGGCATCCACCAGATACGGTTCGGTCACCTTCTTGTTCATTCCATTTTCCATTGTTTTCTCGTAACGGATCTTACATTCAAACCATGTATGCATTGCCATAATTTTCTGTTTTTAATTATTGATTTATTGTTAGTTAAGCTGCTTTATGCGTGCCTATGCCCACCAAAAGCAGTGCAAAGATAGCCAAAAACTAAATGGATATAAAAAGTTGCCTTGCATTTTACGTGAAAATTTTATTGGAGAACCGGGACGGTACGTATGGGCATAAAAAAAGGAGTACCGCTGTACTCCAACCTTTGTTAACCTTAAATCTAATACTATGAAAAACACATTGCAAAGGTACGGACTTTTTCGACATTTGCAAGAGTAACGGGGTATAAAGTGTGTATTTATAACACTTATTATATATTATGTCTTTATACTACATCTTTTTTAAAACTTGAGTGGTGGTGCTGAAACATAAATTTGCATCTGCTTTGCTTCCACACTTCCACCCGCCTCCTGCATCTCCCTATCCATCGGCATTTACCCTGCGGTGGAAGCAACCTGAAAAGGTGGAAGCAAAATTTGCTTCCACCTGCCGAAAACGTCTGAGTTTTGTCGTAACTTATTGTTCTTTAATATAATACCGCGCGTGGGTTACATAAATCGGTCAGTGTAGTTTTCCTGCATTTTCGAGTTTGCCCGACTATGAATAGTGGAGTCTGATGTCTTTTAAGTTGCTGTACAATACGTTTGCACCTTGTGCGCAATAGGCGCGGGCTACGTACTTCATCTGTAAAAGCCTTGGAGTTAGTGACGCCTAACGGCCATGAACAACCCTGCTTATGGTCGTTAAACGATTGCTTCATGGCCATTAGCAGGGTTGTTCATGGCCGTTAGGCGTCACTAACTCCTTATGCAACAGTAGACCAAGCAAGGGTGAAAAGCAAAGGAATGCTTGTGTTTTAGATAGAAATCCATGGGCTTTCACTCTCTCCATAGGTTATGGAAGTGGGCTTTTATTTCACTTGCGTTCTGTGCGATAAATTCCCATTTATCAGTAGGTATATTTACGAAACTTCAATAATACATTTATGAGGGTAAGATATTGGAATGTAGAATGATATATTGGAAATGATGAGGTGTTTTTTAAACGTTCGTTTAATAAACGTCTATTTTTAAGAAAATAAGTAGAGGCATAAAAGTTAAAAAGGAACAGAACTTTAATATGTTAAATATTAGACGTACAATGCTGCAATTCAACATATTAATATAAAACAGAAATCACTTTGGGAATATTTTTATTAAACATTTTGTTAGTTCAAAAAATACGGCTTATCTTTGCGTCCATTAAACGAACGTTTATTGGACACTTTTATGAGTCTAATATCTTCTTTAATAGCTTATTATCATTGCAAAAGTGTACAATACGGTTTGGGTGGGAAAATGTCTCGTTCAAACCGCGAAGCGCACCCGGAACTGAGCTGATTCATTCGAAAGAAAATTCCTAAGTGACTGAACAACAGAAATATTGGTTTGCAGCCCGCACCCGTGACAAGCAGGAATTCACAGTCCGGAAATCTCTGGACCGACTTAAATCGGAAGAACATTTGGACCTTGACTATTATCTTCCCACGCGTTTTGTCATTTCACAATTGAAGTATCGCCGTAAGCGTAGCGAAGTTCCAGTAATCCGTAATTTGGTGTTTGTTCATTCCACCAAGCAGACAGCCTGCGATATTTCCAACATTTATAATGTCCCCCTTTTTTATATGAAGGATCTTGCCACGCATTCCATGCTAGTGGTACCGGATAAGCAAATGGAGGACTTTATGTTCGTAATGGATTTGAACCCTGACGGTGTCAGCCTTGATAGCGAAATTCTTACTGTTGGGCATAAAGTAAAAGTTATCAAAGGCGAACTCAGCGGTATTGAAGGTGAGGTTGCCATCGAAGCCAATAAAACATACGTCGTTATCCGTATTAAAGACCTTTTGACGGCAAGTATCAAAGTCCCCAAATCCTATCTGAAAATAATCGGGTGACTTCTAAATAAGTATAATCTTATATTTTTATCATATATCATAATAATGAATGATTTAACTTCCCGTGCTCTTGAGCTTCAGCATGCAGCTCATGAGCTGATGTATCTTGGTATGGACGGTGAGCCGGTCTATTCCGACAATTTTTGCCGGTTGAATAAGGAAGTGCTTGTTAAGTCCGATTCTCTTTTTTCTGCTCAAAGTTCCGATGTTGAGGAAGAGGCGAATTTGTGTCTGGCTCTTTTGATGGGATATAATGCTACTATTTATGATGATGGGGATAAGGAGCAAAAGAAACAAATGGTATTGAATCGGATTTGTCTTGTTTTGGAGCAGTTGCCTGCTTCTTTGCTTAAAGTCCGTTTACTAACTTATTGTTATGGGGAAATTTATGAGGAAGTTTTGCTTCAGGAAGCTCATGCGATTATTGAAGGTTGGAATAGAGATGAATTGACTTTGGAACAAACTGAAATCATTGAAGAATTGAAAAATATCGAAGAGAATCCATACCCGTTTGAGGAAGTAGAATAGGATTTGAGTGTGATAAAGAAATCATAAAAAATAGATAACTTTTATTGATATGAAAGCATGTTTTATGGGGTTGGGTTATATTGGCCTGCCTACTGCGATTATTGCTGCTAAACACGGAATTCAGATTATCGGGGTTGATATTAATCCCAAAGTTGTAGAAATGACTAATCAGGGTAAGTTGCATATCATTGAACCAGGTATGCAGGAGCTTCTTCAAGAAGTCGTTACTACCGGTCAGTTGAAGGCTTCAACAACTCCAGAAGTGAGTGATGCCTATTTTATGGTGGTACCTACTCCTTTTAAGGGAAATCATGAGCCTGATATTTCTTACGTGGAAGCTGCTACCCGTGCCGTAATTCCTTTGTTGAAAGAGGGAGATTTGTATGTCATAGAATCTACATCACCGGTAGGTACTACTGATAAAATGTGTGATTTGATATTTGGATTACGTCCGGAATTGAGAGATAAAATTTATATTGCTTATTGTCCGGAGCGTGTTCTTCCTGGGAACGTCATTTATGAGTTAGTTCATAATGACCGGGTCATTGGCGGTTTGAATGAAGCTTCTACAGATAGGGCTACTGAGTTTTATAGTAAGTTTGTACGAGGAACGCTCCATCGCACTAATTGTAAAACGGCAGAAATGTGTAAACTGACAGAAAACTCCTCCCGTGATGTACAGATAGCTTTTGCCAATGAACTCTCTCTGATTTGTGATAAAGCAGGAATCAATGTCTGGGAATTGATTAACTTGGCGAACAAGCATCCCCGTGTGAATATCCTTCAACCTGGTTGTGGTGTTGGAGGACACTGTATAGCGGTTGATCCTTATTTTATTACGGCTGAATTTCCTATGGAATCTAAAATCATATCTACCGCTCGTGAAATCAATAACTATAAAGCATTCTGGTGTGCAGAGAAAGTGCAGAATGCTATGTTGAAGTTTGAATTGGAATATCATCGTAAACCTACCATTGCCATGATGGGATTGGCCTTTAAACCCGATATTGATGATTTGCGTGAAGCTCCTGCCAAGTATATTACTACTAAAGTGATGCAAAGCTGTAATAATGCAGATATTTTAGTAGTGGAACCTAATGTGCAGGAACACAATGTATTTAAACTTACAGATTATAAAGAAGCCTATGAGAAGGCTGATATCGTCGTTTTTCTGGTTGCTCATTCTGTATTTAAATCCCTGCCATATAATGATCGGAAAGTAATTCTTGACTTTTGCGGAATTTACAAGAAATAATAAATAGCTTATAGCATGAAGAAGATTATGTTGGTTTTCGGGACTCGTCCCGAAGCCATAAAGATGGCTCCTCTGGTGAAAGAATTTCAGAAATATCCGGAGGAGTTCAAGACAATCGTATGTGTTACCGGTCAGCATCGCGAAATGCTTGATCAGGTATTGCATATATTTGAAATCATTCCTGATTATGATTTGAATATTATGAAACCAGGACAGGATTTGTATGATGTGACAGCTCGTGTTTTGATAGGTATGCGTGATGTTTTGAAAGAGGTACAGCCAGATGTTGTTTTGGTTCATGGTGATACAACCACTTCTACGGCTTCGGCATTGGCTGCTTTTTATCAGCAGATTCCAGTGGGACATGTAGAGGCGGGACTTCGAACTCATAATATATATAGCCCTTGGCCGGAGGAGATGAATCGAGTGATAACAGGGCGTATTGCCAGTTATCATTTCTCTCCAACTCCTTTGAGTCGTCAGAATCTGTTGGATGAAGGTGTAAGGGAATCAGCTATAACAGTGACTGGTAATACAGTAATAGATGCACTTTACATGGTTGTAGATAAGATAAAGAGTGATAAGAGGCTTGATGAAGAGCTGAAAGGCATTTTGAAAACTGCCGGTTATGACATCAACCGCTTGTTAGATGGAAAAAAATTAGTCTTGATAACAGGTCATCGTCGTGAAAATTTCGGTGACGGATTTGTTTCTATGTGCCGGGCTATTCAGACTCTTACAAAGAAATATCCAAATGTTGATTTTGTCTATCCGATGCATTTAAATCCCAATGTTCGTAAACCAATTTATGAGGTATTTGGCGAAGATTTATCCAATTTAGGGAATATGTTCTTCATAGAGCCTTTAGAGTATCTTTCTTTTGTTTATCTGATGGAGAAATCCACTATAGTTTTGACAGATAGCGGTGGTATTCAGGAAGAAGCTCCCGGACTTGGGAAGCCGGTACTTGTAATGCGTGATACGACAGAACGTCCGGAAGCGCTGGAAGCTGGAACGGTGAAATTGGTGGGAACAAATTATGATAAAATTGTAAAGGAGGTCTCTGCTCTATTGGATAATAAGGCACATTATGAGGAGATGAGCAAGGCGGTGAATCCTTATGGAGACGGGACGGCATGTGTTCGTATTGTAAATATTTTAGAATGAAATAATTCTAATTAGAATATTATTGAAATTGAATTTTTGCGTCTGAGAGATAATGTATTATTTGTATAAATAGATAAAAATGAATAAACAAATTTACATAGGGATGACTGCTGATATCATGCATCCCGGCTTGATTAATATAATTAATGAGGCTACAAAATTTGGTGATGTAATAGTAGGGCTTCTAACAGATAAAGCTATTGCTGAACACAAACGTTTACCTTATTTGACTTATGAACAGCGTAAAAAAATTGTTGAGAATATCAAAGGGGTTTCTAAAGTTGTTCCTCAAGAAGAGTGGAGCTATATCAATAATTTGAAACGTTTGAAACCAGATTATATAATTCATGGCGATGATTGGAAGACGGGAGTTCTGTGTGAAATCCGAGAACAAGTTTATGATGTGATGAATAAACAAGGTGGGACAGTGATAGAAATACCTTATACACAAGGGATAAATTCTTCTTCATTAAATAGAGATATTAAGTCTATTGGTACTACTCCTGATGTGCGAATGAAGACTCTTCGTCGTTTGATAAATGCCAAGTCTATAGTGCGTATATTGGAAGCTCATGATGGCTTATGTGGCTTAATTATCGAAAACCTGGAAATTCAAAAAGGTGACCGTTTGGAGGTTTTTGATGGTATGTGGTCCAGTAGCTTAACAGACTCAACGAGCAAAGGTAAACCTGATATTGAGGCTGTAGATTTAACTACTCGTCTTCAGGATTTGAATAATATATTGGAATGTACTACTAAGCCTATTATTTTCGATGGCGATACAGGAGGCAAAATTGAACATTTTGTGTTTACGGTTCGTACTTTAGAACGTCATGGAATTTCTGCTGTAATTATAGAAGATAAAATAGGCTTGAAAAAAAATTCACTTTTTGGAACCGATGCAATTCAAACGCAAGATACAATTGAAGGTTTTTGTAACAAAATTAAGGCGGGAAAAGAAGCGCAAGTGACCAATGATTTTATGATAATTGCTCGTATTGAGAGTTTTATAGCCGGTAAATCTATGTGTGATGCTCTTGAACGCGCGTATGCTTATGTAGAGGCTGGTGCTGATGGCATAATGATCCATAGTAAAAATAAGTCAGGTGAAGATATAAAAGAATTCTGTATAACTTTCCGTCAGAAATATGCTCATGTCCCTATTGTTGTTGTTCCCACTACTTACGACCATATTTATGAAAGTGAATTGCATACGTGGGGGGTAAATGTGGTTATCTATGCTAATCATATGCTTCGTGCTGCATATCCTGCAATGCTGCAGGTGGCAAAAACTATTTTAGAGAATGAGCGTGCGAAAGAGGTGCGTCCTTTGTGTATGCCTATTAAAGAAATATTGGAACTTATTCCAGGAACTAAATAAATAGATTATATGGTAAACGTTGAGAAAGTATATCATGCTCTTTTAGCAAACGGAATTGATTTTTTTACAGGAGTTCCAGATTCGCTCTTAAAAGATATTTGTGCGTATATAACGGATCATACTTTTAAGGAGCAACATGTTATCGCTGCCAATGAAGGTACAGCTGTCAGTATTGCAGCAGGACATTATTTAGCCTCAGGAAATTTGTCTTTGGTTTACATGCAAAATTCGGGAATAGGTAATGCGGTAAATCCTTTGCTTTCACTTGCAGATAAAAAGGTTTATAGCTTACCGATAATTTTAATGATTGGTTGGCGTGGAGAGCCTGGAGTAAAAGATGAACCACAGCATGAAAAACAAGGTGAAGTGACTTTGGACTTGTTGAATGCAATGCAAATTCCTTTTGTAATTCTTAATGCAGAAGAGGATAAAGCATTGAGGCAGATACATGATATTATTATTTCTGCTAAAGATAAATCCATTCCTCATGCAATTATAATTCGAAAAAATATATTTGGAAAATATAAACTTCTAAATGAACAAAAAAATGATTGTCCTTTATCCCGTGAAGAAGCCCTAAAATTAGTTGTTGATTATTTGGAAGCTACAGATTTAGTAGTATCTACTACAGGTAAGTTGTCTCGTGAATTGTTTGAATATCGTGAAGCAGAAGGAGAGGGGCATGAATGCGATTTTCTTACTGTAGGTTCAATGGGGCATAGCTCTTCTATTGCTTTAGGTATAGCACTTGCTAATTCAGAGAGAAGAGTTTTCTGTTTAGATGGTGATGGCGCTTTTATTATGCACATGGGAGCTATTGGCAATATTGGCTATTTGTCTCCCAAAAACTATTTTCATATTCTGTTCAACAATGGTTCGCATGAATCTGTTGGTGGTCAACCTACAATAGGTTTTCAATTAGATATACCGGCTATTGCAAAGGCATGTGGATATCGAACTGTTTTTTCGCTTACGACAAAGGATGAGATAAAGGAGATTTTGCAGCAAACAAAGATAATGGAAGGACCGGTTTTGATCGAATTGAAAGTAAAAGTTGCTTCTCGTGATGATTTAGGAAGGCCTACGACTACGCCTCTTGAAAATAAGTTTCATTTTATGGAGTTCTTAAAAAATAAATAAGTATATGCAGATTAAAAGAAATATTTTGTTGAATCCAGGGCCTGCTACGACCACTGATACTGTGAAAATGGCTCAGGTTGTTCCTGATATTTGTCCTCGTGAGAAGGAGTTTGTAGGAATGATGAAAACATTGCGAACAAATTTGTTAAAAGTTGCCCATGGTATACCTGGTAAACATACTGCTGTTTTGTTTTGTGGCTCAGGTACTATTAATATTGATGTTTGCTTGAACTCTTTGTTACCTAAGGATAAAAAAGTGCTGATTATCAATAATGGTGCTTATAGTGATCGTGCTGTGGAAGTTTGTCGATATTATGGTTTATCTCATATTAATTTGAGATTCTCGGTGTATGAACGTCCTGATCTGCATGAGATTGAATCCATATTAAAAAAGGATTCTGATATCTTTTTAGTTTATACAACTCACCATGAAACTGGCACTGGTTTGTTGAATCCTATTCGTGAGATTGGTGCACTTGCTCACCGTTATGGTTGTGTATTTATAACAGATACGACTTCTTCCTTAGGTATGATTCCTTTTGATATAGAGAAAGATAATGTTGATTTTTGTATGGCTTCTGCCCAGAAAGGATTACAATCGATGACGGGACTTTCTTTTATAGTTGGCAATGAAGAGATTATATGTAAGTCAAAAGAATATCCTAAACGTTCTTATTATTGTAATCTTTATATGCAATATGAATATTTTGAGAAAACGGGTGAAATGCATTTTACTCCTCCTGTTCAGACAATCTATGCTACTTGCCAAGCCTTGAAAGAGTATTTTGAAGAGGGCGAAGAGAATAAATTTGCACGACATCGAAGGGTGTTTGATGCGATTCATTCTGGCATAGAAGAATTAGGTTTTAAATATGTTATTGATAAGCAATGGCAATCAGGGCTGGTTGTGTCTGTTCTTTATCCTAATCATCCAAATTGGAATTTTGACAAAGTACATAATTATTGTTATGAACGTGGTTTTACCATTTATCCGGGAAAAATAACTACAACAAATACTTTTCGACTTTGTGCATTAGGAGCAATAGATGAATCGGATATTAAGTCTTTTTTTTCTGTTTTGAAAGATGCTTTAGAACATTTTAATATCAATGTATTTTATTAAAACCATATTGGAATGATAAAGACAGCAGTAATTATGGCAGCAGGTATGGGAACTCGTTTTGGGAAATATACAGAACAGATTCCTAAAGGATTTGTTGAAGTGTGTGGTAAACCAATGATAGAACGTAGTATTGAAACTTTAATATCTTGTGGAATAGAACGTATTGTAATTGGCACAGGATATAAACACGAAGTTTATGATTTTCTAAAAAAGAAATATCCTATGATTGAAACTTGCTTTAGTCCTCTTTATGCTGAAACTAATAGTATGTATACACTTTATAATACTCAAGGACTTATAGGTAGTGATGATTTCTTATTATTAGAATCGGATTTAGTATTTGAAACGAAGGCTATTACTGAATTGATGAATTGTGGAAAACCTGATGTCATGTTAGCAACTCCTATTACAAAATTTCAAGACCAATATTATGTGGAATTTGATACAAAACATCATCTGACAGCTTGTTCTACTCAAAAAGAGAATCTGAATGTAAAAGGTGAATTGGTAGGAATTCATAAAATATCTAGCACTTTTTTCAAAGAAATGTGTAAAGATTATGGCCGGATTCTTTCTGAACAGCCTAAACTTGGATATGAATATGAACTACTTCGTATTTCAATGAGTACATTACCTCTCTTTGTTTTAGTTGTAGAGGGATTGAAATGGTATGAAATTGATGATCTGATGGATTTAGCTTATGCTGAAATATTTTTTAAATAGAATCTTTAGAAGGTCCATAGATGTTACTTTGTTGAATATAGATAACTGTTCATATTTAACATGGGTTTGAAAATTATTCATAATGTTTTGGCAAAGGGGGGATTGACAATTTTTAATTTAATACTTCCTTTAGCTGTTATGCCTTACATATATAGGGTGTTGGATCCTCATGATTTGGGAATGATAGAATATGCGACAGCTATTGTTACTTATTTTTCAATATTTGGAATGTTGGGAATATATAATTATGGCTTACGTGAAATGAGCTCGATTCGTAACAATTTAAACTCATGCGCTTTCTTGTATAGACAATTATTTACGATTGGAGTTCTGTCAAATATATTTTCGGCAACATGTCTGTTGCTATTGTCTTTTTTCATGGATAAATTAGTAAAAGATATTGTTTATATACAATTACTGCTAATTGTTTCTCAGATTTTTTATGTAGAATGGGTTAATGAGGCGTTTGAAAGATATTCTTTCATAACATTGAAGACGATACTGGTACGTGGCCTAGGATATTTGTCTATATTTGGATTAGTAACATCATCGAATGATTATAAGACATATGTTTGGATATTGTCTATCACAGTTTTTATTCTGTCTCTTATACACATCTCCGAGCCCACGAGACTCCTGAGCATCT
>ERZ1027264.13-NODE-13-length-157957-cov-8.534876_pt1 | contig 157957 bp, 155 predicted proteins | sample MGYA00519258_ERZ1027264 | MGnify/ENA primary metagenome ERZ1027264 (study PRJEB26926, sample SAMN06164692) | human gut metagenome | biome: ENVO:00009003; feature: ENVO:2100002; material: ENVO:00002003 | host: Homo sapiens | place: USA | collected 2012 ...
CACCTATTAAGTCGTCGGCAGCGTCAGATGTGTATAAGAGACAGATTCTATATATAGATCGTTCTTTAAAAATGACTCAGATATGATCTTTTAGTAAATATATCATGTCGTAATTATTAATTATTTATTAATTCGTATACAATATGTTGACAAATATACTGTGACATGTTTATATATTTATATGTGTTACACAACTTCTGAATTTTGTGCGGCACTTCAGTTCGTTTTTGCCTCTTGGCAACTTGCGTTCTGGAAAATATTCAGAAAGGAAATGGTACCCATGAAAAAACTTCTAAGCATTGCCCTGGCGCTTGTACTCTGCCTTGCATTGTGCGTTCCGGCCTTTGCCGCCACGCCCGACCTCGGTTCCTTCACCGATAAAATTGAGGAGATTAAGGCAAGCCTAGGCGACTTCGACACTGCAAAAATCACAGAAGCGCTCGGCAATATCGATCTGGACTCCATCAAGGACGCCCTGAGCGGTTCCGGCATTGACCTGAGCGAGATTGCAGGCCTTCTGGGCGGCGGTGATTTCGATCTAGGCGCGATCAAAGATCAAGTAGACATCAGCGCCGTTAAGGATGCTCTTGCAAAGCTCGGTATTGACACCAGCATGTTGGGCGACGTTGATATTCTCGGCATGCTCGCTGGCCTCGTAGGCGGTAGCGGCAGCGCGGCTACGCCAAGCGATCCCAACAAAACTGATAACGCCAATACGAATGGTGGTTCTAACGGCGCAGCTGATGATGTTGAGATTCCGGATACTGGAAACACCGGAATTGCTGCAATTGCGGCGTTGACTATGGCCGCAGCAGCAGTGGTTGTGCTTGCAAAGAAAAAGCACTAAATAGCCTTTTCACAAATCAAAAACAGGCCAACCAAGTGTTGGCCTGTTTTTGGCTTTTTAGGCTGTAAACCGAATTGCGATTCTAAATTGACAATGAAAAGCCGGCTGCTGTATACTGATGAACAATAGGAGATGATAACGGTATGTCTGTCAAAGAATTCGTACTAAAAAAGCTCGAGGAAAACCGTGGAATCCCCCTCTCCGGCGAAGCGATTGCCAATTCGCTTTCCGTATCGCGCGCAGCGGTGTGGAAGGCTGTGCGTGCATTGGAGGCAGAGGGCTATCATATCGAAGCCGTTCCCAATCAGGGCTATACGCTTTGCACCGATAACGATCTGCTTTCCACACAGGGAATCCTACCCTACTTGACCCCCCCTCTGAAATCCCGGGAAATCCGCGTTTTCCCCTGCCTTCCCTCCACGAATCAGGAGGCAAAAAGAATGGCGTTGGAGAGTGCGGAGCAGGGCTCTGCTGTGCTTGCAGAAGAACAAAGCGCCGGAAGGGGCCGACTGGGCAGAAGCTTTTTTTCTCCGCGCGGCAATGGGCTTTATATGAGTGTGATCCTGCGGCCCAAGGCCGATGTTTCCAACGCCGTATTAATTACCACGGCGGCAGCGGTTGGTGTATGCCGGGCGATCGACATGGTAACTGGCAGGCATCCGCAAATCAAGTGGGTAAACGACCTATATCTGAATGAAAAAAAAATCTGCGGAATTCTTACAGAGGCTGTGACAAATTTTGAAACAGGCGTCATTGAAAGCGTTGTGGTGGGAATCGGCATCAATTTTAAAGGGAGCCAAAGCACACTTCCGGAAGAGCTGCGGCATAAGGCCGGGTTTCTCTACACAGATGAGCCGCCTGCCACCACCCGCAACCATTTGGCGGCAGAGATTATCAATCAGCTTTGCATCTTATGCGATACGCTGGAGCTGCGCAGTTTCCTTCCGGAATACCGCATGCGATCCATGATTATCGGTGAACAAATCCGATTTCTACGCAACCAAGTGTGGTCTGAGGCATTGGCAGTAGATATCGATGACAACGGCGGATTAATCATAGCGTTATCCGACAACAAACGGGAAACGCTAAGCTCCGGCGAGGTTAGCGTTCGCAGGCTTGAACAGGAATAAAAAGCACTATGGCATGATGCTTCATAAATGCCGTTTTTCCTAGACGAGAATCCGCAGAGCTTGTAGGCGGCGGCGCAATGCGCTTCCCAGCAGCAGTGCAATAATCAATTTCACCGCATCTCCAGCCAGATAAGGCACAACCCCCATCATCAGAGCCTGACCAAAACTCAATTTCATTAGGATTGCAAGCCAGAGCGTACCAAAAAGATAATCCACAAGCATACCAAGCGCCATACCTGCTGCAACCGGCAGGCGGGCTTGCTCAAACTTTTCTACAAACAGGCCGCTGATCACAGCCAACAATAGAAAGCCGACCAAATAGCCCCCGGTTGGGCCAAGCAGTTTTGCCATTCCGCCCGAAAACCCGGAAAAAACCGGAACTCCTACAAGCCCCAGCAGCAGATAAATACCACAGCTAACGGTGCCCCATTTCCATCCCAACAGGAACACCGCCAGTAAAATTGCAAAATTTGTTAGGGAAAGAGGAACAGGGCTAAACGGCAGCGGAATTGACAACGGCCCTAATATGCAAAGAATTGCGGTCATAACGCCAATTAATGCCAAGCGGTAGGTTTTGGTAGGGTTCTTCATAGCCATATATCTACGGCCTCCTTTTTTGTATTACCATTCAATCATAAAAGATATCTGTCGAATTGTCAACCTAAAATATAATTTAGTTTACGTTATATACTAAAACCAACCCGGCTGAACGATGGAAATTATCATTCAGCCGGGTTGGTTTTATGAAAGAGATGCATCAGTGTACAGGGGGAACATCGCCGTCAAGGCGTGCCCAAACGCATGCCGACTGTGTCTGGAACGCCTTGACGGTTCTTTGAAGTTTTCAGCCTGTGACCGTGCTTCTGGCAAGGCAGACGACACAGCTTTCCTGCTGGAAGCAAGGAGGATAAACACAGCCAGGGGCGCGGCCACAGTGCTAAAAACCGATGTGTACCCCTGTACACTGATGCAATGATTGCTTTGGAATAAAACGAGTCAGAACATAAGACGCAATAACGTATGGATTGATCGGGCAAAAGGAGGATCGAATGATCCTAAAACAGGAAACTGACGGCTATTTATTTCTACGGTTTGCGCGGGCAGCCTCTTTATCTGCCTTCTTCTGCGCCGCCTTGGCAGCTTCTTCCGCATCGTCTTTCGCTTCCTGAGCCTCAGCGCGGGCTTTGGCATCCTCATACATCGCGGCAATCTCATCATAGTGCTTATAATTTTCTTCCTGCGTAAGGAGCTTCTTCGCATCCAACCACGGCTTGGCTGCACGATGATAGATGGAGTTAGCGTTGGTCGCCTCCTTAATCTCCGTGCGCACCTTAGCGCGGGCAACCTTTGCCTTTTGGACGTCGATCCTGGCCTGCTTCACAGCCTCCTGATCTTTGCTCTCCTTCGCGGCGAAAAGCGTCTTATAAGCCTGTTCCAACTCCAGCTCCAACTGATCCTCCTTGGCGAAAAGTTCGTCGAAAATGGAGGAATCAAATTCCACCAGGCCGTTGGGATAATTCTTCAAAATAACCTTTCTAGAAGCCAGACGCTGCTTGGCCTCCTCGATAGCGGCCTTGCGATAAAGCTTTTCCGCCTCCGTATTCTTCGGAAGCGCTCTGGCCTTTTGCAGCACGGCAGGATCAACATTCACAAGGTTGGATAATCCAGCCACATATACCTCTTTTGCAACTGCAACCTGCTCCTGCACCTCAAGTGTGCCAAATTTATTCATCTCGTCTATTACGTACCTGGAGATTTCAATCATGCGGTTGTGCTCAATCGCATCTTTATGCGCTTTCTTTGCCGCTTTTACCGCCTGCTTATCCCCCGATTTCTTGGCCTCGCGGATTCCGTCCTTGGACTCAGACACCGGCTCTGACGCAACATATGACCGCGCTTCATTGACTAAATCAATTGTTTCCACAAGCCCCTTGTCGGACAGCGCGTTATTGCCGTAATCTTCAAACAGTGCGCGCACCTTCAATACGTTAATCATGCCGCGCTGCTTCGTTTCCGTCAAATCATAAAAGAAATAGGGAATTACATTCATGATTGCGCCAAATACGGATAACCCGACCAAAAGCGCAAAGGTATCCTCAAAAATATTGCGGTTATAAAGGACGTCATAAGCATTTGTATAACCCATCGAAGCCGCATTTTCCGTTGTAATGCCCAGCGCCTCATAAACCGCCGGCAAAACACCGCTTGTAGCCAGCGTGATAACCTGCCCAATCAAGCCGACGGTAGAAAACATGCCATCGATCCGCTCTCCTGTTACATATTGCTGGTAGTCGCGGATATCGCCTTGGATGCTGGGATTGAGAACGTGCGCAAACGCGCCGACAACACCATTGCTGAATAAGCAAATGAGCACCAGCCAAATGCACATGCGTGGGTCTACATTCACAACGATCGGATAAATCGAAGCAATAAATATAACATTAAGGAAATTTGTAACCAAAAGCACCCTTTTTTTGCCAAAACGGCGGATCGCCCAAGGGGCCATCAGCATTCCCCAAAGGGCCGCATTGCCATTGATGGTTTGAATCAAGGCGAACTGCCCCTCGGTGCATGCGTGCTGATACTGATACAGCCATTGCAGGATGGTGCCATAGGATGCCTCCAAAAAGCCAATCCAGCCTGCCAAAGAAATGATCCAGAAATATTTATTTTTTGCTACCGCACGGATGGCGTCAATAAATTTTACCTGCACCACATGCGTTTTTGCCTGGATGATCTTCTCCTGCGTATTGGCATAAACCATAATGGAAAGCAAAAATCCGAGAATTACCATCGGCGGATATGCGTAACGATACAGCTTCAGATCAGTCATATCGCCATTGGTGAGGAATTTCGCTGCCATCGGCATAACGATATTCACGATGGATGGCGCAAGAGAATAGATTACAGCTTTTACTGTTGCCGCATCCGTGCGCTCCTGTGTATTAGGGGAGAGAACAAGAATCAGGTTTTCATACGCTTCATAAAAGAACATATAGAAAAACTGGAATCCAATGTTAAAGAGCAGGACTGTAATCATTTTGAACGTCATGCTCATATGTTCATACGGCATCCAAACAAAGCCAATTGCTAAAATGACCGTTGGCAAACCCATATAGAGAAGATAGGGGCGATATTTTCCCTTTTTGCTGCGCGCACTATCAATGATATTTGCACGCAAAGCTGTCATCGGGAAGCTCGACAAAATCGCAATTACATAAAGTAAATAAATTTTGGTTGGTTCAATACCAATCGCGTTGCCGATAATAAAATTACCAACGGAAAGAGATAACGCCTGGACCACCGTTATAATGAAATAAGCGCCAATTCCGCCAACGCTGTATGCGGCAATTTCTTTAAAAGGCATGTACCTTCCCGCCGGCGGCTTTTTCCAGTAATGCTTCACATCTGTCAGCAAAGTTTGGGCCGTTTGCTTAAGCTGCATTTCCTGTCCTCCAAATCACACAAAATTATTTCACGCATTTCAACGCACTGCTATAGATTTTAACGTACTTGTAACAAAAAATCAATATCTAAAGCAAGGTATGTCCATATAAAACCCGCATAATTTTATTCCAATTGTGCGTTTGCTTCTTGTATCATATTTATATTGAATTTACATACAAAAAATTCCAATGAAAACCCGTATGCAAACACACGATGTCTGGCATCATTCCTTTTATCGGCCAATTATCCGATTTCATTTGTTTCTCCCCTTCTCTGTTCGTTATCAAAATGGCCATGCGCTTTGCCCGGTATTGCAGAAAAAAACAAATTCTGCTATACTAAAATTCTGCATAATTAGATGATAACGCGCAGGAAAGAGAGGGCTGTGCAATGCCAATTAAAATCGACAACCAGCTGCCGGCCCGGCATAGCTTAGAGCTGGAAAACATTTTTATCATGACGGAATCCCGCGCGCTGACCCAGGATATCCGCCCGCTGAAAATCCTGATTCTAAACCTGATGCCGACCAAAATTGAAACGGAAACGCAGCTCCTGCGTTTATTGAGCAATTCTCCGCTGCAAATTGAAGTGGAGCTGCTACAAACAGCCACCCACCAATCAAAAAACACCTCAGCAGAACATATGCTCAAATTTTATAAGACCTTTGGCGACGTGCGGGAGGAAAAATTCGACGGCATGATTATCACCGGCGCGCCAGTGGAACATCTCGCTTTTGAAGAGGTTGATTATTGGGAGGAGCTCTGCACAATTATGGAGTGGAGCAAAACGAATGTGTATTCCACCTTCCACATTTGCTGGGGCGCTCAAGCGGGGCTTTACTATCACTATGGAATCCCAAAATATCCGTTGAAAAAAAAGATGTTTGGCATCTTCCCCCACCATGCGCTTGATCCTTACCATCCGCTCATGCGGGGCTTGGATGACATTTTCTATGTGCCCCACTCCCGGCATACGGAGATTCGCCGCTCTGATATCGCATTCGTGAAAGATTTGCAGATCCTCTCCTTTTCAGAACAGGCGGGCGTTCATCTCGTATCCGATATGGAATGCAGAAATTTTTATTCCACTGGCCACTCTGAATATGACCGCGAAACGCTCGCGACCGAATACTTTCGCGATGTAAACCGTGGCCTTGCGATTGAGATGCCCTTCAACTATTTTCCGGATAATGACCCGCAGCGCACCCCTCCCATGACCTGGCGGACGGCTGGGAGCATGATTTTTTCCAACTGGCTAAATTACTTTGTGTATCAACGCACGCCATATGATCTGGCGAACCTGTAGTTCCTTCAAGATAGCTAACCGCCAATCCCGCTTTGCACAGGGTTGGCGGATTTTCGTTTTATCCAAAATCACCGGCAGTTGCTGCGGCGCTAAAGTTCCACATAGACGCATAAAAACGATGGCGGGCAACAAAACGCCCGCCATCGTTTTATCTTTGCCCACGCAAGGGCTTTAAATTTCCATTTTAAAACGCCAATTAGATCGAAATTTCGTGCGCAATCCGATACAGATTGAGGTCAATTGATTTTTTCATATTCAGGGCTTCATAGATATCAAAATCCATGACCTCCTCCTTCTGCATTGCAACCACGCGGTTCCCAATCCCCTTTTCCAGGAGGCGAACGCAATAATTGCCCATATGGCTTGCAACCACACGATCACGCACCGTGGGGGAACCGCCACGCTGCACATGGCCGAGCACTGATGCGCGGCTTTCCACGCCAGTTGCCTCTTCAATCCGTTTTGCCATCTCTTCCACGCCGCCGATGCCCTCGGCCACGATAATGATAAAATGCTTCTTGCCGGTTTTTTGTGTACGGCGCATCCGCTCGATGACATCGCGCTCAAAATCATAGGGGACTTCGGGGATCAGGATTGAGGTCGCGCCCACGGCAATGCCGGCATTCAGTGCCAGATAACCCGCGCGGCGGCCCATGACCTCCACCACGCTGCAACGATCGTGGGATTCCGTCGTATCACGGATGCGGTCAACCATGTCCATAATCGTATTCATTGCAGTATCATAGCCGACCGTGTAGTCGCAGCAGGCAACGTCGTTATCGATTGTGCCGGGCATGGCGACACAAGGAATCCCGTGCAAAGACAGGTCGCGCGCACCGCGGAACGAACCGTCTCCGCCAATCACCACAATGCCCTCCATGCCGGTTTCATGGCAAACGTCAACCGCCTTCTGGATACCTTCTTCTGTTTTAAATTCAGGGCAACGGGCAGTATACAACATAGTGCCGCCGCGATGGATAATATCGGAGACGCTTCTCAAATCCATCTCCACCATATCGCCGTTGATCAGCCCACTGTAACCCCGGCGGATGCCGAGCACACGCATTCCGCTTTCGCAGCCGGTACGCACGACCGCACGGATTGCGGCGTTCATGCCGGGCGCGTCACCGCCGCTGGTCAATACACCAATCGTCTTCATAACCGTTTCCCCCTAAAAATGTAGGTTTTCATTTTGTCAGAAAGAATGCGCCGGCAAGGCTTGGCTCCTTCCAGGCCCTACGAACGCATTATATTAATCATACACTACTTTAGCGCGATGTCAAGTATGCCATGATAAATTTATATCATTTTTTTGTCAAAGCCGAACGAACGCTGCTTCCTATGGCCGAAACACAACATTATCCTGCCCTAAAATCCGCCGCAGCTCTCGGAACATCGGCTCGTTAGGATCGATAAACTCCGCCGGCGGCCGCGTTTCATACGTTTGCGTATCACAATAATAGTAATACAGCGGCGCCGTACCATCAAAAATGCGCAGCACCCGCTCCGCTCGCACCCGCTCAGGCGCATCCTTAGAGGCAAAGCGCAGGAAAAGCCCCCGCCGCTTTGCCTTGGTTTCGCTGGGCGTAATCCGCACAGGCTGTGCGGCTGGAACTGCCGCGGAAAACGCTTTTTTTCGCTGCTTTTGTTGAAATCCTGCTGGCACATGCCGCGGGTCTGGAACCGCTTCCACCAAATCGCAGATCACCTTCGGATCTTCATCCTCACGCAAACTCAGCCGCCCACTCAGGAGAATAACGTTCCCTTCTTGCAGCTTGACCGCATTCTCCGTGAAAATCCGCGGGAAAACAATCACCTCAATCGCCCCATACATATCCTCCACCGAGAGAAAGGCCATCGTTGCATCGCTCTTCGTAATTTTCTTTTTCATCGATGAAACAATGCCCAGCAGCGTCACCTGCGCATTATCAATATAGCGCGTGGAGTATTCTTGCGCCGCTTCCAGCAAATCGGAAATCCGGGCTGCCTGCACCTTTTTCGCCGCATCCGCATATTCCATCATTGGATGGCCGGAGAGATAGAGCCCCGTGCTCTCCTTCTCCATGCGAAGCTTTTCCACGGCGGGGAATTCATCAACCGCTGGAAGGGCAGGGCCGGTATCCTCCCCAAACGCAGCGGACATATCAAAAAAACCAAGCTGGCCATCGATATTGCGCCGCTTATCTGCCTCCAGCGTTTCCATCACAACGGGGAGCGATTGCAGCATTTGCCGCCGGTTGGCATCAAGCCCATCCAAAGCACCGCATTTGACGAGGCTCTCCAGCGCGCGGCGGTTGACATCCTTCCCCCCATATATGCGTTTACAAAAGGAATAAAAGGAAGTAAAGGGCCCACCGGTTTTCCGCTCCTCCAAAATTCCTTTGATAAAGCCCCTGCCGAGATTTTTGACGGCGAGCAGGCCGAAACGGATGCGGCCGTCCACCACGGTGAAGCCCTCCAGGCTCTCATTGACGTGCGGCGGCAGGACGGCAATATGAATCCGGCTGCACTCTGCAATATAGCCGGAAACCTTACCCGCACTGTCGAGCACACTCGTGAGAAGCGCAGCCATAAACTCGCATGGGTAATGGCATTTCAGCCATGCCGTTTGATAAGCAACATAAGCATAGGCGGCGGCATGCGATTTATTGAAGGCGTAAGATGCAAAGGAGGACATCTCATCAAAGAGCTCGTTGGCAATTTTTTCATTCACGCCCCGCTTGACTGCTCCCTCACACTCCACAGAGCCATCCTCATGGACCAATCCATATATGAAATTTTTGCGCTCCTGCTCCATGACCTTATGCTTCTTTTTGGACATGGCGCGGCGCACAATATCCGCGCGGCCATAGGAGTAGCCCGCCAGCTGGCGGAAGATCTGCATCACCTGCTCCTGATAGATCATACAGCCGTAGGTGACATCCAAAATATCCTTCAGCAAAGGCGTTTTATAGCGCACCCGATCCGGGTGATGGCGATTTTCAATATAGGTTGGGATCGATTCCATAGGCCCGGGCCGATAGAGGGAAATTACGGCGATCAGGTCCTCCAAGCTCTCCGGCTTCAGGCCCATAAGGACGTTGCGCATGCCGGCGGATTCAAACTGGAAAACGCCCTCCGTCTGCCCGCTGGCAAACATTTCGTATACCGCTTCATCCTTTGTGGGAATTTGATTGACTGCAAAACCGGGCTCACGATGGCGGATCATTTTCTCCGCGTCGCTGATTACCGTTAAGGTACGCAGCCCCAGAAAATCGATCTTCAGCAGGCCGAGCTCCTCCAGCGTTGTCATCGTAAACTGCGTGACAATCGATTCATCATTGCGCGCCAGCGGCACATAGGTGGAAACCGGGTCGCGCGTGATCACAACACCCGCTGCATGGGTGGAGGCATGGCGCGGCATTCCTTCAACCTTGCGCGCCATATCGATCAAGTCACGCACCTGCCCGCTGCTGTCATATTGCTCGCGCAGCTCCGCGCTCTTTTTAAGCGCCGCGTCCAGCGTGATATTCAGCTCATAAGGCACAAGCTTTGCAATGCTATCCGCTGTGGCATACGGCACGCCCAGCGCCCGGCCGACATCGCGGATCGCCGCCTTTGCCGCCATCGTGCCAAAGGTGACAATTTGCGCAACGTGGTCCGCGCCATATTTGCGCACTACATAGTCGATCACCTCAGGGCGGCGCTCATAGCAGAAATCGATATCAAAATCCGGCATGCTGACGCGCTCCGGGTTGAGAAAGCGCTCAAAGAGAAGGTTATATTTCATCGGGTCAATTCCCGTGATGCCGATACAGTAAGCCGCGATGCTGCCCGCTCCGGACCCCCGCCCGGGGCCGACGGGAATGCCCTGTGATTTGGCATAATGGATAAAATCATGGACAATCAAATAATAATCCACATAGCCCATTGTATGAATCACATTCAGCTCATAATGCAAGCGGTCGCTATAATCCTGCGGTGGGTGCTCCCCATAGCGTGCGTGGAGCCCCTCTTCGCACATCCGCGTGAGGTATTCAAAATGATCCTCCCCGCCCGGCACGTCAAAATGCGGCAACTTCGTTTCACCAAAGGTAAAGGTGACGTTGCAGCGCTGCGCAATTTTCACGGTGTTGTCAAACGCCTCAGGTAGCTCGGGGAAAAGCAAACGCATCTCTTCTTCGCTCTTGAGATAAAACTCCTGGGTTTCAAATTCGAGGCCCGTCTCCTCCCCGACTGTGTGATTCGTTTGGATGCAGATGAGCACCTGCTGGACGCGGGCATCCTCTTTATCAATATAATGCGTATCATTAGTAACAACAAGCGGAATCCCCGTTTCCCGGGAAAGGCGAATGATGAGTGGATTGATCTGCTTTTGCTCACGCAGGCCATGATCCTGCAACTCTAAAAAATAATTACCTCGCCCAAAAAGCTGGTCGTACCAGAGGGCAGTTTCCTTCGCACCATCGTAATCACCGCGGGACAGTGCGCGCGGGATTTCGCCTGCAAGGCATGCGGAGAGCGCAATGATCCCCTCATGATGCTGCTCAAGCAGTTCATGATCGATGCGCGGTTTGGTATAAAAGCCTTCCGTCCATGCTTCGCTCACCATGGCGATCAGGTTTTGATAGCCGGTGTTATTTTCGCACAGGAGCACGAGATGGCTGCGCTCGCTATCGAGCGCATATACTTTATCATGGCGCGTGCGTGCCGCAACATAGACCTCACATCCAATCACGGGCTTAATACCCCGCTCCTGCGCGGCACGATAAAAATCGATAACTCCATACATCGCGCCATGGTCTGTAATGGCCATTGACGTTTGCCCAAGCTCTTTGGCACGGTCGAGCAAAGGCCCAATCCGGCATGCGCCGTCGAGCAGACTGTATTCTGTATGCAAATGCAGGTGTACAAAGCCAGACAAGAGACCACTTCCTCCGATGATGGGATCAATAGGTTGGAAATCGTGCACAAAACGCCTCTCTGCAAAAAATGGCGTTGCCGCCTCGCGGCAGGAGGCGCTTCACGCCGACAGACATTTTTCTAATGCTTCAAACTTTGTTTAAAGCTATTTTATCATAAATTGCTTTCCTTTTCCATTTGAAAATTCCGACTTTGCTTTTCAACAGGAGAAAAATGTAGACGGCGAATCACAAATCCTCACTGCATATTCAATGGCTCGTCAATTTCCCGGAGCAATTGGATACGTTTTCTTCCTCAAAAAGATATTTTGTCAGAATTGGACAAAACATCTGTGTGATACGAAAGATAATTTTTCGCGCCATATTTGATACATCTCTTTGCAAAGGCCTTAAAATCATGTAGAATATAAATATAAGAATAGCTGTGTGTACAAGATTTAGGAGGTTGTAAAGCATGCCGGATAATATGGACGAATTCAGTTCAATCCCTTTTGGCAAGCTGGGAATCATTGCGCTGCCGGGTTGTGAAGAAATCGGCCGAAAGATAGACCACTATATCGTAGAGTGGCGCGAAAAGCGGGAAAGCGAGCACAAAACTACCATTGCCTTTGCCGGTTACCAAAAGCCAACCTATTTGATGAAGGTCAATTTTCCCCGATTTGGGACGGGAGAGGCCAAAGCATCCATTTCCCAATCCGTGCGGGGCTATGATATCTTCATTGTAGCCGACATGTTTAACTACGGCATTACCTACAAAATGTATGGCCAGACTGTCCCGATGAGCCCGGATGAGCACTATGCCAATCTGAAACGTGTCATCGCGGCAATTGGCGGTAAAGCACACCGTATCACGATTATTATGCCGATGCTTTATGAGGGCCGCCAGCATAAACGCTCCGCTCGTGAATCCCTCGATTGTGCGCTTGCTTTACAGGAGCTGTGCAATATGATGGATGTTGATAATATTATCACCTTTGATGCACACGACCCGCGCGTACAGAACGCCATCCCGCTTAAAGGGTTTGAAAACGTCCAGCCAGCGTATCAAATGATCAAAGCGCTTGTCAACCATGTGGACAACCTGAAAATCGACCGTGAACATTTGATGATTATTTCCCCGGACGAAGGCGGCATGTCCCGCTGCATCTATTATGCCACTGTGCTCGGCCTGGATCTCGGCATGTTTTACAAGCGGCGCGATTTTTCCCGCATTGTAGATGGCCGCAACCCGATTTTGGCGCACGAATTCCTGGGCGATAATGTAGAGGGCAAGGACGTTATCATTGTTGACGATATGATTTCCTCCGGCGAATCCATGATTGAGGTGGCAAAGAAGCTAAAGGATCTCAAAGCCAATCGGATTTTCATCTGTGCGGCGTTCGGCCTTTTTTGCAATGGCTTAGAAGTGTTTGATAAAGCATATGAAGAAGGGCTGTTCTACCGGGTATTTACCACCAACTTAATCTATCGCACCCCCGAATTGCGCAAGAGGGAGTGGTATACGGAAGTGGAGATGTCCAAGTACATCGCCTATATTATCGATACGCTCAATCATGATCTATCTATCAGCAAACTACTTAACCCATCCGACCGAATTTACAGTTTCCTGAAAAAGCGCGGCTACGAAGTGCATGAGGCGAATGCAAAGCCGTAAAAATAGAATAGCCAACGAGCCGGAAGCGATAAAAGCTTCCGGCTCGTTGCATTTTGTATGTATCTCTCGATCAGAGTTACACACCATCCGATTTTTTGATTCCGAAAATGAGGCGCAGGATTCCGCTCAAGAGTTTAGGACTGCGGAAAGATACCACTTTCATACTAAGTCCCCCTAACAAAAGTTTCTGCACAGAGCCACGCCAAACATCACCAGCAGAGCAGCCAAAACGGCCAGCAAAAATTGCGCCGGGAAAAATCGGGCAACCAAAAGCCCCACACCAAACGCAATCAAAATCATCCCTCTGCTGCTTCCCCGATATCTCACAGGCAGCACCGTCCCTGCGCAAGATGGAGAGAGGAGCGCCCCCTCGCCAAGCATCTGTTTTCCAAGATGCTCACTTTTAGTATATGCCGCGATGGGAAAAGCGTTCGTGAGAAAAACAAAAGCTCCTAAAAACTTAATCTTTCGAAAAAACAAGCAGCAATGTACCGCTTTTGACAGATATTTCACCACCGGAAGGAAGAATTTCATTGCTGACCCCCAGCGTACAATATGGGTCCATTTCATAATCCTCCAAAGGATATTTCACACCGCGCAAACAAACGCCCTTTGCTCCCCCACCATACGGGAAAACTGACAATTTAAAGCCCGGGCACACGGGCACTGAAATTGCAGAATCACGCAGCAAGATCGCCGCATTCTTCTCATCCTGCAAGACTGCTTTTGCCCCATGATCGATGGCATAGGCCAACACCGTAAAATTGGCAATGGTATGGTCCAACCGGCCTCCCAGCCCGCCCAATATTAAATAATCGCGGAAGCCCCGCTCCAACCCGCATTTAAGCGCAAGGAGCATATCGGTGTCATCCTTTTCAGGAGGATAGGAATAAACTTCACAACCAGCATGTTCCGGTGGCTTTACGGAATCAAAATCCCCAATCAAAAGATCCGGGCGCAGCCCCATCCTGCGGGCATGCGCATAACCTCCATCCGCACAAAGGATGAAATCATCCTGCCGTACAAAGCCACGGGTTATTTGAGTATTCTGAATTGGTCCCGCCCCTAAAATCACGCATCTGACCATCCTGTCATCCACTTCCCTTCCGGTGCATATTATCCGGTTTCCCAATCCTTTAAATCCTTAACCGATTCATAGAATGCTACGTAACTCTCATGGCGCTTCGGCTCAATTTCTCCATCCGCAAGGGCCTGTAGAATGGCGCAGCCCTTATCCTTGGTATGAGTACAGCTTGTAAATTGACAATGCCCAAGATAGGGCAGAAATTCCGGGAAACAAAAAGGGAGCTCCTCTTTCCGGATGACCTCGCTCTTCTCCAAATCCAGCGCAGAGAAACCCGGCGTATCCGCCACAAGGCCATTTGCCAAGTGAAAAATTTCAGATTGCCGAGTGGTATGCCTCCCACGCCCCAATTTTCCGCTGATTTCACCAGTGGGCAGGCGAAGAGAAGCATCCAGGCAATTCAGCAACGAAGATTTTCCTACGCCCGAATTTCCTGTAAAGGCGCTTAGCTTGCCGCTTAATGTTTCCTTCACCCCAAGCACACCCTTTCCATCCCGGCAAGAAACGGCAAAGGCAGGAAATCCGGCGTGATGATAAATTTTGACAAGCTCATCCGCTTTACATAAATCCGATTTTGTAAAGACTATCACCGGCTTGATCTGCTTAGAGACGGCGATTGCCGTTAGCTTATCCAGCAAGAGCAGGTTGGGGGCTGGTTCACAGGTAGACGCCACAATCACCAACTGATCCAAATTGGCAATTGGAGGCCGGCACAGTTGATTTTTACGGGGTAATATTTCGTCAATGGTATTCTCCTGCTCTGCTACGCCTGCTGTAATACGCACAGAATCGCCCACAAGGGGCGCCTGTTTCCGTTTGCGAAAAATCCCCCTCGCCTTGCACTCATATACCGCATCGGCGGCTTCTACATAATAGAAGCCGCCGATCCCCTTTACAATCAATCCGTTTATCTGCAAAACAGATCCCACTTTTCGTATACTAAATTTCTTGCAGCACTCAGCCCGCTGGGGTCGTATCCGGCAGCGTTGTCTCCCCACCAATGATGCCGCCGGAACTCACTGTGATTGTTATCGTAGAGCCATATGCAGCAGTTCTTCCGTCGGAAGGATCCTGCATGAACACGTTTCCGGAAGGCGTATTCAGGCTCGTGGCGGTTTTTACCTCCACTTTGAAGCCGTATGCCTTTAGTTCCTCCTCAGCGGCGGCCTGCGTCATGCCGCGCACATTCGGCACAGATACTTTGAAGTTGGAATAGGAATACTTTTCATTGGTCTGTGTACCCGTCGTGAAATCAAAGATGGATTCATACACCGTTTCACCATTTAAAGTAACGGTAAATTTACGGCCTGTTCCGCTGCCTTTTACATCGATACTCACAGGGCTGCCGTTGAGCAAAACCGTTTGATCATATACCGTTTCCGTGCCATCCAAATAGGCACGGATGGTGGCCTCCGTATTTTTCACATTGGGCATGCTCGCCAGCGTAATGGTATACTGCTTCGGCTCACCGCTACCATCGCTGAGCGTTACGCTGATTTTTGTATTCTTAGCAACCATCGTGCCATGGGGAACGCTCTGCTCGATCACTGTATCTTTTGGTGCGTCGCTGCTTTCATACTGAAAATTGGTATCCAGCTGAAGCCCTACGCTCTCCAGCATCATTTTGGCATTTTCAACCGTCATGGTAGAAAGGTTTGGCACCTCAGAGGAGTTGGTATCCTTACCGCTATTGACCTGGATATAGATCGTTGTATCAGCGGACACCTTATTCCCCGCCGCGGGAACCGTTTGGACAACCTGGCCCTCCTTCAACTCCGCGTCATAAACACTGATCGGACTGCTGGAAACATTCAAAAAGCCTTTTTCAATCAATTGCTGTCTTGCGTCGTCAAAATAGGAGCCGCGGATATCGGGAATTTCAAGATCTCCACTGTTGCCGACCAGCTTAACAACGATCTTTCCGCCTTTGCGCATCTTTTTCCCTTCGGAATAGGCGGGCGACTGCTCGACAATCGTATTCGGCGCTTTGGTCGAATCGGTGACTTTTTCATCAGATACCACAATATTATAATTCGCGTATTTATCCTCTAAATGAGGCTGAATATCGTTATAATAATTTAAGCCTACCAACTGGGGAATTTCAACCCGGCCTCCGCCTAATATCCCTGTACCAAACAGAACGCCGATGATAATGCCGACAACCGCAAGGCCAGCCACAATCCCGATCAGGATAGGCAGCGTTTTCTTACGAGAGGAGGCCTCGTCGTCATAGGTATCCTCCGGCTCTGGTGGAACAACAGGGCGCACCTTGCCGGTATCCTCAATATATTTGGTGGGCTCATTATCCACGAAACAAGCATAGTTAAATTTAATATTCGGATTGCGCTTAAATTCATCTAAATCCAGCAGCATTTCGGCGGCAGACTGATAGCGGTCGCGCACATCTTTCTGCATCGCTTTCATCGTGATCTGCTCCAGGCCGACTGGAATTTGATCGTTAAGCTCGCGCGGGCTCTTTGGATCGGATTGCAGCTGCATAATTGCAACGGAAACGGCGCTATCCGATTGGAAGGGAAGCTGCCCCGTCAGCATCTCATAGAGCACGACGCCTACGGAATAGAGATCCGCTTTATCATCCGTAATTTCGCCGCGCGCCTGCTCCGGGCTGATATAATGAACGGAGCCAATCGCGCTCTCCGTCATTGTGCGGGTTTCGCTGCGGCTGAAGCGGGCAATACCAAAATCTGTTACCTTGATGTTGCCATTTTGCAGGAGCATGATATTCTGCGGCTTGATATCACGGTGCACAATTCCTTTATCATGTGCATGCTGAAGCGCGCGCAGGATCTGTGTGACAAAATGAACCGCTTCTTTCCAGTTAATGACCTTTTGCTGCTCAATATACTCCTTAAGCGTGATACCCTCGACATACTCCATCACAATATACTGGAGCCTGTCTCCAAAACTTACATCATACACTTTTACGATATTCGGGTGAGAGAGCACAGCAATTGCCTTCGACTCATTTTTGAAGCGGCGGCGGAACTCCTCATTCTGTAGGAACTCCTCTTTCAGAATTTTAACGGCTACGATCCGGTCGTCAATATTATCATAGGCCTTATAAACGACGGCCATCCCGCCGACACCGATGATCTCCTGAATTTCATAACGGCCGTCCAGCCGCTTCCCAACATAATTCTCCATGTGTAACCATCCTTTCGTAGAAGCCGGAAATGACTGCGCATCAATACGTAATAGCAACCACTGTGATATTGTCGCCGCCACCGTGCTGATTGGCAAGGTCAACCATTTGCTGTGCGGATTCATAATATCCGCTCGTTTGGGTTATCTGAAAAATTTCATCTGTTTCCAGATAGTTGGTCAGCCCATCTGTGCACAGGAGCAGCACGTCTTCCGGCTCCATCCTGTCCTCACAGAAATCTATATCAACTGCCTCATCGACACCTAAGGCACGCGTAATGATGTTTTTCCTCGGATGCGCTTTCGCCTCATTGGGGGTCAGCTTTCCGGTTTCCACCAGTTCCTGAACAATGGAATGATCCCGAGTCATCTGCACAATTCCCTTTGGGGATACCTTATACGCGCGGCTGTCTCCCGCATGGACAATGCGGATCATTTGGTCTGACAATACCGCGGCGACCACCGTTGTGCCCATGCCATGCAGTTCGGGGTTTGCGCTGGCTAAATCAAAAATGCTAACGTTTGCCGCAGTCACGGCGGAAACCAGCATATTTTTAATGGAGTTGCCGCTCATCCCATCGCGATACTGCGCATTGATCTGCTGGGAAATCATTTTCACCGCGGTTGAGCTTGCAACGCTGCCGCCGGCCGCGCCCCCCATCCCATCACATACCACGGCCCAAGCCACACCGCCAGGCAATTCGCCTGCAGCGTAGGAATCCTGATTGGACTCGCGCACTCTGCCGATATCCGTTTTTGCCACAATTCTCACACGTTCTCCTCCCTTTGCCGGGATAAATATCCGCGTCTCAACTGCCCGCAAGAGGCATTGATATCCGCGCCAAGCGTGCGGCGGATCGTCACCTGAATACCATTTTGCTCCAAAAGCTTTGCAAACCGCTCCAACCGCTCCCGTGGGCTGCGGCGATAAGCATTCTCCCGCACCTCGTTGGCCGGGATCAGATTAACGTGGCACAGCATCCCACGCAGGCGGCGGGCAAGCTCCAGCGCACAAGCGTCGGAATCGTTCACATCTTGGATCATGGCATATTCAAAGGAGATTCTGCGGGAGGTTTTCGCCGCATATCTCCTGCACGCATGCAATAATTCATCTACACCCCAACGGTGATTGACCGGCATAATCCGGGAACGCACCGCGTCGTTTGGGGCATGCAGGGAGACGGAGAGCGTTAATTGCAAATGATATTCCAGCAGCTTCTCAATCCCGGGCACAATTCCGCAGGTTGAGAGCGAAATATTCCGCATGCTGAGATTCAGCCCGTTGACATCCGTGGCCAACTGCAAAAACCGAAGCACGTTTTCAAAATTATCCAACGGCTCCCCCATTCCCATTAATACGACGTGGGAGACGCGGACATTCCAATCACGCTGCGCAGCATAAATTTGCCCCAGCATTTCGGACGGCGCCAAATTTCGAACAAAGCCCCCGATTGTGGATGCGCAAAAGGAACAGCCCATTTTACAGCCGACCTGAGAGGATACGCAAAGCGTATAGCCGTATTTATAGCGCATCAAAACGGATTCAATCAAAGCACCGTCATGCAGCCTATAAAGATATTTCACGGTTTCATCATAGGAGGAAACCAACCTTTTTTCAATATTGCAGCCTAAGATCGAAAAATGATCGCGCAGGAATTCGCGGAAAGCTTTTGGCTGATCGGTCATTTCCTCAAAATCAGAAACGCCTCGTTTATGCAGCCAGGCATACACCTGAGAAACACGGTAGGATGGCTGGGCAGCTGGAGCCAGCGCCTGTTTGAGTTGCTCTGCCGTCATCGACCGGATATCCTTCGAATTCAAACGCTCACCTCTTGAAACACTGCAATATAAAATCCATCGCGCCCACCCGCTTCGGGGAATAGGGTGAAAAAGCCGTTGTCATCCTTTCGGGCATTCAACTGCTCGGGCAAATCAGGCGCAACGGGGCGGAAAGAAGCGTTTTCCTGTAAAAATCGCAAGCAGACCGCTTCGTTTTCCTCGGGATTCAAGGTGCAGGTAGAATACACCAGCCTGCCGCCCTTTTTTACATAACGAGCGGCGTTACGGAGTATAAGGTACTGCAAATCAGGCAATTTGTCAACCTCTCCCTGCGGTTTATAGCGAATTTCCGGTTTTCTGCGCACAATTCCAAAGCCAGAGCAAGGCACATCGCAAAGCACCCTGTCCGCTTTTCCATAAGCTTCATTGTAGCAGGAAGCATCCGCCACAGCAGGGTAGACCGACGTAATTCCAAGCCGTGCAGCGCCTTGCTCAATCAATGCCGTGCGGGAGGGATACAGGTCAAAGGAACACACCGATCCTTCCCCACGCATGCGCTCAGCAACGGTAAAGCTTTTGCCGCCCGGCGCAGCACAAAGATCGAAAACCGTTTCCCCCGGCTGGGCATCCAAGGCCTTGCAGCAAAGCTGGGAGGAAATATCCTGCACATGGAAAAGCCCATCCTGATAGGCTTTTGTGCGCTCGATCGCACCCGCGCGATCTAAAACCAAAGCATCTTCCACATCCGCGGCGGCATGGGCCGCCACATGATCCTGCCGGAGCAGAACGGTCAGCTTTTCCGCTGTTGTCTGCAATGTGTTAACACGCACCGTTAGAGGAGCAGGCGCCATGCAGGCCTCCAAAATAGAAAGCGTATTCTCCCGCCCATAGGCATTGAGCCATTTCTCAATCAACCATTCTGGAAAAGAATAACGGATGGAAAGCATCTGAAGCGCATCTGCCTCCTGCTCCGGCAGGCAAATCCCCGCATCGCTCACCTTTCGAAGCACAGCATTGACCAGCCCGGCAGCAAAGGCGCAGCCGTTTTGCTTGACAAGGGAAACACTCTCGCAAACCGCCGCGGAGGAAGGAATCCGCTCCATAAAAAGGAGCTGACACACGCCGAGCCGCAGGGCGGCCAGCACCTCAGGCTTGAGCTTTTTCAGCGGCTGCTTTAAGTAGAGGGAGAGCTGATAGTCAATGGTATAAAGCCGCTCCTCAACGCCATATACCAGCGCGGAAACAAGCGCCGCATCCCGCGCCGGGAGCTCATTGCGGCGCAAGGCGGCATCCAGTGTCAAATTGGAATACGCCGCATCGCGCTGCATTCGGACGAGAATCTCCATCGCAATTTGGCGAGCATTTTTCCCCATGAGAATCCCTCCTTGATTGAAAACTAATCATCCCGCCGGCCCGCAAAAATCGCAAGCAGACGCAGCAGATTGGCAAGGGAAACAACAAGCGCTGCAACATAGGTCATCGCTGCGGCGCGCAATACGCTGCGTGCTCCCGGCAGTTCCTCCCCGGAGAGCATCCCCGTATCATCGATCACACGGATTGCACGGCGGCTTGCGTTAAACTCCACCGGCAGCGTCGCAAGCTGAAAAATTACAACCAGAGAATATAGCAGTAGGCCCACATTCACCAACAAATCCGCGCCAAAGATCAAGCCGGCTACCGCGAGCGGGATACCAAGCTTTGAGCCAAGGTTGCAAACGGGAAGAATCGCATTACGAATTTTGATCGGCAGGTAGCCTTTGGCATGCTGAACGGCATGGCCCGCTTCATGGCAGGCGACGCCGATCGCCGCCACAGAAGCGCTTCCATATACCCCATCGGAAAGGCGAATCACATTGGCGCGTGGGTCATAGTGATCCGTCAGGTTGCCGGCAATGCGCTCAATGCGCACATCCATTAGGCCGTAGTGGCGCAGCACGTTCATCGCCGCGTCCGCCCCGGTCATGCCGCTCGTCACGCGCACCTGTGCATATTTTGCATAAGCGCGTTTCACCCCGATCTGGGCAATCAGGGCCAAAATCATGGCTGGCACGACTAAAATCAAATAATAATAATCCAGATGGAACAAAAAAAAGTTCATCCACAATCCTCCGGTCAATCAAATAAAAATAGGGTTACTCTCCCAGTCTCGTCCCCTTCGGGATCGGGTGGCCGCGCAGATAGTCAGAGGCATCCATGCGCTTACCTCCCTCCGCCTGAATGCACAGAAGCGATAATACCTCCCCATCCCCGCAGGCAACGCAAATCTCACCGTCCACACCGGTTACCGTGCCGTAGGGGAGCGTGCTTTCGCGCCCTGTCATCCGGGAGCCATGCACTTTCATCCGCTTGCCGGACAGGCTTGTAACAGCCACCGGCCAGGGGGACAGGCCGCGAATTTGATTGTGAATTTCCCGCGCGGGCTTTGACCAGTCAATCGGGCAGAGGGATTTATCGAGCATCGGCGCATAGGTCGATTCGCCGTCCTCCTGTGGAACCCGCTGGAGCGTGCCAGCCTGAAGGGAGTAAAGCGTATCGGATAGAAGCTGCGCCCCCAGCCCGGAGAGCTTGTCATGCAGCTCGCCCGCCGTTTCATCCTCACCAATTTCCGTTTCCGCCTTCAGGAGCATGTCGCCCGTATCCAGACCAGCGTCCATAAACATGGTTGTCACGCCGGTTTTCTGATCGCCCCGCAGGATCGACCACTGGATCGGCGCCGCGCCGCGCAGCCGCGGCAACAACGATGCATGCACATTGATGCACCCATATGGGGGGAGATCCAGCACCGCCTGAGGCAAAATTTTACCATATGCCACCACCACAATGAGCTCAGGATCCAGCGCCTTGAGCTGAGCAAAGGCTGCCTCCGTTTTAACAGAGGCAGGCTGGTAAACGGGAATACCGGCTTTCAGCGCCGCCTGTTTGACCGGCGGCGGCATCACAGAATAGCCTCTCCCCTTGGGCTTATCGGGCTGTGTGAACACGCCTGATACCTCATGCCCATCTTGAATGAGCCGCTCCAGGCAGGGCACTGCAAATTCCGGCGTTCCCATAAAAATAATGCGCATGATTCTATCGCTCCTTTTGCCTTTCTATCGTTTGACCGTTGACTGAATAGACGCTTCCGGCGCCAAACGCTCCGTGAAAAGGATGCCGTCCAAATGATCGATCTCATGGCAGAAGCAACGCGCTTTCAATCCATCGCCCTTATAGATACACCATTTGCCCTCCCGATTCTGCGCCTTGACCTTGACGACTGCCGGGCGAATGGTTTCCCCATATTCTCCAGGCAAGGATAAACATCCCTCGCTCTCGCGCTGCTCACCCTCTGCTTCTATAATCTCCGGGTTAACAAGCTCCAGAAGGCCGTCGCCCACATCGACTACGACGACGCGGCGCAAAACGCCGACCTGTACGGCAGCAAGGCCGACGCCCTCCGCGCTATAAAGCGTTTGTCTCATATCGTCTAAAAGCTCGGCAAGCCTTGCGTCAAATTTTTCAACCGGCCGGCTTTTCTTTTTTAAAACCGGATCGCCCTCCACCACGATTTTTCTCAATGCCATATGGCACCCATCCTTTCCTATGTTCTCCTCTGTTTTACAAAATAAATATGGCTGACATATGAAGAATCTATCATTGAAACATAAAATTTTTAATAAATATTCTCCGGATTCAGGTCGGCATATACCGTTACTTCCCTAAACCGCGCATCCTTTGGGAACTGTGTGAGGAGGGTTTCAATCATGGATCGAAACCCCTTCGTATTGCGGCACTTGACAATCAGCCGATAGCGAAATTTATTGCTCAGCTTTGCAATTCGCGGCGGCATGGGGCCGAGCACAATAAATTTCTGCTCCGGATATTCCAGCTGGCTCAGGGATTTCATCAGTTCCAAAAAGCATTTGGAGGCCGCCGCTACCTGCGCCTCCTTTTCCCCGACAAACCCGATACAGAGCAAATCGCAATACGGCGGATAAACCATCGCTTTACGCAATAGGATTTCCGTTTGATAAAATGCATCATAATCCTGTTTCGCCGCCAGGCGGATCACTGGGTTTTCCGGCGTGAGCGTTTGGATGACGGCGCGCCCTTTGATCGCACCGCGGCCGGACCGCCCCACTACCTGGGTGAGCAGCGCAAAAGCACGCTCTAGGCTGCGGTAATCGTCGTTATAAAGCTGCTGATCGGCGGAGATCACGCCGACGAGCGTTACCCGCGGAAAGTCAAGCCCTTTTGCCACCATTTGCGTGCCGAGCATAATCTCATACTCTCCATGAGAAAAAGCCGCAAGCTTATCTTCATGCGCATAGCGGGCCATCGTCGTATCCGCATCCATGCGCAAAATCCGCGCTTTAGGGAAAAGCAACGCCAGCTCCTCTTCCACCCGCTGCGTTCCAAAGCCTGCATAGCGCACGTCCTGCTCCCCGCATTCCGGGCAGGTATCCCGAAACGGCTCAGAATAGCCGCAGTAGTGGCACATCAGCCGACCATTTGCCCGGTGATAGGTGAGCGATATGCTGCAATTTGGGCAGGTAACCACGTGGCCGCAGGAACGGCAGGCCACAAAAGTGTGGTAACCACGGCGGTTCATGAGGAGGATTGACTGCTCGCCAGCCTCCAGATTTTTTTGCAATTCAGCGGCCAGCCTGCGGCTGATCGCCGTGCGGTTGCCCGCCGCGTTCTCCTCACACAAATCAACCGTGATCACTTCGGGCAGCACGGCGTTTCCATAGCGTTCATCCAATCGATTGAGCGAATACCGGCCGCTTTTCGCGGCGGCATAGCTTTCCACAGAAGGAGTGGCCGAGGCCAAAATCAGCAGCGCATTTTGCTGGGCACAGCGGAACTTCGCCACATCACGCGCATGGTAACGGGGTGCGGACTCAGATTTGTAGGTATGCTCCTGCTCCTCATCCATGATAATCAAACCAAGATTCTCAAACGGCGCAAACACAGCGCAGCGTGTGCCGACCACAATGCCCGCCTCTCCATTTTTGACACGTTTCCACTCATCCATACGTTCCCCCATGGATAATGCGCTATGGAATACGGCAACCTGCTTCCCATAGCGACCTTTAAAAATGGCCAGTGTCTGTGGGGTGAGAGCAATTTCAGGCACCATGACAATCACGCCCCGGCCTTGTGCAGATACTTCGTCAATCATCCGTAGGAATACCTGTGTTTTACCGCTGCCCGTCACGCCAAAGAGGAGCGAAACGCCGCCGCGGCCCAAACGGTATTGGGCATTGAGCTCTTCAAAGGCCGCCTGCTGCTTTCGCGTCAAGCAAATAGGCGCCTGGGGGACCTGCTCTGCTTCCGGCTGCCTAGCCGGATCGCGGTAAATCTCATTTTCATAGTAATCTATCAGGTTCTTTTTTTCAAGTGCCGCAACAACGGCCGGGGTTACGCCTGTGAAATAACACAGCTCCTTCACCGAAGCGCAGCCCACATCCAGGAGGACGTCCATCACAGCGCGCTGCTTTTGGGTAAGGGAAGGCAAGAGCTGCTCTAGCTCCTCCCCCGCAACGCACAGGCGCACCATGCGCACCGTTGCATCCCCAATGCGCTGCGCGGCCTCGTCATTGCGAACGACCAGCTGTTTTTTCAAAAGGCGTTTGAAAACATCGCTGCCTTTCTCAAGACCTGTCAGCTGCATAATCCGCTCCTCGCCGACATAGGCTTGCCGCTTGTGCAGCAATTGCAACACCTCGCGCTCATCCGACGGAAATGTGTCCAGAACCAGATCCCCTATTTCCGGAGCGATCCGATATTGCATTTTGTGCCGGAGATTAATTCCGGACGGTAAAATCGTGCGGACCGCCTCATAAAGCGTGCAAAAAGTATGCGCCTTGAGCCAAACTGCCAGGCGCAGCATGTTCGCATTTAAAAGAGGCTCTTCATCCAGCACGCAGGAAAGCTGCTTGAGCCTACCGGACGGTTCTTCCTCAGAAAGGGAAAAAAGCATACCAAACCGCTTCTGGTTTCCCCTGCCAAAGGGAACGCTGACGCGGCAGCCAGGCCGCGCACGCTCCCGCAGGCTCTCCGGAACGCAGTAATCGTATGCTTTATCAAAATGATAGGAAACGTTTTCCAACGCCACCTTTGCGATGAGAACCGGGGCCATGGGATCTCTCCTTTACCTGCTGCCTGAGGCGGCTTACAGGTCGCGGATTTCCTCAGGCTCAATAATCTCATATTTCCCAGCAAGCATTTCGCCTAGGGCGATGCTCACGGGCTTTTCCGTCAGATGATCCCCATTGAAGTGCGCTTCGTCCGCAATGGCACGCGCGCGCTTCGCAGTGGCCGTTACCAGAGAATAACGGCTGACATGGTTTTTCAACAATACGCTCAAATCCGGATTAAACATGCTCCAATACCTCTTTTACAAATGAATTCATACGGGCGGCCTTCAAATTTTCCGCCTGGATAATGGCACAGATATCACTGACCGCATAGTCTACAATATCATTCACCACAACATAGTCATATTCATGCGCACGGCCAATTTCATCCTGCGCTATCCGCATACGTGTTTTGATATCCTTCTCGCATTCACTTTCGCGGTTGCGCAGCCGCTCCTCCAACGTTTGCATGGAGGGGGGCATTAGGAAAATGCTCACCACATCCGGATATAGCCGGCGGATTTTTTCCGCTCCCTGCACCTCAATTTTCAGGATGACGGTTTTCCCCTCTTCCAGCCACTGATCGACCGGATCGCGGGGCGTGCCGTAATACTGCTCGCCGTATTGCGCGTATTCTAAAATTTCCTGGCGCTCCAGCTTATTGAGAAAATAATCCTTCGTTACAAAATAATAGTGAAACCCATCGATCTCCCAATCCCGTGCCGCACGGGTCGTTAGGGAAATGGAAAGCTGCACATTGGGATCGCGCTTTGCAAGCTGCTCCAAAATCGTATCCTTCCCAGAACCGGACGGACCGGACAGGATAAAAAGCATCCCCCTCTTTTTGTCACTCATCGTCCGGCGCACCCTCCTCCGTATCAATTTCATCCTCATCGTCGTTGAGGCGGTTTGCAACCGTTTCAGATTGCAGATAGGTAAGGATCACATGATCGCTATCCGTGATGATCACAGCGCGCGTCCGCCGCCCATGCGTTGCGTCAATGAGTGTGCCGCGCTCCTTGCAATCCTGAATAATCCGCTTGATGGGCGCAGATTCCGGGCTGACGATCGCAACCAAACGGTTGGCGTTGACCATATTGCCAAAGCCGATATTGATGAGCTTCATTCACTTTCTCCTCCCGCATTTTTACTGTTCCTGCCATAAGCCGCTCTGTTGGAAAAACGCGATTATTCAATATTCTGCACCTGTTCACGAATTTTTTCAATCTCCGCCTTGATATCCAAAACCTTGCGGGCAATCTCCACATCCTGCGCTTTGGAGCCGATGGTGTTGGCCTCCCGGTTCATCTCCTGCACCAGGAAATCCATCTTCCTGCCAATTGCCTCGCCCGCTTCAAAAAAAGCGTGCAGCTGATCGATATGGCTGCGGAGCCTGACCGTTTCTTCATCCACGGCAACTTTATCGGCATAGATTGCAGCTTCCATCAAAATCCGCTGCTCGTCCACCTGCGCATCCGCCAGCACCTCCTGCATTTTGGCATAGAGCTTTTCGCGATAGGCACGCACGGTTTCCGGCGAACGCTGCTCAATGAATGCAACGCAATGGAGAATGGTATCCATCCGAGAAAAGATATCAGCCCGCAACCGGGCGCCCTCCTGCTCACGCATGGATACACAGGAGTCCACAGCGCGCTGGGCCACCGTGCGCACAGCGCCCCAGATTTTTTCTTCATCCGCCTCAGCTTTATGGATCGAAAACACATCGCTGTAGCGCCCTAAAGCGGAAGCGGAAATATCATCCCGCAGCCCATACCGCTCCATCAGCTCGCGCAGCGCGGCAACATATCCATCTGCAAGGGAATGGTTGACCTGCACGGTAACGTCCGCATCCTCCAGCGTATCGATCTGGACAAAGCAATCCACCTTGCCGCGGGAGATAAGCGGCTGCACAAACCGCTTCAGCCTATCTTCCAAAAAGCCGTAGCTTCTCGGCACCTTCGCGCTGAATTCGAGATAACGGTGATTGACGCTTTTCATCTCAACGGCGATCTGCATCCCGTCGATCACATCTTCGGCGCGCCCGTAGCCCGTCATGCTTTTCACCATAGTATTCTCCTCTGATCCGATCTAAAATTCACCGGCCGGCCCGGCCTTGTGAGGCAGATATTTATCTTGTATTTTAACAAAAACGAATAGGGTTTGTCAAATAAATTCCGCTATTCAAGCCCCGCTCTCCTCAAAAAGCCACTGGTTCAATTGCAGACGATCCTATACGGAAAGCACAGATCGGATTGCCGGCGGCAGATTGGCCTGGGCAGCGCCCCGCCACCCATCTACGCGCCCTATCATTTCACTCTTGCATTACGGGGAGGATAGAGCCAATGTCAATCAGCTTTTCCCCCTGGCCCAGCAAATTGCGAGGTTTTACGCCATGGCGCTCCATAAAGGAGAGTATCTTTTTGCCATCCGGATGTGTCAAGGGATCGCCCGCGAATGCCATTGTGGCAGCATCCAGCTTGCCGCAGCACCCGCCGATAAAGCCATAACCATAGCCCGGCAGACGGATGCAGCCCGGAATAATTTTCAGCACATCCAGCCCCGCCCGACACAGCGTGTATGCTAGCCCTTCATCCGCTGTGATCACGGCGTTTTCCGATACGATGCACAAGCTGCACTTGGCATACCCCTGCTTAACGGGAATCAGCTCCAACCCCATCCGCCGGGCAGCCTCCAGCAATTCCGGCGCAGCGGCCTGCTCATTGCAGACCAAGCGGCTGCCAATACGCGCTGCATTCAGCGCCACATCTCCTGGATAGTGCGGGGCAAGCTCCTTTTTCAAAAAAGTAACGGCAAAACCAAAACCGCTGAGCGCATTGCAAAGCCGGCCTTCCCCCTGTGCCGCGAGCACCTCCCCATTGCCCAACGGATGCACAAGCATATCGGCATGGCGGCACAAAGCGGCCGGCAGGCTGCGGTTAGGGCCTGCGGCAATCGTCCAGACGCCCAGCGCTTCCAGCGAACGAATCACACGCGGATCAACGCTTCCCACTACTGCGGCGGATACCTTTTCGGTTGGAAGATTTGGGCTGTAAACCGGAATCATTTCTCCACGCTTCCTTTTCCGGGCCGTGAAACAGCCCTTTTGAAACCAATGTTTTTCTCTGCTCAGCGTATATTTGCTAAAAAATTTTTTACACTATCCTACACAGGCCATTCTATCACGCCGGAAGAAGGAACAAAGCTATGAATTTGATCCCATGCAATGCGCAATGCCGCTATCAGGTAGAGGGCTGCTGCACGCTGCACAAGGCGGAAGCAGTCAACAGCGTACAAAAGGGATGCGTCTATTTTGTACCGCGTGAAAAAGCGCAAAAAGATGGGCTGCGCTAACCAATCATTGCTTCAAACGCCTCGCGGACAGTGCGCACACCGATAATCTCGATCTTATCCCGAACGCCTGATGCCAGCCCCTTCAGGTTGTGCCGCGGCACTACACAACGGCGAAAGCCCAAACGAGCCGCTTCGCTGATGCGCTGCTCCGTATTGCCCACAGCGCGGATTTCTCCGGCCAGGCCGATTTCTCCAAAGGCCAATACATCCTCCTGCACAACGCAATCCTTCAAGCTGGATACCAATGCGAGCGCGACCGATAAATCCGCCGCAGGCTCGTCCAGCTTGAAGCCCCCAACCACATTAACATAGGCGTCCATATTGCCGAAGAAATACCCGGCCCGCTTTTCCAACACTGCCAGCAGCATCGACATCCGGTTATAATCGAAGCCTGTTGCCATGCGGCGCGGCGTTCCAAAGCCGGTGGGCGCCACCAAGCCCTGCACCTCCGCGAGGATCGGCCGGGAGCCCTCCATCACGCAGGCGACACAGGTGCCGGAAGCATTCTGCGGCCGCCCGGAAAGGAGCATCAGAGAGGGGTTTTCCACCTCGCGCAGGCCGTTATCCAGCATTTCGAACACACCGATTTCATTGGTGGAGCCATAGCGGTTTTTGACTGCGCGCAGAATCCGGTAGGAAAGGTGCCTATCGCCTTCGAAATAAAGCACGGCGTCTACAATATGCTCCAACACCTTTGGCCCGGCAATATTGCCATCCTTATTCACATGGCCGACAACGATAATCGGGATATCCACGCTTTTTGCCGTGCGCATCAGCAAACCGGTGCATTCCCTGACCTGTGTTACGCTGCCGGAAGAGGAGGCAACGTCGGAGTGATTCATGGTCTGGATGGAATCGATAATCACAAGATCCGGCTTTTCCGTTTGGATCAATTCTGAAATAAGCTGCACATCCGTTTCACACATGATATAGAGATTCGGTGTTGCCACGCCCAAGCGCTGGGCCCGCAGCTTGATTTGGTGCGCCGACTCCTCGCCGGAAACATAGAGCACGCGCAGCGTTTCCCCTAAAAAGCCGCAGATTTGCAGCAGGATCGTTGATTTGCCGATGCCGGGATCGCCGCTGAGCAGCACAAGCGACCCTTTGACGACACCGCCGCCCAGCACCCGGTCCAGCTCCTTTAAGCCGGTTGCGTAGCGGTGTTCCGCGTCGGCGGAAATCTCATTGATCTGCACCACGCGAGGCGCGCCCCGCCCGCCCGATGCGGATTTGGGGCCGGAAGCAGAAACCGGGGCGCGCATTTCCTCGGACATGCTGTTCCACTCCCCGCAGCCGGGGCATTTGCCATACCATTTGGGGCTTTCATAGCCGCATTGGCTGCATACGAACACGCTTTTTGACTTCTGTGCCATAGATGCTTCTGTCCTTTCCAGACCATTTGATTATTGGGCGGCCGGCGTCGCGTCGGCAGTGCCGATTCCATTGAGGTAGGATAAAACGCCGTAAAAAATTGATAACGCCAATTCATTCTGATAGGCTTCTGTGCGCAGCTTTTCCGTTTCCTGCGCGTTGGACATGAAGCCGCACTCCACCATAACGGCAGGCGTTTTCGCCTGATAGAGCAAATAGATCTCTGTGCCGGATTTTTTTACCTTGCGGGTATTCTGCGGCTGGATCAAATGGATGACGGACTGCTGAATAGCCGCCGCAAGCGCCTGGCTCTCCGGGTGATTGGGCGAATAGAATACCTGTGTGCCTGTGTTATTCGGGTAAGGATAAGAATTTTGATGAATGCTGATAAACAGGCAGTCCGGCGTTTCATTAATGAGCTTCAGGCGGTTGTGCAAATCAGAAATTTTCTTTTGCCGGATCGTTTTGGCGGAATCGTCATGGATGGAGATATCCTCCCGCCGCGTCATGACCGTGTCAAACCCCATCATGCGGAAAATAGTTTCCAGCTTCAGCGCAATTTCCAGATTGATCCCCTTTTCCACTGTGCCGTCTTTTGCGACTGTGCCGCCGTCAACGCCGCCGTGCCCTGCGTCGATCAGGATTGTGGGATGCCCGGAAACGCCTGAAGCGGAAACGGATTGCAGCGCATCCTGGTTTTTTCGCTCCACAATAATTGCAAAAATACAAAATAAGATCAAAACCGCGGCGACAGCCGCCCAAATCAGCCTGTTTTTCTTCATCTCTGACACCCCGCTTGCAAAGTTGCTCTTCTCTAGATATATGCGGGAAAACAAAGATGATGTTTCAAAACGGTTTTAGATTAATGCAACATATCCACAAGCGCGCAAGTGCGAACGGGTATGCTTCCATGTTCTCCGAAGCTCGAGGTTCGTGAGGCTATCTACCATATGTGCAAAAACGCTCTAGCTTCAAACAAAATGTTGGAAGCTTACGCACATAGGCTAATCTCTGCGAAAAATGGCGCTGCCGCTCTGCGGCAGGAGGCGTTTCGCGCCGACAGACATTTTTCCAATGCTTCAAACAAAGTGTTTGAAGCTATTATACCTCAAAAACGCCCCGCTTACAACGCCGCTCTTTGGGAAGAGAAAAAGGGCGCGATTCATTATGAAGATACACAAAAAAAGCGTTTGCGAGCCACAATTTATGGCTCGCAAACGCTTTTTCAGGGGGATTGTTTTGGCATGCATGGATCGGAGCAACAGCGGGTTTCAACGCCATGGCGGCGCTGTTCTCCCTTTGTTCATTGACGCTTGCCCCATAGCAGGCTTGGCCCGCCCGAAACCACGCCCTCTTTGCGCTCTAACTTCATGAAGTTAAGAATGCTCCGCCTGTGTGGGGAGCGGTTCTCTCATGGCGGCAAGGCAGCTTTCATAGCCCGCATTGATTTCCGCATAAGCATCCATGAGCCCTTTGAGGCGCACACGCCCGGCGGGCGTAATCTGATAATAAACGCGCAGCCGCCTCCCCCCGACAGCCCTCTGATCCTCCGTAATGTACCCCCGCTCCATCATCCGGTAAAGCGTGGGGTACATCGCTCCTTCCGGAATTCTCAATTGGCCGCCGCTCCCCTGTTCTACGGATCGGGCGATCTCATAGCCGTAGCTGTCGCCCCGGCAAAGGCGGGAGAGGATGAGGGTTTCCACAAGCGGCTTTAACAGATTGCTTCTGGATTTTTGCAGCGCTTCTTCCTGCGTGAGCGTGGCGGCTTTGCGGTTCTTTTTGAACCGGGTGATGGTTTCCTGCATTTTTTGTGTGAGCATTTTTATCGGCCCCTTTTTATTTGGAATTACATCCCACATCATTATCCAAAATCATGGCGGTTTCCTCCCCCGCTTCCGATCTGTTCCAAGGCACACACGATTTCCTCAATTTTTTGAAAACAATCCGGATCTTTTAGCTCGTCATCCTCTATGATCTCCTTAATCTGCTTCAAAGTTTGATAGCTTTTCATTTCGACAAGTTCACTTGCATGGTTCGTCAGATTGGGGAATTCGATACAAATCTCTTCGCGGGATAGGATATCGGCTAGGATTTCCTGATATAAGTTCATGGGATCACCTCAAAATAATTGTGCAGGCTTTTGAGCGTCGGGTATGGAAATAAATATACAATTGTTGTAAAATCCATTTATATATGGCTAATCCAAACGAAATGAGCCAAGTTTTTTTATTTCAATCGTACCATTTATCTTCTCAAATTCATTCACACGTTTTTTAATAAACTGCTCCATTTCTTTGTTTGCCGACCGGCCCTCTGACTCCGCAACATATCGGAATTTCTGAAAATATAATCGATCCACACGCAATGTATAACGTAATAATTTGCTCTCCATAGCCCCACCTCATTTTTACATATCTGTTGATCTACAAGATTATTTTAATAGAAAGAATCGAATAAAAACAAAAATGGTGGTATATTGGTGTAGAAATGGTGAATTATTTTTTCATATAACACGGCAAGGGAAAAGTGATTCATGAAATGGACTTTGCTATCTTCTGACGATTGTATTGCATCATATGATAGAATGCAGACAAAATCAGAGCATTTGATCCAAAATAAAATCACTGACAAAAATAGAAAAAAATCTCTCAACCCCGTAGGGGCGAACTGCGTTCGCCCGCATGATTACCGTGAGGATAATATAAATGGCATTTGTAAAAAGAAAAAAAATACGCTTAGAGGGCTATGACTATTCCTCCTGCGGTGCATATTTTATTACGATTTGTGTGGCAGACCGGAACCGGTTATTATGGCAAAACGCAGAAGCGGACTACGATCGCAAGCGAGCTGAAGCCTACTCGCATGAACCGCCTCTATTATCGGGCGCCGGAACCATCGTTAAGAACGAAATTCAAAAATTAAGTACGATTTACGGCAATGTGATGGTTGATCAATATTGCATTATGCCAGACCACATCCACCTCATTCTTTTGATTCTTCCGGATGAGAAGGGGCAGGCACACCCCGCACCCACCGTATCTAGGATCATCAAACAATTCAAAGGTTCCGTAACCAAACAAATCGGAAATTCCATTTGGCAAAAATCGTTCTACGACAAAATTATTCGCAATGAAAGGGATTATCAGGAGGTATGGCAATACATCGATGAGAATCCGTTCAAATGAAAGCTTGATGACGGATGAAAACGCGGGCGAACGCAGTTCGCCCCTACAGGGTTGAGAGACATTGATCGATCTGTTCATTGCATTTATAACGGACAAAATGGCAGTTGAACCTTTGATATATTCAGTATAAGGCTTACTCTGAGAAACGTTAGGGTAAAATTGACCTACTAAACAAAAAACGGTAAAGCACAACGCTCTACCGCAATGTTTTCTGATAGGTATTGCAAAATTCATTTCTCATCATAGAGAAACAGGGGGCATCGCCATAATAGACGGCTAGAGTGTCCCCTTGATTAAACGAACTGCTCAAGTGAAGGGACGCGGGCAGTTTGTTTTTTTACTACGAAGATGAGCAGCAATATCAACACAAAAAATATTCCCTTGATTTTAAAAAATCGCCGCCTGCAAACGGATAAATTCCACTGCAAGCGGCGATATACAATTAGAACTCTTTCTCCAAAGGAATCATGCCATAGGTCTCTCCCAGCTCCCCGCCATTGAGCAAATATTGCTTCACGGCACGCTGCAAGCTTGTATCTTCCGGATACGACGCCACATCACCGCCGGACCGATACCAGATAAAACGGATTGCGGCATGGGAATGGTCGTTATCCGTATGTATGATCTCAAAAAGCTCCTGAAATTGCAGGATGCGGGAGGAGGCGGGCAACAACGTTTTTAAGTTTGGATCCAGCAGCCAGGAATGCGTTGTAAAGCCTTTGAATGAAAACTCAGGGTAATAGTTTGGGAAAAACTCCTTCGCCTGCCGGATCGAATCCAGGCACGCCTCACGATCCAGCGGCGCGCCTTTGGGGATATGGATATAAAGGCTTGGGGAGCCATTGGGGAACGGAAGCTCCTCCAACTCCTGCCGGCTCAGCTTACCACGCAAATTCACCTTGGAGAACTGGAACTGCAGCCGGCCGAGCTGAAAAAGATGCATTGTGATATAATTGCGTGCCCAGCCGATTTCGGAAAAACCCGGCACACCGAATTCCGCCCTGCCATTTTCCGTCCATCGAGTGATATCCGCCATCATATCGTAATAATAGCGCTCCGGAATTCTCTTCTTTTGGTAGGCTGCAAAGGTGTATTCTGCTGCACAGAGGAGCACGGCAAGCACCATGGGGGCATTTTTTTTGCGGTCAATTTTCAGCAGCCCCTGCAAATGGCGCACATCATTGCGCTGATACATCCGCCTTGCAAACCGCTCAATGCGCTTGGGCTGACGCTCCATTTCCTGAAAAGCGAGCTCACGGTCTTCCTCCGGCAGTTGGATTTTGGCACATAAATCTTCTAAAAAAGCCTTGTTCATTCAATCGGCCTGCCCTTCTGTTTTTCTTTCCCGGCGTAAAAGAGCGCCGGGCGCAATCGGATGCTCACAGCGGAGCCGCACCTGCATCATGGGGTGCGGAGCGCTCTCCAAGGGGAGGCCCTCCGCATCGTAAAGCTCCTGCACGGTAATTGCATACGGCGCTTTCCCAGCCTCCAGAACGCTCAGCGTTTCCCCCCGGAAAAAGCGGTTGCGCTGCACCGCATGAAGCAGTCCGCCCGCCGTGTTGCCGGCCACTGCGGCCACTTCCCAATCGCGGCGGTAGCCGCCGTCATAAAAAATTTGGGCATTCGCCTGCGGTTTGTCAAAATAGAAGCCGGTGCAATATTCCCGATGGCTGACGCGGGTGAGCTCCTCTAAAATCCAAGGCTCCGGGCGGTATCCTGTTTGATCCTGCGCGCGAAGATAGCCATCGATCGCGCAGCGGTATGCGTTCGTGACAACCGCCGTATAGTAGGCGGATTTCGCCCGGCCCTCAATCTTGAAGCTGGTAACACCGGCGCTGATCAGCTCCGGGATATGCTCAATCATGCACAGATCGCGCGCGTTTAGAAGATAGGTGCCATCCTTATCCTCTTCCACAGGGAAATATTGCCCAGGCCGCTTTTCCTCCACCAAATGGTATTTCCAGCGGCAGGGCTGCGCGCAGTCGCCCCGGTTGGAATCCCGGCCCGTCATGTAATTGGAGAGCAGGCACCTGCCGGAAAACGAAACGCACATTGCGCCATGCACAAAGCATTCAATTGCAAGCTCCCCCGGCGTGCGCGCCCGCAGCTCGCCGATCTCCGCAAGCGACATTTCCCGCGCGGTGACAATCCGCTTTGCGCCAAGTGCATAAAAAGCGTTTGCAGCGGCGTAGTTGACGATCCCGGCCTGCGTGGAAACATGGAGTTCCACCTGGGGCGCATAGCGCCGGGCAAGCTCCAGTACCCCCAGATCCGTGATGATAAAGGCGTCCACGCCGCATTCTGCCCAAGCGGTCAAAAAAGCCGGAAGCGCATCGATCTCCGCATTGCGCGGCAGCGTATTGCAGGCGAGATAGACCCGCACGCCCCTTTCATGCGCGTATTCCACCGCACACCGCAGCTCGTCAAAGGTAAAGTTTGCGGGCGCCGCGCGCATCCCAAAAGCGCTGCCCCCGAGATACACGGCGTCCGCGCCGAAGCGCACGGCGGCTTCCAGGCGTTCACGATCCCCTGCCGGGGCGAGCAATTCCGGGCTCCGTTTCCTTTCGTTCCTTTCAATTCCCATCAGGAAACGCCCATCGCCGCAACGACATTCTTGTTGTGCTTTTCATACGTTTTGGCCAGATAAATCTTGCCATTTTTATCATGGCAAAAATAAAGATAGCTGGTGTTGGAGGGATTCAACGCGGCCTCGATTGCATCCGCGCCGGGGTTGCAGATCGGCCCGACCGGCAGAGCGGGGCACACGCGCGTATGGTAGTTGCTGCGATACGCCAGATATTCCCCCTCTGAAACGTTCGGCTTGATATATTTTTCCACATAATTGCCGGTGCTGTCGCACTGAAGCTGCATTTTATCGGCAAGCCTGTTGTGCAAAACAGAAGAGATATCCTTCATCTGGTCTTTGTTCGCGGCCTCTTTCTGGATAATCGACGCAATGGTGACAATCTCATCCACCGTCATGCCCAATTCTTTGGCGCGCGCCTCATATTTGCTTGTAAATTTCTCCTGGAAATTATCTAAGAAACGCCGGATCGCGTGCGCCTCGTTCTCTTCCAGATAGAATTCATACGTATCCGGATACAGATACCCTTCCAGCTTGCGGAAACGCAAATTGGTATCCGGCATGGTTTTCACAAAGCTATATTCATTGAAATCAACCGTTTGCATCGTTTCAAAGAAGGCTTTGCGGTCGCAAATTCCATGTTTTTCAAGGCGCTCTATGATCTGATCGGCCGTCCACCCCTCGGGGAAGGTCAATTTCTTGGTTTCCACTGCTTTGGGGGCGTCCTTGATCGCGTTGAGCATTCCCTCAACACCCATCTTTTTATTCAGCTGATAGATGCCGTTGAGGTATTTGACATCCGCCGCTTTCTTGCCCGTATCACGGTTGCGCAGCGCAAAAATGGTATTGACAAAAAAATTGCAGAAATGCGGATGATTGATCAAATCATTCTCCTGCAAGATTTGCAGGATCTCTTTTTGGGAAGCGTTTTCCGGGATCGTGACGCTTGTTTTGGTGTCGCTCCCCATTAAAGCGAGCACGTCGTTGATACAAGAGAGCAGATAAAGCGAGCTCGCAATCGAGATGACCAAAACCACGCACAACGCCAGCGCTTTGGGGTTGGAGATGATTATTTTTTTCTTCTTTTTTTTCACAGCCGTCTCCTCCTCCCCGGCTTTGGCAGCCTGCTGCCTAGCTTTCACCGATTTATGTAAATTGGACAAAGGGTTTGACCGGCTGTTGACCGGCTCCCGCTCGTCGATGGAAACCTTAAAATTTTGAACAAACTCTGTGCGGTCAATCTGGCTCTCATAAAAATGATCCGCCTCTTCGCCCGCCGACGGTGCAGCGGTCGTTTCATGGCTGGTAAGGTCCTCGAACGCATTCGAGCCGGAGGAGATATTTTCATTATGAGGAGGCATCTGTTTCTTTTGATCCATATCGGTGATCAATCCTTTCGCATCGCGATTGAAGAATCTATCTAAAAACCCGGAGCTTACCAAAAGCAGCCGAGGTGCTTTTTAACCCCTTCCGCGCCATGCAACGCCCGCCCCCGGGAGAGTTTTCCGCTGCGTAACAATCAAATGGACGGGCTGATCGTAGCGGCCGGCAGGCAAATTTCTGACCATACAGCTATCATAGCACAAGCCAACGGTGCTGCCGCCGAAGCGGGCCAAAAAGCGATCGTAATACCCTTTGCCATAGCCCAGCCGATAGCCCTGAAAATCAAAGGAAAGCGCCGGCACAATGCACAAGCCCTTTGAAAAATCTGTCAATAACGTGCTTTTTTCAGGATCCGGCTCTAAAACGCCGAACGTGCCTGGAGAAAGCTCGTCCAAAGAGCAAATCCTATAAAATTCCATCTCCCGCGTGCCGGGCACGCAGCGCGGCACTGCAACCTGCTTCCCTGTTTGAAGAGATTTTTCAATCAGGCGGCGGGTATCCACCTCAATCGCCGTTGACACATAAGTCAGGATCGTTTGAGAATCGCGGTATTGCCAAAGATTCATCACACGGTTCAGAATCTTCAGATCCATTTCATCCTTTTCCGCCGGAGAAAGGCCTGCCCGCAGCGCTTTAAAACGGTTGCGCAGCTCCGCCTTAATCGGCCTGATATCCTGCCTCATCGGCATTGGAGGGATGCGCGGATCGCATCCGCCTTTGCCTGGCCAGCAAACTCCGCTGCAATTGCCAGGCCGAAATCAATGGCTACGCCCGCGCCGCGCCCGGTGATAAACTGCCCATCCCTGCAAACAAAACGGTCGCTGAGTTTCGCGCCATAAAGCTCCTGCTCCATGCCAGGGAAGCAGGTGGCCTCTTTCCCCTCCAGCAGCCCCTTATGGCCGAGGATCGAAGGGGCGGCGCAGATTGCGGAAACCAGCTTGCCATGCGCAACAGCATAGTCGATAAACTGCTGCACGACCTGCGATTTTTCAAGATTCAGCGTGCCGGGCATCCCGCCAGGGAGAACGACCGCCTCAAGTACTTCATCTGCATGAGCCTGCGTATCCGCCAGATCACAATCCATAACAATCCCATGCGCACCCGCTACTTTGACCCCACCGACTCCAACCGTACAGACCTCCAGCTCGGCGCGGCGGAGCATATCCACCGTGGCAACCGCCTCAACCTCTTCAAAGCCGTTTGCAAAGAACACATAAATCATATCAAAATTCCTCCATCTATTATCCAAGTGAAAGCCCCAAATAGGCGCCTCTCAGCATCAACGGCAACTGCTCCGCCCTTGGGGAAAGGGGACACAGCATCCCAAAAGCGGCAGTGTCCGCCTGGCTGAGAGCCGAACACATCCCTATGGGAAGGCGCAGGGAATAGCGCCGTGCACCAGACGCTCGAACCAACGCGGACAACAAAGGTAGCGCCGCCCGCTCGGACGCTATAAATTCCTGCGCAAAACAGCTTTCCTCCTGCTGCTGATACAGGCAGTAGCCCTTCTCCCCCTCCGCCGTTTGGATACACAGCGCACATCCGCCGGTGGCAAAATGCTCATTCAGCGCATAATGCACGGCAGCCTCATCCCATACGAGATGATCCCAGCCATGCAGCACGCTGCTGCGGATTTCGGCCATTTCGGCCGCTGTGAGCGCATGGGCAGGCCCGATGGCTCCAAAGGCGGTTTTCTCCGCTTCCTTCCGGGAAAAATGCACCGTTTTGCAATAGAAAGCATCATAAAACCCGCACGCCGCATAATAGTGAAATAAGCCTGGCGACGCCGGTACAAGGGCGATGCAGTCCGCCCCTTCCTCTGCCGCGGTCAAAGCTGCAAAATCAATCAGGCTGCGCATCAGCCCACGCCCACGCTGCGCCTGCGCCGTGCAGGCGGCATAAAGATATCGAGCGGTATATGGCTCGCCCCTGCATTGAACCGCCGCATCCAGCAAAAAAAGCATAGCCACTGGGCGGCCCGATTCCTCATAAAGAAACGTTTTCTCGGGAGAAAACCGATTTTTAAAGAAAAAGGAGATATACTCCATGCAATCGCCAAAAGACGCCTGCCATAGTTCCATCAACAGCGGGATATCTTCCCGCCGCGCACGGCGGATCATAGGTCCTCCCGATAAACCGCCTCCTGCTTCTCCAGCAGAATTGCGGGATAATAGGAGAGCTTTGCTTTGCGCAGGCCCTCCTCGCCCATATCTTCCTCCCGGTTGACAAAGGCATAGCCGCTCAGCGCATGTGATGCAAACTCCCTGTTGATGATCGGATACGCGCCGCGCACATCGGCAAACGCCTTTTCAATATGGGTACAAAAGGTATTTTCAGTTAACTGCTCGCCCAACGTATAGGCGACAACCCGGCCATCTACGCGGATTAATCCGCCGGTAAAACCCAACTCAAAATAGTGGTCAAACGCCCGGTCAACCGCAGCAAGCTCTTCGCTGATTCCCTCTGGGTTCCGGCTCAGGTTCTCCCGCTCCCACTCGGCGTTCATGCGCATACAATCCTCAATATTTGCCGTGGTAATCGGCTCATAGTGCCAATGATACGTTTTTTGGAAAGAAGCAATATGGTTGCGCTTGCCATGATATTTCCGCCCGGAAAGGGCTATTAAATCCTGCGTATTGTAAATATAATCAAACCCATCGCGGTACGGCTGATAGGTAAACGCACCCGGCATGATCTCCTCCAGTGCCGCCTGATTTGCCTTTGTTACGCCGTGCAGACGAAAGGGATGCCCGTTTTCATGCGCATCCTCCAACATGGCCCGTATCACCTTCAAAAGATCCCCGCGGCCAGCCGGGAACACATAGGAGGGCTTAGGCCCAATGCTTTTTGAAACAAAAAAATCCTCAAAGCGCAGGATTTTACTGCTGTAAACCGGATTCCAGATATAAAGATTGCCAAAGGTATATTCACAGCCTTGGAATTGGGCGTAAGAAAACAGCTCTCTCACCCAATTTTTATCCTCCAAACGGGGCGACTGGAATGTCAGCATGATAGCATCTCCTTTTCTACCCAAGAAAAAATTTGCTCTGCCACTTCCGCCTCCGCCAAAGGCTCGCCCGCGCTAGCACAGTCAACCCTGCAAAAATGCAGCTTTTCGCACGCATACAGCGCCGCTTCCCGGCAGGCCTGTAAATAGCGAATATTTCCCTCATGCATATCTTTCTTCTGCTCATCGCCCGCATAACGATTCGATAAAAGCCGCTGCGACACTTCCACAGGCATGTCCAGATAAATGACCAAATCAGGGGCAGGGATTTCGAGCTTTCCATATTCAAAATCCCGCAGCCAGGCGAGATAATCATCCCACTGCTCCCGTGGCAGCTTGACCATTTGATAAAGCGCATTAGAGGTAGTATAGCGATCCGCAAGAATCAGCTTGCCTGCCTCATACTCCGCTTTCCAATGGCGCTGGAAGCTTGCAAAGCGATCCACCGCATAGAATGCGGACGCCGCATAGGCATTCACATCCCCCGGATCGCTCCCAAACGACTTGTTGAGATACATTTTCACCAAAGTGCTCGAAGGGTCGCCATAATCGGGCAGCTTAATCTGCCGCAGGGGAACCCCTGCCCGTTCCAGCGCGGCTCGCAGCAGCGCTACCTGCGTTGTTTTGCCGCAGCCATCCAGCCCCTCTACCACCAATAGTTTACCTGACATGCCATCATCCTTCAAAATTTTTCACATCATACATCCTTAAAGGAAACCAAAAATGAAATAGCCTGAATCCTCCTGCACCAGAAGAAGAGTGAACAAGCATGAAAATAATTATACCAAATTTCGCCTCAGAATTCAATTCCCAGTCTCATAATGCTGTTAATAGGTTAAAATCACCGCATGCAAAACAAGCGTTTCATCCGCTGTCCGGTTGGCAATCGAGTGCTTTTGACCGCCCAGGCAAATGCAAGCGTCGCCCGGATGTAACACTGTTTCTTTGCCGTTGTCATCATAGGTCGCAGTGCCTTGGATGATATAGAAAACCTCTTCTTCCTTTTCATGCACATGCTCACCAATCGAGCAGCCCGGCTCCAATGTAATCGTTGCAATCATACGGGATTTGCCCTGATATTCGCCCGCGTCCAGAAGGTTGGTCACAACTGCCTGCCCGTCTCCTCCACGCATCTGCGGCTTAACGGTGCGGGGCATTTCAGAAGCACGTTTAATCATGATGGGATTCTCCTCTCTCAGTATGCTTTTATTTTCAATCTATTATACCGGCTAACCTCTGCGAAAAATGGCATTGCCGCTCTGCGGAAGGCATTGTTCCAATGCTTCAATGCTCTCGGAAGCTCTTGACAGCTTTGATACTTTGGAGATCCGTGAGGTTATTATGCCATGCAGCCGATCTTCGAGCTTTAAAGCTTTCCAATCCGTTCGATGCTATTATACCATTTGTATCCGGTTTGACAATATCCGCGAAGCATTTCTTCAATTGCGCGTATCATCAAAGTATGATAAAATAGCTTCAAACGGGTCGCAAAGTTTCCAGCTTTGAAACTTGGAAGCATTGGAAAAATGCATGCCGCAGAGCGGCAACGCCATTTTTCGCAGGGAGAGGCTTTGCCTGTATGATAAAATAAATGAGATTCACACTTCACAGGAGGATGTCTTTTTATGGAGAACAAGCAGCCGCAAGCCGTAATCCTCAGCATGACGAGGGATGGAGAAAAGCTATGCGCAGCCGGCGGGCGCATCTCTACCCAGCCCGGTGATGCAATCGAAATATGGAACCACTCACAGGATGCGGAAAAGAACAGCCGCCTGATTCAAAAAGTGACCCGTTCCGGCCACAATTCTGTGGTAGAGCACGCCTGTTTCCACCTGGCATTCCAAAACGTATCCGTTATGGTAGAGCAATTCATGATTGAATTCAGGCTCGCCTCCTTCACGGTGAAATCACGGCGTTATGTCGATTTCAGCTCGGCCGGATATTATATGCCGGAGGGACTGGATGAAGCGCTTACCCAAACATATGCAACGCACATGGAAGCTCTGTTTGCCGATTATCAATATCTGATTGAGCATGACGTTCCAAAAGAAGATGCACGGTTTGTGCTCCCCTATTGCTTTTGCAGCAATTTTTATTGCACACTCAATGGCCGCGAACTGTTGCACGTATTGCATGCCATGCTTTTTGGGCGCGGGAGCCGCTTCCCGGAGCTTGTGCTGCTCGGACGCCAGCTGCTGGAGCAGGCCCGTGCCATGGCGCCCGGGATATTTGCGGCATTCGAGGCAGAGCAAGCGCCGGCGGCCGATACGCTGGATCTCTCGGATCTTCCCGGCCTGCCGGAAGGAGCCCGGGTTTTGCCGCATGGCTACCAATTTGCCGAGCTGCTTGCCTCCACGCCGGACGCTGCAGAATGTGTTGCCCGCACAGCGCTGATTGAGAGCACACAGCTCCCCAGCGATGAGGTGAACAAGGTGCTTTCCGATGCAAAAATCCGTGCGGAGATCCTCCGCAGGGTAATCGCCGGCTCACGCCCGCGCGCGCTTGAAAACATCAGCTTCACGTTTCGGCTCAACGGCGTATCCCTGCCCTGTATTACGCATATCGTGCGCCATCGTATGCAGTCCGTGATGATACCGCCACTAGCGCAGGCGGATCGCACCCATAAGATCATTCCTCCCTCCATCCGCAAGCAAACAGAATGTCTTGCGCGCTATGAGGCCGCCTTCCATCGGAACGCAGCCCTGTATCAAAGGCTGCGCGGAGAAGGCGTTGCGGAAGAAACGCTCGTTTATTTCCTGCTTAGCGGCAACACACTCGACGTGGTGACCACCATGAACGCACGCGAGTTGCTCCTCTTTTTACGCCTTCGCACCTGTAGCCGCGCCCAGTGGGAAATTCACATTTATGCGGACGAGATGCTCCGCCTGCTGCGGGAAAAGGAGCCGGAGCTCTTTCGCTTTTTCGGCCCAAGCTGCTTTGTGACCGGGAAGTGCCCGGAAGGACGCTTGAGCTGCGGAAATATGCAGGAAGTGTGCGCGCGCTATCAACTGGAAGGAGAGAAAAAAAGGCCGGTTGAAAACGCCTGATCCGGCGCATACAACCAGCTTTTTCGGAAACAGAACGGTCATCTAGTCAAAAAGGCCGTCAAAATAGCCTTTTTTTCTCCTGCGGGGTTCCGGCGCAGGGCGCTCGAAGCAGACAAGGATCGTCTCCTCTCCGATCACCTGAATATCCTTCCATGGGATACAGATATCATTATCCCGCCCGCCAATGCCGCACCAGCGCGCGCGGCCAAATACAATAATTGCACACAACTGCCCTGTGCAAGTATCAATCTCCACATCGCAGACGTTGCCCAAGCGGCTGCCGTCCTTAACACAGATCACCTCTTTTGCCCGTAAATCCGTAATTCTACAATTCATACGGCGCATCACCTCCCCATAGGGAGTATATTCAGCCCTTCGGCTGAGAAGAAGCAAAAAAGCAACAAATAGCGCGGGCAATCCGCCTTACAAACAAATCAGGAGGCGTTTTTTTGAATATTGTTGTATTAGATGGCTATACGACCAATCCCGGGGATTTGGATTGGAGCTTTTTAAATCAATTTGGAGAATATACCGTTTATGACCGTACGCCTCGCACCTTGACAGTAGAGCGGGCAAAAGATGCGGAGATTGTCGTGACCAATAAGGTTGTGCTTGACCGGGAGATTTTAGAGCAGCTTCCAAATTGCCGGTTTATTGAGTTGCTCTCCACCGGCTACAATGTGATCGACTGCGGCTATGCCAAGGAGCGCGGCATCCCGGTATCCAATATTCCGGCCTACAGCACTGATGCGGTAGCGCAGCTCGTATTCGCGTTTATCCTGGCGTTCAGCAACCGCGTAGCCGCCCATAATCGGGCCGTCCATGCAGGGGAATGGACAAATTGCCCGGACTTTTGCTTTTGGAGGACCAATTTGACAGAGCTTGCGGGGAAAACGCTCGGCATCGTCGGCTTCGGCAGAATCGGCCAAAGGGTGGCGGAACTTGCCGCGGCCTTCGGCATGCGCGTGCTCGCCTGCACACCGCATCCCAAAAATACACAGATAAAGGGGTGTTTTGCTTGGGCCACGATGGATCAGTTGCTCGCAGAATCGGACTTTGTCACGCTCCACTGCCCGTTGACCCCGCAGACAGACCACATCGTGAACCAGGAATTCCTGCAAAAAATGAAACCTTCCGCCTATCTGATCAACACCTCGCGCGGCCCTGTGATCGACGAAGCAGCTCTGGCGCAGGCGCTCGAGAAAGGCGCGCTGGCGGGCGCTGGCGTGGACGTACTTTCTACGGAACCCCCTACGGCGGATAATCCACTGCTCACTGCAAAAAACTGCCTGATTACTCCGCACATTGCCTGGGCCGGGTACGAAACGCGCGGCCGCCTGCTGCGCATCTGTGAGGATAATCTCAGGGCCTTTTGCGCTGGTGCGCCGATTCATGTGGTGAACCCTTGAGGAATCGCTTCGTGCGGTTCAGAACGGGCATTTTTGTGCGGTTTCCATGTATTTTTTATTTCTCACCACAAATAATTGTATGATAGTGGGATTATTTGACATTTGAATGAAATCTGCTATAATAAAAGCTGTTCAGCCTTGTGTTGAATGGCTTTTTCCATATTGGAAAGGAAAAGATAGCCGCCTTAAATTGATGAAAAGGAGTGTTTTACATGGCAGGTAAAACGACAAAAAAGAGTCCGTTCGACTGTGCCGCCTTTTATACAATCACCTCCAAGCTCAGCGGCAAAGCTGTTACGGCATGCGGAGAGTCAGAGGTGCGTATGTTTGCGCCAACAGTGGAGGATCGCCAACAGTGGAAACTGGTTGCGGCAGATACCGGCGCATACCGCTTGATTTCTAAAACGACCGGCAAAGCGCTGGATATCATGCTGGCAGGCGAAAACGACGGCGCTCAACTGCATCAATGGAAAGAGGATATCTCCGCCCCTACGCAGAGCTGGGTGCTGGAGCAGACACAGGATGGCAGCTACAAAATTAAATCCGCTGTATCCGGCAAATGCATGGATATTGTTGATATCTCCATGCAGGATGACGCCCGCCTTCAAATTTGGGAGGATCTCGACGGAGAGAACCAAAAATGGATGCTGAACGCTCTCGCCGCGCCGAAACCTGCGAGAAAACCACGCGCGCCCAAAAAAGAAGCGACAGCCAAAACAAAGACAGTAACGGAAAAAGCGGCAACTGTGGCAACAGAAAAAGCGGCGTCCCCCGCGAAGCTGAATACTGCCAAGCCCGCGGCCGCAGCCAAAACAACAACCAAAGCGTTGCCTAAAACAGCGGCCGACAAAAAAGCAAAAAAGTAATTTTTATAAAAATGTAAAAATACAAATATCGCCGCTCTCCAGCCTATGGAGAACGGCGATGTTGTTTGCCGCGTGTTTAAAGGGATGGCGCAAAATGCTTTGCGCCATCCCCTTCTTTTTTATTCCGCTCAATAAATGGGAAACGCCTTTCGACTCAATCCCTGCGCAAGGCTTCAATCGGCGGCATCTTCGCCGCTTTCCGCGCGGGATAAATGCCGAAGAAAATACCGATTGCGCTGGAAAACCCAACTGAAATCAAAATTGTGCTAAATTTTACGCTCATCGGGATGTCCATGATATAGGAAACAACCCCAGCCCCTGATATGCCAAGAATCATTCCAATGATTCCGCCTATCAGGCAAAGAATCACTGATTCAGTCAGAAACTGGAATAGGATCGTCCGTGTTCGTGCACCAAGCGCCTTGCGGATGCCGATCTCCCGCGTTCGTTCGCTAACGGAAACATACATGATATTCATCACGCCGATGCCGCCGACGACCAGCGAAATCGCACTCACCGCTGCGATAAATGTCGTAAATACATTAATCACCTTATCCAGCAGTTCAATATAGGTAGCCATATTCGTGACCGTATAGGCCTCCCGGTCAAAGTTGTTATGCCGCGCCTGAAGGATATTTTTGGCCGCATTCCCCGCGGCGTCAAGCTGATTTTCATCCTTCGCGGAAAGATAAACCATATTGTAGCGGCCGCTGGAGCCCATGAGGTTTGCAACCACCGGAGCGGGCGCAATCACATAGCACATATTGCCCATGGTGTTGGTCATCTGAGACATCTGCTCCATCATTGCCTCGTTATCCATGCCGCCCATCATGGCGGAAACGTCCATCACACCGATGATGCGAAGCCTTGCGGTTTTATCGCCGACGGTAACTTCAATATATTCGCCAACGACATTCTCATAGCCGAACAGGCCCTTTGCATTCATACCATCGATGATACATACGTTGCGCGCCGCCTCGTACTCCTCTTCAGTGAACATGCGCCCATAGCTTGCGGAAAGCTTTGAAATCTGCTCCATATCTGGCGCGCACCCTACCGGGAAGCACATGCCGCTCTCGCTGTTCGCCTTAAACGTGCCCATCCCAAGCAGGAAAGGGGAAACATAGTCGATACTATCCTGCCCCTTCATAGCTTTAAGGTCATCATCCGTGATATAATCGCTGGACGACGTGTTTTTTTGATTGACTTGAATCGTGATTGCGCTCTGGCCCATATCCTGAATCATGCCCACAATATAATCTCGCCCACCATTGCCGACCGTGATGATTGCGATCACGGACGCAACACCAATGATAATGCCGAGCATCGTGAGCAAGGAGCGCAGCAGGTTGGTGCGGATGCTGAAAATAGCTATACGGATATTTTCCCGAATATTCAAAACCTACCGCCTCCGCATCAATTTTTCTGGGAGGAGGAGACGTTCTCACCCTCTTCTTGAATCGTCACGCGTGCACCATCTGCCAAGGTTTTGGAGGGGTTCTTGACAATTTGCTCCCCAGCGGAAACACCGGACGTAATCTGATACATCGTATCGGAGACAAGGCCGGTTTCGACCTCTTTTTTCGTTACCGTTTCCTCCGCTTCATGATAGACGAACACATATTTTTTGCCTTCCTCCACCAGCAGAGATTCCAGCGGAATCAGCGTTGCCCCCTTTGCTTCATCCGTCTGGATGGAAACATCCACATCCACGCCGATGATGACGCTGGCATCCGGGTTATTGATCTTCACTTTTGCCGGGATGCTGCTGGAGGTGCCTGCACCGGTTAAAGAACCTGCAAGAGAACTGAGATCCAACCCTCCGCCGGAGGATGCAACCGGGCTAATGAAAGAAACCACGCCCTCAAGCTCGCCGCTTGCTGTAGTAATCACGGCGGGCATACCGGTTTTCACCTTGAGCACATCATATTTATCAAGGGAGAAGGATACATAAAACTGCCCATAATTCTCCACTGTCATGCCGACATTACCGCCGGAACCAAGAGAGGTGAGCGTGTTCATCAGGCTATTGAGATCCGTGCCGCCGGATACCGCCTGTAGGATGGAAGAGATGTCAAAGGAATTGGAGGAGGAGGACGCACCCCCGCCCTGATAGGTTTCACCCGCTTTGATGTTGACCGCTGTGACCACACCGTCATCCTGTGCGATCCAACCGCTCCTCAGCGAAGCGACCATATCCTCCATTTCATCGAGCGATTTTTTGCTTGCATCGACCACTAGCTTATAGGTGCTGGAAAGGGTGTTGTTCTGCTGAGCTTCCAGCGTGGTTTTCTGAATTTTAAGCTGGGCAAGATCCATCTGCGCCTGAATAAGCTCCGCCGAGGAGGAGCCGGCCATGGCGGAAAGGTCAAACCCGCCGCTCGCCATCTGATTCAGCTGTTCCATCAGCTTCTGAATCTGGGAGGTCGTTCCGTTGGCCCCGAGCAGCTTGTCAACAATGGCCTGAATCTGGCCTTGCAGCGTGTTCGGTGTGGTTGTGGCCTCGGTCGTTTCCTTTTGCGTAGAGGTGGGCGACTGCGCCTTCTGCGATTCGGCCTCCTTTGTGAGCTTCTCGACCTTCGCCTCAAGCTCCTTAATCTCCTTGTTGACCTGTGGAAGCTTCGCCTTCGCTTCGCTCGCCGCCGTTAGGGAATGATTGTAGGTTTTGAGCGCTTCATTATAAGCCGTGCGCCGCTCGCTAAGCTTGCCGGATAGAGAAGACGCATCGAAGGTGGCGAGCACGTCGCCCTTCTTCACATGATCTCCGACTTTTACATTTACTGTGAGAACCTTTGTCCCCTCCAGCAGGGAAAAATCCGTTTGGTTGTCGGATTCGATCGTCCCTGTGGCGATCAGCTCCTGCTGGATATCGCCCTTCTGAACGCTGACAAGCGTTACGGGCGTGCCCGGCTCGGGCCGAACTAGGAAATAGACGATCAACGCAACCACCAGCACAATCGCAATTGCGCCGACGATCACGGCCGTCTTCTTCCCCTTAGAAAGTGCCTTAAATTTTTCCAACTCTCTCACCGCTTTCAAATACTGGAGGCAGCCGCGGAAGCTTTCGTTTCGTTTTCATACACGATGTCGTATATCTCCGCAGAATACTACTTCTCAGCTTACCGAAAAAACAATAAAAATGCTGTTGCATTCTGTAAACAATTTATGAATTATTTGTGTCCGATATCCGAGCGGAAATGCGCGCCCTCAAAACAGATGCGATGCACACCATCATAGGCCTTTTGGAGCGCTTCCTGAAGCGTAGCGCCACAGGCTGTCACTCCGAGCACACGGCCGCCCGCCGTGACGAATTGGCCGTCCTTCAGGGCTGTCCCCGCATGATAGACGGTCGCGCCGGGGATCTGGCCGCTCTCATCCAGGCCCTTGATCGCGATCCCCTTCGGGTAGGCTTTTGGATATCCGCCAGAGGCCATAACAACGCAGGCACAGGCGTTTTCTTCCCATGTGATCTCCTGCTGTGCGAGCCTGCCGTCCACCACCGCTTCCAAGATATCAATCAGCGGCGTCTTCAGCCGTGGCAGGACGACCTGCGTTTCCGGGTCCCCAAAGCGGGCGTTGTATTCGATGACCTTCGGCCCAGCTGGCGTAAGCATCAGGCCGAAATACAAGCAGCCCTTGAAAGGCCTCCCCTCCTGCCGCATTGCCCGAATGGTCGGCAGAAAAATCTCCTCCATGCAGCGCGCGGCGATTTCCGGCGTGTAATAGGGGTTCGGGCTAATGGTGCCCATCCCGCCTGTATTGGGGCCTTTATCGCCATCGTAAGCGCGTTTGTGATCCATGGAGGATACCATAGGCTTCACCGTTTCACCATCTGTAAAGGCCAGCACAGACACCTCCGGGCCGGTCAGAAATTCCTCAACGACAACGCGGCTGCCGGAATCGCCAAAAATTTTATCCTCCATCATTGCATGCAGCGCATCCTTTGCCTCTGCCTCATCCTGTGCGATCACAACGCCCTTGCCCAGCGCAAGGCCATCCGCCTTGATGACAGCGGGCCAGGTATTCCGCTCCAAAAGATAGGCAAGCGCCTTTTCCGGCGCATCAAACACTTCATAACGCGCGGTAGGGATGCCATATTTTTTCATCAGGTTTTTAGAGAAAACCTTGCTGCTTTCAATCTCTGCCGCCAGCCTGGAGGGGCCGAATGCGCGGACGCCTGCCGCCTCCAACGCATCCACCATGCCTGCCGCCAACGGGTCGTCCGGCGCGACAAAGACGAGATCTATTTGATGCTCTTTGCTGAAGGCAACGACGCCTTCGATATCCATTGCGGAAATTGTGACGCACTGCGCATCGCGCGAAATACCGCCGTTGCCGGGCGCGCAGTAAATCTGCTCCACACGCGGGCTTTCCATCAGCTTGCGGATCAGCGCATGCTCGCGCCCACCACTGCCGATCATAAGAATTTTCATCCTGTTTCCTCCATCCCTATAGGATTTCAATCTGCTCTGTTTCGTCCGCCAAAACTCCATGACCATCGTCAAGCCGGATCACACAGCGACCGGATGCCTGCTCATAGGCCGCCGTCCGCTCCTCAAAGCGCTCAAAACGCGGCAGATATTTATGATAGTGTGGCAATATCTCCACTCGGGTGATCCCCATGCCTGTGAAATCCCCTCCGCCAGCCTGCGGCCGGAGCTCCGGGCTAAAGTGATCCACCAATTCCAGAGATTCCTGCATGGCAAGGCTGCCCGCGCTCACACCGATGAGCAACCCGCTTGATTTTAACCCCTGCAAATATGGTTCGCAGTGCGCTTCCCGCAGCCGGCGCACCAGATAAAAAGGATTTCCGCCGATGCATTCAACCACCTGATAGGCAAAAAGCCGGCTGGCCGGCTGCTGGTCAAAATCAAAAAAATCAACGGAAAGGCCCAGCCTTTCCAGTTCACTGCGAAGCCATGGCACGTGATAATCCTTCTCTTTAAAGCCGACTGACGCGGTGGTGACCAACGCCGCCCGCTTCGCACCGGCGGGAAGCGCCTTCTTTGCCGCTTTGCGCAGCCGCCGTGAAGTTAAGCCATTGGAAGTCATAAGCAGCATGCTGCTCCTCCTCTTATCAGCCCACAAAGCTCCAGCTGCCAGGCATACCGCCCGACAGCTGGAGCACGCTTTTAATGGTGGAACAGGCGGATGCCCGTGAATGCCATCGCCATTTGAAAGCGGTTGCAGGTGTCGATCACGTGATCATCTCGAATAGAGCCGCCCGGCTGGGCGATATACTGCACACCGCTGCGGTGCGCGCGCTCAATATTGTCGCCAAACGGGAAGAACGCATCTGAGCCAAGAGAAACGCCATCGAGCGTTTTCAGCCACGCCTGCCGCTCCTCGCGGGTGAGAGGCTCCGGCTTCACAGTGAAGAACTGCTCCCATACGCCATCCGCTAAAACGTCCATATAATCGTCGGAAATATAAACGTCAATCGTGTTATCGCGGTCCGGGCGGCGGATGTTTTCCACAAAGGGAAGCGCGAGCACCTTCGGGTGCTGGCGTAGATACCAGTTATCTGCCTTATTGCCGGCAAGCCTCGTGCAATGCACGCGGGACTGCTGGCCCGCTCCCACGCCGATGGCCTGGCCATCCTTTGCGTAGCAGACGGAATTCGACTGCGTATATTTCAGCGTAATCAGGGAGATCAGCAAATCGCGCTTCGCTTCCGCGGGAAGCGTTTGATTCTCCGTGACGACATTTTCCAGAAGCGACTCGTCAATTTTCAGCTCGTTGCGCCCTTGCTCGAAGGTGACGCCAAACACATCCTTGTGTTCCACAGGCGCAGGGCGATAGGCCGGGTCGATCTGCACGATGTTGTAGTTCCCCTTGCGCTTCCCCTTGAGCACCTGGAGCGCTTCCGGCTCATAGCCGGGGGCAATCACGCCATCGGATACCTCGCGGGCAATGAGCTTTGCCGTGGGCACATCGCAGGGCTCGGAGAGAGCAATCCAGTCGCCGTAGGAGGACATACGATCCGCGCCGCGCGCACGCGCATAGGCATTAGCGAGCGGTGAAAGCTCCAGATCATCTACAAAGTAGATTTTTTTCAGCGTATCGCTCAGCGGCAGGCCGACCGCCGCGCCCGCCGGGCTGACATGCTTGAAGGAGGCCGCACTGGGCAGGCCTGTCGCCGCTTTCAGCTCACAAACCAGCTGCCAGCTATTGAACGCATCAAGGAAATTGATGAAGCCGGGCTTGCCATTCAAAACGGTAATCGGCAATTCGCCGCCCTCCTTCATAAAAATGCGGGACGGCTTCTGATTGGGGTTGCAGCCGTATTTGAGCATCAGCTCATTTGCCATGATGATAACCACCCTTTCACACTTCGAAGATTTTCAATTGCAATCGGCGCCCACCGTCAGTTGTTCTTATTGACAACGCGGGTTTCCTCCGAGCCGTCGGCAAGGTCGATAAAACGCACGAAGAGAGAAACCTTGTTCGCTTCATTGAGATTTTCCCACATGAGGCTGGTAAAGGAATCGATATCGCCTTCGATCCGCACCAGCTCCGGCTCGCCTTCAAAGGAGGGCACCGGGTTTCCATCGCCAAGATAGGTGTGGATGAAGTGGCCCTCGCCCGCCACCGGCTGGGGGTATTCATAGAAAAAGCGCTGGGTGGATTCCGCATTGCCATTTGCGCTTTTGAGAATGGAAAGACGGTAGCTGCCATCCTTGTGCACCAGGCCGGAAATACGCGGGGTCAGAATGGGCGGATCCGGCTCGAAGGTGCGCATCCGCAGCGCCTCCTCAAAGGTCTTCTCCGCTGCAAGGAATTCATAAATCGTATCGGTCTGATCGCCATTGGTAACGATTGTGGCCGCACCAAACTTGCGCACAGGCCAATAGATCACAAGGCTCGGATCTTTGAGCTTTGCCGGGTCAAACGCCTGGGTGCGCAGCCCGCCATCCTCTTCCACAAAAATCCGGTTACGGCTGTTTTCACTGCGGCCCATGATAAAATAGGCGATCACCGCTTTTTGCCCATCTGCGCTTTTCCCGAGCACAATACCGCGGCCCGGGTAGGTATTATCGCGCAAAACCGCTCTCAAATCTTGAATCTGCATTGTTATGACTATCCTTTCTTTGCGAGGCGGAAGTTTTATGCGCGTTCGTCATGGCCTTTCTTCAAAAGGGCCGGCCAAAGTCCGGTTTGCCTTTTTGACCGGAAAGCACAAAACTTTTCCCTCTTTCTCTCTATTCTAGATCGTCTAAAGTCTGAAATCTGGATTCTGAAATCTATCTTCCCACAGGGCGCACTGCTCCTCCACCGCGCGCGGCAAAAGGAGCCATTCCGCCTGCTCCATCACACGGCGTTGCAGAGTTTCAGGCGTGTCTCCCGCCTCGACCAGAACCGCTTTCTGGCTTAGGATCGGCCCGCCGTCCGGAATTTCATTGACGAGATGCACAGTCGCGCCCGTCACCTTTACACCGCGTGCCAGCGCTGCCTCGTGCACACGCAGGCCATAATAGCCCTTGCCGCAAAAGGACGGGATCAACGCGGGGTGGATATTGATGATGCGGTCGCGGTACGCTTCGATCACCGTAGGGCCAAGAATCGATAAAAAGCCCGCCAGCACAACGATCTGCGCCCCACAAGCCCGCAGCGCGTTTAAAATGGCCGCGTCGTATTCCTCCAGCGTAGCAAAGCTTTTGCGGGAGATCACCTCGCCGCCGATACCCGCGTTCGCCGCACGGGTGAGCGCGTAGGCATCCGGCCGGCTGGCGATCACGCGCACAAATTCGCCGTGCGGGATCTCCCCGCGCGCTTTTGCATCGAGCAGCGCCTGTAAATTTGTGCCGCCGCCGGAGACGAGCACCGCGATCTTCAGCATAGGTCAATCCCCTTCTCGCCCTCGCGTACTTCACCTAAGATGCAGGCTTCCTCGCCGTTCTCCTTGAGGATGCGGACGGCTTCATCGGCCTGATCCGCCGCGACTGCGACACATAAGCCGACCCCCATGTTAAAGGTGTTATACATATCGTGTTCCGAGATCCCCTCGCTCTGAATCACTTTGAAGATGGGGCGCACCGGCACCTTGGCTTTTTCAATCGCCGCGCGCAGATAATCCGGCAACATCCGCGGAATATTTTCGTAGAAGCCGCCTCCCGTAATGTGGGAAACGCCATGGACCTCCACCTGCTCCATCAGGGCAAGCAGACTCTTTACATAGATGCGCGTGGGAGTCAGCAGCTCCTCGCCCAGCGTTTTGCCGAATTCATACATATAGAGATTCAGCCGCTCCGGTGTGATATTGAACACCTTGCGCACAAGCGAAAAGCCGTTGGAATGCACGCCGGAAGAAGAAACGCCAATGAGCGCATCGCCGGCCTTCATCTGTGCGCCGTCAATGAGCTTTGCTTTATCCGCCATACCGACGCAGAAGCCGGCCAGATCATATTCCTCCTTGGGATAAAAGCCCGGCATCTCCGCTGTTTCGCCCCCGATCAATGCGCAACCCGCCTGCACACAGCCCTCGGCCACGCCCGCAACGATCTGCGCCACGCGCTCAGGCACATTTTTGCCCACGGCCACATAATCCAGGAAAAACAGCGGCTTCGCACCCGCGCAGGCCACATCGTTTGCGCACATGGCCACACAGTCGATGCCCACGGTGTCGTGCTTGTCCATCATAAAGGCGAGCTTTAGCTTGGTGCCAACGCCATCCGTCCCGGAAACGAGCACCGGCTCTTTCATGCCGGTCAGGTCAGGCTGAAACAGGCCGCCAAAACCGCCGATACCGGAAACGACGCCCGGTGTCTGCGTGCGAGCCACATGTTTTTTCATCAATTCCACCGCTTTGTAACCAGCGGTTACATCTACACCCGCCTCGCGGTAGCTGTCGGAATAACTATTATCCATTGAATAAACCCATCCTTTCTTTCTAAACAAACCCCGCTGCGCCGAAAGCGCCCGTTTACTTCGGCTGTTTTACAAGAGTATCGAGCTTTTTGCTGAATCTATCCTCCGGCTGTTCCTGCGGCACATCGATCGGATAATTACCGGTAAAACAGGCGTCGCAAAAGCTGGATGTGGAGCTGCTGGCGATCTTATGCAGGCTCTCAAGGCTCAAATAGCCCAGGGAATCCGCGCCGATCTGTTTGCAGATTTCATCAATGCTCATCCGGCAGGCGATCAGGTATTCGCGCGAGCTGATATCCGTGCCGAAATAGCAGGGGTGCATAAAGGGAGGAGAAGAAATCCGCATGTGAACCTCCTTTGCACCAGCCTTACGCAGCAGCTCGATGATATGCGCGCTGGTTGTGCCGCGGACGATCGAATCATCCACGAGCACCACACGCTTGCCCTCCACTGCCGAACGCAAAGGGTTTAGCTTGATGCGAACGCTGCGCTCGCGCTGTTCCTGGGAATCTTGAATGAAAGTGCGCCCGACATAGCGGTTTTTGATAAAACACATGCCATAAGGGATGCCGGATTCATTGGCATAGCCGATCGCGGCATCCAATCCGGAATCCGGCACGCCCGCCACGAGATCCGCTTCCACCGGATACTCACGAGCGAGATACTTGCCCGCACGCTGGCGCGCAAGATGCACGCTTGCATTGTCGATTACAGAATCCGGGCGGGCGAAATAAACGTGCTCAAAAATGCAGAGCGAGCTCTTATGACCACAGTGATCGCGGATACTGCGAATGCCGTTTTCATCCGCCACAACAATCTCGCCCGGCTCAATATCACGGACGAACTCCGCGCCGAGGCTATCAAGCGCGCAGGTTTCAGAAGCAAAAATATAGCTATCCTCCATTTTGCCGATGCAAAGGGGGCGAAAACCCTGCGGATCGCGCACAGCGATCATTTTGCGGGGGGACATCAGCACAAACGAATAGGCCCCTTCAATTTGATTCATCGCCCGGTTAATTGCCTGCTCGACGCTGCCTGCCTCCAGGCGTGCGCGCGCGATCAGCAAAGCGATCAGTTCAGCGTCGCTATCCGTCTGGAAAATTGCGCCCTGCTTCTCCAGCGGTTCGCGCAGGGCATGCGTGTTGACAAGGCTGCCGTTGTTAGCAATGGCGATCGTGCCCTTGGCATAGCGCATCACAAGGGGCTGAGAATTTTCGCGCTCTGACATGCCGCCGGGCGAATAGCGCACATGGCCGATGCAGATATCTCCGCCTCCGTCCTGGGAGAGCTTCTGGAGCGCATCCGCATCGAACACATCGGGTACAATGCCAAGATCGCGGTGATAATCGACCACACCGCCCCGATTGATCGCGATTCCGCAGCTGATCTGCCCCCTGTGTTGCAGGGCATACAGTGCAAGATAGGTCAAATGAACAGCATTGAACTGATTTTTATTATAAATTCCGAATACGCCGCATTCCTCATGGGGCTTGTCAAACATCGCAATTCCTCCTGAATGGGTTAAAAATTCTTCTTTCCGTTTAAAGCGCAGCAGCCTTCAACTGCAACGCAGCATCTTTTTCCAGCACCTTTTGGGCCATATCCTCCTTCATCTGGGAAAGCTTCTGGGCCAGCCCTTCATCGGAGAGCGCCAGCATCTGCACGGCGAGGATCGCTGCATTCTCCGCCCCGTCGATTGCAACGGTGGCCACCGGAATGCCGGAGGGCATCTGCACGGTGGCAAGCAAGGCATCCAGACCGTCAAGCGTGGAGGATTTCACCGGGATGCCGATGACAGGCAGCGTCGTATGCGCTGCCAGCACGCCGCCGAGATGGGCCGCCTTCCCAGCCGCCGCGATAATCACGCCAAAACCGTTCTCCTTCGCCCTAGAGGCAAAATCAGCCGCCGCGGCGGGAGTGCGGTGCGCGCTCATCACATGCGTTTCCACCTCTACGCCGAAATAACGCAGCTTTTTGATTGCCCCGCTGACAATGGGCAGATCACTGTCGCTCCCCATAATAACCGCTACCTTTTTCATCACTTTTTCAGCACTCCTTCTTCAATCCCAAAAAATAAAATAGCTGCCGCGCAAAGCGCCACAGCTTTCGATCTTGATTATTTACTCTTGCCGGACGGCATGCGGGCGCACCTTGCCCCGGTGCAGATGACTGAAACACATCCAATCAGCGGCAGGCCTGTCCCGTTCATACCGACCTCTCCATTTCGAGTGATTTGTATATTTATTCTATGGCAACCGCAAAAAAAATGCAAGGCAATCCGACTGTAAAAAAGTTTTTCTACATATATATTGAGGAAACCAGATAGCGCATTTGCTGATTTTGTATATAATGACAACCTAAATCGACAGAAAGGAGCACCTTGTTTTTATGAAACGATTTTTTAAAATGACGCCCTGCCTTTTGATCCTGATGAGCCTCCTGCTCTGTGCCTGCACGGACGCGGAATTTTTGACGGAGGAAACGTTTTTAAACCGTTTCAACGCGCTCGACGAAACACAGCAGCTCAACGCCAGGGACGCGCTGGCAAAAGAGGAGGATACCTTTATCGGACACTCCTATTTTCTATCGCCCAAAGGGGATGAAACCTACATGCTCTGTTTGCAGATCGATAAAGAAAGCGCTGAGCTGAAAGCCTGCTCCCTGCTCTATGCCCGCATGGGCGATGAAGAGAGCGACACATTCTTCGCCGCGCTCGCCTCCCGCACGGCGCAGGCTTTTACCGGGCAAAGCGCACAGGCCTGTGACGGTGCCTTGAAAAAGGCGGGCGTTCTCGGCGCCGCGCGAGATGAAGCAAACGCAGCGGGGGAATCGCTGGAATGGAACGGCTTCCGGATCAGCAAGGAAAAAATCTCCCTGGGCTACCGTATGACCATTGAAACGATCAAGAAGGATCAATCCCGCGCAGCGGACACCGCCGCACAGGAGGAGGCCGGGGACGCCGATCCCGAAAAGGCGGAAACGCCCGCTTCTGAAGCGCCCGCGGAAACCGGCGCCTCCTCTTCCACCGCCTAAGGGAAAATCAATCAGCCATACGCTATGCCGCATTCTGCCTGCGGGGCGTATGGCTGAATATTTTTTATTTGCCGGAGGCACGCCGGAGATATTGCTTAAAAAATGCAACGCCCTCTTTTAAAGCTTTCACTGGAACGCGTTCATTGGTGGAATGCGTGCACAGCAGAAGGGAAGTATCCACCACAAAGGGGGCAAAGCGATAAATATTTTCGCAAATCGGCTCGTAATGATAGGAATCCGTACCGCCCATCACCAGATAGGGCGCTACGATATAATCCGGGTTGGTTCGCATGCAGAGCTCTTCCAAAATGGCAAAACAGCGGGAATCCGTGGGCGAAATTTTGGAGGGCTCTTTGCCCTTGAGCAGCTTTACCTCAATATTTTTGTTGCGCACCACCTTGCGGATATGGCGTTCGACGCCGGCGATGGAATCGCCAGGCATCATACGAAAATTGACCGTTACGCTCGCCCGCTGCGGAAGCACGTTCGCAGCAGGGCTGCCCTGCGCCATCGTCGCGCCGGTTGTGGTGCGGATCAGCGAAGCGGCGGGCGGGATTTTTTTCATCACGGCGAGCACAAGGGGCTTCAATAGCCAGAGGTTGCATGTGACAATCCGCGCGGGATAAGAAACGTTGCGCCCGATTTTCTGAAACAGGCTATAGACCATGCCCGTCATTTTGGATTTGCACTGGTGGTTTTCAAGGTCTTGGATCACATCCGCCAGCTCGCCCAGCGCCGTGTGCTGCGGCGGCTGGGAGGAATGCCCGCCCTTGGAGAAAACGGAAATTTCAAAATCCGCGTAGCCTTTTTCCGCCACGCCGATTCCGGCTAGATATTGATCTAAGATGCCATTCACCTTAGCGGGCAGAATGGCGCCGCCCTCATCGAGCACACAGTCGAGATGGACGCCGCGCTCCTTGAGAAGCTGCATCAGCGCCCTTGCACCGGAAGTTTGGGACGCGACGACCTCCTCATCATCCCCAAAGAGCAAGTAAACATCCCGCTCAGGCTCAAAGCCCTCCTCCAGCAGCGTTTCCACCGCCTCCATCACGGAGATCAGGTGGTTTTTCATATCCAGCGCGCCACGGCCCCAGATGAACTCCCCATCGTTATAACCCTCATAGGGCGGATGCGTCCAGTCGTTTTCCGTCCCATCCTCCACGGGGACAACATCCTGATGGGCCAGCATAGCAATCGGGTCAAGCGATGCGTCCTTCCCCTTCCAGCAGTAGAGCAGGTTGGCGGGCGGCACCACTTCGCAGGTGAGCTTTTGATGGATCAACGGGTAAGCTTCCCGCAAAAACAGATGGAACCGCTCAAACTGCGCCCAATCCACATCCTTCTGATCCGGATAGGATACCGTAGGAATCCGGATGGCCTCTGATAAATGCTGCGTCAGGCGGCTTTGATCGACCGGCTCTTCCGGCAGCGGATCATAGGCCTGTTTTTTCGGGGTAAAAAAAGCGGCCCGAATCAAGGTAATCGCAAGAAAGGCGGCCAATAGCCCTAGAATCGTGTATAAAACAATTTGCCAGGTTGCCATGAACAATCCCACTCCTCTGTAAAAAGTCAAGCGAAAAGCGCCGGCGTATCGCGCTTTTCGCTCTGTGTTAATTTTTCAGGCTCTGCAACGGCGCAGGAATCCGCCCGCCGCGCGCAATAAATTTTGCAGGCGAGGTGGTTTTCAGCGCCATAACCGGGCCGCCGCCCAACAGGCCGCCGAAGGAAAGCTCCTCCCCCACCTGTTTGCCGATCGCAGGAATCACGCGCACCGCCGTTGTTTTGGAATTGACCATGCCGATAGCGGCCTCATCCGCAATGATGGCGGAAATAACCTCCGCCGGCGTATCGCCGGGAATCGCAATCATATCGAGGCCAACGGAACAGACGGCCGTCATCGCCTCAAGCTTTTCGATGCTCAGCGCGCCGCAGCGGGCCGCGTCGATCATGCCCGCGTCCTCTGTGACCGGGATAAACGCGCCGGATAGACCGCCCACATGGGAAGAGGCCATCGTTCCACCCTTTTTCACCGCGTCGTTTAAAAGCGCAAGAGCGGCAGTCGTGCCGTGGCCTCCGCATTTTTCCAGCCCCATCTCCTCAAGGATATGGGCAACAGAATCACCCACCGCCGGGGTTGGCGCCAGAGAGAGATCCACAATGCCAAAGGGCACATGGAGCCGCTTAGAGGCCTCGTGGGCAACCAGCTGGCCCATACGGGTGATTTTAAATGCCGTACGCTTAATCAGATCCGCCACGCCGGTTAAATCGCATTCCGGCGCTTTGGCGAGGGCCGCGCGCACCACGCCGGGGCCGGAAACGCCCACGTTGATGACGCAATCCGGCTCGCCTGCGCCGTGGAATGCACCCGCCATGAAAGGATTATCATCCGGCGCGTTGCAGAAAACGACGAGCTTTGCACAGCCGATGCAATCGCGATCCGCCGTGATTTCGGCAGCCTTGCGCACGATATCTCCCATCAAACCTACCGCATCCATATTGATGCCTGCCTTGGTAGAGCCGATGTTAACAGAGGAGCAAACATGCTCCGTGCGGGAGAGCGCCTCCGGGATGCTGCGGATGAGCGCTTCATCTCCCGCCGCAAAGCCCTTTTGCACCAGCGCCGAATAGCCGCCGATAAAATTGACGCCAACCGTCTGCGCAGCGCGTTCAAGCGTGAGAGCGTATTCAACCGGATCTCCCCCGCTCGCTCCGCAGATCATCGCAATCGGGGTGACAGAAATACGCTTGTTGATGATCGGGATGCCGAACTCCCGCTCGATCTCCTCACCCGTGCGCACAAGGCGCTCCGCCCGGCGCGTGATTTTCTCATAAATGCGGCCGCAGGCCTTTTGAATATCAGAATCGCAGCAATCGAGCAGCGAGATGCCCATGGTGATGGTGCGGATATCGAGATTCTCCTCCTGGATCATCGTGATGGTCTCCAGGATATCCCTTGTGTTAATCATATGTAAAAGCCATTCCTTCCTGCATTCAAATGCGGTGCATGGAGTTAAAAATATCCTCATGCATAACGTGGATTGAAAGATTCATCTCGTTGCCCATCGTCTCCAGTTTTTCTGCAAACGCGGTAAAGGGCACGGCGCAATGGCTCACATCCACCAGCATCATCATGCAGAACATCTCTTGCAGGATCGATTGGGAAACCTCTATGATGTTGACCTGATTTTTAGCGCATTGATCGGATACGCTCGAAAGGATGCCGACCATATCTTTGCCGACAACGGTAATCACTGCTCGCATGAATAAACCTCCGTAAAGCTTCAGAATTTGCATGAGGATACGGCCCGCATGAAGCAGGCGACTCCCGCATATTGATTGTTATTCTACCATAGATGCGGATCATTGAACAGGGGCAGAGCCCTCCCCTGGAAAAATTTTTTAGCCAACTACTGTTACATGGCGTCGAAATGTGGTATATTGAATGAAAATACTGCATTGATTTCTGCAAACTTTGTAAGTCGTTCCATCTCCGGCTGCTAGCTACGGCATAAGAAGATGCGGAAAAGCCCAAACTCTGGGCAAAGGGGGCTTTTATCTTGACAGAATATAAAAAACGCATGGATATGCATACGCACACGGATAACTCGCCGGACGGCAACCACTCCACGATGTACCTTTGCGAATGCGCGGAGCAAACCGGCCTGCGGGCCATCGCCTTTACAGACCACTGCGAAGTGGACGCCTATTATAAAGACCACTACGACCGCGCCGCCTTTCAGGCATACTTTGAGGTGGTGAAAGCGCGCTCCGTTTTCCGAGGCCGACTGATCGTCGCTGCCGGAATTGAGCTCGGCCAGCCGGCTTATGATCCGGCCCTGGCGGAGCAGATCCTCTCAAAATTCGATTACGATGTTGTTATCGGCTCCGTGCACAACCTGCGGGGCCGCAAGGATTTTTACTTCATGGAATATGACGGCTTCACAGACAGCGACCTGGACGCGATGGTGGAAGAATACCTAAAGGAACTACTCACTATGGTGCAATGGGGTGGTTTTGATATTTTGGCGCACCTGACCTACCCCCTGCGCTACATGGTCGGTGAAAACCACCGCAATATTGACCTCAACCGCCACAGCGACCTGATCGACGAGATCCTGCGCCAGGCGGCCCGGTCCGGCAAGGCGCTTGAAATTAACACCTCCGGCCTGCGCCAGCCATTGGGGGAAACGCTGCCCACGCTGCCATACGTCCGCCGCTTCCGTGAATTTGGGGGCGAATATGTAACCGTAGGGTCAGACGCACACTATGCGGAAGATCTCGGCAAAGGGGTAAACGAAGGCATGAAGGTCGCACAGGAGGCAGGGTTTTCACACGTTACCCTCTTCCAGGGCCGCACGCCGCTGCCGATTCCTATTGAATAAGCCGCGTGCGCGCCTTTGCATCCTTGAGGATCGCCCTCTGTCCCCTGTTGAGTCTTAGCATTGATATAAATAAGGGAGGAAAACGAATATGAACTATCAAAACCTGCTCAATTCCAAAATTAAGGAGATTAAGCCCTCTGGCATCCGCCGCTTTTTCGATATTGTGGCAGAGATGGATGATGTGATCTCCCTCGGCGTTGGCGAGCCGGATTTCCCCACGCCGGCCCATATCCGCGACGTAGGCATCCAATCCCTGATGGATGGGCACACGAAATACACCTCCAACGCAGGCTTGATGGAGCTGCGCAAGGCGGTGGCTGCCTATTATGAGCGCCGTTTCCATGTAGCTTATGACGGATCAAAACAGGCGATCATCACCGTAGGCGGATCTGAGGCGCTTGATTTATGCTTCCGCGTGTTGATCGAGCCCGGCGACGAGGTGCTGGTGCCGGAGCCATCCTTTGTTTGCTACGCGCCGCTGACGACGATCAGCGACGGCGTGCCAGTGCCGATTGTCACCAAGGCAGAGGATCAATTTCGCCTGACGCCGGAGGCGCTGAAGGCCGCCATCACCCCAAAGACGAAGCTGCTCGTTTTGCCCTATCCCAATAACCCTACCGGCGCGATCATGCGGCGTGAGGATTTGGAGGGGATTGCGGCAGTGCTGCGAGGGACGGATATCATCGTCATCTCCGATGAAATCTATGGCGAACTTACATACGGCGGCGAGCAGCACGTTTCCATTGCGGAAATCGACGGCATGCAGGAGCGCACCATCATCGTCAGCGGTTTTTCCAAGGCCTTCTCCATGACCGGCTGGCGGCTCGGCTATGCGCTCGGCCCGGCTGATATCATCGCGGCAATTACAAAAATGCATCAATACGGCATTATGAGCGCGCCAACTACCGCGCAGTATGCGGCAATTGAGGCGATGGAAAACGGCGACAGGGATGTGGCGGAAATGCGCGCGGTTTACGATATGCGCCGCCGCCTCGTTGTAGACGGCTTCAACAAGCTGGGGCTTACCTGCTTTGAGCCGGAGGGGGCATTCTACTGCTTCCCCTGCATCCGTACAAGCGGCCTGACCTCCGACGATTTCGCCCAGAAGCTGCTCGACAGTCAAAAGGTTGCCGTTGTGCCAGGCAATGCATTCGGTGATTGCGGCGAAGGATTCATCCGCGTATCCTACTGCTACTCGACCGAGCACCTGGAAGAAGCGCTGCGCAGAATCGGCGCATTTCTGGAAGAACTGAAAAAATAGTTGAGTTGATCGAACAAGCCAATGGAAAAGGGGCTGTTGCAAAATGCAAGGCATTTTGCAACAGCCCCTTTTAAAAACGTTTTTGCCTCCACGCAGGCAAATTTCGGGCTTTACGCGCCCGAAGCCATGATTTGTCTCATGGCGAGTTTCCTCAATGAGCGTTTTCTGAGATCAGGGGATGCGAAGCACATCGCCCACATAAATCAGATCGGGATTTTTCAGTCGGTTAAGCCTCACAAGCGCAGGCACCGTTGTGCCAAATCGCTGGGCAATCTCCCAGAGCGTATCGCCCCGGCGGACGGTATAGGTTTTATCCGCAACAGGCTTTATCACGCGTACACGTAGTTTCTCCCCCACATAAATCAGGTTTGGATTTTTTAGATCATTGATTGCGACAATGCTCGTGACCGTCGTGCCGAATTGCCGGGCAATGGAAGTCAGCGTGTCGCCGCGCCGCACCGTGTAGGTGGTTATAGTTACCCCCGGCTCCTCCCGGAGCGGCACACGTACACGGATTATTTCACCGGCATAGATCAGGTTCGGGTTTTGCAGCCGGTTAAGCCTCAAAAGGTCGGCAACAGTCGTGTGGTAGCGCCGTGCGAGCCCCCAGAGGGTGTCTCCGGGGCGAACGGTAACGAGAGCAATTTTGGTATGCTTTTCCGGCGCAGGCTGCGGCGGCTTGGGTGCGGCAGAAGCCTCCCGCAAAAAAATATCTGTGGTAAACCGATTTAAATCCACATTTCCTCGAATCCCAGCGACTCGGCCGGTCGAAGAATATTGAAAGCCAACCCAACTGCTCCACTTTCCGTTGTCCTCAGGTGTTTCAACACCGTATTGCGCCACCCAGAGCGGATATGCTTCCGCCAGACGCCGGTCAAAAACAACACGCGCGTTATAAGCGTCGCTATAAAGCACAAGCTCCTTTCCAGTTATGCGGCTAAGCTCTTGCAGGAAAGCCAAGGAGATCTCATTGATCTGTGCAATTGAAAGGCCATCCAAATATTCAAAATCCATTGCCAGCCTGCAATCCGGTTGTGTGCCCGCAATTGTGGAGGCAAAAAAATGCGCCTCCTGCTTTGCTTGCGCTACGGTGCGGGCCGTTACATAATGATAAAAGCCAACTTTCAGGCCTTGCGCCTTTGCGCCCTCATAATTCCTGCGGAAATAAGGGTCTGTATAATCGCTGCCAAGACTAGAGCGAATATAGACCACCTGTATGCCGCTTTGCCTCACGCGGGAAAAATCAATTGCCCCCTGCCATTCGCTCACATCAATTCCCCGATAAAGCTCCGAGCCGGATGGCGGAAGCGCAAAAGCCATCATGCTCAAAAAGGAAAACAGCAAAACAGCGCTCATCAGAGCACAGAACGCTCTGTAACATTTTTTCCCCATACCATTCCTCCGTTTGGGGCCAAATTTCAATTGGAGAGATCACAGACAGCCCCTCGCGGTATCCTATGCGGCACATCTTATTTCTGTTCAAAAAAACAGCCGCAAAATGCAAATCATTTTGCGGCTGTTTTTTAAAAATTCTTTTTACATCTCAGGATAAACTTTATCACGTTTTTTCCGTTTCAACACGATTCTGCAAAAATCTCCATACAGAATCATTTACTCATTGACCGGCTTCCGCTTTTTCCGTTTCATGCTGCTCGTGTCGCTCATTGAGCTCCTGCTGGATTTTTTCCTTCCGCTTGCCCGTATAGTCGTTAAAAAACATCGGAATCATCGTGAGCGCAAAGCCGATGGCTGGTAAAACCGTTACCATAAAGAGTAGCCGTTTGAGCGTATCGGGCGACTGCGTTGCCAAAATCTGTTTGCCCATTGCATCGAGCTGAGTTGGATATGGCTCAATATATCCGCCCCGATCCAATACGATGCCAGTCGCTACACCCGCGATACCCGCCGTCACCTTGCTCAGGAAGGTTTGAAACGCGAAGCAGACGCCTTCAGAGCGTTTGCTGGTTTTCCATATTCCATAATCGAAAAAGCACGTGCGAGGGCAATGCCATATAGCGTCTGACCTGATTGTACAATATGAATTTGTATAAGCTCAGCACCTCCTAAAGACATTCTATCTAAAAAAGTGAAATTGTTTATTTCATAATTCTGTTTTGTTTCACTGTTACAATATAGGAGATGTTAATATAAGTGAAAAAACATCGCTTTCTTTATTGGATGGATTGTGAGGCTTCATACCCGTCCATGGATCGAATGCGAATCCCCTATTTAGATAGAACTGTTTTCCAAATCCCAAGCGGTTATGTACACCAGACGATTTGTTTTCCTTCATAAATATTCTAAATTGCCATATAATCCCAACAGCCGCAATTTCCACAGACGGGCCTTTCCCCTTTATCAATTCGCTGTTTGTATTATTTTTGCCGTTTGTTTCTGAACAAGAGGCCCTTCTTGCTTCAGTTGCTAACATTGAATATCTATCATGAAAAACACACAATCTACTTATAGACAATTCCTTTTGTTTGTAATATACTGACTAAAGAGTAACCGTATATGTGGGCAGAAAACAGAAAACATCCAGCCTTCTCCAATTGGAGCGGCACCCAAAGGCACATACGATGGAAGGGAAATGTGGAATGCAGATACGTATCTTGTTGGTAACCCGCAGTTATGCCGATGCTATTTATATGAAAAACCTGCTGCCGTGGGAACAGCTGGGATTCCAACTGCTGATTGAGCTCAACTCGATTTCCGGGCTACAGAAGGTGAGCGACCTCCACCCCCAGGTGCTGATGCTGTTCGGATCGCTGGGCGCAGCGGACTTAGATCTGTTTTTGGAGTACTCACAAAAGAAAAATCTCCGACTTTATATTATCATTCTGCCCAATAAGCAGCAGCAGGTGGACGAGCTAGTGACAGAGACCGCCAACAGCGGTACGGCCCAACTCTATTTCGTGCCGAAATTAACTGACGGCACGCTGCTGAAGGTGCTGGAGGATATCCGTACGACGCAGCTCAGCGCCGCCCCCAGCAGCGTGATATCCGGCAGCCTGCCGGAGAACGAGAAATCATCGCTCGTGCAGCTGCAGCAGTCTCTTCCGGATGCGGCGTGTAACCTTCTGTGGCTGCACCTGGACGCCGTTCCAATTTTGATGCGCAGGCAAATTGAGAGCGTTTTAAGCGATCACGCCCAGGAGGGCCGGCTGCGATGGCTCAGATGGCGGCAAGATATCCTCCTGATCCTGGTGTCGTTGGAAGAGGGAGAAGAGCAAGCGGAGGTTATAACGAAGTGGCTGATGGACGGCAATTTCGGCAATACGCAGCTTTTGTTTGCAGGGCCTCTGCGCGCTGAGGAGATGGAGAACGCGGTTGTGCGTCTGCAGCGTCTGGATGGCCTTCATTATTTTACAGCAGATGTGCGGTTTCTTCATGAGAACTCGGATATTGCACATCCCAAGATGGTCTATCCTGATCTATTCTCCATACTTGTCCGATTGCTGCTGGCCTCTCTGCGTGACGAGGAAAAGACTGCAACCCAGCAGATCCGGGAACTGTACCTGAGACAAATCAAGCCCTCGATGAGTTTTGCCATTCTGCAATTGGGGCGGCATATGCTGCATTGGATCTATCAGATACTGAGCGGATCAAATGCGGAACCAGCAGAACAGCCCACTGAGCAGTTTCATTCCATTGAGGATGAGATGCAGTTTGCCATCGCTTCCTGGGAGGCATTTTTAAAAAAAAGGAAACCGGTGCCGCTGTTGCCGTCTGTTGAGAAAACGCTGGAGTACCTGCACGCCAACTATGCCTCCAACATTGGCCTGAAGAAACTGGCCGACGAACTCAACACATCAGAATCCAGCCTGAGCAAGCAGTTCAAGCAGCAGGTGGGCTGCGGGATCGTTGCGTACCGCACCCATCTGCGCGTGTATATGGCGGCGCTGATGCTGTTGCAGAGCACGCGGCCGGTAAGCCAGGTGGCGGAGAAGACGGGATTCTGGGATGTCAAGTATTTCAGCCGTGTATTCCGCAAAATCATGGGGGAGTCCCCCGCGCAGTATCGTAAGCTGGCTGGAGAAAAAAGGGAGGGAGAATCGCTCATATGAGAGGAGTCAGGATGTATAAGCCGGGATACGCAACAGTGGGCAATTTTTTGGAGCCTCGGATTACCAGTGAGGATGAGGTGAAGATCCGGGTACATTACTGCGCGATCAACTCGGACGATTACTCCATGTATACAGGAAAACTAAAATCCCGATACGCTGATTACGGATTGCTCAACGAATTCAGCGGCGTAATCACCCAGGTGGGAAGTGCCAGCGAATCCGCAGGCTTTGCCGTGGGTGACCCGGTCAGCGGGACCATGTTTTCCCCCTGCGGCATGTGCCCTATGTGCCGCAGCAACCGGCAGGACCTCTGTGTCGAATTGAATGGAAATGCCTGCTTAAATGAGTTTATCGTGATCAACAACCGTAAGGTCGTGCGGCTACCACAACAACTTCCTCTACGCCAGGGGGCACTGTTTTGGCTTGCGGCCTGCTGTATGCGTTGCGTGGAGCGGATGCAAGTGCAGACTGGGCAGACAGTACTGATCCATGGAGCCGGCAGCAACGGGCTGATGCTGCTGCAGTTGATCCGCAAGCGGCTGCCGCGGCTGGTGGTGGTCAGCGATCCGCTGCCGGACAAACGGGAACTTGCGCGGCAGATGGGGGCGGATGTGGTCCTGGACCCCTATCAGGATCAACTGAAGGAGCAGACCCTTCAGTTGACGAACGGATTTGGATTCGACCACATTGTCGACGCCTCCGGTGCGGTGGAGGTCATGTCGAATACTGCCAATCTGCTGTGCCGGGGCGGGCGACTGATGTTGTACTCCAACTACCGGCCCGGCAACACCGTCTCCCTGGATCTAGCGGATATCTATTGGAAGGAGTATACCGTTACCAGCTGCTATAACCCGACCTACGCGCCCTACACGGCCAATGCGGACTTTATGATCCAGCTGGATCTGGAGCATCTGATCGGCGCCGAATTCCCGCTGGATGAGGTAAATGAGGCCTTCAAAGCATATGCGACCCACCGCTATCAGCGCATTTTAATCCATCTGTAGGCCGCCGTTTGGCCGAAAGCCCCCACTGTCCTGCTCATTCCAGGATGGTGGGGGCTTTTTGCATCAAGATTCTCCACATCTCGTATAATTTCCGACAAGATGTGAAATAATCCACCTTTTACGGGCGAGAAACGAATTTTTCCCCTTTTGATCGCCTGTTGGGCGTTGTATAATATAGACGGAAGAGGCTCCTTGCCATCTCATAATTTTATATAAATTGGCAATCAGCATTTTCCAATCGGACGCACTCATCAAACTTACATCAAAAAGGAGGTTTTTGATATGAATGTTAGTCCAGAGCGCGTAAAAGAATTGAGACGCAAGGCAAATCAAATCCGGAGAGACATCTGTGTCACAACCAGCAAAATCGGTTACAGCCACCTTGGCGGCGGTATGTCCATGACCGACCTTGTCACGGCGCTTTACTATGATTTTCTGAACTTTGATCCGCAGAATCCACGTGATCCGGACCGTGACCGATTTGTACTTTCCAAGGGCCACTGTGCTCATGTTCTGTACAATATCTTCGTTGACAAGGGGATGTACACCAAAGAGGAACTGTGGAACGAGTACAACCAGATCGGCGGTCGTTTCGGTATGCATCCGAACTACCTCTACATCCCAGGGATCGACGCATCCACCGGTTCTCTGGGTCAGGGTATGGCGCTGGCGGTTGGCATGGCGCTGGCCGGCAGATTGGACAAAAAGAACTACCGCGTTGTCTGCCTCACCGGCGATGGCGAACTGCAGGAAGGTTCCAACTGGGAGGCATTCATGTGTGCCGGGCACTATGGGCTGGGCAATCTGGTGACTATTGTTGACAAGAACCGCGTTCAGGCCGTGGGCTGGACCAAGGATATCATGGATATCAATCCGCTGGACGCCAAACTCCAGGCATTCGGCTGGGAGACCGTCACCATTGACGGCCACGACATGAAGCAGATTCTGGAAACACTGCACAGTCTGCCTGCATCGGACTCCCAGACCCGCCGCAAGCCTATCGCCATCATTGCCAATACCAACAAGGGCGAGACGCTGCCCGGTCTGGAGAACACTACCGCCTGCCACCTGCGGCCTATGCCCGATGATTTGTTGGAGAAGACCATGGCTCATTTGGATGAGATTGAGCAAGAAATTGAAAGGAGTTGAGCAACGTGGCAAAGAGAATTACCTTTGAAGGCGAACTGCAACTGGGGCATCTGAGCATGTTGGCTGCCGCATCCGCCCGTGAATTGTATGTGGAAGAATTACATCGCCTCGCAGAGAAGGACGAGCGCATTGTTTTCGTCGGCGCCGACTCAGGGTACGGCGGTGCGGAGAATAAGTTCCGTGAGAAATATCCCGACCGGATGCTCCCGGTCGGCATCGCTGAGCAGGATCAGGTGGGCGTGGCTGCCGGTCTGGCACTGTGCGGTAAAATTCCGTATATCTCAGGCTTTGGCCCGTTTCTGGCCCTGCGCACTCTGGATCAGGTGCATACCAATCTCTGCTATCCGAATTTGCCGGTGCGTATCGTCAATACCCACTCGGGCCTGACCTCGGCCAGTGGTCCGACCCACTATAACATCATGGATATCGCGATCATGCGTACCCTCCCCAATATGACCTTCGTCATTCCCAGCGACGCCAACCAATGCGTCAAATTGATCCAGAAGAGCGTGGATCATCCCGGCCCCATGTGTATCCGGATTGCTCGGGGCGCCGAGCCTCTGGTCTACACGGAGGATTACGAGTATGAGATCGGTAAAGCTATCGTCGCCCATGAGGGCAACGATGTGACCGTTGTCGCCGCGGGCTGTACCGTCGCGTTCGCAGTCTCCGCCGCCAATGCGTTGGAGAAGGAGGGGATCGGCGTCCGGGTGCTGGATATGCACACCATCCGTCCGCTGGATCAGGAGGCAATTCGCACGGCCATCCGGGAGACCGGCCGTATCATCACCGCAGAGGATCACTTTGTGGTCAACGGTCTGGGCAGTGCGGTGGCCGACTTGATGGCAGATGAGGGCCTGACGCCCAAGTTTAAGCGCCTGGGTATCCCGAACGACGCGTTTCCGCCCCTGGGTGACTGTTATGAGCTGTATGCTCACTTAGGCTATGACCCAGAGGGGATTAAAAAAGCCATCCGAGAGATTCTGCGGTAAGTGCTTTCCCCTATTTCGGTCATCTGTTTTAGAAGCCGAAAAAAGAAAAGGAGAACTACGATGCAAGAACAGAAATCTAATCTTACCAAAAAAGCGCTAATCCTGGCGATCCTCTTCTTGGTGTTCCATCTGGTCCTGTCCTTCCTGCGTGGGGAGTTGAACTTCATGGTACCACCCCTGTTGACCTTCATCGTGGAGGACTTGGGGGCGAACCTGGGGCAGGGCGGCCTGCTGCAGACCACCTCCACCCTGTGCATGGGAGTTGGCATGATCTTCGCCAGTATCGTAATCGATAAAATCGGTGGGAACAAAACCCTGGCGCTCTCAACCGTGTTCATGTTCATCAGTGGCCTGCTGGGCCTGACGGCGACGACCTTCACCGCCATGATGTTTGCCCGTGTGTTCACCGGCCTGGGCAATGCCTTCAGCTTCCCTGCCGTAGTAACCATCGTCGCTGAGCGGTTCCGTGACAAAAAACACCTTGGCATGGCCAACAGCGTCATTCAAGCGACAAACTCGCTGACGCAGACTCTGACTTTCTCCCTGACGGTGCCCATCTTCATGGCCCTGGGTCAAAACTGGCACTATCAGATCATGATGTGGGGTACCAGCTGCCTGGCCCTGGGCATCGTGTTCCTGGTGTTCGACCGCAAGCCCAACGCTTTCTTCAAGGAGTACAACAACGCCCAGCTGGCCCAGGAGAATGCTGGCCAGGCCCCTGCCCAACAGGCGAAGGTCGCCCCCAAGGCGAAAGGATCCAGCCTGGCGCAGGCAGTCAAGATCCGTTCGGTTCAGAGTGCCGTTATCTCTTTCACCGGCGCCACCTGGCTGTTTATGATCTTCAATACCTACCTGCCTACGATCCTCAAGAGCGTCCACGGCCTGTCAGCCCAGGAGGCCAGCTCCATCACCGGGCTCATTAGCTTGGCTGGCCTGTTCTCCTGCCTGCTCTATGCCCCCATCGTCGGCAGAATCAAGAATTATAAGCCCATCATCCTCCTGTTTATGATCCTGCTGCCTCTGAGCGGCGTCTGTTCTATGCTCCTCAAGCCGGGCCTGCTGCTACGGCTGTGCGTGATCGTTCTGGGCATTGCCTGGGGCTGCTATGTTCCCACCATAAACACCGCTGTCATCACCACGAAGGGTGTTACGCCCGGCATCTTCGCGGCATCCAACGCCATCTGGACTCTGTTTGGAAACGCGCTGGCCATGCTGATGCCCATCCTGTTCCAGACACTTCAGGTGCGCATTGGAATGCAGAACGCCGCTATCGCTCTCTGCCTGGGCGGTGTGTTCGCCATAGCCGGTGCCCTGTACTTCCCCAGCGAGAAGAAAACTGCTTGAGGGGGTAAGCGTGGGATATGGAGCGGAATGTGAGACGAAAGAAGGAAGACGGCTCCCTGAGTTTTGTAGAGAAACTCCATTACGGGATCGGTACGATCGGCTATAACGCCAGTTTTCACTGGGTCAGCACCTTCCTCCAGATCTATTACACGGATACCATCGGCGTCAGCGCGGGCGCTCTCTCCGCCCTGGTGCTGGGGGTACGGCTGTTCGACGCCGTCAACGACCCCATCATCGGCTCTATGGCCGACCGAACCAGAACCCGCTGGGGGCGTTACCGCCCCTGGCTGCTGTTCGGCGGGATCGGTCTGCCGCTGAGTATGATCGCGCTGTTCAGTGCGCATTCCTCTTGGAGTTCGACCGCCAAAGTCTTATGGATGTGTATCTGGTATGTTGTGGTAACCGTGATGTCCACCTGCTACGATATGCCGTACAGCGCCTTGCACGGCGCTCTCTCCCCCAGTTCCCGTGAGCGTGTCCGGATATCCTCTGTCCGGCTGGCCTGCAGCCAGATCGGCACGCAGATTACCGGCATTCTGGGCATCCAGTTGATTTTGTACTTCAGCCATGCCGGCGGAGCCCGCACAGAGGGTGGCTATCTGACGGCTGTGGCGCTGATCTGCCTGGCCACGCTGCCGCTGGCCATCTGGCCCGCTTTTAAGAGCCGCGAACGGGTTCAGCCGCCTCCCGACCAGAAGAAAATCCCGGTCCGGGGTCAAATGCAGACCCTGCTGAAGAACCCGCCCATCATCATCATCAGTGTGGTGATGATGACCTTCGGTTTCATTGGATTCGGCCGCAGCAGTATGATGATGTATTACTTCACCTACGTGCTGGGCAATCCCAAGGTAATGTCGGTGTTCGGCTTGGTCTCCATGGCGGGCTCCCTAGCGGGAAACATCTTGATCATGCCGGCTCTGTACCGCGTTCTTCGCAGCAAGGGCCGCACCGCCGCTGCGGGCCATCTGTTCTGCGGGATTTCCTGCCTTCTGGTATACGTGGTTACCCCCGGCAGTCTGGCATTCTGGGTTCTGATGTTCTGCGCGGCCGCCTTTATGGGCACGTTCAGTTCCGCACAGTACAGTATGCTCGGAGACGCGGTGGACTACGGCGAGTGGAAGGTGGGCCTGCGCTGTGACGGGTTCCTCTCCTCTTTCACTTCCCTGGCCCTCAAGACCGGCAGCGCCATCGGCCCGGCCCTAGGATTGTACCTGATCAATGCCTGCCACTATGTGCCCAACGCGGTGCAAACCCCCGCAGTCATCACGATGATGAAGGCCAATATCTCCCTGATCCCCGGGATCACAGCTCTGGTCTCCGCCGCCCTGATTTTCTTCCTCTATAAGTTGGATGAGGCCAAGCACGAGAAGATTCGCCAGGCACTGCAGGAGCGCCGTGAGAAACAGGAAAAAAAATCCTAAAGGAGGGATTTCTATGCGTATTTTGACAATGGTGGATAAGAAAAAAATTGCGGTCTCTGAAAAACCCGTGCCGAAGGCTGAATCGGGGCACGCGCTGATCAAGGTGTCCTATGCGGGCATCTGCGGAAGCGATTGGCATATGGTCTGGGGCAATGGTGTTCGAGCCGGGCAGAACGCTGTGGCCGGCCATGAGTTCAGCGGTGTGATCGTGGATCCCAGTGACACTCATTTCAAGGCGGGAGATCGGGTCACGGCGATCGAGTACACCCCCTGCGGCGAATGTGAATACTGCTACAGCGGGAAAAAACACCTCTGCCCGGAGCGGTTCAGCGCCGGCATCGGCCTGATGAATGACGGTGCATTTGCCGAGTATCTCATCGCCCGGGAGGACATGATCTATAAACTCCCCGACAGCATCGACGATGTCCAGGCGGCTATGATCGAGCCCTGCGCGGTGAGTATGCACGGCGCCAGCCTGGCCGGCGTCAGGGAAGGCAGCAAGGTGCTGATTACCGGCGGCGGTGCCATCGGTTTGTTCGCCGCTGCCAGCGCAAAGGCTCTGGGCGCCTCGCTGGTGGTTCTGACGGAGGTCAATCCGATCCGGCTCGGACAGGCCCGGGAGGCCGCCTTCATTGACCACGCCTTGAGCGGCACGGCAGAAGGCTTAACAGACACTCTGCATGAGCTTGCTGGCGGCCTGTTCGACTGTGCCATTGAGTGCAGCGGCAACCAAAGGGCGGCCACCATGGCGCTGGAATCTATCAAGCCGGGTGCCACCCTGACGATGCTTGCGTATGGTTCCGGACCGCAGGTGGATTCCTTCTCGTTTATCAACGACGAGAAACGCATCCAGGGCGGGGTGTTTTTCACCCCGGAGGATTTCGAACGGGTCATTGCAATGATGGCCGATGGACGGATCGACATCCGTCAGTATGCCGAAATCATCACCATGGACGATGCACAGGATACCTTCCTGGGGCTGGACAATGGGACCAAAAATGCTCAGAAGTATGTGATCAAAATTACGTCTGAATAAGGAGATCGTTGTTCATGTTGGCAAAAGAATGTGAGGCATATCGCTGCAAAGAATTCACATCCATCTATAAACTCCTCTCTCTAAAGGGCAAAAAAGCCCTGGTTACCGGCGGGGCCGGCGGGATCGGCCGTTCCACAGCCAAGGCCTTTGCCGAACTGGGGGCTGATGTTGCATTGATGGACATCCCGTCGAAGCTGGCGGACTTGCAGCGGATTTGTGACGAAATCAAGGATAAGTACCCTGTGAATGCGGTTGCCGTCACAGGGGATGTAGCCGATGAGGCCAGCGTGAAGGAATTTGTTGCACAGACGGTGAAGGCATTCGGCACCATCCATATTCTCCACAGCAATGCCGGAATCGTCCTGCCCGAGGATAATCCGAACGCCCCTATCGACGGGTGGAACAAAGTGCTCGGAGTCAATCTGACCGGCATGATGCTGGTCTGCCGGACCGTTGCCAACGTGATGATCGAACATCAGCATGGCGGTGCCATCATCAACACCGCCTCCAAGTCCGCACACATTATCAGCGGCAACGGCTTCTCCTATGCGGCAACCAAAGCCGCCGTCATACACATGACCAAAGCGATGGCGGCACAGTATGTTCCGTATGGGATCCGTGTGAACAGCATCAGCCCGGGCGTTGTCCTCTCTGGGATCCATGATAACGTCCCTGTGGAAGGTATGGAACGTATGCTGGGAAAGATCCCTATGAAACGGTTTGGGACCCTGGATGAGATCGCAGGATGGGTGGCCGTACTTGCAAGCGATATGGCCGGTTTCACGACCGGCAGCGATATCCTTGTTGACGGCGGGCAATGTATCTATTGATGCGAATTTTTTATTTTAAACAACCGGTCAAAGTCATTTGGCCGGTTGTTTCTTTTGGTGCGGCAGGGCCTTATGGCGGAAAGCGCACTCCCCCATGAAACATTATAAAAGAGACTTCACTCTGACGTTCCGTAACAGCGTAAAATTTGGATTATCACATAGAAAGGATGAACAACATGAACGTTAAAGTGGTACGATCTGATAGTATCTGCAACAAACGCTGTTTCGCAGTAGCCTCCGCGCAGGGATCATTTACTCATTGGTTGGCATCCGCCTTTTCCCTTTCATGCTGCTCGTGCCGCTCGTTCAGCTCCTGCTGGATTTTTTCCTTCCGCTTGCCCGTATAGTCGTTAAAGAACATCGGAATCATCGTGAGCGCAAAGCCGATGGCTGGTAAAACCGTTACCATAAAGAGTAGCCATTTGAGCGTATCGGGCGACTGCGTTGCCAAAATCTGCTTGCCCATTGCATCAAGCTGAGTTGGGTCCGGCTCAATATACCCGCCCTTATCCAATACAAGGCCGGTCGCCACACCCGCGATGCCCGCCGTCACCTTGCTCAGGAAGGTTTGAAACGCAAAGCAGACGCCTTCAGAGCGTTTGCCGGTTTTCCATTCGATATAATCCACGCTATCTGCAATCAGCGCATAGGTAATCACATTATAGATGCCGAGCGGGAAGCCCATGAAGAACAGGCAAACCCACAGGAGATAGAGGTTCACATGCTCCACATTGCCTACGAAAATCAAATAGCAGGCCAAATGTGCAATCACACCAAAAAGCGAGGAGCCGATATAAATCTGCTTAAGGGAAAACTTTTTACGCAGCAGCGGAAACACTGCCATGGCCGGCACCATGCCCACGCCGATTGCGACGGTCAGGGTCGTCAACACCGTCCCCTTGGGGACAAATCCATTGTTGCCGTTTTGCAGGATCAGATAGTTGCTGATATAGTCGGCGGAGATATTGGCAATCACCATCGTGGAGCCGAGAACGGCGGCCATGATGACGATTAGTAACAGTTTATTTTTTGCCACCATCTGAATGGATTCTTTCAGAGACGGCGTTTTTTCGCTCTGCTCCACACGCTCCTTGGTGTTAAAAAACGCAAGGCTGGAAAGCGCCGCGCCCAGAAGAGCGAAGATCACAGCGCCTACTAGATAGCCGTTTTTCAGGCCCAGCGTGCTGTTGCGCAGCACCGGGATCAGCAGCGAGGGCAGAATACCGCCAAACGTGCTGCCCAGGCGCGCCGTGGAGAGAAACGAGGTGCGCTCCTGCTCGTTGGGCGTGATCACCGCGCTCAGGCCCCAGAAGGGAACATCCTGAATGGTGAACATAACGCCCCAAAGGATGTATGTAACCGCCGCATAGGCGATCTTTGCCCCGCTGGAGGCAAATCCCGGCGCCCAAAACAGCAAGATTGTTGTGATCGCAATCGGAATTGGCGAAAAAAGCAGGTAGGGGCGCATCTTGCCCCATTTGGTGCGCGTCCGGTCAACGATCATGCCCATGATCGGGTCGTTGGCAGCGTCAAAAATACGGCCTGCCAAAATGATTGCGCTCGCGGTCACACCTGCATTTTTCATGCCCTGGAAAACAACGTCCACAAGAAACACCATATAAAACATCGTCATAATGGTGTAAATTCCGCTGCGGCCGAACGCCGCCACGGTGAAGGACAGCTTTTCCTTCCGCGAGAGATATTTTGTTTCCACTTTCAACCAACCCTTTCTTCTCTCCAATGGTATATTCTACTTATTCCTGCTCCGGTAAGCGGGGAGAATCACGGGTTTTTTCTCCCCCGCACGCTCCATTTCACGCAAAAGCAGCTTCTTCATCTTTTGCCGTACAAAAGCATAGGAGCGATCCTTGATAAGATTATTTTTTTCGATCGGATCCTTGGTCAAATCATAGAGGTAATCCTCAAAATACACCGGGGAACGATGGATCGTATAGCCTGTAGGAGAAAGCGCACGAACGGAGTATTTATATTGCTTTGTACGGATCGCCCGGCCGCACTGGCTTTCGCTGATTTGGATAAACACACAGTCGCGCTCCGGCTCCTCCCCTGTCAGCTCACGGACTAGGGAATGGCCCATATAGCTCTTCGGAATTGGAATCCCGGCAAGATCCAACATGGTAGGAGGCAAATCGATCAGGCTGACGAGCCGATCCTCCTTCTTGCCTCCTTGGAATGGACCGCCGCGGATAATCAGCGGCGTGTGGGTGGCGGAATCATGGCAGCTGCGTTTATACTCCAAATTCCTCGTCTTAAAGTGGGAGCCATGGTCGCTGGTGTAGATGAGGATGGTGTTTTCATACAGGCCTTTCTCCTTGAGCTTCGCCACCAGCCTGCCCACGTTTTCATCCAGCCGGTTGATCGCCGCCATATAGTCCGGGTACATCTGCTCATAATCGCCCTCTAAAAAGGAAAGATCCGGCGGGATCGGATAATCTCTGAACTTTTCCACCGTTTCCTTCGGCCCCTCATAACAGTGGTGATCGTTCTGATGATGCGGCTCCAGCTGGGAGATGAAGAGGAAAAACGGGTCGTCCGATTGTTTTTGATCGAGATACTCCAGCGCGAAATCATTGATGCAATCCGCGCGGTAGCCCTTGAAATCGATCTGATTGCCCTCGGCGTCAAATATGTACCCATCATAGCCGTGGGACGTAAATTCCAGCACGTCCGCCGCGCGCCACCAATCCTTGTAGCCGCCCTGGCGATCCTTGGGGATCGCTGTTTTTTCACAGTGGAAGCCGACGTTTGGCAGCCGGTCGGAGGCAAGGTGCCATTTGCCGACGTACGCCGTTTCATACCCTGCTTCATTGAAATATTCCGCCATCGGCCGGATGGTTTGAGGCAAGGGCACCCCATTCCAATAGCAGCCGCACTGCGTCGCATACATGCCCGTTTGCAGACAAGCACGCGCCGGGCCGCAGACAGGCTGGCAGGTATAGGAGTTTTCAAACTGAATTCCCTCCCGCGCAAGCTGCATCAAATTAGGAGTGGCCTCCTCATTGACGGTATCCCAACGCTGTTGGTCGCTGAAATAAAAGATAATGTTCGGCCTCATGTGAATGATTCATCCTTTCGCACTTACTTTAGAATAGCTCACGTATCTTTCAATCGATTCAAACGGGTCGCAAAATCAAACCAATGTGACCAAAGCGGTGATCGCATTATAAAGCGCCAAGCAGGCGACTGCCGAAACGGCGACCACAAAAACGCTCTGAATAGAGGACTCCTTACATCTCCGATTGAGCACCGAGCCGATGAATCCGCCCGCAACAGCGCACGGAATTACAATCAGCAAAATTTTCAAATCGTAGCCCTGGAAGCCTGTTGTCACTCCGGTGGTTATCAAATTGGAACACTGTGAAAAAAAGATCACCGCAACAGAATAGACCGCCGCGTCCTTCATGGAGAAGGAAAAAAAGAGCGTTAAAAACGCTACATTGATCGGCCCGCCGCCAATGCCCAAAAAAGAGGCGGCCGTGCCCAATAGGAAACCCGCAAACAAAATTGCAAGTGGATTCGTCACATGGAAGGTGCGGTGCTTTATCACCACAGAGAGGATCACACAAGCCAAAAAAAACGCCAAAATGGCAGACTGGACTCCCTTGACCAACTCCGGCCTTCCAGAGACCTGCATCGCCTGAGCAAACAGCGTATTGCCGCAAATTCCCCCAGCCACGGAGCCCGCCGCCACTAACAGGACGATGAATGGCTTGATCGGCGTTTTATTCCGAATATGCTTTGCCATCGACGTGATAGACATAGCAAACACCGCACAGGAGGAAATAAAACTGATCTGCTCCAATGGATGGGCGCCGATGACATCCAGAACCGGCTTAATCACCACACCGCCGCCAAGGCCGACAAATGCTCCCAAGAAGGTGGCGATACACACCACAATACCATAAAGCAATGCCACCACAGAAATCACCCCATATTAATTTATTTTAACAGATTTCACAAAAAGCGCAAGGCGTAATTCGAAAATTGCTGCAAATATGAAAAAGCGCGGCCACACAAAATGACCACGCTTTTTTGTTTGAAATGAAACGCTTTATTCCTCTGCAATCTGCACGCCGCCGACAGGGCGAACGGACAGCACATAGCAGGTGTTCACGCCGAAAATACGCTCCATTTCCGCCTGGTATTCCGCTAGGCAATCATTGGGAACAAAGGCTTGAATCGTCCCAGCGAAACCGCCGCCATGCACGCGCCATGCCCCTTTCCCACGCAGCATCTGCTCTGTGAGTTGCAAAGCGAGCGCAATCGGCTGCTCCTTCGGAAGCCTGGGCGTATACACATTCTGGTTATACATGAAGGAGGACTGCCCGCTCTCAATCACCTTTTCCTTAAACGTTTCAAAATCGCCGGAGCGCAGAGCCTCTACTTCCTCAATCACCCGCTTATTCTCACAATAGAAGTGCAGCGCGCGCAGAATGGCGCGGTCGCCCACGCGGTTACGAAGCGTGGGGATCCCCTGCCGAAAGGTTTCTTCCTCGACCTCGCGCAAAACCGGCTTTTGAAACTCTGCCGCTACAGCCTCCATCTCCCCGCGAACAGCCGCGTATTCCTCGGTTAAATCAGAATGGTTTCCGCCGGTATCGACAATGCACAGCGAGTGCCCGCAGGAGGCAAAGTCAAAATCGACCTTCTCGATCACCGGCGCGGATGGGTCCTTAAAATCAATCATCACAAAGCCGCTGACAGAGCTTGCCATCTGATCGAGCAGCCCGCAGGGCTTGCCAAAATAGACGTTTTCCGCATACTGTGCAATCTGCGCAATTTCCACAGGGTCAATCTTCCCATCGTTGAATAAGTAATTGAGGATCGTACCCAGCAGCACCTCAAACGCCGCCGAAGAAGATAGGCCGGAGCCGCTGAGCACGCGAGAGGCCGTTGTTGCATCAAAGCCGCCGATGCGGTAACCGAGCTGTTGGAAGCGCGCGCACACGCCGCGCACCAAGGCGGCGGAATGCCCTGTTTCTTTCTCCTGGACGCTCAGATCAGATAAATCTACTACATCCATGCGGTAGCCTGCCGACTTCACCCGCACGGTATGATCCGTATTTTTAGAGGCAACCGCAATTGCATCCAGGTCAATGCCTGCCGCCAACACACGGCCATGGTTATGATCGGTGTGATTGCCGCCAATCTCCGTGCGGCCGGGGGCGCTGTATAAACCGCCGATCCGATCCGCCCCAAAGAGATTGATGAAGCTGTCGATTACATCTGCATAGCGCTTACGCTGCTGAGCGAGGCAGTCATCGTATAAATATACCTCCTTCAGAACGCTATCGTACCCGCCGCTGAGCAGGGTTTCTTTTAACGTTTTCATATCGGCCATCTGCGAATCTACTCCCTTTTGTAAAAATGATGATGAAAAGGCTATATCTTTGTGCCACCCTTCCCACCGCGCTTGCGCCTTTGCTCAATCAGCTCCAGCGACCAATTCAGCAGCAGAATGGAAAGACCGGACAACACCAACAGGACCACGATCGGCAGGATAAAGCTCCACGAAAGCGGATCATACACATTGCGCCCGATGAAAGAATAGGAAAGCAGCTTCGGTGCAAATCCCGCGAGGGAAATCAAAATATATTTCCAGTACGTATATTCCATAGAGCCATAAAGCTGGCTAATCGTATTAATTGGAAAGCTCGGCACAAGCCGAAAAACAAACAGGAGCACCGGGCTGAGCGCTCCTTTGGCCTCCAAAATCTCACGCACGGAAGGGTAACGCCGGAGCACCTTTTGAATATTGGAAGGGCCGATGTGCATCCCTGCCAGATACCTTGCGGACATCAAAATGACAACTCCACCAAGATTGAGCACGAATGCGACGGGAACGGAAAACACCATGCCGGAGATCACGCCGATCGCCGACACAGGGATTACCGGAATCCATGCCTTAACCAGAAAGAGCAGCTCAATGACAAAAGGGATTAGCCATCGGTAAGGGATTGAGGCGACCGCCCGCTCGAACTCCACCAGAGTGAATTGAAACTGTTCATACCATTTCTGGATTGAGGGAATTTGCATCAGCAGCGTAAGGATCACCAGCACAGCCGCCGCGATCAGGAGCAGATATGCGCTCAGATTCAGCAGTTTACGCCGGGTAAACTCTTTGGTTTTCAAGCAATCGCTCCTCCTTAGCCGCAATTCATTTGCAAGGAATGGTATTCGGATAGACAAAAACGACCGTGGGCAGGCACGTGGCAGGGCCGATCCGTTCTGTGAAGTCTATTTTATAGCATATTACCGCTAAGGTCAACCTGCTTGCATCCGCTTTTTTAGGCGCCCAATCCGTTCTTAAACTCTTCTCCAAAGCCGAAAAGTACCATATCCCTTGCAAGAATATGCGCTCCATCCGCCGAAAATAGCGGATTGTCCTCCTCCCTGCCCGAAAAAAACTTCTTACAGCTGTAAAAATGTGATACAATAGCATCAAACGGGTCGCAAAGTTTCAAGCTTTGAAACTTGGATGCATTAGAAATGCCTGTCGGCGCAAATCGCCTCCTGCCGCAAATCGGCAACGCCATTTTTTGCAGAGGCTGGCTTTGTGCGTACAGTTTGCGGGCTAAAGATATATCACCAGCCTGCTTTCTATAGACAACAAATGGAGGTGTTCAGCTTGACATCAGTAAAACGGGCGGTTGTTTTCAGCGGCGGCGGCGCAAAAGGCGGATACCAAATCGGTGCGTGGAAGGCACTGCGTGAAATCGGCTTTGAGCCTGATCTTGTAACCGGCACCTCCGTAGGTGCGCTCAACGGCGCGCTCATGGCGCTCGGCAAATATGAGGACGCACGTTCCATTTGGGAGAACATGAGCATGAACCGGGTCTTCTCACAGTTTGTGGAGGATACACAGGCGCAGAATTTACCGCCAGAAACGCTCTTCAAACGCCTGGCCAGAGAGGTACTGCGCAACGGCGGAGCCGATATTTCGCCATTGCAAGAGCTTGTGAAATCTCTTATGGATGAGGATGCACTGCGGCACTCCCCCATCCGCTTTGGCCTTGTAACCACACGCTTTTCTCCGATCAAAGCGGTTGAACTTTTCATTGAGGAAATCCCGGAGGGGGAAGCGGCGGATTATGTGCTGGCGAGCGCGGCCTGCTTCCCATTTATGAAATCCTATCAAATTGGCAACGTCAAATTTGTAGACGGTGGTTATTCCGATAATATGCCCGTCCAGATGGCGGTCAACGCAGGGGCTACGGAGGTTGCCGTGGTAGATATCAGCGGCGGGCTATCCCACCAGCCAACGCTGCGGGATGACCGCGCACTGATCCATTATATCCATAACAAACGCCCCTTCAACAATGGTCAGCCCGGCGCGATGCTTCTGTTTGACCAGGAGATCTCCCGGCAGAATATGCGGCAGGGCTATCTGGATACCTGCAAATGCTTTGGCCTGCTAGATGGCTCCTACTACTCCTTTCAAAAAAATGAAAAATATCAGACCAGAGCGCAGGAGATCCTTTGCCATCGCAAATTCTCCCAGCTATTTTCCGCCCTGCCCTCTGCCGCCCGTTTTGAGCGCTCAGGGCGGCAAAACGTGATCTCACATCTGGAAAAAACAGAGGAAGGCCCCTTCCTATACCGAGCCGACGTGCTCTCCTGTGCGGAATGTGCGGCGGAGATTTTTGGGCTTGATCCGCGTGAAATTTACACCTTTGCCGGGATGACAAAACAGGTGATTGATCTCGTCCACGCCAGCCTGATGGAGGAGCATGCGGACGAAATCCGCAATTTTGGCCGGGTGCTTGACCGCGGCCTCAGCTTGGAGCTGCTCAAAACGGCTATCACAGGATGGGATAAACGGCTTTTGACCGTTTATGCCATGCAGATTTTGCTGGAGGGCCGAATCAGCGAGCAACAGCGGCTGCGTATCTGGCTGATCGCGACACTGATGCCGGATGTGTTCTGCGCCGCGCTGTTCTGCTGGGTTTCTATCACCTTCGAACAGGAAAAAGGAAGAATTGGTACCGCATTTCTATAAAACCAAGCACAAGGTGCTACGATCGATTACCCCATCAAATCACGTGCGGATCAACAATCTACTGCAATAAAAAACCGCCTTGCCGTAAAAACAGCGAGGCGGTTTTGATTTTTACTGTAGTGTTCTTTTTTACTTAATAAAAAACAGCAGCAGCGTGCCTGCAAGGGCAATGATGAAAAAAGCAATGGAAATATACTTTGTCCACTTTGCGAGCTTTGCTTCAATCGTGCGGCCCTTATTCTTGCCAAAGAACGTTTCCGCACCACCTGCAATTGCACCAGAGAGGCCGGAAGAACGGCTTTCCTGCAACAGAACTACCACGATAATCAAAATAGAAGAGATGATCAACAAAACGCCTAAAATAATCTGAAGTGCGGACATGGAAAAAATCCTCCGTTCATTACTAATTTACCGAATTAGTTTAGCACACGATATCGAAAAAAGCAAGTTCTTTTTACCAAGCGGATTAAAAACTACAAAAAAGAAGGATTTTTTACCGGCAGCGCACGGTGCTATTTCGATACAAATACCAGCAGCCATCCCACCCGCCTCTATTTCGGCGTGCAATAAAAATGCGGTGCAAAAAGAACGCACCCTTTTGCACCGCACGATTTCTTCCTTATTTACTTTTTGTTTGATTGAAAAACATCAAAGCGAAACATTGCGCAACCTCTGCTGCTTTTCACCGAGTGAAACATTACCCGCCGCCATCGCTTTTCTACTAATTATATTACCGTAAAACGATCTGTTTTGGAATGACTCAGGCCAATTGCTAAATATCAATTCCTTATTTTCTTTCAATCAGGAATTTGTTTTCTGGCTTCTTTTCTTCCACCTTCCTGATCCCGGCCGGAATGATCGCCTTGCCGGATCAACTCCAATTTTTTGTGGAAGAAATTTCCCTTTTACCTGAAAGAATATACGCGAAAAAGGCCTGCTCTTCTTTCCCTCGTTAATTTAGATGGATGCTGCGAGAACCTGGCGGCGGGCAACGAACGAGCCCGGTTGATCTTCACTGTACATTGGAACCGCCTCCCCTCTTGAATTAGCGCCTGCAATACTGGCCCGGCGCCCGCAGATCGAAACCTCATCGATCTTTACTATATCTTTCGATTTCCTTTCTGCATCTTCATTATAGCACATCATTTGGGATTGTCAACACTTTTTTTAATAATCTTGTGTTTTTTTTATCGTTTTATCACATCTATTTTTTTCGCCCTCTATCGCCATTTTTTCGCATCCTCCATACCGCCGCAAAAGATTTCCTGCGTGCGGTATGCGAAAAACCTGTTGACGAACTGCATACAAAACGCTACAATGGTAATACAAAATAAAAGAAAGGCGTGGGCCATTCGAATGGATGATTCATACAGCCCTAACATTTTGACCGTGACCGATGACGACGGCACAGAGCATGTTTTTGAAGAGCTCGACCGGATTGAAACCGATACAGACCGTTATATTGCTCTGATGCCCTCCTATGAAGATTCTGAGGAGCTGTTGGAAAACGACGGTGAGCTGATTATTGTTAAGGTCCGTGAGGAAGGCGGAGAAACCTTTCTCTACCCGATTGAGGACGACGCCGAATTTGCGGAGATTGCACGCGTTTTTGAAGACCGCCTGCAAGATCTTTTTGAAATCGATTTAGAGGATGAAGAGTAGCGACCCGCTCCGCATCACATCGCTTTTGAAAAAGAGCATTCTTCCCTGCCCTGTTCGATCACTACGGCTATTATAACCCAACACATTCTAATAGAGAGCTTTGCTCCGCCGGCAGATTGCAGACCTCCCGGCCTCTGGCTGGAAGAAGGGAGCGAGAAACCGGAGGGCAGGCACTCACCTGCTTTTTGAGGCAGGTTATTAATCGCCGTTCCCGGCATGGCGGGGATTCTATAGCTGGCATGCCCTTCAGTCACAGGATGATTGAAGGGCTTTTGATTGTTTGGATTTTAACCCGTTCGACAGATCTCATTTGACAAATACCGAGCATTCGTATAATCTAATAAAGATACCCTTGTAAAACAGGAGTTTGCGGAGGTGAGGACATGTTCGGATTAGGCGTGGGGATCGATTTGGGAACCAGCTCTGTTATGATCTATGTAGAGGGCCGCGGCATCGTCCTGACGGAGCCCTCCGTCATTGCCTGCAACACCCGGGGCGGCGAAATGATTGCGGTAGGCGAGCCCGCCTACCGGATGATTGGCCGCAATCCAGAATCCATTTCCGTCATTCGGCCTTTGAAGGACGGTGTTGTTTCCGATTTCCCCATGACAGAAAAAATGTTGCAGCACTACATTCAAAAAATTTGTGGAAACCGGATTTTCAAGCCGCATGTGATCGTTTGCATGCCAAGCTCCGTGACCAATCTGGAAAAAAGGACGATCCTTGATGTGGCTACGGCCTCCGGCGCAGGCATGGCCTGCCTGATCGAAGAGCCGCTCGCAGCAGCCATTGGCGCCGGTATTGATATCCACCACCCTTATGGCACGATGATCGTCGATATGGGCGGCGGTACCACCGATATTGCGGTGATCACAATGGGAAGCATTGCGATATCCGGCTCTGTCCGGATTGCGGGCAATGAGTTTGATGAAGCAATCATGCGCTATGTAAAAACCTATAAAAATGTGACCATTGGCGAGCGGACGGCCGAGGAAATCAAAAAGCAAATCGGCTGTGCCTATATCCGGGAGGAAGAAGTGGCGATGATTGCCAAGGGCAAGAACTATATCACCGGCATGCCGGAGAGCTTTGAAATCTCCTCCACAGAGGTATATGAAGCAATCTGCGATCTGCTGGATGATTTATTTGAGGCTGTGCGCAGCATTTTGGAGGTTACGCCGCCGGAGCTTGTGAGCGATATTGCAACGCAGGGCATTATCCTAACCGGCGGTGGAGCACTGCTCTACGGAATGGATACAATGGTGCAAAAGCGCACGGGGATCCGCGCCCGCGTGGCAGATGACCCGCTCCACTGTGTGGTGAAGGGCACTGGCGCCGCATTGAAGGATATGAATGTTTTGGCGGACAACGGTTACATTTTCAAATCGCGTGAGGAAATCGTAGGTATAAAAGACTAAAGGGAAAAATACAGCCGGCCATTCCAAATAGAATGGCCGGCTCAGTTTTTCATTCGATAGGGTTTGCTTTTTTACACGCCGCACAGCGGAGCAAACCTGCCGCGGCCTCAAAGCAAACCAGAACAGGTGAGCACAACATAAGCGGCATATGTAAACAAAAGCACAATGCCCTGCGAGCGGCGGAATTTTTTGGAGATCAAAGCCGGGATCACAGCAATGCAGCCCACCAGCAGGCAGGATGGAAGATCCATCATGGCAACCTGGCGGGAAACCGGAAGCCCGCCGCCATAAATCATGGCGGAAATCGGAAGGATCAGCGTCAGATCGATAATATTGGCGCCGATGATATTGCCCACGGAGAGGGAGGCCTGTTTTTTTGCAATTGCGGTAATGGTCGTTACCAGCTCCGGGAGCGATGTGCCGATTGCAATGATCGTAACGCCGATAATCCGCTCGGGCACACCGATAAAACGGGCAAGCTCGCTGCCGTTATCAATAAGGAGCTGTGCACCTAAAACGATGCCGACCGTACCGGCGATAAATTTGACAATATTGAGGGCAATCTCTTTCGCGGCAGGCTTTTGCTTAAGCCCCGCTTCCTCCTCGCGCTCCTCTTCCCGCATGCCGAGCCGTGCTTCGTGGATATTCTCCGCCATGGCAATGATAAAGATCGCCAGAAGCAGAATACTGGGAATGAGCGCAAGCTCGCCGCCAGCACCAAAAACCACCAGGAACAGGGCCGCGCCCAGCATCAGGCAGGATTTGAGCATATAATCCCTGCGCTTGATCACGGTAGGCATACAAATCAGCGCAATTGCCATAATCAGGCCAAGGTTTGCCGTTACGCTGCCCACGGCATTGCCGATCGACATATCAACCTTGCCCTGTGCGGCCGCAAAAGCGGAAACCAGCAGCTCCGGCAGCGTTGTTGCAAAGCTCACTACCGTTGCGCCGACGATCAGCTTCGGGATGCCGGAAACCTCCGCCATCCAGGATGCCGCATCCACAAAATAATCCCCGCCCTTGACGATTAAAATAATTCCAACCGCAAACAACAGAATGACCAGAAAAATATGCATATTTTCTCTTCCTTCCTACGACCAAGCAATCCCTCTAAAACATTCCGTGGAACATATAATAAAAGAACCCACCTAATGGGTTCTTTCCTTTCTCATGCCGACGGAACCTCACAGGCTTACAAGCGCCTACCTCCCGATGTGGGGAAGGCCGCTTGCCCCACATGTCTCAATTGGAAGTATTGTAGTCCTTTTTGTCACCTGCGTCAAGCAAAAAATCCCAATACTCTAAAGGGGTGAAAAGGGGCTAACCGCGGAAACGGAAACGTTAACTGCCAGCAGAAGCTTGCCTTTATGGTTCGCTTCTGCGCCGCAATAGACGGTGGAGGAAAATTGTGCTATAATAGCTTCAAACGGGTCGTTTGAAGCATTGAAAAAATGTCTGTCGGCGCAAAACGCCTCCTGCCGCAGAAGCGGCAACGCCATTTTTTGCAGAGGTTAGATTTACGCAAATGGCGGAAACGCTTCAAACGGGTCGTAAAGTTTCAACCTTAAAAGCATTAAAAAAATTGCGTTATTATTATAATTCGGAAAAATCGGAAAGGAAGGCGTAGTATGCTCATCAATTTACTGCAAAAAAACCGCAGCTATCGTAGCTATGACGAAGCCTACCACGTTAGCCGCGCAACGCTGGAGGAATTGATCGATTGCACGCGTTACACAGCATCGAGTGTCAATATGCAGCCGCTGAAATATTTTGCCGCCAACGAGCCGGAAACGGTATCGCGTATCCAGCCGCTCACCCATTGGGCAGGCAAGCTCAAGGAGCTTCATTTGCCGCGGCAAGGGCACCGGCCCACGGCATTTATTATTATCTGCCAGGATCGTTCTATCAGTGATTCCCCCACGATGTTTCAGCGCGATATTGGCATCGCGGCGCAGACAATCCTGCTCGCCGCTACGGAAAAGGGCCTCGGCGGCTGCATGATCGGCAGCTTTGAAAAGGGCGCGTTAAAAGAATTGCTCCAACTGCCTGCACAAATCGAGCCGATGCTCGCGCTTGCCATCGGCAAGCCGGATGAAACAGTGGCGCTCACCGCCGTGGGGCCAGATGGCTCCACTGATTACTACCGGGATGAAAACGACCGGCACCACGTGCCCAAGCGCGCGTTGAACGATATTCTTCTGTGAGGTTATCAAACTTTAAAAGCTTCCTTTTTCGCACTGCGTTTGCTTTTCGAGCATGAAACGCGGTGCGAAAACAAGTTTCATACATTGAATTTTTAGCTGCGCCAAAGCCGCGCAATGATGCAACCAATCGTACGAAAGGAATGGGTATCAGAATGAAAACAGGTTTGGTATTAGAGGGCGGCGGCCTGCGTGGAATTTACACAGTCGGCGTTCTTGACGTATTGATGGAGGAGGAGCTGTTTCCAGATTATGCGGTGGGAGTATCCGCCGGAGCGGCGAATGCTGTTTCCTACCTATCAGGCCAGAAAGGGCGCGGCTATCGTGTGAATACGCAGTATTTGGGAGATAAACGGTACATGAGCCTTTCTAACCTGATCCGTAAGCATTCTCTATTCGGCATGGACCTGATTTTTGATGAAATCCCAAATGCATTGGACACGCTCGATTATGAGGCCATCCAGCGCTCCCCAATTGAATTCTATACCGGCGTTACCTCCTGCGAGGATGGACAGGCTCTGTATTTTGGCAAGGAGTATTTGGCCAACAACTGTGACTTGCTCTGTGCATCCGCTTCGATTCCCATCATTTCTCGCCCAGTGGAAATCGACGGTATCCCCTGCGTGGACGGCGGCGTGGCGGACCCGATTCCTGTGCAGAAGGCGCTGGACGATGGATGCGAACAGATCGTTGCCGTGCTGACGCAGCCGCGCGGCTATCGGCAGAGCCCGATGCGTATGCGTCCCGCCTATCATCGGCTACTGCGGCGCTATCCCCGGCTGGTGCAGACGCTGGACCGCCGCCATACCGTTTATAACGCCTGCCTCGCACAGTTGGAACAGCTGGAGCATAATCTGCGCGCCTTTGTCATCGCACCGAGTCGCCCCCTGCCCACAAGCTGGATGAGCAAAGACCCAAGCCGCATGCAGGAAAGCTACGAAATTGGGCGTGAGGATGCATTTCGTGCGCTGCGCAAGGGGCTTGCAAAATCCTTTTAAAAGGGCGCCGTGCTATGGTGTAATGCGTTGATAGAGCGGCAATTCAAATTAGAAATTGACGGAGGTGCTTCCGGATGAAAAAAGGACTTGTGCTCGCCTTTTCTTTGCTTCTGCTCTGTGTTGCAGGGTGCAGCAATCTCAAAAACGTTCCGATTGACGCATACGTTTGGAAAATAACAGTGATTCAAGAAAAAACGAAGATTCAAGAGAATCAAAAAGGCGACGTGATTGCCTGCGCTCCTGAATTCATCTCGTCCTACAAAGGCGCAGCAGAGATTGATTTGACCTGTGAAGCCCAAAATGGGAGTTTCACCATTACGGATGCTAGGAGCAATCAAAGCTACAAAGGCCAATATCGTTTGGAGGAGAGGAGCCCGGAAGGCACAATTTACGAAATCAAGCTGGGCGAAGCTACGGGCTATGCGGTAACAGGTATAACAACCTATCTGGACAATCACCAAACCCCTACTTTCATCATCAACATCGGCGATTATGTATTAAATTTTCAATCCGTATCCAATGCTGCGGAAAACAATACGATCCATTCGTGAACCGATGCTGTGCATTTGGAATCGGCCTATGTCAGAAAAACCATAATCGTATAGAATCGCGGCTTGATCTGATGATCAGGCCGCGATTCTTTTTGTGAGCATCCAGCATAAATACAGGGGATCAACCAAATAAAGAGATATCCTCAAATTTCAGTGACTTGCTAAAGGAATGAATCGTCTATGGCGGAATCCATATGGTTATCCAAACATATAACTCTGATATGATGTTCGACCAAATACCGAAGTGTCTCGATACACTCTAAAAAATTATCACCCAAATCATAAATATTGTTTGCCACGAATACGTCGAATTCTTTTTGGGAAAGCCGGGCAATAATCTTTTTTAATCCGGGCTTGTCCACCGGCGCCTGTTCGAAGCCCTCGTCTACATATATATCCGTTACAATAATTCCAATAGAGTCTAAAAGCGTCCGCATCTGGTTCAGTTTTTGGCTCTTCACATATTCGCTTATAGAAGGTGGTATTTTACTGATTGGCAGATAACAAACAGCCGTTTGATGGCTCTTGTCCATTTTTTCTCCTCCCATCTTCATTCTGATATATCATATGAGAAGGAGGCGTGGGTTATGCCAATTGGGCAAGCCCTATTTTATTGTCTCTTTTGCAATCGGTATATTGTATTGCTTCAATATATCCAGAATTTTGTATGCCTGATTCCTACTTCCCTCCGATGTATGAACGTTGACCCCGGACTCCTTGTCAGTATAGCGATAGGAGAGATATTTAAAACCACCCCTTGGGCCCACATACAGGGTTACGTCTTTCGCGCTCTTCAGATTCTCAACAAATAATTTCTTCTGGCGGTCCATTTCTTTTAGTACTTCTTCATCAATAATTTCCAACGAATCCCACAGTACATCCAGTGTGGTAATTCCGGGGAAACGGACCGTGACAAACCGGTCGCTTCCTCTGCTCCACATTCCCTGCTGACCGGCAGTGATCCCCTCGGTTCCGGCAACCAATCCTTTTGCATACTGGGTTAAATCAACAGTGAGCTTTACTTTCGTGCCTTTTTCAATATCCATGACAAACCTCCTTTTCAATCGCATCCAAACAACGGAGTCCATATTATTTGGTATAAGTATAACAAAAAAGAGGGATTTTGTCATCTGTTTTCACAATAAAGGGGAAGCAATAACGGCAAGGGAGGCATAACAAAAGACCGCCGACAAAAGCCGACGGTCTTTTGTTATGAAAGTAGTGACCTATTCTGATACGAAATGCACACCCCACCGACCTTTCGTGTAAAGGTTCAAAGGGTGTGCATTTTTTAATTATTCCCCAAGACCGCAAAGAAAGACCGCAAAACCCGTTCACCCAAAAAGGTGTGTGGTCTTGCGGTCTTACCCGTTTCGGTGCGATTACGCTCCGACCTTGATTTCTGTGCCGTTGGCAAATGCAAAGGTGACTTCGCCGTTCCTGTGGACGATGGCCCTTTCAATCATCACCGTCCAGATGGTGTCGTTCCAGTCGTGCATCACCTCCGGCTGTTTCTTGAGGGTGCGGATATAAAGCGCCATCTTTTTGTCCTGCTGACTGCGGGAGGTGCGTAGGCTCTGCAACCTTTCCAGTTCCGCAGCCGCTTTCTCGTACCGTTCGGTGAGGGCTTCGTACTTTTTGAGGTAGGCTTCCTGGGACTGTGCCGTGGATGCGTTTTCCTTGACTGCCGCCTTGACCAGTTCGGCAACCACCTGGGTCTCCTCAAGTTGCCGTTCAATGTCGGCATCCAGTGTTCCGAAGTCCATCAGCTTCTGCCGCCACGCTTCGATTTCCTTTATAATCTGTACTCGATCCTGCATCATCAGATTGTAGGCTTTGATGAAAAGCCGCTGTATGGTTTCTGTGTCCAATGCAGGGGTGTGGCAGTGTTCCTCACTTGCGAATTTGCCGTTGCATTGCCAGATGGTACGGCGGTACTGGTCGGTGGAGTGCCAGACCTTGGGGCCAAAGAAGGCGCCGCAGTCCTCGCATACCAGTTTGGCAGAAAGAACGCTTTTGCCGCTGTAGGCTTTCCCCAGGGTCTTTCGTCTGGCAAACTCTGCCTGCACTTGCTCCCATTCGTCCGGCTCAATGATGGCGGGGTGGCTGCCCGTCACATAATACTGTGGGACTTCGCCCTCGTTGGGCTTCATTTTCTTTTCCAGAAAATCCACTGTGAACTTCTTCTGGAGCAGCGCATCACCCTTGTATTTTTCGTTCTGAAGGATACTGGTGACCGTAGTCTTGCTCCATTTTGCTTTACCGCCCGGTGATGGGATGCCCAACTCTTCCAGGTACTTGCAAATGCCTGCCTGGGTCTTGCCCTCAAGGAAAAGGCCGTAAATCAGCTTCACAACCCTGGCTTCACTTTCGACAACCGCAGGTCGTCCGTCCTCGCCCTTTTCATAACCGAGGAAGCGTTTGTACGGCAGATGCACTTTGCCATCGGAGAAGCTCTTGCGCTGTCCCCAGGTGATGTTTTCGGAAATGCTGCGGCTTTCTTCCTGCGCCAGAGAGGACATAATGGTGATGAGCAGTTCACCCTTGCCGTCAAAGGTGTAGATACCCTCTTTTTCAAAGTAGCATTCCACGCCGTTCTCTTTCAGCTTTCGGATGGTGACCAGGCTGTCAACCGTGTTTCTCGCAAATCGGCTGACCGACTTGGTAACGATGAGGTCAATTTTGCCGTCCAGGGCATCCGTGATCATTTCTTTGAACCCCTCACGGCGCTTGGTGTTAGTGCCGGAAATGCCCTCGTCCGTATAGACTTTTACGAACTCCCATTCTGGCTTGGACTGTATGAATTTGGTGTAGTAGTCAACCTGGGCTTCATAACTGGTGAACTGTTCATCGCTGTCTGTGGAAACACGGGCGTATCCGGCGACACGTCTTTTCCGTGCTGCCACCGAAGGCAGATGCGTCAGTGGGTTTATGGTAGCAGGTATCATTGTAACTTTAGGCATTCTGGTTCCTCCTTTCCAAGGCTTTTTGACGGGCTGTTGCTTTCATCTCGTCCGTCCAACTTTGTCGGCGTGAGCGGTCTTTCCATATCCGAGTGACCTCCGAGCCGTCAAAGAAGCGGAAAATCAGCACATTCCCGTTGCAGACCAGGATGCTCTTTATGAGCCTGCGGAGTAATTCCTCTGAAAAATCCACCTGCCCAAGCACTTCTGCGGTCGCTGCCTGCAAGGTTTCTTCGGGGATCTGCTTGGAAGCACAGGCAGCTTTGCCCCTCGAATTGAATGTACCGCAAACCCAGACGGGACCCGTTTTCGTGACCTTGCGCCGATAGTTCTTTCCGCAGCCGTCACAGACCAGGAGGCTTGTGAAAGGGTACGCTTTCTTGGGCGCAGGCTTCTTCAAGAACCGAGCCGCCCGTCGGGTTTTCTCTGCCTGCACCGCTTGGAAGGTCTCCATGTCGATGATGGCATCGTGGGCATCCTCTGCGTGGTACTTGGGCAGTTCACCGTTATTGATGATGGTTTTCTTGGTGATGTGGTTCTCACGGAAGGTTTTCTGTAAAATCAGATTCCCCGTATAAGTGTAGTTGCTGAGTATCTTTGAAATTACGGACTGACCCCATTGCTTTCCGAAGCGTGACGGGATGCCGTCCTCATTCAGTCTCTTGGCAATGGTAAGGTAGCCATCGCCGGAAAGGTACTCGTCATAAATGCGGCGGACAAGGTCTGCTTCCTCTGGGATAATCTCGTACCGACCGTTTTTCAGTCGGTATCCGAGCATAGCCCCGTTCCAGGGCATCCCTTCCTCGAAGTTCCGCTTGATGCGCCATTTCTGGTTCTCACTGGCGGATCGGCTTTCTTCCTGTGCATAGGATGCCAGGATGGTCATCATCAGTTCACCATCACCGCTCATAGTGTGGATATTCTGCTCCTCAAAGAAAATGTCCACCCCCCAGGCTTTGAAGTCACGGACGGTCTGTAGCAGCGTGACCGTGTTTCGTGCAAAGCGGGAGATGGACTTTGTAATCACCATATCGATTTTTCCGGCACGGCAGTCAGCGATAAGCCTCTGAAAATCTGCTCTGGATTCCTTTGTGCCGGTCTTGGCTTCATCAGCGTACACGCCGACATAGAGCCAGTCATCGTGATTCTGGATGAGGTCGCTGTAGTAGCTGACCTGTGCGGACAGCGAGTGGAGCATGGCATCCTTGCCGCTCGATACACGAGCGTAGGCTGCAACTCGCTTTTTCTGCTCCAGTTTCGGTGGTTTTGGTACAATGGTTATTGCTCTTGGCATTTTGTCACCTCCTCGTAGTGTGACATATTACCTCTGAAACCACTATATATCAAGTCAATCCCGCGATATAAACTACACAAAGATATTCCAAATTTCTCGCCCTGCATTGTATCAATTATGGCGTAATCCTCTGGGGTTAAAATCCCCATCGACAGCATCCTTTTTGCCTGGATCATAGATGCCAGGTAGCGTTCCAGTCTGGCACGGTAATCATCAGTCACGGGCTTCACGCTCCTCTCCGAAGCGGTCAGAAATGTAGCAGTTGTGACTGCAATATTTACGCTCTTTATTCCCGTATGCGGTGAAAGGCTTACCGCAGTGGGCGCAGGTGTAGGCATAAACAGCTTTCCGATCCACGCAGTCTGGGTGGCTGTTCCACCAGGCAGTCCGGCAGGCATCCGAACAGAACTTCCGAGGTTTCTGCTTGGGGATGATTTTTATCAGCTTTCCGCAGTGCTTGCAGGCAACCGTGTTCTTTGCCGCATCACCCAGACCGTTGCGGCGGCAGAATGAGCGTACTGTATTATCTGAAATACCGAGCATTTCACCGATTTTTACATAACCGATGCCCTGTAAACGCAAGGTTTTGATTTGTTCTTTCTGCAAATCCGTCATAGCGGGTTCCTCCAATCCGAGGGGTTTCCTCACTACCCACTGGAGGTGAATTTGCCGTTTGGCCGAAAAACAACACGGATTTTTGAGCAAAAAAATAAAGCCCACCGAACCGCTATGGCTCGATGGGCTTCGTGGTTAGTTAGGGATCTTCAGCTTCCAACCGCTGTAGATGACATTGGACTTCAGACCATTGAGGGTCTTGATTTCGGGGTATCGGCTGCCTTTGCCCAGATACAGGGCGGCAATATCCCAGAGGGTATCACCCTTAACCACCGTATGGATGCGGTAGTCGCCAGTGCCGGATTCGGTTGCACCCTCCACAGGATAGATGGCCACACCATCATTGGTGAACACATAGGTGCCGGGGTTCTTGTCCGCAGCCGCCTTTGCATTGGCAAGGACGCGGTAAGCACCCACCTGGGACTTGCTGTCCTTCCAGGCTTTACGCACACGGTAATAGCCGGAAGTCAGCTTTTCAGGATAGGTCACCACAGGCTCGGAAGTGTTCTCTGCATCCTCGTTGGTATCTGTGGCAAGCAGAGCCTTGACCTCGGCACGGAAGGTATCCATGCTCTTGCCATGCTTTGGGAACCAGTGCATCACATCACCGTGGTTGGATGCGATGCCCTGCTTGTAGCCCTCGGAGTGGCAGATGATGTTCTGCTCGGTCAGACCATATTCTTTGCAAAGGTAGGCACAAAGTTCGATGGCCTCACGGTACACCTTCTGGAAATAGGTGTAGTCCGTAAGACCGTCCTCGCAGATTTCAAAGCCGATATGGGTGTTGTTGGCGCTGCCTCCGGCGTGCCATCCACGATGATTCCAAGGCAAACATTGGTAAGTGGCGATAGTGCCGTCGGCCAGTTTGCCGATGAAAGCGTGGACGCAGACTTCTCTGCCGCCAGGGTGATAGGTGTTCCAGTGATTGCCGTACTGGTTTTCACCGAGCAGACCGTCATTGGGACCCACATAGCGTTTCAGATTGGGGTTGTTCGCCCCGGTGGAATGAACCATAATGCCCTTGACGGTGATGGTTCTGCCTGCCTTATAGCAAGCGTTTTCTGTAAGAATCAGCTTATGCAGATTCATCATCGTCACCTCCTCGCTCGTGAAGCTGCTCCAGGACTTCCTTCAGCTTTTCAGGGATAGGCAGTCCCAGATGGGCAGAGTTCTCCAGAATGCTGACACCCTCATTGGACAGGTAGAAGAAAATGACTGCGGTTCGCAGCACTCCACCCTGGCCGAGGACATAGACATCCACAATGTTGCCAATGCCCACAAGAGTGAAAATCAGTACCTTGCGGCAGATGCCTTTGAAGCCAATGGAACTGGAGAGGTTCTTGTCAGTGATGGCGCACATGACGCCGGTGATGTAGTCGATCACCGTAAAGGCGATCAACGCATACAGAAAGCCGTCCACACCGCCCAGGAACCATCCAAGGAAGCCGCCGAAAGCGGTGAAAGCCAACTGAATGCCAGTCCAGATTTGTTTCATAGCGTTGTCCTCCTATAAGAATTTTTTGATATGCAAAAGGGCCTCTGCCACGAAAGCAGAAGCCCTATATGCCTTATTCAGTTTGTTTGGGCAGCCACTCCCATACGCGCATATCCTCTTGTCCGAGGGACCACATACACATCCCTCGCAGTTTCCATCGGTATGCCGCCTGGTTTGCCCAATAGATGAGGCTGTCCACATCCTGGTAATACAGAATGGAAAAGCCATCCGAGTCCCCAAGGAACAGTCTGGATATCCAGATGTTGATGTCCCTGGGGATTATTTTTGCCGTATAGTCATTACCGCACTCAAGCGGCATGATGTGGGAATGGTAAAATTCATAGTCCAGAGAGATGCTTTCGCTTCTGGTGGACGATTCTTCCACATCACTGGTAAGCGTGAAAACCTGGAACTCTTCATCCCAGGTGCAGTTCGAGCGTTCAATTCTGCCGTAGGAAGTTTCAGTGCCATCCGGCATAATGACATCAAAACGCTCATACGGCTCGTATGTCCAGGCATCCCCCAGACGGAGCAGTTGACAGTTGACAGGCTTATCCGAGCGGATGCCCGCATACCCGCTGCTACTGCTGACCGTAGCCGTAAAACGAAGCGTGTACGAGGTGGACGAATAAACCCTCACCGTATTTCCACGCTTGCGCATCTCAATGGTATAAACACTTGGGTTGGAGCGTAGGTCAGCATCAGCGGTCTTTACATAGGATGCCGAGTAGCTGCCTTTGAGGGTTGACCCTTCATAGAGTTCCAACCGCTGCGTATCGTAATTGATGCACAGAAACAGCGAACCGAGGAAGATGCCGGACTTGCCACCACCATCCGGTGGGATGATGATCTGCGCACGGAGATGGATGTCAGAAAAGCCATTATAGTTCCAGGCAAGCTGACCGTAGCCCTCAAGCTGCGAGTATGGGCGGTTGGCATCGCTGTTGGGGTCTTGCCACACATCCCACTCGCCGGAGAGCGTTGTCCAGTAGCTTTCCGGGATCTTCTGCTCATCACGAAAGTCCTCATACCATACCAGTGCGGAGTCCGGCTTTCGGCGCAGCATCTCAAGGGTCAGCTTAAAGCCAGTCGCCGGTCCCACCATATCGCCGTTGATGTCCTTGAATTTGCGTGGTGCAAGGGTGTATTCCGCATCACCCGCAGTGGGTTCTTCAGAAAAGTCGGTGCAGACACGGAAACCATAAAACTGTACACCGTTCACACCTACGGAGATTTTCAGCGTATGCTCCCCGGCAGTAAGGTTTGCGCCTTTGGCGAGAGTTGCCCAGAATGTTGTTCTCCAGTACGGCCACCATAGCCGATTTTCGGAGAAGTAAACGGTGCTGCCGTCCAGAGAAGCATAGATGCTGTTTTTATCCCAGAACGGATAACACAGCCGGATTGCCACATCGTAGGTGCCGTCCTCATCAATGGTGAACTTATAGGTCGCCGTGCCTTCATCACCCAGAGTCACAAGGGTCTTGGATACGGAAACCACGCCACCGTAGCTGTCCGGCTCGGCATCGTGGTCGATAAGGATTTCTCCGAAATCTGTCTTTTGCTGCTTGGCATAAGAGGTCAGATAGTTTCTGCGATTGTAGACCTCTGCCATCTGGGGATAGTTTTTTGCTGTGGCATCTCTGCCTTCCATGTAGTCATACACATGAGGGAGCGCCCACGGGCCCATATCATAATCGTCCCAATAGGAAACGATGGGGATGAATGGCTGCGGAGGAGCATCATCGGTAAAGTTGTAGACACCCTGCATCCAGTATTTCGCGGCATAGTAGGTATGAGAAGTTCCACGGTAATACTTACCCAGATTCTCTGGGGTGTCATAGATCTGCCAATTCCACCCGTAGGCGGGCATACCGAGGAATACCTTATCTGGATTCATCACCTGCACAGCATAATCATATACACCCTCAAGCCAACTTCGAGGAGAGACGGGACCGGGAGCAGAACCCGCCCAAGCCATACCGTAACTCATGATGGATGCGGTATCGCAATATTGGTCGAGGTCACCATATACGCACCAGTTCTCGCCACCGACCGAGCCGTTGACCGAAGTCATGCCCGGCAGACAGATATTCATTTCCTTGGTGGGGTCATAGGCTTTCACAGTGCTGTAGATATGGGCGAACATTGCGGTGGATGCTTCGTGGGTGGAGTAATCGTCACCTTTTTCCAGATCGATATCCACACCGCTGCACCACGGGTATTTCTCCATGATGCGGACGAGTTCAGAGCAGAAAGTGTCCTGTGCGCCGTCTGTGTTATCACGCAGGGCTTTGAAGATAGAGTTAGCACCGTCGTTGGCAACGGTGAGCAGCCAACGGATGTGGGGCCATTTGTCGATATAGGTCAGCATATTGCTGATAGCAACACCGCTCTCGGTAATCATCCCCGTGGCATCTACTTTGAAGGAAAACAGACCGATGGTATCGATGCGGTCGCCGTAATCACGCAGGGCTTCGTACATACGGGAGTTACCCATGAATGTCCAGACCATGATGCGTTTGCCTTTAAGTTTATCCATCAGATTGCTTCACCTCCATCTGTCATCTGCTGCAATTCAAAAAGCACCCTTGCAGACTTTCCGGTTTCCAGGTTGACCCTGTGTTTGGAGTCCCAGGCGGCACTGTACTGATAAAAACCCTCTTTCGGCTCGGTGATGCCGTTTCTGGTGCATTCCCGCACCGAAGCAAGGAGTGCCAGATCATCTTCGGCATGGAGGGCGTTGGGGAAAACCACCCGTTGCCCACCAACACCCTGGTGCAGTGAAACCGACCCGGCCGCCATATCCGACTTGGGATAGATGTGAATATCCAAGCCGCCGGAAGTCTCGCCCAAGTTGCAGATAATGACCGTTTCAGCAGAGCGAACCACACCGTTGAACCAGACTTTATCGCCTTTGACCAGTCGGCTCTCCGTGTGCGGCACATAGCCCGTCAGTGCCGGTCCCTCTTGCAGCATGAGGTCAGTAAACCAGATCGTGCCGGAGCAGTTGGTGACGGTAGGTTTCACCGTAACGCTCATGACACGCTTTTCCTGCTTTTTGTTTATGACCTCTGCCAGTCGGATGAATACGGGTTTAGCCATCAAGCACCCACTTCATCTCGCAGGGATGACCTACCCATCCCGTGGCAACAGAACCGGGCTGAAGCAGAAGGTCTGTTACATAAATTGTGCCGGAGCAGTTGGTGATGCAGATACGTACCGTTATGGATTTGACCTTGGAAAAGTAATTCTCCGGCGTGATTTTTTCTGTGGTTTTCGAGAAATATGCCATATCGCACCTCCATCAGTACAGGTCGATGAAACGAGTCTCGGTGGTGCCGTCCTCGTATTCGATGACCACCTCAATGCCTACCTGGGCATCATCGGATAGCTTCTCCAAGTCCTCCGAAGCAATCTGCGCCGATAGCGTATAATTGCTGCGGTTGGACGGATATACGGTCTGGGACATACTCTTGGTCATTCCCTCGACACCCACAGCCTTAAAGGATGCCGTGCCGGAAGCACCGTTTTCACCATCTGCTTCAAAGCCGGAATTGACCCAATAAGCCATATCATCATCAGCGCGGGAGTTGCGGAGATGATTGAACGGCACCAGTTCTCGGATATCATTGTTGGAGACAACGCTCGTACCCTCAAGGGAGTCTGCGATGGTATCCAGAGTGCTGACGGAGCTGCCCAGGTTTTTCAGCGTAGTGGATAGTTCCAGAACAGTATTCCAGGGTTCCTGCAGGTTGTACTCACGGCGCACGATACGGGTAGTGACCGAAAGCCCCAACTCCTTATCCGCAACACGGACATAATCGCCCAGACTCCAGGCTTCATGCTCATAGCCCGTCAGAACGGACAAGTCCATCGCATTTAGCACATAGGACACGGTGGGCTTGCAGTATTCCGCAAGGCGCATGGCTGTAAACTCCTTCATCTGGTATGGGTTGGTGAAGGAGGAACAGTCCAGGGTGGTAATGCGGACTTCCTTGGAATAGGTGTAATCCTCAAGGTATGGCTTGCCGCCGTTGATATCGGCAAAGGTCAGTCCATCCGCACCTACGGCATATAGCCTGGTGACCAGGGAGCGGGTGTCCACGATACGCTCGATGCTTTTCATGTTCTTTTTATATGCAAACAGCGCGCCGCTGTCCTTGCCGTTGACCGTCAGCAGATGCACCAGTCGGTTGGGGCAATCGAAAACAAGGTCACCGCCGTGGAGATTGGCAATGCTACGAAGAATGGAAAGAGCGTTCTTTTCAGTGGAAGTCCAGGTACGCTTGGTGGTCACATTGACCGTGCCGACACTCCATTCGGTGTCTGCCAGAGCGTAAGCCATAGCAACATCAGCGGTCTCGGCATCAAACTTCTTTTCTTCCTTACGGACGGAGAAAGTCAGGTCATAGAACTCTGCTTCGGCATATACCTGGGTAATGGTGCTGCCAGTGCTGTCCTTCACATCTGTGATGGTGCGGATTTTATATACATCATCAACGATCTGGATTTTCTTCTCGTTATCGATGTACTTTCGCTTGCTGTCACGGTACGGAATGCTGAAGGTCAGCGTATCCTCACCATTGATCTCGCCCGTAACAATAATGTCATAGGCATTTTCCAGAACCGCTTCCCAGGCACCGTTGGAGTCCAGAACTACTGGTCTGGCATAGCCGATCTTCTCGTAGGGAGCCTTGGGTATGTCGTAGAGCCGGATATCCACCAGTTTCGGAGTCTTGGAGGTGTCCGAAGTGGTAAGCGTGACCTTGAAACGGATGTAGTTTCGGTTGGGAGATTGCAGCTTACCGTCCGAACCGACCACGATCCAGTCACTCCAGTCGGTGAGATCATCACTGGTGGAAGTCTCCACGGATGCAATGGCGGTAACTCCCGCTGTATACTCACTGGTAACGGACACCTTACCCGTGCCAGAAAGATTGCAGGTGGCAGCTTTCGTATAAATAACACCGCTTTCCGGGTAGACACCGTCAGTGGCTTTCAGCGTGACACCGCTTGTATCGGTAAGAGCATCTACATCAGAAGAACTGTCCGCACCGTTGCAGAGGACGGTTGCCTTGAAATAATCTGCCAGGTCATCTGCGGTTAGTGCAGAATCGCAATCCAGAAACCAATCATCGAAGCCACCTGCGTAGTAATAGGTGTCGGCGTGCATACCAATAACCAAATCGGCAACGCAGGAGCGGTTCAGTTCACCGGTGAATGTCAGCACATCGGACATCCAAACTTCGCCCGTGGAGCGGTCGCCCACAACATAAGTGAACTGTTTACTTGTAGGCTCAATGACTCCGGCAATAAAATACCAACCACCGTTGACCAGAGAGAACGACGGGGTCACAGTCTTATCCAATATCAGTGAACCAGACGAGTTATACAGCATAATTCTGGGCTTGCCGGAATACAGAGACAGATATAAAATCGGCTGTCCGGGACCGTAGCGGGTGTTGAAGATGGGACAGAAAGTATTACCCACCGAGTAAGTGGTAGGGTTCATCCAACCGCCCACAATGATGCGTTCACCGAGGTTTGCAAAGATGCTGCCGTCATTGGTGACCTGCAGGTGGGTCTTTTCAGAGGTCGGGTTGTTGATATTGAATCGGAACTGGCGACCTTTTGGGCTTTTGGAGAGGTTTGCGGTAGTGCCAGACCAGTTGATAATGGTAAAGTTGCGTCCGCAGCCGGATTCATCCACCAGTGAGGTATCTTCATCCGGCGCAGCCTCATTAAAACGCCACAAGCCGGAGGCGGCATACTCTGCCGGAAATTCACCCGTGAAATCCGTCTGCTTGTTCAGAATTGTTTTCAGAGACATACCGTCACCTCCATCTGCTCTTGGCTTGAATTTGTAGTTCGGTCAGCGTGGCGTTGTTTACCTCCACAGTGACAGTGTTATCACCGACCACCAGGGTCGGAAAGTTCAGTTCCTGCAAATATGGCAGGCCGTTGCGGAGTGTTTCTCCGTTCTCGTCCACCACATAGGAGGTCATTTTATCGGTGTCCACGATGAGGGCTTCTCCCTCGGAAAGTGTGGCATTTACGATCTTCATTTCCGTGCCGTTTGTGGTGATGCTGATATAGTTGCTTGCCCCGGCAGTCAGCACACCTTCGATGCGGTAGACCGGCAGGGACTCTATATTGCCAATGGCGCGAGTCACGGTGTGAGCGCCTTCCTCGGTAATGGAGAAGGTCTCATCCGTCAGTGCATAGGCAAATGGGTCTGGGCAGAAAAACTTCAGTTCAAAACTGCCTGCCGAGCGGATGAGCCTTTCACAGTCCACCGCATCGTTCAGTCGTGCCATGAAATATCTGTCCGGGACATCATCGAACACAAGCTGATGAAGTCCTTGGGTGGGGTCAAGCCAAACGGCAATGTTATCCAGAGCGGAGACCAGTGCCGTGAAGCTGTGCTTGGGATAGATGCTGCAATGGGCGGTGATTTCTCTGTAATCGAAATCAGCGCCGAAGTCTGCAACACCATATTTCCCCGGCACGGTGGTGGTAAAGTTGCGAAGTTTACCACATACCTGCCAGGAGGTCAGACGGGCTTTGACGCCCATACTGGCCGATGTAATATCGTTATAGGTAAAACCCATAGGTCAAAGCCCTCCTTTATGCTGTAGTGAAGTGACCCTGTGCGCGAGAGCCACTCTGAATAAGGTTGTAGAGTTCCTGGGAAATCTTACGGATATCCTCCTCGCTGCGGACAACCATCTGCTGAATGGTAATGAGTGCGCCGTAGCCCATTCCGCCAATGCCGGAAGCGGTATCGTTTCGGTTGACCGTGCCGTTAACAGTGAAGTCTGTCGGCAGCGCGGTGGTCATATCATCAGCCAAGCTATGCATCACATCGTTGATTTCAGAACTCATGCCTTCAGCGGCTGCAACGGCATCTTTACCGTTGGCATTGATAGCCCCTGCCAGACCTTCCACCAACATCTCACCGACCCAGCCCATTTCCTTGGACGGGGATGCGATACCGAAGAAGTCGCAGATACCATCCCAGATGGAGGAAATCCACCCGGACACCTTGTTCCAAAGCCAGGATGCCAGGGACTGGATGCCCTGCCACAAGCCACGGACAAGGTTGCCGCCGACCTCGGCAAGTTGCGATACGCCCTTACCGAAGGCAGAGACCAGACCCGCAAGGATCTGTGGTACAGCCTTTACGATTTCAACGATGATGGTCGGCAGATTAGCAATAAGGGAAATGAACAGTTCCACACCTGCCTGCACGATCTGGGGAATGCTGTTTATAAGGGCATTGACCACAGAACCGATGATTTCCGGGATAGCCGCCACAATGGTGGTGATGATCTCCGGCAGAGCCTGCACCAAAGAAATCAGCAGGTCGATACCCGCCTGGATGATAAGCGGAATGCTGTCCAAAACAGCGGTGATGATGCCGTCAATGATCTGCGGGATAGCTTCCACCACAGCAACGATAATGTCCGGCAGAGCTGCCACTAAAGAGGTCAGAAGCTGAATGCCCGCTTTGATGATTTGGGGAATTGCGCCGAGAATGAACTCAACAATCGCTGTAATAATGGAAGGCAGTGCTTCAATCAGTGTAGGAATTGCGGCAAGCAAACCCTCTGCCAGTCCCATAATCAGTTGCAGGGCGGCATCGAGGATCATAGGAAGGTTGGAAATCAGCCCCTCCACGATGGTGATGATTGCCTGCACTGCGGCGGGGATAAGCTGCGGAAGTGCCGAGCCGATACCCTCTACCAGAGAAACGATGATCTGAACGGCGGCATCCACCAGAAGCGGAAGGTTCTCGATCAGCGTGTTCACAATGGTCATCACCGCTTCAATGACTGCCGGGACCAGTTGTGGTATCATCGTCAGCAGCGTAGTTAGCACCTGGGAGAACAGATCGACCACGGTGTCCAGTAAGGTCGGGAGCAGATCACCCACAGTCGCAAGCAGTGCATTCAGCGCCGTTGGCAGAGCCGAGATGATATTCTCGATAACCGGGGTAATGTTGGTCAGCACATCCTGGAAGGCATCCACCACATTGTTGCAAAGCTGCTCAATGTCAGCATCCGCATTACCGAAGCCCACGATAAGGTTGTCGATAGCCGCCTTCATGGCGTTCATGGAGCCTTCAATGGTGTGTTCCGCTTCCGCAGCGGTCGCACCTGCAACACCCATGCTCTCTTGAATGACGTGGATTGCTTCAACTACATCGGCGTAGGAACTGATATCGTACTCAATGCCGGAAATCGCCTGGGCATCAGCAAGCAGCCGTTCCATTTCGGTCTTGGTGCCGCCGTAGCCGAGTTTCAGGTTATCAAGCATCGTGTAGTTCTGCTTGGCAAAGCCCTGGTATGCATTTTGGATGAGTCCGATGTCTGTACCCATCTTATTGGCGTTATCCGCCATGTCGGTGATCGCCATATCCGCATACTTGACTGCCGCCTCCGTATCACCGCCCAGAGAGGAAATCAGCGATGCGGAGAAGGATGTGACCGTGGACATATAGTCATTGGCCGACATACCGGCAGTTTTATATGCGTTATTGGCGTACTCCTGTAGGGATGCGGAGGAGTCTTTGAACAGGGTGTCGATACCACCGACAAGCTGTTCATACTCACCGTAGGCTTCCACCACAGCTTTGCCCAGGGACACAGCGGCGGCTGCGGCAGCAGTTACCACCGCGCCCATCGCAATGCCCACCGTTTTCAGAGTGCCGCCCAACTTGGAGAATTTCCCCTCGGAGTCATCGGCGGCATCTCCGGCATCATCCAGTTCCTCTTCCAGATCGTCGGCACTGTCGGCAACATCGTCCATTTCATGCTCGGCATCATCCAGAGCCGCATTGTTACGGTCGAGTTCCCGCTCCATGTCGTTCAACGCAGCGGTGGCATTATTAAGCTGAATCTGCCATTGCTGCGTTCTGCGGTCATTTTCACCGAAGGACTCGGAGGCGTTGGCAAGTGCCTGGCGCAAGGTCTCGATTTTCTGCTTCTGGGCTTCGATTTCCTTGTTCAGTACCTGGTTCCGGGCAGTGAGGGCTTCCACGGAATTGTCGTTTTTATCGAACTGCGACTGAACTACCTTCATTTCCGAGCCGAGGACTTTGAAGGACTGGTTGATTTCAGACAGCGCCTTCTTGAACTCCTTTTCGCCCTCAAGACCGATTTTCAAGCCAAAATCATCTGCCATCTATACCACCTCCTTCATCAGATTCCGTCCGGGATAATGTCATCGATGAACAGTTCCCGCTTGGGCTTGGCAAGCCCGTTATATTGCTTGTGGCACTCCCAAAGGTCCAGGAGCAAACCAAACGGCATCAGCCACACCTCATCCTGCGACAGATGGAGGTGGGCGATGCCGTAATATAAAAGTCGAGTAAATAACTCTTCGTCACTTACTCGACCGCCGCGTTTTTTGGGTCAGACTCGCTTTCTACATTTCGCTTGGTACCCTTATACAGAGCCTCGGTGATAGCCACCTTGTAGGTTGCCAGATCCACGGGAGTAGTGAGCAATTCCACCATCTCCTCGGTGAGCAGTTCCTTGGGGGCATCCTTATGCTTGAGGTTGTGAACCAGAATGGACTGGTTCGCCAGAAGCGTGATGAGCCACACGATCTCGCCAATGGCCATCTCGAAGTTCTCGGACTTCATCAGCTTATCGCCCAGGTTCTCCAAACCGCCGTAACGACCGGCGATGTCTTTGGTAGCCTTGGTTGTCAGAAGCAGCGTATACTCATCGCCGCCGATGTTGATATTTGCAGAGCGTTCAGTAGTCATAGGTCAGTCCTCCTTATTCAGCCGCAGCAGTGGTATAAGAAGGCTCGTACACTTCCTTATACCAGTTGGTGATGGTGTCAGCAGTTACAGCGGAATCACCCTCGGTGACCTCTGCCTTCCAGGGATGCTTACCATTACCATCCACCTTATTGCGGCGGAGAATGGTGCCCTCGATGGTAGGAGTGCTGAAGGTGATGCTGTCGCCCTTGGTAGCAAGGTTCGTGGCGGGGATACCGAACTTCACACGGTACAGCCAGTAATACTTGTACTTGCCGTTGGACTTCTTTGCACGGAAGCCTACAGCCACAGGATCGCCGCCGTCCTCACTGGTAGAGACCACAACGCCATTCGCATCAATGGTCGCGCCGGTCAGGTCGGAAGCAACAGATGCACCGACATCGTCCACGCCCAAGGACAGAGTGCCGTTTTTGAACTCCTTTACGATTTCTGCCGCACCATCATCTGCGTAGAGCGTAGCCTCGGCCAGTTCCACGGAAAGATCGGCATTCATTGCTTTTGCCAGTTGCACTGGGGTCGCATAGGTTTCGTTGCCATTCTCGTCCTCGGTGATTTTGGCATAATACAGTTTATCAAGACCGATAGTAGCCATGATTTATTCCTCCATTTCATAGTGTTTGGCTACATCCACCGCATAGTGGTGATAGCCTGTTTCGGTTTCATAACCGATGTATCTGCGGTCGGTTATGGTAAAATCAGCGCCCAGAAGCGTTTTTACAAGGGCATTTTTATCTGCCATGTAGTTGCCTTGGACATAAAGAGATAGTCGAGCCTCCTGCACATCAATGCCGGGAGCGTTATCTGCATGGAGGTCGAAAGTGTCAGCGATTGGAACCACCACGATGTATTTCGCAGGGGCAGCATCGGTGAACACGCCTGTCTCAATGGGAATGCCCAAAACAGAAAGCGCCGTCTGGATATCTGCCAGTACACTCATAATTTTCTGACCTCCTCTTCAAATTTCTGCTGCATCGCGGCTTTGCAAGCAGACCGTGATGCGGATTTCGCAGGCTTCAGAAATGGCTTTGCAGGCTGACCGTGCTTGCCGTATTCCAGGATGTTTGCCAGTTTTGCATTACTGCCGCCATCACTGCGCGGTTCGGCAAAGCCAACCTTGACATTGTGATTGCCGTCCTTATCGGTCTTGGCGGGGGTCAGACCCAGAGCCGATTCCAATTCACCTGTGGAGCGGGATTCGTATTTTGTGCCGGAACCCACCACAGCGGAAAGGTTGCTCTGTACCTTCTGCAGGACAACTTCACCGCCTGCCTCCAATACGCTTTCAGCAACGGCATCAAAGTCCTTTCCCAGACGGGACATCCTTTCCAGAAATTCATCTGGCATTTTGATATCAACCTTTGCCAACAGTCGCCACCACCTTTTTGGCAAGAATCTCCGTGTACATACCGCGTCCTTTAACATCCTCGACCGAGGTTACCTCAAACCGCTCACCGTCTGTAACGATGATGTGGTCGGTGGTAATACCCAGACCAGGGATGCTACGGAAACGGAACAGATCGGTGGCTTCGGAGAAAGCGGCGAGATTTACCCACCGCTGACTGCCGTGCCGTCCTTCTCTGTAAACACGGACAGAAGCGAGGACTTCATCTGCCATAGTAGTGAAGCCCTCGCTGTCCTTAACCTTTTTTGTGATAATGATGTCGGCAAAGCCGTTCATTTTTCCGAAACTCATGGTCACACCTTCCATTCTCGGTCGAGCCGAAGCAGAAGGTTGACCGTGTTCCAGACCTGCTGACCGGCTTGAACATTATCAGCAAAAAAGCCGCCCGTGCTGCCGTCCCTGGATTCGTAAAAGTGGGAGGACAGCATAATGACTGCCTGCTCGGTAGTGGGCGGCATATCCTTTTCGCTGTAAGTACCTGCCGGAATATGCTGATAGCTTTCTGCGTATGAAACAGCGGCGGTGATGTAGCCCTTCAGCAATGCATCATCCGCCGCATGGTCGAGAATCAGATTCTGTTTTACTTTTTCAAGCAAAGCGTCCATCACCGCCACCCCCATTCATTACGCAGTCGCCATCTTGAGCAGCTTGACCGCTTCGGGGAGAATCAGCTTGCCGTCCACGCGCTCCTTGGCAACGAAACCGACCATGCCGTTTCCGGCGAACAGTTCCTTCAGTTCCGCAAAGGAACGGGTACCGCGGTCACCGATGTTGTAGTAGTTGTAGTCACCGAAAGCGATGGCAGGCATACCTGCGGTGATTACAGGGAAATAAGGAGAGGTGTGAACCTCGTATCCCAGGAGCCTGCCGGGTTCGCCTGCCTGCACAGAATCCTGCCACAGATAGCGACCGTTCTTGTCAGTCAGCTTGCGGATAGCTGCCAGAGTCTGGTCATTGCAGATGAACTTGGCGTTCTTGCGGTAGGGGCGCTTGAGAGAGTACACCAGGTCGATGAGTTCATCGGCAGTGATTTCAGTAGCAGATGCAGCAGTCACGCCAATCTGTGCGCCACCCTCCTCGGCAAGCAGACCCAGGGGCTGACCTACGCCGGTACCATTGAGGAAGGCATCCTCTTCCGCATTGGCCAGAGCCTTTGCAAACTGACGAAGGATGTACTTCTCCAACTGGAATGCGTTGTCGTAGAGCAGTTCCTCGGTGACCTTCACGGCAACATGGAGTTTATGGGCATCCAGATTGATCTGGGCAAACTTTGCATCACCCCAGGTGAGTTCCTCGCCCTCATCGATCCACGCAGCCGCAGGCTTGGTGGCAGCGATGTTGATCTTACGCTCACCACTGGTGGTGATGGTGTGGCCCAACTTACGGAAGATGTTCTCTTCCTCCAGAGCCTCGATCAGACGGGAGTCATACTCTTCGGGAACCAGGTAGCCACCGTCAGCGTCAATGCCCTCCTGGAGAACATTGCTGACCTGGCGGAAGTTGGTACGGAGAGCCTTGAGCATACCGTCCTTATAGGCATCGGAAGCACGGCCGGTCTTGGGCTTCTGGTCATTCACAGAAGTGCCATTCATAGGCTTTTCGGTGATGGGAGTAGAAGTGGGCTTGGAAAGCTGTGCGTCCATAGCAGACATGGCTTCCATACGCTCGATTTCAGCACCGTAGTCCTGAACCTTCTTTTCCATCTGGGCATAGGTCTTGGCATCCTCATCGGAAAGCAGACCGTCACTGTTGCGCTTGGTCTCTACAAAAGCCTTTGCAGCTTCCCAAGCCTGGTTACGCTTTGCGCGCAGTTCGTTGATAGTCATAATAAATTACCTCCAGTTTTTGATAAGATTGAGCCGATCCAAAAGGTCATCGGCTCTGTGTTGGTGGGTGGGTTTGGGTTCAATCGCGCACTTTGCAGCGATTTTGTCCATGAGGGAATTGACCACATTGGCCTTGGAATACAGCATGGAGACTGTGGGGGCTTCCACATCTTCGGTATCGCCGGAACGCTTGATGACCTCATCAGCAAAGCCGAGTTCCACGGCCTTGTTTGCATCCATCCAGGTTTCAGCGTCCATAAGGTGGGACAGCTTTGCGCGGGATAGCCCGGTCTTGATTTCGTAGGCATTGATGATGGAATCCTTCACACTACCGAGCATTTCAATGGCTTTCTGCATTTCCGCAGAGTCACCGAAAGCAATGGTCATGGGGTTATGGATCATCATCATAGATACCGGGGACATCAGAACTTTGGTACCTGCCATAGCGATAACGGATGCTGCGGAGGCAGCGATGCCGTCAATCTTGACCGTGACGTTGCCCTTGTAATCCATCAGCATATTGTAGATTTGGGCTGCCGCCACGCAGTCACCGCCAGGGCTGTTGATCCATACGGTGATGTCGCCGGAACCTGCCATCAACTCATCCTTGAAAAGCTGCGGGGTGACATCATCGTCAAACCAACTTTCCTCGGCGATGGTGCCGTTGAGAAACAGAGTCCTCTCCGCCGGAGCCGTCTCCGTCTGTGCCTGGTTCTTCCACTTCCAGAACTTCTTCATCGGGATTTTCCTCCTTTCCGTCATCAGTAGGTGTATTTGCAAAAGCCCCGGCATTTTTCATCGGGAGCATATTGCCGTTAATGAGATACAGGTCGCCGCCTTCTTCCACAGGGATGCGGTCGAGGTTTTCCAGTTCACGGATGTCATTTGCAGACATCCAACCGTTCTGGCGACCAATGGCATAGCCGTTCATGCGGCTCTGGTAATCGCCACGGAGCAGACCTTCCAGATTGAACTTCACGAAATACTCTGCCTTTTCACCTTGGGACAGGAGCGCCCTCTGAATGGACTGCTCCCAACGGATGACCCAGGGGTCGAGGGTGTATTTCACGAACTCAAGGGATTGCTGCTCAATATTAGAAAAGCTCGACTTTTCCAGATCACCGACCATGTGGGGCGGGACACGGAAAATTCGAGCGATTTCATTGATTTGGAATTTGCGGGTCTCAAGGAACTGTGCCTGCTCCGGTGAGATGCCGATAGGCGTGTATTTCATGCCTTCCTCAAGAACAGCAATCTTATTTGCGTTTCCGCTGCCGCCGAAAGTGGACTGCCAACTCTCACGCACACGCTGCGGGTCTTTGATGGTGCCGGGGTGTTCCAACACACCACCGGGAGCCGCACCATTTGCAAAGAACTTGGCTCCGTACTCTTCGCAGGCAATCGCCATTCCGATGGCGTTCTTTGCCATAGCAATTGGACTGTAGCCCACCAGACCGTCAAAGCCCAGACCAGGGATATGCAGCACATCCGAGGGCTGAAGCGTTACCGCAAAGTCCTTATTTTTAATGGCTTCATCCGAGCCACGGTAATAGGTGTAGTACAGACGGCCGTTTTCATCTCTGCCCACGGACATCTTGTTGGGCATCAGCGGATATAGTGCGATGACTTCACCTTTGCCGTTGCGGATGACCTGTGCGTAGGCATTGCCCCACAAAAGCAGATGAGTCATGAGGGTCTCTCGGAACACGAAAGAACTCATTTCCGGGTTCGGCTCATCATGGAGCAGTCGGTACAGCGGATGGTTGAGGGCTTTTTCCTTGCCGCCGCCATCGGTGTATTTGTAAAGATGCAGCGGCAGTCCCGCCACAGCTTCTGCCAGAATGCGGACACAGGAGTACACGGCAGTCATCTGCATAGCAGACCGCTCGGTCACGGTTTTTCCTGCGGTAGTCCCGCCAATGTAAAAGGTGTAGGCGCTTCCGGCAGTTCGGTTTTCAGGCTTATCTCTGGATTTGAATAGGCCAGAAAAGATACCCATTATGCATCACCTTCTTTCAGTCGCTCACGCAGAGCATCAAAAAACGCCCTGCCTTTTATGGGAAGTCCGGCAGCAAGCCGCTCTTCCTCAAAAGCAAAGCGTATTTCCAGTTGCTCTACAGAATAATGTTTCAAAAATGTGCGCCATGTGCGGGAATCCCAATCCCGCAGTTTTTCCCAGAGTTCTGGGAAGTGCTTCCGAAGTTTACGCAGTTCCTCAAAAGACTGCAGCGGACAGCACCAACAGGATACACGATGAAAAACATCGTATAGCCCATCCCAATCGAAGCCCCGCTCCTTGCAGTAGGCAAGGCAGTCCGACTCGGTCATACCCCATTCCACCAAAGGATAGCGGAAGTCACGAATACGCTGCGGTTCATCGGCGGCAATGCCAATATACTGAACCAACTCGTATTCCTTTGCCAGATCACGGAGATAACGGTCGATGACCCGCTGTTTCAGCATTGCGGTACACCAACGGTTTCTGGGGCCTGCCCAACTATAACCTTTGCGCCCAAACAGTTCGGGGTTCTTTCTCCTGGGCATATGCTCCAGGAGCAGATATTCAAAGGAATACTCTGATTTTAGGCGTGTGATCGGTCTGCCGATATACTTTTCCAGTTTCTCGATGTGGTGGTACATACCGTCAAACTCAAGCCCCGTATCACAGAACAGGATGAGATCAACAGGCCAGCCTTCCTCCAACATCCGCAGGAGCATAGCAGTCGAGTCCTTGCCGCCGGAGAGCGAAACAATATGCAGTTTTTTCTTTTCCATTTCACACCTCCGTCAGATAAACAAAATGCCTCGGTCATCGTAGACCGAAGCACTGGAGTCGTTGCCGCAGCGGATCGCACGGTCGAGAGCCATAATGGTGGCGACTGCGCCGTCAATCTTTTCTGTGGATTTTTCCTTGTCCGGCTTGATGTTGCCGGCGGGATCGGTGCGGATGAAGATGTTATCCATCATCCATCGGAGAACGGGATGCCCGCCGTGGGCGACCTTTTCTTCAAGCACCAGTTTCATCAGTTCCTTGGTGGGCGGGGACATATCCTTGAAGCCCTGTCCGAAAGGGACCACCGTGAAGCCCATACCCTCAAGGTTCTGCACCATCTGGACAGCGCCCCAACGGTCAAAGGCAATCTCACGGATGTTGTAGCGTTCACCCAGGCGCTCGATGAATTTTTCGATGTAACCATAGTGAACGACATTGCCCTCGGTGGTCTGCAGGAAGCCCTGCCGCTCCCAAACATCATACGGCACATGGTCGCGCCGGACACGCAGGTCGAGGTTGTCTTCGGGTATCCAGAAATACGGTAGGATAATGTATTTATCATCCTCATATTCCGGTGGGAAAACCAGAACCAGTGCGGTGATGTCTGTAGTGGAGGACAAGTCCAATCCGCCGTAGCAAACGCGCCCCTCAAGGTCATCCTCGGAAGTGGCAAAGGCGCATTTGTCCCATCTGTCCATTGGCATCCAACGGACTGCCTGCTTGACCCACTGGTTCAAACGAAGCTGCCGGAAGGCATTCTCTTCGCCGGGGTTCTGCTTGGCAGACTCACAGGCATCACGCACTTTGTCGATGCCCACCGTAATACCCAAAGAGGGATTTGCCTTCTTCCAGGTTTCCGGATCAGTCCAGTCATCGCTTTCATCTGCACCATAGATAACAGGATAAAAGGTGTGGTCGATTTTACGGCCTTCGATAATGTCCTTTGCTTTCTGGTGGATCTCATAGCAGATGGACTTGGTATCATTTCCGGCTGTGGTAATAAGGAAGTACAGTGGCTGCATACGAGCATCGCCGGAACCCTTGGTCATAACATCAAATAGTTTTCTGTTCGGCTGCGTGTGCAACTCATCGAATACAACGCCGTGGGTGTTGAAGCCGTGCTTGTTGCCGACATCAGCGGAAAGCACCTGGTAGATACTGCCCGTGGGCAAATAAATAAGCCGCTTCTGGGAATCCAGGATTTTTACACGCTTTGCCAGAGCCGGACACATACGAACCATATCGGCGGCAACATTGAAAACGATGGATGCCTGCTGTCGGTCAGCAGCGCAGCCGTAAACCTCGGCGCGTTCCTCACCATCACCGCAGGTCAGCAAAAGAGCAACAGCGGCGGCCAGTTCGGACTTGCCTTGTTTCTTGGGGATTTCGATATATGCGGTATTAAACTGGCGGTAGCCGTTGGGCTTCAGCGTTCCGAAAATGTCTCGGATGATCTGTTCCTGCCAGTCGATCAGTTCAAAGGGCTTTCTTGCCCAAGTGCCTTTTGTGTGACAAAGGCATTCAATGAAACCGACCGCATAGTCAGCGGCATCCTTATCGTAATAGGAGCCTTCGGACATGAACCTGGTCGGTTTGTATTTTTTCAGCTTTCTGATATGCGGTCACCTCCTTCAAATGAGCATAAAAAATAGCCGCCACCGTCATCGGTGCGACTTTCCGTATACGAGGAACAGAGCCTCTCGGCTCCATCCCAGGGCTGTGATGTTGTTTTACTTCTTGGTGGGAATGGGCGGCTTTCCTGTGGTCAGCCATGCCAACCAGCACTGTTCGCAGGTGACCAGGTCGCAGGCAACCGCACCGCCTTCTTCAAAGGGTGGGTGTCCCTTGCTGATGATTTCTGCGATTTCCCCGGCAGTGGTGTCCAGAGCCTTGATGATTTCCAGTCCAGTTTTTGCCATAATGTTTCCTCCTCAGATTTACTTCACCTGCGCCATGCACCAGGCAATTGCGTGACCGTTGTCTGCGAACCGCTCATCGGTCTTTCCCCAGGGTGCGAGTCTGCACTCGATGTCGCCAAGCCCGGTCTCATCGGGGGTTTCAACGAACTCATAAATCTCTGCCGTAAAACCGCCTTTCCAGTGGCAGTCCGTAACAAAGACCTTGTCGCCGAACTGAATGACCGCGCCGTAGCTTGCGGAAACCTTCATTTGCAGCCGTTCCATCGTTGTGAATTCCATAATGTTTTCCTCCGTTTTTTCTGTGTTTTCCCTTTCGGTGTGACACATATTACCTCTGAAAGCACATAATATCCAGGGGTTTTGCGATAATAAACTACACGATTATTCAGCCGTTCTTGCGGGGTGAAATTGTGTAGTTTATGACTCGCCCGTGAGGATGAAATTCACATATTCGGAGCGATGCTCCTCAAGGAAAATCACCAGTTCATAAAACCGCATTTCATTGGCAATGTACTGCACCATCGGAACATCAAACATATTGGTACGGCCAGTTTTGCGGACTGCGAGGATCTGCTCTCGGATTTTATCGGTCATCTGTATTCGCCACCTTTCGACAAACATCGACACCGTAGGCTACATTCAAGCCGGAGCCAGTATCCCAGGCAACCATGATGCTGCCGATATCATCAACACCGATCACGGTGCCTTTCGTACCGATAGGTGGTGCCTGTGGGTCATCCATCTGCACGAGTTCCACCCGTGTGCCCTTTGGGTAACGCTCACGGAGGGCTTGTAAGGCTTCTCTGGAGATTACTCGCATACTTCCACCTCCTTGGGCTGACCGCTTCTGAAGGCAGAACTGCCCGCCAGGTTGCGGAGCAGGATTTTGCGTTCGGTCTTGAACTCTGCGCCGATGAAGCCGAGCCGGAGAAGGAAGCAGCGGAATGCGTACTTATCGTTGTCCGTTTCCTTTTCCTTTGCCACCACTCGCTTTGCATTCCGTGCCATTTCGCACAGTTTGCAGATGAAAGTGTCATAGGCTTTCAGTTCTTCGGGGGTAGGCACTGCTGGAAACCAGGGGAAGGAAACTTTCACGTCCGTGACCTCAATCGGCAGATCATCCACATCCAGAGCCTTTTTGATGAGGTTGCCCTTGGCTGCGACGAGTGCCTTGAGGTTTTCCAGATTGCTTTCGGTGAAAAGGCTGCGAGGCATGGAAATGCAGATACCGCAGGCTTCGTCCGCTTCAACCTCTTCATCGGCATCATCTGCGATGCAGTCTGCCAGAGGGTCTTCAGCCTGGAAGCCTTTCTCACGCAGGAAGTGGATGAGCGGTGCGGCGGTGCTGTTGTCCTCGATGGTGACCTTGCCATCCACACTGACGGTGAAACCGCCGATCTGGTAGGCAAAGCCGGGTGCGCCGAGGTATTTGGCTTTTTCGCCGGTGTGTTCAGCAATGGCTGCGACCAGTTGCTTGCGGTCGGAACCGCTGACGTTGTAGTTGATAATCATATTGTGTGACCTCCTTTAAATTTGGTAGTCACATATTCGCTCTAAAACCGAATAATATCAAGGCCTATAACCACAGAATAGTGTCAAATTATCAGCCCTCGGATTGTGTACAGTACACGATGCCGGAAAGTACAAAAACCACGCAAGGAAGTGCGACACCGTTGCCCCACATTTTATATTCAGCGGCATCCGAATGAGGGTCACGCAGCCACTTGGCAATCTGCTTCAGTGACTTGGGCTTTGTGGAACTGCTCACGATGTTACGGTGAGTTTCAAACACATCGTACCAATAACGGATATCCTCCATTGTAGGTTCGGCAATGCCCAGGTCATCACACCACCAGTCTGGGAACCCCTGCAGTCTGGCACACTCGGTTGGAGTCAACCTGCGGACGGTGTATCCGCTCTGAATAGCACCGGGGCCTTTGGCAACGAGGGTGGGCTGAAGTTCCTCTTCAAAGGTGGGGGCGAACTTTGCGTTCTTGCCCTGGTTGAAAGTGTCCCTGCCGATGCCATAGCAAACAGCGGTGGGGTCTTTGTAATCACGGGCAAGCACTGTGGGAGCCTTGTCTTCTGCAACCTGGGTAAAGCTGCCTGTGGTCATAGCATATACGGCATGGCGATCCACGGTATTCAATGTGAAACTGACATCTTCGTTGATGCCATCACCCTGGGGACCGTTTTTATTATCTCTGCCTATCATCGACCCTTGGATAGCGTAGCTTTCCACCACGGCAATGCCGCCCTGGTTGCATCCAGGGTTACCACCGTTGCCGTCAAGTGTACGGGAGGTTTCGGCTTCGTAGATCCCACTGTGAGGATTGGCGGATTTCATGGCGTTGCTATCTTTTGCACTGATTCCGTATGCGCATACATGATTTCCCATAACCAGAGGAACATTCCCACCGCCAGTCCCCATTCTGGAAGTAAGGGTTTGCACCTTATTATCCTCCGAAATGGAAATGCGGCTATCGGCAGGATGGTTTTCCAGGGCTACAGCGGCAGGCACGACACCGGCTCGGAGCGTCGGAGAGGTTTCTTCCTCGTAACCAATGCTGCGGCTCTTGGAAGAATGCTCCGTGCAGAACCCCGCGGATTCCAGAACGCACGGAGGGTGGTGGGCTTCAGCACGGAGCGTGGCGGTTACATCATCCGTCACATCCATACGCTGACCGCCCTGGTCATTTAAGCAGAGGCTTGCTGTTCCAGTGCGATCCGCAGTACTTCCGGCAGTTCTTTGCCACGAGCGGAAGCCCTCCGCAGAATACCCTGACAGGCCTTCGGACTTAAAAAGTATGTCGAAGGCACGCCCACCTGCAAAATCTGCGACAAGGTAGATGCGTTTTCTTCGTTGGGGAACTCCCCAGAATTGAGCGTCAAGAACTCTGTAAGCAACGCTCCATCCGTCTCCCATGTAGCAGTCGGCATAGGGCCATCGGTTTTTCTCAGGCATAGGCACCTGGGTGTTCGGCTCTGCGACGCCGATGACCGCTTCGAGGACTGCCTTGAAGTCTTCACCGCCGTTTGAGGAGAAGGCGCCGGGGACATTCTCCCACACGATGTATCTTGGATATTTGCCATTGGTGGCACACCTCATTTCCTTAATGATGCGGATGGCTTGGTAGAACAGCACGGACTGCTGTCCTTCCAGTCCGGCTCTGCGACCGGCAACAGACATATCCGTGCAAGGTGAGCCGAAGGTGATAATGTCCACGGGTTCGATCTTCCCGCCATCCATCTGGGAGATGTCACCGTAATGCTTCATAAAGGGCAGGCGCTTGGTCGTGACCCGAATGGGAAACGGCTCGATCTCCGAAGCCCACACAGGTGTGATGCCGGAAATCAAGCCGCCCAACGGAAAACCACCGGAACCGTCAAAGAGACTGCCCAGGGTCAAATTATTCATGTTGTACCTCCACTTCGGAGTATTTGTAGGTCAGACCATCACGCTGCACGGTAACACTGTCTGCGCCGCCGACCTGCTCGATATACCGCTTCACGATTACATCGCAGAACTTTTCGTCCAGTTCCACGGTGTAGCAGATTCGGTCGGTCTGCTCACAGGCAATAAGCGTAGAGCCGGAACCGCCGAAGGGGTCAAGCACCACGCTGTTGCTCATGGAAGAATTCATAATGGGATATGCCAGGAGCGGGATCGGTTTCATGGTAGGATGGTCGCCATTCTTCTTGGGCTTATCAAATTCCCAGATGGTGGTTTCCTTCCTGCCGGTGTACCACTGATGCTTGCCGTTTTTCTTCCATCCGTACAGACAGGGTTCGTGCTGCCACTGGTAAGGAGAGCGTCCCAGCACAAGGGACTGCTTTTTCCAGATGCAACAGCCGGACAAATAAAAACCCGCATCGGCAAATGCCCTGCGGAAGTTCAGTCCCTCGGTATCTGCGTGGAACACATAGATGGAAGCATCGTCCGCCATCGCGGAGTGCATCTGCGTGTACGCATCCAGAAGGAAGTTATAAAAGGCTTCGTCAGCCATGTTGTCATTTTTGATTTTGCCTGCGCTGCCTTCGTAGTTGACATTGTACGGAGGGTCGGTGATGACCAGGTTGGCTTTGGTGCCACCCATCAGAAGGTCATAGGTTTCGGCCTTGGTGCTGTCACCGCAGATCAGACGGTGGCGACCGAGCGTCCAGACGTCACCGGGCTTGGTCATGGTGGGCTGTGCCAGTTCTGCGCCTACATCGAAATCATCATCTTTGACGCCGTCCTTGAGGGTGTCCTTAAACAGAGCATCGATCTCGGCAGGTTCAAAACCAGTAAGGGACACATCGAAGTCAGCACCCTGCAAATCTGCAATGAGCAGAGCCAACTTGTCCTTGTCCCAATCGCCGCTGATTTTATTGAGAGCAATATTGAGGGCTTTTTCCTTTTCCTCATCCATTGCCACCACAACGCAGTCTACTTCGGTCATGCCCATATCCATCAGCACCTTCAGACGCTGATGACCGCCAACCACACGGCCGGTGGTCTGATTCCAAATGACGGGTTCCACATAGCCGAACTGCTCAATGGAGCGTTTCAGTTTTTCATATTCCGCATCTCCGGGCTTAAGGTCTTTGCGAGGGTTGTAGTCGGCAGGCAGAAGGTCTGCCGTGTTCTTTTTCTCAATAATCATACAAGACCCCACTCGGCAAATGCCTCAAAGCCACCAACGGACTTGATGTAGGCTCTTGCCGTTTCCACGATTTCCTCGTAGGGAATGCCACCGACAGCCTCATCACCGATGGCGCAGCAGAACTGAACAGGCTTGCCGGTCTCCTGGGCCTTGAGCCAAGCGTAAATGTTCACGCTGACATCAGCCTTGGAGAGATCTTTGCCGTGGAGACCACCGCCAGTTACGGAATCAGCCATATCGCTGCCCAACTTGCGGTTAGTAGCACCAGTATCCACATCCGTGCCACCAGTCCAGTCACCGAGCGGATTGATTTCTGCGACGGGATAGATTTCACGGAGATGGTCAGCATTGGCGTTGCTCTGGCAGATGATGACCCTGCCGTTGTCGATGATGTACTTGCCATCAAAGGGGTAGGCATTGTAGATGTCAGTGGCAACGCGCACCAGTTCCTTCTGCTCGGCAGTCACAGGCACACCCTTGAAGATGCCGTTGTCACCGCAGCGGATAGCACCACTCTGATTTCGGGAAAGGTGGACATCCTGGGGAACTTCGGAGTAATCAACATTGAGGAAGCCTGCGATGCGGTGAACGGCGGCAGTCACATCATCAATAGAAAGCTGCACGGAAGTCTCTGCGATGATATGGCAGGTTCCGTGACCGATGAGAACCTCCACTGCGATGCGCGGGTTTCTCTCGGATTTATATGCCAGGTCGACGAGCGCCCCGGCAATGCGGTCGGCAATCTTATCGGGATGTGCCGGATTTACTTTTTCAAACATAATCAACCGTTTCCTTTCCTTGCTCGAAGCAATCGTTCCATTACATCATCCTGGGGATTTGCACCGTTATATTCGCCGGTGCAGTTCTCACGGACGATCTGGTAAATTTCCGACCACAGGCGGTTTGCCTGGGTCATGTATGTGTTTGCGATGGCCACATAGGGTGACTGGATCGCTGCACCCGTGGTAGGGTGCTTTGCCAGAAAGCCCAACTCACTGGTGAGGGACTCACACTGAATCCATCTGGCGCTTGCCATAGCGAAGCGTTCAATGAGCTGCGGAGAAATGATGGCGGCGCATCCACGGTCGGACAGCCATCTCCATACATTTTCATAAATCTCGGCAGCACAGAGTGTAGAGCCGTCTTTCTGTTTTGCGGAAAGGAACTCGGAGGGCTTGGGCATTGGCTGCCCCTCCAGATCAGCCGCGCTGTCTTTGAAATCAATTACAGTCAACGGTCTTTTTCCAGGGTTGCCATCCGCAATCTTGTCCGCAATCGGCTTTTTCGGTCTGCCGCCGGAGCCGGGTTTTGGTCCTCTCTGACCCATATTTTCACACCTCCTTCATGCCGGGGTCTATTCCCCCGAAAACTTATGCGATTTTCCACACGGACCCCCAGGCCCGTTGCACGGGATAAAGGTCCCGGAGATTTGACCGCCCCTACCGGGTCATGAATTGTGCCAACGATCACCACGCTCGGCGTGGATTCTGGCATGGCAGGACTTGCAAAGGGCAATCAAATTATCTCTTGCGTGAGTGCCGCCCTCGGACAAGGGCACCTTGTGGTGGACTTCCTCGGTCGCAACCAGTCTGCCTTCCTTCTGGCACACCTCACACAAAGGATGCTGCTGCACATAACTGTCACGGATACGCTTCCAAGCCCGTCCGTATCTACGGCGTACAGCAGGGTCTCTGTCGTACTTCTCGTAGCGTTTGGCTTCTGCCTTTGCGTGTTCCTCACAGAACCTGCCGTCAGTTAGCTTGGGACAGCCGGGGAAAGAACACGGACGCTTCGGTTTCTTCGGCATCGTTTAACCTCCTTGGGGCATACAAAAAGCCCCACGGGATTGTTCCCATGAGGCTCTCTGTGCAGTCTTTCATGATACTATTATACAACGCCGTAATGGAAAAAGCGTCCACGATATTACTCATCACTTGCCATACAGAAGCAAGGCCAGATGCTGAACCGCACGGTTCTTTTTGTTGTATGCGGAAGACCGCTCAATGTTGAAATGGTCGCAGATGTCATAGACGGCATCGGTCTGACGCTCGTCCTCGTTCCAGTAGAAGGTCTGCAGGACATAGCGTTCATCCTCGGACAGTGCCATCCACGCCGGTTTGAACCAGTCCATGTACTCAACAGCCTGTCTGTACCGCTCCTTCAGCACATCGATTTCATCAATGGCTGCGATGATGCGGTTTTCGTTTGCCTGCGGATTATGGGGGCCTTTCGGCATATCCGAGAGGACGGGACTGCCAACAGAGGACATTCTGTCATGGACGGTATCGATTTCCTCATCGGTGTGGTCAATGATGTACTGCATACTGCTGTAATCCTTCAGTGCATTGATGGCAGCACCGCGTTTGTCCAAATAGTGCCAGATAATATTCATATTCGTACCTCCGAAATGTTGTAATCCTCGGATTGGCACGGATTTTCATAGATTGACTCAGATTTTCAAGTCCGCTTTTACGGCATCGATCAGTGCCGTCTGGGTATGCTCCTTCTGGGAGAGGGCTTTCATGATGCGGTTGTCAATGGTGCCCTTTGTGACGATGTGCTGAACCACCACGGTTTCGGAGATCTGACCCTGCCGCCACAGACGGGCTACAGTCTGCTGATACAGTTCCAAACTCCAAGTCAGCCCAAACCACACAAGCGTGGAACCGCCGGATTGGAGATTGAGTCCGTGTCCTGCCGATGCAGGGTGGATCAGTGCCACCGGGATTTCACCGTTATTCCATCTGCGGATACTGTCGGAGTCATCCAGTCGGGAAAACGGGATATGCAGTTTTTTCAGCCGCTCGGATATGCGGGTAAGGTCATGCTTGAACCAGTAGGCCACCAGAATAGGCTTGCCGTTTGCTGCTTCGATGATATCCTCCAAAGCATCCAACTTGCGGTCATGGATTTGGATAACCTCACCGTTATCATCATAAATCGCACCGTTTGCCATCTGCGACAGCTTGCCAGAGAGGGACGCTGCGTTGGCGGCTGTGATTTCACCATCCTCCAGAGTCAGCACCAGTTCCTGCTTCAGTTCTGCGTAATGTTTCTGCTCATCCTCGGAAAGCTGAACCGTGTATTCGCTGTTTATCAGTTCCGGCATCTGCAGGTGGTCGGTGGATTTCATGGAAATGGTGATGTCGGAAATCTGCCTGTAGATGGCATCCTCTGCATACGGCAGCGGTTTGTAGGTGTAGATGATCTGTCCGTTGCGTTTATCCGGCATGAAATAGTCGGTGCGGTATTTGGTGATGAACCTGCCCAGGCGTTGACCCATGTCCAGGATGCGGAACTCTGCCCACAGATCCATCAGTCCGTTGGAAGCGGGAGTGCCGGTCAGTCCAACAATGCGGTTGACCTTGGGTCTGACCTTCAGCATCGACTTGAACCGCTTTGTGTTGTGGTTCTTGAAGGATGACAGTTCGTCAATCACGATCATATCGAAGGTGAACGGGATGCCGCTTTCCTCAACAAGCCACTGGACATTTTCTCGGTTGATGATGTAAATGTCAGCGGGTCTCATAAATGCCGCACGGCGCTGTGCTTCAGTGCCTACAGCCACGGAGCAGATGAGGTTCTGAAGGTGATCCCACTTATCGACTTCCGCCGTCCATGTATCCCGTGCCACACGCAGCGGTGCAATTATCAGAACCCGATGAACCTCAAAGCTGTCAAACAGAAGGTTGCTGATAGCTGTGAGGGTGATACTTGTTTTGCCAAGACCCATGTCCAGAAAGACGGTGGCAACGGGATGGGTCTCGATGTAGTCGATGGCATAGGCTTGGTAGTCATGCGGTGCGTATCTCATCAAGAATCCCTCCGATCTGCTCTTCGTTATCCAGGACATAGACCCGAAACCCCAACCTACGCAAAAGCGTGTGGCGTGAGGTTTGCAAAGCCCGTGGCTTTTTCCCTGGGGCCTTTACTTCCACAAAAGCCATACAGCCACCGGGCAAAAGAACGATTCTGTCCGGCATCCCATCAAATCCAGGAGAAACGAACTTCGGACAGATGCCGCCCTGCTTTTTTACCATCAGCGTTAATTTTTGCTCGATTGCTTTTTCTCTCATAATGCTTTCTCCATTCGTTTTTCTGGCTATGTGCAAGGTGTATCAATGTCATTTACTAAACTCTTTCTTATGGTTTTTTCTTGAAATTTTCTCTTAAGAGACTTTTTGTAATAGACCTTGATACACCTTGTCATAGTCCCGGTTAATTCAGAAAATCCTCAAAGTCACCGTCATCCGTTTTCAGCTTCAGACCCTTAAAATAACGCTTGCGGTTCAGCACCAAACGCTCAAAACCCGCATTCTCCAAGGCAAGGTAGAAATCTGCGGTGTTACGCACATACTCATTGCAATCAAGGCAGTAGTTGCGGTATGCCTGGTAAAGGGTACTGGAACTTTCCTTCAGACCGTCACCAACCTCGCACTTTTCAGCCAGGAAGTTACCGAACCAGTCATTCTGGCTGCGGTAGTCATCAATGGCTTTCTGCACGATAGCGGGAACGGGAAATTTGTAGCCCAGGTCAATGACCTTCTTGGCACCCTCGATAATCCAGGCAAGAATGCTCTCGGCAGCGTTCTGATACAGGTAGTCACCGTAATTTTTGATGTCGCTTTTGCCCTCAATCTTGGCATTGAACGGGATAACGATAAGGCGGCGCCAGGTGCCGTCATCGGAAGCACTGACTCTGGGGAGATGGTTGGTATACAGCACCAGGCTGTGGCTCGGAGAGAAGCTGAAGGGGTCCTTGTACTTCTTTTCCGCAAAAATGTCATCCACGGAGCAGAGTTGCTTGACGGTGGAATCGTTCAGCCGAGCGCCTTCCTGCATCTCGGCGGCAATGAGCAGGCGCTTGCCCTTGACCTCGGCCATCTCCGGCTTCACATTGCGGCGGCATCCGAAGGTCAGCGTATCAGCGGAGATATTACCGCTGTACAGACCCAGGACACGGGATACGGAGTTCCAGAAGGTGGACTTACCATTGCGACCACAGCCGTATGCGATAATGAGGGCTTCGACCTCGACCTTGCCAACAGCGGCGAGACCGCAGATCATCTGCACATAGTCGATGAGTTCCTGGTCACCGCAGAAAATGGTGTTCAGACAGTCGAGCCAGATCTGTTTACCACGGTCGCCGGGAGAAACAGTGGTAGTCTTGGTGATGAAGTCCTCCGGCGAATGCTCCCTTGCACCTGCCATACCAAGGCGAAGGTCATAGGTGGCATCCGGGGTACAGAGCAAGTAAGGGTTGGCGTCCAGATCCTGCGGAGTGATTTCGAGCATGGGGCGGGACTCTTTCAGCGTTGCGGTGATGTTCTTGGAAGCACGGCGCTGAATGACATAGGACTGATATGCCTTTGCAGCGAGGAAGGCTTTATAGGCTTCCATCTGCTCCTCGCTCATCATGCCCTCGGCCTTGGTCTTGCTGTTGTTGTCCAGAATGTCCTGTGCGCCGCAAGCCTTAAGGGTGGCGAGGGCGGCAAGCATATCCGCAGACGCTTCATTTAACTGGCGGCGGGTCAGTTCGTGGGCAACAGCCTGCGCACCGGGTTCGGTTTCCTGCCAGTACCGGCCGTTGTAGCGGATGTAGTGGGTTGCCGGAGAATAACGCAATTCCCCAGAGAAGTGCTTTGCCAAAACTTCTGCCTGTCCGACATCGGAGAAATCGTCCGGTTTATAGGACGTATCATCGTTGTATAATTCGGGCGGAACATATCCGTCCTGCTGCTGAACCTTGGCATAGAACTTCTGGGCGGAGTGCCAGATGGTCATCAGTTCCTGTTGTTCCAGAGGAGGGGTGCATTTTTCTGCTTCTTCCATAAAGCACTGGAAAGCGGTATTATTGTCACCGTACTTTTTGATGACGCGACCGGCAAAGCGGGACATGGTAGCATTACGGCTTCCTTCGGGAATGACCTGTGTGCCACCGTGAGAACCACCGGGCATATCCGTGTCAAAATCCTCTGCGGACAGATACTCACTTAAGGTCATATCACCAGGGTACAGTTCGACCTCTGGGTTCGCCGTTCCGAAAAAGAAACGGGCAGCATCCAGGGCTTTGGTATCGAAATACGGAAAAATGGTGTTGACCAGTTTCTTCATTTCGCTGTAGGAGGCAGCATCCGTCATGTATTCAATGGGAAACAGCACATGGAACTTGGGACGAGCGGGTTTGCCGTTCTTCTCACGCATATGAAAGCGGCTGTAGTGAACGGCAAAGGTAATGCCGGGAAAAGCAGCCTGGACATCAGCCGGAGTGACCCAATCGGCAGGGTTCTCGGAGTGGTCATTGTCGCAGTCCACGGGCAAGCAGTCCGAGCCGAGGAAGTTATCGCCGTTGCGATAATTGTTCATGTACTCGGCGCAGACATAGTCGCGGCTGACCGCATCCGCAAAGTTAGCGGAGTCGGTCACCTCGAACTTGTGGGGGTAGGAGCAGTTACTTGGAGCATTGATGAAATCCGCACTATACAGAGTGAACATCAGTCATGCACCTCCTTGGCACCGTCCTCCAGGGCTTTTGTGATAAACTTGAACGCACGGATCATGGTCTCAAGTTCGCAGTCACCGCCGAGGAAAAGTTCAAAGCCCTCATCACCATCGCGTCCCAGAGGGTTGATGCGAATATCGGTAGAACCCATATCCTCGATGCGGATGTAGGTGCGGCTACCGTGACCGCTGTCGCCCCCTTGGAATCCGTTGGTGCCGGCTTCGACTTCCAGGACATTGGCACTGTAAATTTCTCTGGTGTAGGTAGTGATTTCCTTACCATACACTCTTCTGGTTCCTTCAGTTATTGCAAACATGGTGTACCTCCTCGCAGGTTTCAGTAAAATAACGCAAGCGGTAATTTTTCCACTTGGCACGGTTGATCTCTGCTTCCATTCCGGCAGAGATACGGCTGCCAAACACCCAGACCTCAGAGCATTTGCTCATGAGGGCGTTGCCGAAGAACAAACCAAGCTGCCGTTCCTTGGGGTTGGCATCATTCAGAAATTGCGGAAACAGCAGATGCGGTGCTATGGGGATGTAGCCCTTTTCCACCGCAAAGCGGCTGTATTCCTGGGCGGCCTTGACGTTCTTCTCGATCTCTCCGGCATAGGGAGAGCAGATGTACACGATAGGCCGAAAGGCACGAAGCGCCCGTTCCTCTTTTTCTACAGTGGACATGGCTTCGTATGCGGTAGGGTCGTAATAACCCTCGCTGTTGAATTTATCTACACTCATACAGGACTCCTTTCACGATGGGCTTCACCGCCATCTCTACTACCCACTGGAGGTGAAAGCCCATCTTGGCCGAAAAATAATCAGTCTTTTTTATAAAAATCGGTTTCATAGCCATCGGCACGAAGCTGCAGCCCCTCTGCCCAGGGTGGGGTTCTGCCCATCTGATCGCAGACTGCCTGCAAGGACATCCGCCGATCCGCTTCGATGACCACTTCATCGTGGATGTGCATCACAATGGAACAGCAGCGGAGGGTCTGCATTGCATAGCAGAGGATATCTCTTGCCGTGGCCTGGACGATGTTTTCCACGAACTTGGGACCGTAGCTGTCGAGCCGTTCCCACTTTTTGGTACTGCCGACACCCTCGTAGGTGATACAGTCACCGCCGAACTTATTTGTGCCGACCTTGGGCTTCACATAGGAAAGCTGTCTGCCGGAAGGAAGCGTGATGAAAAGCATCCCGCTCCTGCAGGAGAACTCAATACCGCGGGTTTCGTTGGTGTGCTTGTAGCGGACAGCCTCCATTGCCGCACGGTCAACATCCCACCACAGCTTTGTAATATTGGGATTGGCCTGCCGCCACGCATCCACCAGAGGTGGCAGTTCCTCTTCGGAAAGCCCCATCTCCAAAGCACCCATAGCTTTCAGCGCACCGACAGATCCACCGTAACCGAGAGCCAATTCTGCGATTTTGCCTTTTTGCCGAAGGTGTCCGTTGATGCCGTGCTTTTCCACGGGAACGCCGAACATCTGACTGGCAGAGGCACAGTAGATGTCCTTGCCTTCGGCAAAGACCCTCTGACGCCATTCCTCTCTGGCAAGCCACGCAATAACACGGGCTTCGATGGCAGAAAAGTCCGCCACGATCAGCTTGCGGTCACCCTGGGGGATGAACGCAGTACGGATAAGCTGCGACAAGGTATCCGGCACATCTTCATAGAGCATTTCCAGAGCATCGAAAGCACCGCAGCGGACAAGGCCACGGGCTTCGGCTAAATCCTCCAAGTGGTTCTGGGGCAGATTCTGCATCTGAATGATGCGTCCTGCCCATCTTCCCGTGCGGTTGGCACCATAGAACTGGAACATACCTCTGGCACGGCCATCGGCACAGACAGCGATCTCCATTGCCTGGTACTTTTTCACCGAGGATTTGGCAAGCTGCTGACGGAGGGTCAGAACTTTCTGTAACTCTGGCGGTGCGGTCTTCAGCATTTCCGCCACAGCCTTTTTGCCAAGGGTATCGGTTTCCATACCGTTGTCCGAAAGCCACTGCTTCATCTGCTGCACAGAGTTGGGATTCTCCAGAGCAGTCAAATCTTTCATTGCCTGGGTCAGTTCGGAGCGGGATCTGCCATCCATCTGGATAGCCTGTTGCACCAGTTCCATATCCAGGGCAACACCACGGTCATTGATTTCCTGGTCGATGTGGTATTCATCCCACACGCTGTCCGGCACGGGATATTTGGCAAGCCGAGCCTGGATGGACATCTCGGTTTCCACATCGCGGATGTTGTATTTCTTGAAAGCCAACCACTTATCCGGGGCATGAGCAGGAAGGTTGCGAGTACGCTGTCCGTTGGACTTGGTAGGCGCACAGGGCTGACAGAAATATTTGATGAGGTCTTTTCCCTCGGTCAATTTCTGCTTTTCCAGGCCAAGCACCGAACCGACGCCTTCCAGAGAAAGTGGCAGCCCCATCGTTGCAGCCCACACCATTGAACATTTCCAGGAATCCGGCTCAAGGTAGTCGCCTGTGGGATAGCCCAGATGCCGAGACAAGCAGATGCGTTCAAAGTTGGCGTTGAAGGCCCACTTGGTTACGGAATCGTCCTCCAGAGCGGCAACAATGTCGGTGGGGATCTGTTCTCCGCAGGCAAGGTCGACCAGTCGCACGGGACCGCCGTCCACGCTGTAGGAAAACAGCAGTATTTCAAAATATGAGGACTCTACATAGCGGTACACGCCAGTTTTTGCAAGGGGCTGATCGCTGTAGGTCTCGATATCGATTGAGAGAGTTTTCATATCATTGTCCTTTCAACGGAAATAAGGGCGGCAGAGAATGCTCCCCGCCGCCCCGTTGGTGCGTTAGTCCACCTTTGTGGCGGATTCCTTGGTTTTCTTGGCTTCCTTGCGCTTACGGATCTTGTCCTTCACCCAACTCACCGCAGATGCGATGATGACGATGATTTCAGCGATAAACACGCCAGTCATGGCTCCGAAGCAGGTGTAAAGCATCAGTTCCTGAAATTCAGTCATGGTCGCACCTCCATTAAGCCAGGAAGTCATCATCCGCATCGGTTGCGAAATCGGACTCGGCGCTTGCCTTACCACCCAGGGGTTCACCGGCACGGATAAGCTGCAGGTTATTCAGACCGCAGGCGATACCCTTGTTGCCGTTGGAGTTGAAGGCATACAGATTGATGCTTGCACGGCCATACACGCCGGAGTAGACCTCGGAGCGGGTCAGCACAGGATTGCGGTCAGCATCCACGATGCCAGGTGCAGTAGCAGAATTGGCGTTGATGAAGTAAGCGTTGGCATAGGCGGGATCATCGGGTCTCTCGATATCGCCGTCGCGCAGAGGGGTCTTGATAGCAGCCAGAGGAGGTACGCTCTTGCTGTTGCCCTTCAACTTGGACTGGCCCTCCTGGTAGGCAGCTTCGATTGCCGCCTTGATCTTTGCGACCGTCTTGGTATCGGACTTGGGGATGATGAGGCTGACACTGTACTTGGGAGTGCCGCCGTTAATGGACTTGGGTTCCCAGACATTGGCATAAGACCAACGGGTATCGGGACCGGTGATGACCTTCATAGGGTTGTTGACTCTGTTTGCGTTGTTAGACATATTAAAATTCCTCCATAAAATCATTTTTGGCTGTGTTCATTGCCGGACGTTTGTCGCTCTCCGGCACGAGCGTCGGTTTACCTTGCGGTTTTTCAATATAGGGAGCGAGAAGTTCCTCAAAGCGGGTCTTGCCCAGCAGTTTCTGCATAGCGGTGACACCGAGAACCTTTCGCTCATACGGGTCATAGCCTGCATTCTCCACGGTGGCGGCAACAACGGCTTCACTGGTGTACTTGCGGTTGGAACGGCCTTCGACCAGTTTCCACCCGGTCCATTCCTTTCCGCTGATAGCCTGCTGAAGGGCGTATTCCTTTACATCGGATGCCCAGGCGGTCAGAGCATCGACCTTACCGAGGATATCTGCAATTTCCTCATCATCGAGGAGCGCAGGAGTCTGGAAGTCGTACCGGGCAAGAGCCATGTTCGCTTCGGCGCGTTCTCTGCATTCAGCCTTTGCCTTGCAGAAGCGGCACCACTCGCCGCAGTGGAAGTCGCCTTGACCCTCATAGGCCAGTTTCGCTTTCTGGGTGAGTTCTGTGTCTGCCCATTGAAGCAGATCGGCTTTTTCCATTTCGTACACGCTGATATTGGACTTGCGGGGTTGGAAGATGGTCATGCGGACGGTATCGATGTCGTAGATGTCATCGAAGATTTCCAAGGCACCCAGGGCATACAGCATCATTTGGGGATTTGCCACGGCGCTGACCTCGACGCCCTTGCCATGTTTGTAATCGCAGATGTTCATCACACCGTCAGCGATAACGATGCAGTCGGCAGTGCCAAAGCCGTCCTGAACCCAACGGGAGAAGTTCACCCGCTGTTCAATCATGACCACAGGATCAGTGCAGGTCTGCTTTGCCGTTTCCAGGAGTTCCACCACATAGGCGGCATATCCAGCAGCGCATTCCTCCATTTCCTCGTTGTACCAGGAGAGATTTTCGATGGGGTCTTCCGTGGGCATCCCCAGAGCCTGCTTCAGACGGAACTCGCAGAGGGTGTGGGCATCGGTGCCCTCGGCGGCATAGTCACTGCCTTTATCCTCGTAGTTCTCGCAGAGCCGAGCGGAAGGCGGACAGTTGAGCCACCGTTCGGAAGAGGATGCTGACAGAACAGCGTGTTTATTGGCCATTAGTCAGCACCTCCGCATCGGCAAGCAGTGCCTTGTAGTGGGCGGGGTCGATCTGGGACAGCTTGGCGGCACCATACTTCTGGAGAAGGGAGCGGATCTCTGCGGTATGACCCTGGCGGGACTTATCTGCGAGAACGGCTCTGACCTGTTCCAAAGTCAGTGCAGGTTCGGCGGGAGCAGTCGGTTCTGCATCTCCGGCACCGCTGAACATCTCTGCAAGCCAGTTGGCGGCATCGTTAATAGCGGCAGCAGCAGTGCGCAGTTCTTCGATGGTCGCAGCCATATCGCTCATTTTGCTCATTCTGTTTTCCTCCTTCCGTAGATTGACTTTGAATCAGCGCCAGCTTCATAGCCAGTCGCTTTGACACCACGCTGATGGCCGTGAGAACTTCGATAAGTTCCTGGTCGGTGCCGGTGCCGTGTTTCTTCTGGGCTTTGTACATTCTGTTCACCTCCTTGGAAGGAGCGGTGTGTGTTTTGCTCTTTCCACTACCCACTGGAGGTGAGATGCGCGTTTGGCCGAAAAATCTGTAAAAAAAGTTTTTGCCCTTCAGCCGAGTGACTGAAGGGCGGGAATTTCAGATGTACATACCAAGCTGTTCACGGAGAACGCGGAGCAGTTTGTCTCTGCGGTAAGTATAGGTGTTGCGGGAAATGCCCAGAGTCGAAGCAATGTCTCTTTCGGATTTTCCTTCCATAATCAGTTCGCAGATACGGCGACCTTCGGGGTCGAGTTCCTGCAACTTCTGATACAGGGCACAGAGCAGTTCACGATCCTCCATGATGGACTGTGCGTTGGGGGTATCGTCCGGCAGGTCATCTGCCCAACTTTTCTGGTTGCCCTCGCCATCCTCAACGGTGTAATCCAGAGAGAGGTTATCTCCGGCAGCTCGGAACTCACAGGCGAGACAGTCGCCATCGCACATCCAGGTCTTGGACTTGGGACACATACACTGACCGTGTGCCTGGGCACGTTTGCGTGTAGCCCAAATATCACGGTAATATGCGTAATACTGCTCTTCGGTCACTTCCACCCAGGTCTTGAGACGATGGATGTAGACCTTGTACCCACGGGTTGACTTCTGATTTTCATTGGTTTTCATAGTTTGTCCTTTCCGCCTGGTCAGCGGAGGGCGGAAGGACACAAAAAGGTCTGTGCAATTCGATACACAGACCCTTGGAGCCTAATATGGGCGCAACAAGAACAGGGTACCGATATTGCGACCCACCAATGATGCAGTGGGAAGACAATATTTGTATCCTCGGCCCTTATTGCAAATCAGGCTTTGAATAATTGAATTGTTCAGCCTACGGGGGTTCCGTCTGACTGTGCTTTAATTATAGAAGAAAGGACACCATTTGACCCGGACACGGCGCGTCCGCTGAATTTAGGGGTAAAAACACAAAAAGCCCTCTCCAGACGAGCGCTATAGCTCATTGGAGAGGGCGCAATGATGCTGCGAGGGTCAAATTCGCCTCGTTTTGCCGGACATGGTATGTCCACCCAGAGAAAAATTATTTTTGAATTTTTTGTGGCACACGGTTGTGTCCGTTTTATCGGACTGTGTTTGCAGTAGAATTAGAGTGGCTTGAAGCACACCCTTCGGTATCGCAAATATCACGAAATAGCGGAAAAAGCAAGAAAGATGCCCAAACAACTTGAAAAAGACACAAATATCTGGTATAATATAAAAGCGAAACTGCGCAAACATACGAAGATGAGGTGTGCAAATATGTCTAATTTAATTAATGAGAACTATATCAGTATTGAAGATGCAGCGTTGTTTCTTAACATCAAGCCTGTTACATTGCGTAAATGGATAAAGGATAAAAATGTACCCGCCCACAAAATTGGCAAACAGTGGAAGTTCAAACGCTCCGAACTGGAAGAATGGGTAAAAAGCGGTAAGAGCGCGATGGAATAATAACTCACCAGGAAGGAACAATGATATGTCTGAAGTGATACTTTATAACAGTGATTGCATACAGGCTATGACCGAAATTGCAGATCACTCTATTAACTTGATTCTTACTGATCCGCCGTATAATCTCGGCAACTTTATGATAAGCAGAGATACCAACCTCAAAAAAATGCGTGATAATTTCTTTGGGGCTGCGGGTTGGGATAACCTCGAATATGATGAGTGGGCAAATGCTATGGACGGTTTCTTTGCGCAAGCTGCGCGAGTTATGAAAAAGGGCGGGTCTATGATTGTCTTTATGGCAGCCATCAAAGTCGAAACCACCATCAGTTTGGCTGAAAAGCACGGATTTTACTATAAGACCACCGGAATCTGGCACAAACTGAATCCTATGCCCCGTAATATGAATTTGCATTTTGTAAACTCAACGGAAACATGGATTTATTTCACATACAAAACACGCACCGGTACCTTTAACAACAATGGTGCAGTTCTGCACGATTTTATTGAAACCGCAGTAACCCCTGCCAGTGAGCGCAAATATGGTAAACACCCTACGCAAAAGCCAGAGGTGCTCATGAGTCATTTTGTTGAAGTTTTGTCCAACACAGACGATTGGGTTCTCGATCCTTTCATGGGAAGCGGTACATCCGGAGTCGTAGCAAAACGAGCCAGTCGCAATTTTATTGGAATTGAACTGGATGAGAATTACTTTGATATGGCAAAGAAACGCATCGAAGGAGGTCGAACTGAATGAAACCTACAGTCATTGACCTCTTTGCGGGTGTTGGTGGTTTGTCACTTGGCTTTGAGCAAGCCGGTTTTCATGTTGTACTGGCAAATGAGTATGACAACGAAATTGCAACTGCATACCGACAAAACCACCATGAAACTAAAATGGTGGTCGGTGATATCACTGCGTTAGATCTCGAAAATACCTTCGGTACATTTGCAGGAAAAATCGATGTAATTATTGGTGGTCCCCCATGCCAAGGGTTCTCCCAAAAAGGACAGCGCAAAACAATTCACGATGAGCGTAACTTCTTATTCAAGTATTATGTCAAAGTCGTAGATCTTGTTCGACCCAGATATTTTGTAATGGAAAACGTTCCGAATTTGCTGACAGCCGAGAATGGATACTTTCAGAAGGAGATTATTGACCTTTTCAATGGAATGGGGTACAGCCTGAACACTGGTGTCCTTAACGCAGCAGACTATGGTGTACCGCAAAACAGAAGGCGTGCAGTGATTATCGGTAAAAGAGACGGTAAAGCACCTGCGTTACCGATAAAAACAGAACAACGAGTAACAATTTGGGATGCAATCGGTGATTTGGCTTATCTTAAATCAGGCGAGGGTCAAGAAGAACAGCAATATGCTGACCTTCCGGCCAGCGATTATGCAAAATCTCTGCGTGGAAATATGTGTGTGCTTCATAATCACGTCGCTACCAAGCATTCAAAATTGGCATTAGAACGACTGGCGCTTATTCCGCCGAACTGCGGAAAGGAAGTTTTGCCGGACGAACATTTGACAAAATCCATTTATAGTGGTACCTGGTCCCGAATGATAAAAGACGATATTTCTGTTACTATCACGACCAGATTCGATACGCCATCCTCTGGGCGTTTCACGCACCCTTATTTGGATCGTGCCATTACCGTGCGAGAGGCAGCACGTATTCAGTCATTCCCAGATAGTTTTATTTTCACTGGGACAAAGAGTTCCCAAATGAAACAGGTTGGAAACGCCGTTCCACCGCGTCTGGCAAACGCCATTGCAACAGTGATAAAAAAAGATATGGAGGACAATGAATTATGATCAGACCAGAATCTGCTCCTGTATATGACCAAATAGACTTGAAATTAGGAATCAAATCCTCTCTGCCATCCGTTAAGCCGACATTAGCATTGCTCTTTCTTATGTGGCGTGAAATGGGGCGTCCGTCTGAGTTAGAGTATGCAACTGCGCAGGGAAACGCAATTGTACTGCGAACAGATATTGAAGAAGCGCTGTATCAGAGACTGCAGGAGGTTTCTGACGGGGTAACATTAGAGCAATTCCGAGATAAGGTGAACAACAATTTGATGCTCAAAGCGCAGCTTGAAGCATTGTTGGTTGCTTTTGAACTTGTATGGAAAGTTGCAAAAATTAGATTTTCTGATGGTAGGCCTAATAGTGCCGAAAGAACGGGCGGTTCTCGTTTCCCCAAAAAAGTATGGTTTACACTCAATATGGATCTGCTCGACGCTGTCTGTGGTGATGATGCTGATTACATAAAAGTCTTTTTTTCGTGGCTTGGCTTTGATCTGAATGCTGATAATGAAAAAGAAAGTAATATTATTCGTTTTCTGACCATCATTTCGGAATCAGCATACTACAAGCTGGTCGACAACGAAGCTGATGTGGTGTTTAACCTGGAAAGTGTGTATAAAGCAGTCTTGTCCCATACCGATGCCGTGGATATCTCTGGTGACAAGGAAGCAAAGGGCTCTTTGCGTATTTTGAAATCTGCCCTTGCAGAAAACCTTATTTCAAATATTTCTGCCCACAACAATGCAGTAACAGCAATTGACGCAGATGCTTTGAGACATTATGCCGACAGAGTGGCTGTATTCCATCAGTTGGAACCTAAGGTATATCTCACAACTCCCGCTACAGAGCCAACGATTGATTTTGATGCTCTTCGTCGGGAGTGGATGGATAAGGACAACCAGGAATTTATACTTTCATGTCTTGATTTCATGAAAACACACGGATTGTTCACAGATAAATCTCTTGAAACACTCCAGGACAAAGAGCAATGTGCAGATCTGTTCCGCCACAACTCGCTTAAGGGCATTCTCTTGTGCGTGAATCCTAACCAACCAGACGATGAGCAGCGCAAGGATGCTAACGGCAATGCCCGCTACTATTCCGAAAAGTATATGATTGCCGAAAATAGATATTTTGTTTCCTCCGAATGGAGACCCGACAGAGAGGATGCAAGAAAGCCATTAATAGATTGGATTTTTGCACTAATGCAGGAAATTAAATTCAGCACAGGTTATCAGAGTGAATTCCCTCGTAACCGTATCCTCTTCGGCGCTCCTGGCACTGGTAAGAGCTTTACGCTGAATCACGAAAAGGATCTGCTGCTTGCAGATGGCGGCGAGTACGAGCGCGTTACCTTCCACCCGGACTACTCCTACGCTAATTTTGTCGGTACATACAAGCCGGTGCCCTGCAAGGACAGCGATGGCAAGGACGCCATCACTTATTCCTATGTACCTGGTCCGTTCATGCGTACCTATGTGAAAGCCCTCCAGAACAGCAGAACTGATGCACCCAAGCCTTTCCTGCTTGTAATCGAGGAAATCAATCGTGCCAATGTCGCTGCTGTGTTCGGTGATGTATTCCAGTTACTCGACCGAGGCGATGACGAGGTTAGTGAATATCCGATCCAGGCATCCGAGGACATCAAAAAGTACTTGGCAGGAGAACTCGGCGGCAATCCCGACGATTACGCTGAAATCCGCATCCCAGACAATATGTTCATCTGGGCTACCATGAACAGTGCTGACCAGGGCGTATTCCCGATGGATACTGCTTTTAAGCGCAGATGGGATTTCACCTATTTGGGCATCGATGATAGCGAAGCCGGAATCGTTGGCAAAAAGGTCATCCTCGGTCAAGGTGATTATCGCCGCGTTGTGGAATGGAATGCGCTCCGCAAGGCCATCAATAATGAACTGCTCACTTATAAGGTGAACGAGGATAAACTGATGGGCCCGTATTTCATTTCCAAGAAGAATCTGCCGGAGGGCGAAATGATCGACCCCGCCGTCTTCACTCGTATCTTTAAGAACAAGGTCATTATGTACCTGTTCGATGATGCTGCAAAACAGAAGCGCATTACGCTGTTTGGCGGCTGCGATGAAAAGGCAAAGAACCAGTATTCCAAGATTTGCAGAGAGTTTGATACCAAGGGTGTTTACATTTTCTGCGAAGGAATCAGCAGCCAGTTTATTGATAATGTCCCAGAGGATGATGGAGAATGATTTCAGTATTTTTACGAGAACAAAAACGCTATACCCAGGAAGACCTGGTTAAAGAGTTTCGTTGCTCCGAGGAAAAGACTGTCCGCATTCTGAAGCGTCTGAAAGAATATGGCGTTCTGAAGGCCGTAAAAGCAAATGACACACAGAAGGACCTCACCGATCTGTTGGATGAGGACATCGAAATCGCTGATGTTGAGGTCGGCGAAAACGAATATCTGTATGTGTTCACTTTTGTGGGTGTTATTACAATTGAGGGTCGTGTGCTGAAATGCTATCCGAAATATCTGCTCGATGCCACGGCCCCCAAAGCAGAACTGAAACAGGTGCTGAAGGTTCTGGAAAAGTACAATTCCAAGGAACAGATCATTCGTATGTACAACGATACAAGTGACAGCAGCGCATTCAATATGCTGGCCGTTATGCTGTTTCTTCTCCAGGATTATTTCGAGTATGGTGCCTATACCAACACACAGGATATCATCGAATCCAATGGGTCCGGTGACATCCTTTGGGATAAGACCATCAACGAAACTTTCACTCTCTTAAGCAACAACCGGCCGTATTACCCGGAATTGCTGACCATGAAGCGTGTGAATGACGATTTTGATTTCTTCAAGCGCTTGCACGAGTGTATCCTTACCCGTTGCACGGAGGAATTGAGAGATGCTGACCTGTTGGATCTGTTCGATATTATGGGTGTCGATATTTCCGATGAGCATATCGAGGACTTTGGTGACAAGGAGTATGTTCTGGAGCGTATTGTCAAAGAACTCAATGTCCAGTTCAATACCCGCAAACAGCTTCTGCTGAAAACGCTGTATGCCTACATAGCAAACAGCAGCGCACTGGACGATCTGGACTGCTTCAGTATGTTCGGCACAAACAGCTTCAACCTGGTATGGGAAAAAGTCTGTGCAGAAGTAATGGACAACCAGTTACAGAAGCCAATCGGTGGACTGCGACTGCCTGTACCATTGACCGAACAATACCGCGATATGCGGCATAAGAAACTCATTGATTTGATTGATAAACCGCAGTGGTCTGGGACGGCACCGAACGGTGAAGCGTTTGTAAAGCAGGCCGAGGATACGCTCATCCCAGACCTCATTTCCATCGTTAATGTCGATGGGGACTATCAGTTTATCATTTTTGATGCCAAATACTATAACATCCAATTGGAGCATAACAAAAAGCTGCGTGGTCAGCCCGGTATCGAGTCCATCACCAAGCAGTATTTGTACCAGTTGGCCTATCAGCCTTTTGTGGAGGCTCACCAGATCAGCACAGTAAAAAACTGTTTCCTTATGCCAACCGCTTCTACGGAAATAATCGAAAAAGGCACTGCATCCCTTGCTATGTTACACAATCTGGGACTGCAGGATATTCAGGTGCGTCTGCTGCCTGCGGAAATGATGTACCGTCACTACATCGAAAACACAAAGATGGATATACGGGTGCTGAATCTATAATGTAAGGGGATGATTGCATGGCGAAAACGAAAACCAAAAGCAGAGATGATGGCGGAAGTATGAAAAGGGTTGTGCGTATTCGCTATGCATCCTCATTCAGATATGCAGATGTTCTTGAGCTATATGTGGAGGATCAAGCGTTCCGGCAGGCAGTAGATTCTGGGCGATATGCGCTTGTTGATGACAAAATCGTCCTAAATGCGTCCAAGTATATCGATTTTATAGACGGACACATGGCACTACGCTCTACCATCAAGGATGAGGACGAGTATTACTGTCTGCATTATCGTCGCGAGATCGAGTATTCTCATGGGACAGGTATGCACTGGGGAATGCGCGCTTGCAAGCCTGGTGTACACCGCCGCGCTAATCGTGCATGGCGACCTTCTAAACGGACTTCAATAAAAAGCGAGTTAGAAGACGCGAAGAAAATAAATTCCGTCAATGACGTTAGCCTTGAAAATATCCTTGCGATTGTAGGTGGCGGTCACGGTCCAGGTGAAAACTTCTCGGAAGCCCTCACTCGATTTATGAAAGAGAGCGATGTCACCGAAGAGGAACTGTCTGAACTGACGGGTCTGGCGCCCAAGACCATACAGCGTATGCGCAACCCTAACCTACGGACATCGCTAAAATCCGTGGTTGCCGTTTGCGTAGCGTTGAGTTTGGATTTGTACAACAGTATGTATCTCGTCCACTTGGCAGGGTTTGAACTGACAAATAGCCGCGAGGACAAAGTGTATTATTTTATTTTGGGGTTTGCCTATAAGGAAACGGTATATGACTGCAATCGGATGTTAGAGCGGTTGCATATGAAACCACTTACAAAACTATAGAAAGGGGAATTTCTGTGGCTGACCGTTCGTTTAAGGAATATATCGGCAGCAGATTTTATGACCAGTTCTTCAATGCCATAAAATCGTATGTCATACAAAACCGCCATAATATCGAACTGAGTTCCCGCACGGTCAGCAGCGCCGATTACGCAGAACTCTCCGATTTTGAAATTAAATCCGTAGGAATCGATGACCGGGACGGAATGGGTATCGCATTTGACGTTCTCGTTGAGGCGGAGGTCTATGTTAAGGAACATCACCGCCATCGTGACGTAGATGAGGATACCTGTTTCCCGTGGTTCATCCTCTCCTGCACAGCCGATCTATCCAGAAACATGGATGACCTCTGTATTCATCGGGTCGATCAGTACAATCAAAGAAACAAGCAAAACAAACCTTTGTCGGATTCTCTCGTTCCCATCAGCTATAAGATCGACCTCGATAAGATCGCTACTGAATTTTTGAGGAAACACTATCCAGAAGCCCTGCGAACCCCTATGCCTGTTGACCCTACGGTTCTTGCCGACAGGCTCGGTCTTTCGGTCGTTACCCAGGAACTGACAGAGGATTTTTCTGTATTCGGGCAGATTTTCTTCCAGGACTGCGATACCGAGGTGTTCAATTCAGATACGGGAGAAATGGAACCGGCTCACTTTCCGGCAAAGACCATCGTTGTTGACCCCAAGGCATTTCACTTGAGAAATCTGGGTTCCGTCAATAACACCATCGTGCATGAGTGCGTCCATTGGGATCAGCACAGGAAAGCCTTTGAACTGGAGCGGCTTTATAACCGCGATGCAACACAGATAAAATGCCTGGTCATTGGTGGATCGAAGGGATCTTCCGACCGCACCGCAGCCGACTGGATGGAGTGGCAAGCAAACTCCCTGGCCCCTCGCATCCAGATGCCGATTGGTTCTTTTAAGACGAAAGCTGCTGAATTTGTCCGTAAATTCCAACGAGAATTGAATGCGGCTCACATCGTGGATGTAATGGAAGCTGTCATTGATGCCCTTGCAACTTTTTTCGTTGTCTCACGCCACGCTGCCAAAATGCGTATGGTGGACGCGGGCTACGAGGAAGCAATCGGTGCATTTACTTACATTGACGGACACTATGTAAAGCCTCACGCCTTCAAAAAAGGCAGTTTGCAGAAAGACCAGACATACTGTATCAGCGCGGACGATGCCCAAATCATCGCCTTCAGCGATATGCGCCTTTCTGCTCAATCTCAAAAGGGTTCCTACATATATGTGGATTCGCATATGTGTTTGAACGACCCGAAGTATGTCACCAAAGATGAAAACAACATCGTGCAGATGACCGATTACGGCCGCTTGCACATTGATGAGTGCTGCCTGGTCTTCAAACTGAAGGTAAAGGCAACCAATAAATACGGCGAAGAATTTTACAAAGAGTGCGTCCTCTTTAGAGATGTGGATTCCGGAATTGTATTCCAGACCACTTTTGCAAAAGAGGTCAGCGCCGACGTCATGGGAAAAGCAGACGCTATCCTCGCACGAGAAATGGAGATTCAGAGAGTCCTCCAGGAACTGCCCGCTCAATTCGGTGCCGCTCTCGTCTACCTTATGGAGTGGGTCGAAATCTCCGAGGAGACCTTGGCAGAAAAGGCCCTCATTTCCTCAAAGTTGGTTCAACGCCTGCGTAACAATCCGGCATACCCCAAGAATGTTGACTGCGTGGTTGCCGTGTGTATTGGCATGAACCTGCCACCAGAGTTAAGCAATGCGCTTATCAGCAGATCTGGCTTTACCCTGCGACTGGCACAGAGCGAAGCACATCTGATGTATAATTTTTTCCTTAACCACCTCTATATGAGTTCGATCCACGAATGCAACGATATGTTGGTGGCGAAAAATCTGCCGGTGATGACTGGCACGGAATAACTCCAGAAGGGAGGTCATTGGGATGAGACAATACACATGGGATGAGTACTATGAAAGGTTCTATGATTGGGCAGAAAGCACTCAAGTGCGCAATTTGTCTTCCCTGACCTCTCTGGGCCCCGCCGATGAGGTCGGTGAGATCATCATTGAACTGCAGGTAAATGTGCCGGCGGCAAATCGTCTGCTTCGCAAGGCGGTCGAAGCAAAACTGACTTTTTCAGGCGCTGATCTGGTCGAGTTCGCGTGTATCAATGATAAGAAATTAGCTACAGCCGCAGTACGCAATTCCGCAGAACGGTTGACTGCCGAGGATATGGAATATCTGTACGGTGAGATTGATGATGAGGTTATCGCTGAAATCTGCAAACAAAGGCACCTTCTACTGCCAGAGGATTTGCGTGAAGAAGAATACGAAGAGGAAGAGCCAGAGGAAATCGAAGAGAATGGGCCGTTGGAGGAAGTCGACATATATGTAGACGATTACTCCCCGCCACCGAAGCGTTCCGGTTTCTTTGCCACACTGTTTGGCGTAATTGCGGGTATTGACATGGTCAGTGGTTCTAATAAACATAGGCATAATGGTCGTTGTAATGGTGATTGCGCTCACTGCCCTCCTCATTACGGATACCGCTATGGACGTTGGTATTATGGGCGTGACCATGTACACGGCTGCGAATTCGGCGGTAATAAAGGCAGTGGCAGTATGGATTGACGGAGGGAATCGGCGTGGTTTCATTTGTTATTGATAGTAAGGACAGCACCAAAGCTGTGTACAGATATTATCCAGAAAATCACATAGATTCTCCTTTTGGCATCATCAGCATTCATTTAAACAATGGGGATGTGTCCATTGACAGAGTGGCTGAAGAAGATTTTTTATGCAGAACCTCTGCAAATGAGTTGAATTCGATGCGTGATGCAATTAATGAAATGCGTAGAGAAAATGGAGAACCGCCTCTCACAGAGGATGAACTGCCAACAGCAACCGAGGGAGATGAATGGTATTATTACGCAGATCACGTCATCCATAGAATTAGAAAAGTACTGGAAAATGGTGATGTTCCTGAAAAAGGCATAGTGGCATGGTATTAGCTGATAGCGGGAGATTGTTATGTTTGGAAGAAAAAAGAAGGCACCTGAGCCTATATATGATGTTACACAAAAGGTAGCAAAAACATGGTGGGGTGGCACGAAACTCGTCCCCACCACAAAGGCAGAACAGCGCAAGATGAAAGCGGAAATTCTGAAACATAACCCAAAGGCTATTGTTCTTGACAGCAAGGCAAAAAAGGAAAAGGAATTAGAATGGATTGACCATATCGAAGAATACGATGCATTTATGAACTGATAGGAGGTGCTGTGTAGTGGCGGAAATGAAGAAAGTCCGCGAATTTGCTGTTAAATGGTACAGGAAATTTAAGGACCCCAAAATCAATTATTTAGAATTGGTCGATCACTTTATGGCTGATGACTGCGCTGCACTTGGCTTTGAAATGGACTGCGGTCACGCCTTTTCTGAGAAGTACGGTAAAGCCACAAATGACTTTGAGGCCCTGGAGCGCGTTATCGGGCAGATCACCGATATTCCGCTGCTCGGCTCGGCTATTTACTCCCAATGGCGATATTTCAATCACTGGGCATATTCCGGCGAGGAAATTTTAGAGCCGCAGAACCGTGCGTGGTTTACGATAGCATTGTCCCGTCTGGGTGAACTGGCCGATTTTCAATTAAAGCGATTCAAAGGCACTCCGCAAAAAGTACGCATCGTTTCCAATAACATCTGCTATGGCCCGGCCCCAGAACCCGATGACGAAGTCGAACAGCATATCACCATCAACACTGATGGGCGCGTATGGTTTTCAGCATACAACTTTGGCTCCGGCTTTGACGGACACGAAAAATCCAGAAGCAAAATTTATAAAATTGAAAAGGATACCGCTGCCAGGGTGCTGAACAGCATCGCACAATATTTCAGCACCGAATACATCGAGGTTTTCGCTACCGACATTGGTGAATGGGAGATGGAAATCACCAACACCGATGGTGAGGTTCATAAGTACCGCGGTTCACTGATTGCGGACTTTGAGGTAGATGGCGTTGACCTGTCGGATATGGTGCGTGAGGCACTTGAAATGGACGACCTCTATGTATTTGACGGCAATAACAAGCCGGACAGAGTTGACCGCATCACCATCGATTATCACCGTATCACCAAAATCAAGCCGAGGCAGCCAATCTCTGAAACCGTTGAATATGTGACTTGGGACTACGTCGAGAGATTGGTGCTTGACCGCAAAAGCGAGACCTTGGAGCATATTCAGAACATCGGCAGCGGTTGCGTTGTGTCCAGAAAATACTATGTTCAGGGCGGCATTGAGGGTCTGCTCGATGACATTGATGCGGATGACCTGTTTGGTGAGATCGAAGGCAACCCTGATGATGTGATTAACAATCCGCTTGAAACAAAGGATTACACCATCACGGTGGACTTCAAAAAGGGTCCGCAGCGTGTTATCCAGGGAACATACGATAAGAAGGCTCTGCCAGAGTTCTGGAGCGATTTTGCCGACGCTGTATGGCAGTTTATGCGTTTTTACGGAATGGGCGAAATACTCGATCCTGCGGTCTATGAGAAGGTCAAGCGCCGCAGAACCGATTACATCTACTGTAGCGTGGAATTTGACGAGGGCTACAAAAGTTATTACTACATTGCCGATGAGGACAACATTTCCGTTGGCGATTATGTAATCGTACCCGTCGGCAAGGATAACCACCACTCCGTAGCAGAGGTTGTGAAGGTGGAGTATTTCGCAGAGGAGGACGTGCCTCTGCCGCTTGACCGCACAAAGCATATCATCCGCAAATGCACGGATGAAGATTTTGACCCGCCGGAGGTGACAGACTGATGCGTTGGGACAAAGCTGATATTCCACACAAAGGTTGGCAATATGTCGGTATGGAGGATTTGGGTGAGGATGTTTATCCAGGTGATCCAATCCCGTATGAACAATGCGAGATGTGTGGCAAGGAAAAAATCCGATATGTCCACTTATTAAAGCACCCTGATTATGACGGAGAAATAAGGGTCGGCTGTGATTGTGCCTCGAAAATGCTCTGTGATTATGTGACCCCACAGGATCGAGAACGCAATCTAAAAAACCGTGTTAACCGCAGAAAAAACTTCATGAAACAAGAGTGGTATCGCAAGCCTGAAACTGGCAACTACACGCTGCGTTATAAAGGCGACTATATCACCATTATGAAGAGTAAATTTGGACTGGGATGGGGTATCATTTATAAAGGACAACAGCAATGGGAGTACCACGGTAGAAAAATTACCGATTTCGATACCGCAAGGACGGTTGCCTTCAATCTGTTTGATGAACTCCACGAATCACGCCATCAAGAACAGCCATATTGGGATGGCGATAGGTGGATATATGTATAACAACAAATGCCGGACTGACATTTTCAGGTGTCAGCCCGGCATCGTTTATTTAGTCATCAACCTCCTCTGTATCATCCGCTACAGGATTTCCGGCAAGGACAGCGGCGGCTGCTTCCTCCTTCTGGCGCTTGACCGTCCATCCGCCTTTCGGAGACGGTCTGTAGGCGGCACTGACATCATAGACAAGAGCATCATCCTCGGCAAAATAAATGCCGGGGATATTCCAATTATCCTCGGCAGACCAGTTTGCCATCTTGCGGATCATGTCCACCACAGCGGCGGCACTAATCTTAATCTGGTATTTCTGCTCACCCTCCGGCTTGGAGAAAGGCACGGCATTCGGTGCATCCTCCTTGCAGCCACGGATGGCGAACTGCTTGTCCTTCGGGTTGATCAGCACCTGGATGTACGGAGCGAAGTGCAGCTCTGCAGCGGTCTGATTGTTGAACTTCAGGACATTGCCGGTGATGGTGGCAACGGAAGCGGAACGGGTCTTAATGAGGTCGATGACAGTGAATTTTTCCAAAATAGACATAGTAGGTTACTCCTTTTCAATCATAAAGTTTTCGTCCTCCAACATAGGTGAAGTGACGATTTCGGTCGGTAGGGACAGCTTTTCCATAATGCTGTCCACATCTTCTGGTTCCCATTTGGGGTCGGCAATGATGAAGCCCGCCAGTGGCCCTTTGACCACAATCCGTGGTTTGCACTTCCTGGTTTGCCTTCTGGTATATCGCCGTTCTTTGCGGATTTGCTGTACCAACAGCCAGTCGCTCTTTTCAATGATGGGTTCGTGATGACCCTCAATGAAATACTGTGTTTCCAGTCCGTTGTTTTTGACGCTCTTGTGTGTAAAGAAATCTACCGTTACTGTTTTTTGACACAGGGCATCACCGCAATATTTCTCGTTGCGGAGAATGCCGAGGACGCTGCCGGAACTCCATGTCGATAGACCCTTTACAGTCAGAATGCCGCTCTTTGTCAGCAAGTCTGCAATCTGGGTGGAGGAATAGCCCTCCAGATAAAGACTGTAGATGGTTCGTACCACATCGGCTTCGTCCTCATCAATCTCCCAATCATGGCCTTTGTAGCCGAGGAGAGACCAGTTGGGGTAAATGCCCAATCCCTGGGCTCGGCGGCGTTTGAATGACCATTTCAGGCTGTTGGACTTCTGCTCGGATTCGCTCTGGGCTACAAGGCTCAATACGGTGATGACCATATCGCTGCTCCGATCCAGAGTATTCAGCTTTTCCGTTTCAAAGTACACGCCCACAGGAGGGTCGAGTTTGCGGAGCATAAAGATGTAGTTCAGACTGTCCAGGACATTACGGGCAAAACGGCTGACCTGCTTGGTGATAATCAGATCGATTTCACCGGCCTTGCATTTCTCTATCATTTCAAGAAAATGCTCACGATGCAGAACCGAAGTGCCGGAAATGCCTTCGTCCGCAAAGATGCCTGCAAATTCCCACTCTGGATTCTCTTGAATCATTTTCGTGTAGTTCTGCACCTGCAACTCATAACTGCTTGCCTGGTTGTCCTCTTCGGTACTAACACGGCAATAGGCACAGACGCGGAGTTTTTTCTTTTCCGCATCTGTGACCAGATCCTTTTTTGCCGGTATAATCTGCACCTCCTTCTGAGGACCGTTGGCATACGCCTCACGAATCGCATCTTTGGTAGACTGCCTTTTCTCATCACTACGCCCACGCGGTCGAAGTGGTTGTTTCTTGGTTATTTTCATACGGGTTCACCTCCTCCCGCTGCAGAATTGTAACTGTGGCAAGAAATCCACAGGCTACGGCAGCACGGAGCCGGCGCCCTTTAATTATAGTGCAAAAGCATCATATTTGAGCGATAATTGCAATTCAGTCCGTATGTATTCTGGGCAAAAAAATAAGAAGCCCGAAGGCTTCCTATTATTCGTTGTCATGGCTCATGGCTTTGAGCATTTGGATGGCTGCGGATTTCTGGCTCGGCGTAAGGCAGACCCAACAGTCAAACAGTGCCTTCATATCCGGGGTCAGTTCGACCATATCGGTGTCAGCGAAGAACTGCGACATAGTGATGCCGAATCCTCTGCATATCGTCTCAAGGGTCGCAACGGAAGGAACTGTATTTCTTCTGAAGATGTTTCCGATAGTGGACTGTGCCAAACCGCACTCTTTTGAAAGTTTGTACTCCGTCCATCCGCGTTCCCGCAATAACTGCTGGAGACGAGCGTGCGTATCCATAGCATCACCACCTTTCTCATATCTATTTTACTTCCAAGGTGAGAGATAAAATACATGCGAGTTGAAACGAGAATAGGTATGTGGTATGATGTAATGTTAGTAAGGCAGGAATCACGGAGGGGACTTATATGACCGAAGCCGAAAAACGAATGCACCGAGTATGCTTCACGGGACACCGCCCGGAGAAGCTGACACGCTCGGACAGAGCCATCAAAAAGGATCTGGAAAAAGAAATCCGTCAGACAGTTGCTGACGGACTGAATGTCTTTATTACGGGCATGGCAAGGGGCGTAGATATCTGGGCAGCACAAATTGTGCTGATGCTTCGTGATGAGGGCTATGGTGTCAAACTTATGTGTGCCTGCCCCTATGATGGCTTTGAGCGTGGTTGGAGCCAAGAATGGCAAGGACAGTACAAAGAGATACTGGCATCCGCAGACTTCGTGAAATATGTCTGTGAGGGCTACAGCCGAGCCTGCTTTCAGATCAGAAACGAATGGATGGTTAACCACGCAGCCAGAGTCATTGCAGTATTCAATGGAGAAAAGAGCGGAACTAAAAACACAATAGATTATGCGGTGAAGGTCGGTGTACCTGTTGTCCGCATCGAGGGGTGAGCGTATGAGTGTAGAAATCATCTATGAAAAGAAATATCCTCGCATCGATCCGATGGAGGAAATGAAACAGATAGAACTGGAGATGGCGGACGAGCCAGAAGAGCCGACTCCTTCTTTTGAGGAGATAATGCAGAAAATACAGGAAAACACCACTTATGTCCTTATGCCGGAGCGCATCAAAGCCAGTGAGAATTTTATTCAGGCGGCCATAGAGGTTTCTGAACTGTACGAACTGGACACCAAAATTGAGCGCCACTTCGATCATATCAGCGTTAACTATTCTTTTAATTGCTGTGGTGGTCTGCGCGATATAAACACGGTATTTGGTATGGCAGACCAGTTCTCGTTCTTTAAGGATATTTATGGATGGGACATTACAGTCTCCCTTGATTTCTTTACCCACGCCACACTTCGGAACGGAAGGGTTGTATCTCCGTAAACAGAGCGTTGCACCTTTTAATTATTCCTCTGAACCCAATGCACACCCTCAAGACCTATAATTAAAAAGTACACAGGCAAAAATGCAAAAAGGCTCTACGGCGACCATTCCGCAGTTACCGTAGAGCCTGCTTTCGTTAAAAGGTATATGAAAGCCCTTGCAAATAGGGATTTTTGCAAAAAGAAACTGGACACCCGCTTCGATACTCATTGTATCAAAACTGGTGTCCAGTTATGGTGCCGGTGACCGGGGTCGAACCGGTACGGTATCGCTACCACTGGATTTTGAGTCCAGCACGTCTGCCAATTCCATCACACCGGCATGGAAAGCTTTTATATTATAGCGTACTGCGGATTAAAAATCAAGCCCTAAGCTTCCCAGTTTTTAAAAAAATAGCATCGTTTCATTCAGCCTACCGCCAGCACGTTGGCAAGGATCGCATCCTCAGCAAAGGTGGCGGCGTTATAGAGCACCAAGATATCCGTGAACCCTTTCCCCTCCATCCATGCGAACAGATCCTCTTTGAAATAGCGCGGGTCCACCAATGTGATCGTTTCAAAGTGCGCGGTGAGGAAAGGCACAAAGGAATGGGCATAGGAGTCCTTCAAGATCAGGAGGTTCCTGCCGTTTTTCACGCTGGTCGTCACCTCTGTGACCGGATGATTTCCACCAAGAAAATAGGAATACTTATCCCTGCCCTCCAAAAAGGAAGAGTCGTAGAGTGAATTGAGCTTAATCTTCCCATTTTCCGCCGTGACTTGACAGGGATTTTTTTGCTTCGGCTCAAAGATCTCGAGCTTTTCCGGCTGGATCCAAGGCAGGTTCGCCTTGGAGTAGAGCGTGCCCAGGAAATCGGCGGATACGGTTTTGGCCGTGTAATCCTCCATTTGCAGCGGCGTGAGGCCTACGCTCCGCGCCCACGCCTGATAGGCGGCAAACGCGCCGTATACCGTCCAATGATGGTCAGTACGGAAGAAAAGCGGCTCTCGATCCGCCTGCTCAAAATAGGCCTGCGTCGGATCGCAGAACGGGATATCCGCGCCGAGCGCCTTTTGCATACGCCGCAAAAGCGCAGCCTGATCCGCTACCGGCGCATAGCTTGGCAAATCCTCTGGGAGCACAGTGGAAGCCGTTGGGGAAAGCAGCACGGAGGGCTTCAGCTCGGGCCACTTGGCCTGTGCGGCCTTCAAAAACGCGGCAACTGCCCGGCAGTTTTTCTCCTCGCGCACCGTGTTTGCAGCGGAGGGCACTTCGAATAGGCGATCGTTTTTTCCAAAATAGACCCGGCTGTTATCCGGCCGCAGCAGCGCCATCTGGACGCCTGTTTTTAAAGCGACCCATTTCTCCCGCAAAGGAAACTGATCGCTTGAATACAGGTCAAACGATTTGGCAAATTCGCCGGAAACAAGCCGGTCAACAGAAAGCGACGGGAAGGATTGCAGATAGCGGTTTTCGCTCTCAGAGTAGGAACGGGAGGGCGTGAAAAGATTCCACGCAACCAATGCGCCCATCCCGATGACAAAAAAGAGGGACAGCCATTTCGCCCGGCTGATCTTCATGGTTGTGACCATCCTTTCTCATTAAAAACGGAAATACAGAAACGGATTATAGGAGGCGTCCACCAGGAAGGCGATGGATAGCACCATTCCCGCTGCCACTAAGCAGGTTTCCATCGCGCCCAACGGGATCGGGTGAGCGGAAAGTCTGCCCTCCAAACGGCGCCAAAGCTCCTTCGGCAGCGGCGTGCTCCCCACCGCCGCAATCAGCAGCAGCGCGATATTCGTATAGAGCAGATAGACGCCTCCCCCATCCCATATCGGCTGGCCATAGCCGCCAAACAGGGCGCGGATGTAGGCAATCCCATTCCCCAGCGAATCAAAGGAGAAGATCGCCCAGCCGAGCATGACAAGCAGCATTGTATAAACATGCTGGAAAAACGCAGGCAATTTTTTAAGGAAGCGGAGCAGAAAAAGCTTCTCCACAATCAGCAGAACGCCGAAATACAGGCCCCAGGCCACAAAATTCCAGCTTGCCCCATGCCAAAAGCCTGTGAGCAGCCATACGATCAGGATGTTGCGGATCTGCTTTGGAAAGCCCTTGCGGTTACCGCCCAAGGGAATATAGACATACTCCTTGAACCAGCTGCTCAGGGAAATATGCCAACGCCGCCAAAACTCCGTAATGCTTTTCGAGATATAGGGATAATCAAAGTTTTCAAGGAAGTGAAAGCCAAACATCCGCCCCAGGCCGATCGCCATATCCGAATAGCCGGAAAAATCGAAATAAATCTGGAACGTAAAGGCGAATAAGCCAATCCATGCGGTTAAAACCGGAAGTTCCCGAATATCCATCGCGGAAATCTGGCTCCAAACCGCGCCGACCGTATTGGCGATGAGCACCTTTTTGCCAAGGCCCGTTACGAAACGCTTTACACCGCTGGAAAAATCATCAAAATTCTCCCGCCGGTCTGCAAGCTCGCCCACAACCGTGCGCATCCGGACAATCGGCCCGGCGATGAGCTGCGGGAACAGAGAAACATAGGTGCCGAAGGAGATGATATTGCGCTGCACCGGCACATCGCCCCGGTATAAATCGATCAGGTAGGACATGGCCTGGAACGTATAAAAAGAAATACCAATCGGCAACGGAATTTGAAGCGCGGGGATTGCAAGGCCCGTCAGCGCATTGAGATTCTCCACAAAAAAATCGGCATATTTAAAAAAGCCAAGCAGAGCCACGTTGAGCACGACCGCCAGCGCGAGCACCTTTTTCGCCCGGCCCGGCGCCTGCTTTGCCCGCTCCATCCACAGACCTAACAGATAATCCATGCAGATGGAAAAAAGCATCAGGAAAATATAAACCGGCTCACCCCATGCATAGAAAAACAGGCTAAAAAGAAGCAATACAACATTTTTCGCCCTGCGGGGAACGATGAAATAGACCGCCAGCACTGCCGGCAAAAAATAAAACAGAAACAGAAGGCTGCTGAATACCATAGTGGTTCCCCTTTATTGCGTAATTTCAAACTCTTGAATGCCCATATAGCCGGGCGCAACCTCATATTTCGGGAATACGACCACCACATGCCCGGCTTCATTGACATAAAAGCCCTGATCGTCCGAAATCGTTGTAAATGCCAGGTCATCTTCAAAATAGTAAGCGTCCGGATCCGCCTGCATACGCTGCTTCATCTGATCTTTTACGCTCTGGTTGACGATAGCTTTAAAATCGGGCCCGAGCAGATCAAGCAGAGTGAGCTCCTTCCCCGTTTCGAGATCAATGTTGTAGTAAAATTGCTCCTCATAATAGCTGGCATGTGTTTCGGATTTGATCAGCACAAATGAAACAACCGATCCATTATTGCAATGAAGGCGATAGTCAATATTAATCTCCGGCGTGATATACTCTTCTTCTATGCCACCCGTTTCCAGATAGAGCTTTCGGGCCTCTTTGGCCTCATTTTGAAACGTTTGAATCAGCGCGCTGATTCTTGCCTGAATTTCATGATTAATGCGCCGTTCCAGCTCTGTATTACCCGTGTTGGCAAGCTCCGGCTGGCGGACGATCAGAAGCTCGTTCTCCCCCTGCCGCTCGTATTGCGCAAACGTCAGCACCTGCGCAAGCCGACCGATCACCGGGATTTCTGAAAGCCCGGAAGCCACCGCAGGGAGGGTGTTGAGCGCGGTCACCAAAAGAACTAGGCAGACGGCCGCAGCACAGGCGGCATAACGCGCAAAGGCCTGGGCATGCCGCGGTTTCCGGCCAGCGGAACGCGCCGCTACTCGAATGGTTTCGCCCAATTCCGGCGGCAACTCAATGGCATCGTAAACAGCTTTTGCATCCCGAATGGATTTCATACGCACGGCCATTCCTTTCTTGCGCCGGACCGCGGATGTGTGCGGTTGTGGCGCAGCCAAAATTTTGGGCAGCCTTTCTGCCCGAAACGTGCAAAAGGCATTTTACCGCCATTATGTAGCCGACATTTCATAGCCAAGCTCCTCCCTCATTTTTTTCAGCGCGCGGTACAGGCGAGCTTTTACGGTGTTAAGGTTGGCGCCGGTTGCCTGCGCGATCTCCTCCAACTTCAAATCCTCGAAATAGCGCAGGATCACGATGGTTTTTAGCTTAGGCTCCAAATGATCCACAGCACGATAGACATCCATCTTTTCGCCGAGATCCTCCTGTTGGCTTGGGCGGTCTGGAAACTCATCGAGAAAAACCAGCTTTTTATTCCGCCGCAGATAAGCGAGGCTTTCATTGACCAAAATCCGATAAATCCAGGGCTTTACGGCCTGACGATCGCGCAGGGCATCCGCATGGCTGATCGCCTGCACCACCGTATCCTGCACGATATCCAACGCGGCGTCCCGATTATGGGTATAGGAAAACGCCAGGCGGTACAAGGCCGCCTGGTTTTCATAAATAAAATCCGTGATCAGCGTTTGCTGCTTGCCCAAGGCGGCCGCCCCCACTCTTCTGTCAGCCGATGAGTTCTTTTACCTTCTTCTGCGCGGCAGAGGAATCATCCGCAATGCAAAGCGCAACGATTTTACCGTTGCGTTCCACCACTGCGTTATTGAGCTTCGTCATCTCAGCGGGTGCATAATCTTCAAACGCTGTTTTCTGCGCCTCTACGCGCTCTTTTGCAGCGGCAAGAAGCCGCTCGGCCGCCGCATCATCCTTTGCTTCAAACACGGCGATTTCCTCCGCTGTTGCGCCGCTGCTCAAATACAGCTTGCCCGATACCACATCATCCGCCGAGATGCCATACGTCCTGTCGCGCAGCTCCTGGGTTGCCTCAGAAAGCTCATCCTGAAAGGTAAGCGCGCTTTTGAGATCGTCGGCCGCTTTCGCGGCGTCCACATTCTTCGTATCCTTCGTGCCGCAGCCGGCCAGCAGCAATGCGACCAGCAGAAGGGAAAAAACTACTTTCAACTGTTTCATCTGATATCGTCCTCTCCAAATATAAAATCCTTATGCGGTATGTGCCCGCAAATAATTGGCCCATTTTTTGCAGTAAGCCATTTTCAAATGCACGCCGTCCACTGCCGCATCGTCAGGCAGAGCGCCGGAGCTGTTTACCACGGCCTGATACACATCGAGATATTTCACACCTTTCTCTGCGCACATCTCTTTAATCAAGCGGTTATAGAGCCTGATGCGATCGTTGGTATAAACGCCCTTATCTGATTTTGCCTTTGATACCGGCAGGATTGACTGCACATAGATTTTGGAGCTCGGTTCAATCTTTTTGATCTCATCGACCAGCTTCCCATATCGCTTGATAAACACATCCTCACTCGCCCAGCCAAGCTCGTTGACCCCAAGCATAATATAGATCTTGCCAAATTTATGCTTTTTCAGCGCGTCGATCACAGTCAACTTCTGCCCGCCATCGTTTACCACCTGCTTGGTAAAAACGGTATCCACCATCAAGCCTTTATAGGCATAGAAAGTGGCAGACCCCATCAATCCGGAATTACCAAGCCCCTCTGTGCGGGAATCCCCAATAAAAACCGCATCCTGAAAGAAGCTGTTGTCGGTTTTGGCCGCAGTGCTGCCCTCAACCGTGCCCTTTGCTGGTTCCGACGCCTTCGTGGCGGGCGGCGTGATCGTGTGATCCTCCGGCAGTGGCACCGTCAACTCCCCTTCGGGCGGAGCGACGGCCAAACCAGTAGGCGGCTGTGTGGAGCTGGATGACAGCGTTTCACTCTCCACTGGATCACGCTCTCCCTGAGAGGCAATCGCAGCGGCAATCACGCCTACCAAGCACAGCACGGCGAGCAAAGCCACCAATAAAATGATCCTGTTTTTTCTGCGTTGCCTTCCCTGCTGCGCGAAACTGCCGTTCACATAAGGTCTACTCATGATCCAAATCCTCTCTTTCTGCTTTTCACTCATTCTAAAGATGAACGGCAGAGTAAAATAGTTGCGGAAAATCGAAAAAAATTTTAGCCGGCTGCACCACTCTCGGCCGCAACGCCTACACAGCGGAAAGCATTCGTTGATAAAGCTATGATTTCCAAAAAAAAATCCGTTCACACCAAACGGGCGGAAAATGGAAATATCCAATTTATACCGCTAAAATCACTGGTTCTTATTTTACCGCAATCACTTAAAAAGTCAATCGAAAGATCTGCTCCTGAAGGATAAAAATAGCCGTAATAGACCCGTGGGCACGCGCACACCTACGGTTTGCTAAAAGCAACGCATTTCGGCTGTTTGTTCTTTTAAGCGTTGCATATCGCCTTGTTCCATTGTGGTTATGACAGTTTCTATTTTGTTTCCGCCCTACTGTGTCACAACAAACGGGCGCCGACAGCCGGTAAAGCCGACGCCTATGATTGAAAAGCGTTCCCGGGCGCTTTTTGCCAATAGATCGGGCAACATGCCGTTGACACGCAGAAAAAAGATGGGCGGTAATCGATTTCCCCAGTTGACAAAAACCCCGGAATAGCATTATAATAGCATCTGTTACAGCATGCCGCTGTGGCGAAATCGGCAGACGCAAGGGACTTAAAATCCCTCGGTGGCAACACCGTACCGGTTCAAGTCCGGTCAGCGGCACCATGATTGGGTGACAAAAAAGATGTCACCCAATTTTTTTCAGTATTCATGCGGGTTTGCGGGCTTTTGGAAGCGAAATCCGAAAAACAGTTTTACCGTGGATGTCCAAACAGCAAACCGCAGTAAAATCCGTCACGGCGGGGCTTCCGCCTGATTATTCAGGCCGGAGGCCCCGTTTTTTTCATTGAGAAATTACCTGACTTATGATATGATTTTATTAAAGAAATAACTTTTTAGAAGGTGTAAATCACAATGTCCCAGGTAACAAAACGGGCGTTGGAGCAGTCCCTCAAAAATCTGCTGCTGAAAAAGCCGCTTACAAAAATCACGGTAGGTGACATTACAGAGGATTGCGGAATCAATCGTATGACTTTTTACTATCACTTTAAAGATATATACGATTTGGTCGAATGGTCGTGCCTTGAAGATGCCAAACGGGCGTTAGAGGAAAAGAAAACCTACGATACATGGCAGCAGGGGTTCTTACAAATTTTTAAAGCGGTGCAGGAAAACAAACCGTTTATTCTGAATGTTTACCGTTGTGTTCACCGAGAGCAGGTTGAAAAATATCTGCAGCCGCTGGTGGATCAACTGCTTTTGAATGTTATTAACGAGGAGGCAGCCGGGATAACGGTTCGAGACGAAGATAAGCAGTTTATTGCACAGGTTTATTCTTATATGTTTATCGGGCTGATGCTCGACTGGATCAAGGACGATATGCGCGAAGATCCGCAGCAGATTGTGGAAAAGCTATCTAAGCTGATAAAAGGCTCTGTGTCGGTAGCTCTTTCCAGATTCAAACTCTGATTTTATCATTTTAACGGTTTTGATAAAACTTTTTACATCTTCTAGTCCCGTGATAAGAATTTTGTCACGGGGCTTTTTTTGTTTATTGTGCCCCTGATGGGAGTAGGTATAATGAAAACAGAAAGAAAAAACAGGAGGTTTTCGTTATGTATTATTCTGCAGGAACTTATGAATCATTTGCCCATCCCGAGAAACCAAAGGATGTAGATAAGAAATCCGCTTACATTATTGGCACGGGGCTGGCCGGGCTGACCGCTGCTTTCTATCTCGTGCGTGACGGACAGATGAAGGGGGAGCATATCCATCTGCTTGAAAAACTCGAGCTTGCCGGCGGCAGCTGCGACGGACGCAAGGATGTGACAAAAGGCTTCTTCATGCGCGGAGGCCGTGAAATGGATAACCACTTCGAGGTCATGTGGGATACCTTCCGGGATGTGCCTTCCATTGAAACACCAGGGGTTTCGGTACTGGACGAGTATTACTGGCTCAATAAGCACGACCCGAACTATTCTCTTTGCCGTGCTACAGTAAACCGCGGCGAAGACGCCCATACAGACAAGAAGTTTTTACTGGATAAAGACTCGGCGATGGCTTTATCCAAGCTGTTCTTAACACAGGAAAAGGATTTGGAAAATAAAAAGATTTCCGATGTGCTTCCCGAATCCTTCTGGAACACAAATTTCTGGCTCTATTGGCAGACGATGTTTGCCTTCCAGCGCTGGTCGAGCGCTTTGGAAATGAAGCGTTACCTTTGCCGCTATGTGCATCATATTGACGGCTTGCCGGATTTCAGCGCCTTGCGTTTCACCAAATACAACCAGTATGAGAGTATGATCCTGCCTCTGGTAAAATATCTGGAGAATCACGGCGTGCAAATTGAGTACGGTATGGACGTAAAAAATGTCATAATCCAAACCGAGGGCGATAAGAAAATTGCAAAGCAGATCCTTTATGTAAAAGACGGTAAGGAGCAGAGCATTGACCTGATTGAGGATGATCTCGTATTCATTACCAACGGTTGCTGCACCGATACTTCCTGTTACGGCGACCAGACCCACGCCCCGGACTTGTCTGTCATTCACAACGGCTGCGGCGAATCGTGGGATATGTGGAAGGCCATCGCCGCCCAAGCCGAGCATGGAGAGTTCGGGAATCCGGATGTCTTCTGCAGCAATATCGATGCCACCAACTGGATGAGTGCAACCGTAGCGACATCCAACGAGGAGATCATCCGGCATATTATGAATGTCTGCAAACGCGACCCACGCTCTGGAAAGGTAACGACCGGCGGTATTGTAACCGTTAAGGACAGCACCAACAACTGGTATCTTTCCTGGACAATCAACCGTCAGCCACAGTTCAAGTCCCAGGATAAGAGCATGGTTTTGGTATGGCTTTATTCGCTCAATACGAATAAAGAGGGCAACTATGTAAAAAAAGCGATGCGTGACTGCACCGGCGAAGAGGTTTGCCGCGAGTGGCTGTACCATATTGGTGTTCCGGCCGATAAAATTGACGCTCTCGCTAAGGAGGCCTGCAATACCACAACCTGCTTTATGCCGTATATCAACGCCTTTTTCCAGCCGAGAAAAGAATCCGACCGCCCGAAGGTAGTGCCGCAGGGCGCTGTGAATTTCGCATTTATCGGTCAATTTGCCGAGACACCGCGGGATACCATTTTCACTACCGAGTATTCCATGCGTACGGGTATGGAGTCTGTCTATACCCTGCTGGATATTGACCGCGGCGTACCGGAGGTTTGGGGCAGCAAATACGATGTGCGTGAAATTCTGCGAGCCTGCTATTATGCCATTGACAAAAAGCCGTTATTGGAGGCGGAACTGCCCTTTGCAGAAAAAGAGTTGTTGAAGCTCGTTATAAAAAAAGTGAAAGGCACCGATTTGGAGCTTTTACTGAAAGACAGCGGTTTAATCAAATAAAAGTATGTGTATCGAGGCCGAAATTTGGAACCCCAAAATGAGACATCCAAATTCCGGCCTCTTTTTCTACGCTGGAAACCCAAGCTTCAGTTCAACTTTTCAGAGCTCCTTTTTCTTGCGGGAATGGGGCATCCAAATCGCAATGTAAAATGAGAATAGACTCATGCCGAACCGGGATTCTCATTTTGAACCGGGTATCTTTTTTGTAACGCAAACCCACCAGGCTGAGTCTGGACGCAATTCGCGTTCGGACTCTTTTCTTTTGTTTGAATGAAAATGCACGCGTTGACAGCGACATCTTTTTTGTAGCAAAAACCCAAACCTGTGGTGAACAAAATGCTCACCGCAGGTTTTCTTTTATCCAAACAAGCGGTCCACGCCAAGGCGATTTTTTTGTTTTACCTTTGCATTGTTAAAAAAGTCGATTGCTTTAGGGCAATCGACTTTTTGATTATGCATGATACATCGCTATTCGCTCTGCTCGTTTGAAATAATTTCCGGCCGATTCTTCTTTCCTCCTTAAATCAGATATGATATAATTATAAATCATCCAATGAAAGGAACCTGTTTTTATGAGGAACACATTAAAAAAGGAGATTGTAAAAATGGAAGGGGGTATGAGGAAGTAACCTTCTGCATCCTCCTTCCTGTCTGACAGATGAGACATATGAATGGAGGTAAAAGCATTGCATTCTTTCAATGATTATGGCATAAATGAGCGCTTTCTTACAGAGGCCGCCAAATATCCGGAATACCAGTTGGCAAGAGTTGTTGCACAATACCGCGGGAAGTATAAAGTGGCTACCGCACACGGGGAAGCGTTGGCACAAATATCGGGTAAAATGCGGTTTGATACCGAAGAATTGTCTGCGTATCCTGCCGTTGGAGACTTTGTCATGATAAGTTCGCAGGATGGCTATCCTGAAGCTATCATTCACCATATTCTCACAAGAAAAAGCTTGTTTGTGAGAAAGGCCGTTGGTGTTTCCGGGCAGGCACAGCCGGTTGCGGCGAATATCGATACGGTATTTCTCTGCATGTCGCTCAATCAAAATTATAACTTAAATCGGATGGAGCGTTATCTCTCCATCGCATGGGACAGCGGCGCAGTCCCTGTTATTGTGCTGACAAAATCGGATTTGTGCAGGGATTTGCCAGACGCGGTCAGAGAGGTGGAGCAAATTTCCTCCTTTTCTGATGTGGTCACACTATCAATGTTTGACACAAATATCACCGAAAAATTAGCGCCCTATTTTTTTAAAAATCAAACCTGTGCTTTTATTGGTTCCTCTGGGGTTGGGAAATCCACCATTATCAACCGTCTGCTTGGAGAGGAAGCGCTTGCAACGCGAGAAATTGGAAAAGCGGATAGAGGGCGGCACACCACCACTGGGCGCGAACTGTTTCCCTGCCCACTGGGCGGTGTTGTGATTGACACGCCCGGTATGCGGGAAATGGGTGCGGACAGCGCGGATTTATCCAAAGCCTTTCAGGAAATTGAGGAATTGGCAACCCAATGCAAATTTCGGGATTGTACGCACACCAGCGAGCCGGGCTGTGCAATTTTGGCTGCTGTTGCGGATGGCCGCACTGACAACCGGCGTTTGGCAAGCTACCTCAAGCTGCGGCAGGAAGCGGGATATGAAGGCCTGAGCAGCAAAGAGATCGAAGCCAAAAAGCTGAATCGAATGTTTAAAGAGGTAGGCGGTATGAAAAACGCGCGTAAATTCGCTAAAGAGCAGCAAAAACGGAAGTGATGGAGCGGCAAACTCATCGTTTTGTCATCGGGAGTAATTGCAAAGGCTGCTATGGCGCCGCCTATTAATGAAAAGGGGCTGTATCAATTGATGCAGCCCCTTCTTGATTGCTGCCTTTAGGCTTAACAAAACCCCTGGTTGAACCAGGGGTAGATAAAAAAG